>Ga0207929_1000269_pt1 | contig 14785 bp, 14 predicted proteins | sample NGESurdeep072012_FD_184466 | JGI IMG/M metagenome (GOLD analysis project Ga0207929, IMG submission 184466) | Arctic peat soil microbial communities from Barrow, Alaska - NGEE Surface sample 53-1 deep-072012 (SPAdes) | ecosystem: Environmental > Terrestrial > Soil > Wetlands > Peat ... | reverse complement strand
CATACAGGTAAATGGTGAGTCCGGACCGGGCAGGTTCTGCCCACAGCGGTGTGATGGGCGTATCGGCTACGGGGTAGCTGAAGGTGGCCGGTTGCGGCTGAAGCTCGACCGGGCTGAACTGAACTCTCCGCTGTATCGGAGCCGCAACCGCGACCGCCTGTGGAATCACCGCTTCGGCGGCCGGTTGCCAGGTTGCTTCCGGGAGTGGCTGCCACTGGCGTCCGTCCCAGATCCACCTGCCGTCGGGCGAGACCTGCGGCGGCACCAACGGAGGCCCGGCGGTGATGCTCATCAGGACGTCAGCCTAGGCTCGGGTTCGCGGGCATACTCAGATAACTCGTTAAGAGTTGTGAGGGGTCCCTCGGCCCAAAGCGCCCTGGCATTCCTGGGTTTGAGAAGTAGTAAGTTTTGGCGCACGGCAGATTGGCCCGTTTTGTAATTGGGGGTGAAGTTCATGGCGGCAGTGAGTCGTGCGGATGCTGTTTGGGAGGGCGACCTGCCCACCGGAAAGGGTCGGGTCAAGGTGGCAAGCGGTACGTTCGAGGAGTTCCCGGTCACGTGGGCCAGCCGTGCGGAGCGCCATCATGGCGGGACAAGTCCGGAAGAGCTCCTGGCCGCCGCGCACGCCGCCTGCTACTCGATGGCCTTCTCGAACGGCTTGAGCAAGGCGGGCCACAAGGTCGAAAGGTTGAACACCACCGCGGAGGTGGAGTTCGTCCCCGGCACCGGCATCACGACCATCACCCTGACGACGGTCGGCCACATTCACGGCATCGACGCCGCCGAGTTTCAAAAAGAGGCAGAGGCGGCGAAGGAAGGTTGCCCGATCTCCAAAGCGCTGCACGGCAATGTCGCGCTGAAACTAAACGCGCGCCTGGACCTGGAGCACTAGCCCTTCGCTACGCCGGTCAACCCTGGAAAGTCCACCACGCCCTGAAGGCGGAGATCCCTCAGCTGGCCGGCCAGCCATTTGCGCGGATCCTTGATCGGCTTGTTGCCGTCCGCGCAGTCCCAGCAGCGGCCGCTCACATCCCGGGCGACCAGGAGCAGGCAGCGCGGCTGGGCGGTCCGCTGCCATGCCTTCATGGCCGGCTGCAAAACGATCCTCCTGGGGGGTGCCTTCTCGGGCAGGGTCAGCTCGCCGGCGTAAAGGTCATCCGCCGCCTGCACGATGATTGCGCCGGCGGTCAGCGTGCCGCCCAGGTTCTCGACCTCCAGCTCGATCGGCTGTCCGACGGCCGGCGAGCCCACGAACGTGACATGTAGCACGGGCCTGGTCATCGCCTCCCACCGGGCGTCGGCCACCTTGATCGCCCGGCGGGATGCCCTGTCGGCGCGGGTTGCGAACACGGCTGCCCAGAGCGCGAGCAGCGCCGTGGCCACGGTCAACGCCAACACGATCTGTCCTGGGGTCATCGCTACTCCCGCTTGACGCCGCCGGGATCTGTATCTGGCGCGAGATGGTAACCCCGAGCGTCGTAGTTGCGGAAGGCGGGCAGGGCCACAGCGCAGAGCACGCAGCCGGCCACGCACAGGAGGCCACCCGACACGATCGAGAACCGGATGCTCGTCAGCGACGCCACGACGCCGGCCTCGAAGTTGCCGAGCGTCGGCCCGACCGAGTAGCTGAGCAGCTCGATCGAGGCGAGACGCCCCCGAAGCGAGTCGGGGATGGTCTGGTTCCAGATCACCTGCCGGAACACCCCGCTCATGGAGTCCGCCGCGCCGGCAAGCGCGAGGAAGACGAGGGCGGCCGCCAGGCCGGGAACGACTCCGAACCCGATGATCGCGACGCCCCAGAGCGTCGCTGCGATGATCACGCCCATGCCGTGGCGGTGGATGCGTCGCGTCCATCCGCTCGTGGCCGCGAACGCCAAGGCGCCGACCGACGGCGCCGCGTAGAGGAGGCCCAGGACGCTGGGACCGCCGAGGGTCTGGGCGATGGCCGGGAAGAGGGCCATCGGCATCCCGAAGAGCATCGCCACGATGTCGACCACGTACGTGCCGATCAGCTCGGGGCGGCTGCGCGCGTACCGGATTCCCTCCGCCACCCGTCGCAGGCTCGGGCGGGCGGCATCGACCGGGGGCGGCACCTCCTTCATGAGCGCGAGACAGACCAGGCCGATCACGAACGTCGCGACGTCGACGAGGTACGTCACGGGCAAGCCGGCCACCGCCACGAGCACGCCCGCGATAGATGGTCCCGCGATCATCCCCAACGTGCCCCGGACGTTGCCCAGCGCCGCCGCGGCGTGCAGCTCATCGACCTCCACGAGCCTTGGCAGCATCGCGCCGAGAGACGGTCGCTGAAGCGCGTCGATCGACGCTTGAAGGATGACGATGGCGAAGATCAGCCACAACGCGGGATGGGACAGGAGCGAGTTCCCGGCGAGAAGAACGCTGCCGACCATGAGGCCGGCCTCGGTGAGGAGCACCATCAACCGCCGATCGGCGGCATCTGCCAGCGCACCGCCCAGAAGCGCAAAGATGAGGATGGCGGCCAGCTCCGCAAGCCCCAGCATGCCGACGAACAGGACGCTGTGAGAGAGCTGGTACACCTGGTACGGGACGGCGACCGACGTGATCATGGTGCCGAAGAACGACACCAGCTGTCCGATGAAGAGAAGGCGGAAATCGCGGTGACGGCGCAGCGGCGCGATGTCGACCACCGCCATCTGAAGCCATCGGCGTTTGCGTGGCGTGTTCATCGTGAGGCGGCAGATGGTAACGCCGCGCCGCCCGCTGACACTGTATCGGGCACGTCCGATGCACGAATGCCAGGGTCTACCATGGAGATGAGATGGAAAAGGCTACTTTTGCGGGCGGTTGCTTCTGGGGCGTCGAGCATCTCTTCAACGAGATTCCGGGCGTGATCGACGCGGTCTCCGGATACTCCGGCGGTACGCGCGACAACCCAACTTATGAGCAGGTCTGCTCGGGCCGGACGGGTCACGCCGAGGCGGTCGAGGTCACCTACGATCCCGCCAAGGTCTCGTACCACGAGCTCATCAACGCGTTCTGGAACATGCACGATCCGACCACGCTCAACTACCAGGGCCCGGACCACGGTCATCAGTACCGGTCGGCAATCTTCTTCCACAACCCCGAGCAGGAAAAGGCGGCGCGCAAGTCGAAAGAGGATGCGCAGCGCTTTTTCGACCGGCCGATCGTCACCGAGATCGTGCCTTTGGCACATTTCTGGCCCGCCGAGGAGTATCACCAGCACTACTTCGACAAGCACTCGGGCCACTATTCGTGCCATTTCATCCGGGGCTGGGTTCCCCAGCAACCGGCGGAGGCTGAACCGGCCCGCTAAGCAGGTACTAAACGGCGGCGGCCCGCCCTATCCTTACCGCCCGTGCGGTGTGAGCATTGTTCCAACGACGTCCCTGACGGCGTCTTCTGCACGCGCTGTGGCGCTCACCAGGGAACCACCAACGAGATCGGCAACCCGAAAACTCGCGAGCATCGCTACGCGGCGCATCCGAGCGAGCACGTGGCGCAGCCTTCGGTGTTCACGACCCTGTTTCCGCACCTCGGCCATCACAAGATCCACGAGTTTCGCTGGGCCTTCATCGCCGGAGTCGCCGGCATCCTGGTGCTCTACCTTGCGGGCCTGATCTCGGCGGCGATCCTCGTGTCGGCCTTCCTCGTGCCGGTCCTCTACCTCATCTATCTATATGAGGCGCAGGTTTACCGCGACGAGCCGGCCATCGTGCTGGGCTTCACGCTCGGTGGCGGGATCATCGTCGGCATCGTCGCCACGGTGTTCGAGCGGATCGTCTACAACCCGTTCCAGTACAGCGGCAACCCGTTCAACAATGCCGGCGTGAGCGTGGGTGGGCTGCTGATCGTCGGCCTCCTTCTGCCCGTCGTGCAGGAAGCCTTGAAGCCGCTGCCCGCGCTGTTTCTCCCCAACCGCGGCGACTTTCCAGAGACCGTCGATGGGCTGGTATTCGGTGTGGCGGCTGGGCTGGGCTTCAGTCTCGCGCAGGCGCTCATAGGTTTCAGCAGCGTGCTGACAAGCCTGCCCGCTCACGTCGCGCCGGGCAACTGGATCTACGAGCTGACGACGCTTGCCGTGTTCCTGCCACTGCTCCAGGGCAGCGCCACCGGCATGATCGCAGCCACGATCTGGCGTTACCGGCGAGGCCGGTTGGCCGGCCGTGAGATCGGTGGCGTCGCGATGGCGGTGATCGCCCACATCGCCTTCTCGGCCGGCACGCAGCTGATGCAAGAGACCTCGGTGAACGCTCTCTTCATCCTCATCTGGCAGGCGGCAATCGTCGGCGCTCTCTTGATCTACATCCGCTACCTGCTCCACCACGCGCTGCTCGAGGAGGCCGCGCACATGGGTTATGCGGAGACCATCTGCCCCAGCTGCCACATGCACATCGTGGCAAGCGGCTTCTGCCCCAACTGCGGGATGGCGCTGACAGCTGCGCCGACCTCCATCAAGCGCGGCCGTCGCCCGCGCGTGGAGGCGCCGGCAAGCCCGCCGGCCAAGCCGTAAGTGGCGCTCACCTGCGCCAGATGTGGCGCCCAGAACCCCGATGGCAACCAGTTCTGCCAGGCATGCGGCACGCCGCTGCAGACAGCGGCCCCCGCGCCGCCCCCGGCCCCATCCTGGATCGCAGCTCCACCCCAGCCCCCAGGCCCGGCCGCCGCGCCGCCGCCGGCAGCTCCTGGGTGGGTTGCGGCTGCGCCACAGGGTGCGCCACCGGCGCCCACTTCGACCGCGCCACCCCTGGCCTACGCCTCACCACCGCCGGCTCCGGTCGCTTATGCGAGCCCTTACTACACGCCCAACGCCGCGTTCCCCCAGGCTCCCGTCCACCGCACGCCGTGGGTGCTCATCCTGGCCGCGATCTTCGCTCTGATCGTGCTCATGGCCGGTTGTGGCACCGCGATCGCGCTCCTCAACAGCGGGAAGGCGAGCATCAGCGGCAGCATCACTTCCGACGTGCCGAGCCCGACTCCGGCCGGCTCACCCAGCCCGATCGCGTCGCCGAGCTCGCTCACCGGGCCGACGTCATCGAACGACGGATTGACTCTCCCGGTGCCCGCGGGATGGGTGGTGGACTCCAAGGACAACGAGCAGATCACGCTGGCCGACCCGAGCGGCGCCGGAGTGATGACCGTGGGCAGCGCTGCGTCCAACCCGCCGGAGACCGCGCAGCAGCAGAAGGACGGCGTCGACCAGCTGTTCACGGGCAAGTACCCGGACACGAAGCCTTGCCCGGGCGGCAAGACGACGACAGGCTCCCTCGACGGCCCGCAAGGAATCTTCTGGACGCTCTGCTTCACGCTGACTTCGGGCTCGCAGTCTTTTCCCGCGGCCACGTCGATGTTCGTGGGCACCAACGCCAGCGGAAGCGTGTACTACGCCGTGATCCTCCTGACGCGGCAGGACAACTTTCAGAATTTCCTCAACGAGGCCGCACCCGTGCTCAAGGGCATTCAGTGGAAACTAAAATAGCCCGAGGCTGACGGAAGAAGGGGTTACCCCACCCGGTATCTTGAGTGCCCATGTTTGCCCGCTGGGGCCGTTTGGTCTATCGCTTCCGTTGGGCCACGCTCATCGCCTCGGCGCTGCTGCTTGGCCTATCGGTCGTCGCCATCCTCACCGGCGCCCGCCTCACCAGCAGCGGTAACTTTGGAGCAGACCTACCTGCCGGGCAGGCGAACAAGCTCATCAACGACGAAATTCACCCTCAGGGGGCCCCCGCCGGCTCCAGCTTCACGCTGATATTCAGCAGTGGCAGCCTCACCGCCTCAGACCCTGGGTTTCGGTCGGCGCTTCAAGACGCGGTGGCGCCACTTGGCTCCGATTCGCGCGTGGCCGCGGTTCGCACGCCTTACAACGTTCCGCAAATCGAGCAGGCCGCATTCATCTCGCGGGATTCGCACGAGGCTCTGGTGATAGTGGAGCTGAAGGACGGCCTGGTGGAGGCGGAGACCTACATCGACCAGGTCACGAGCGAGGTTCATCCTGGTGCTCTCAGCGTTGTTGTGACTGGGAACGTGCCGATTAGCACTTCCTTCAACGCCACTCTCCAGGCGGACCTGCAGCGCGCCGAAGTCGTCGCGCTTCCCGTGATCCTCCTGTTGTTGGTCTTGATCTTTGCCGCGATTGTCGCCGCGCTGTTGCCTCTCGGAGTCGGTCTGCTTGCGATCGTCGGCGGATTCGCCGGCACCGTGTTCCTCGCGCATTTCACAGACGTTTCGCAGTACGCGACGAACGTCGTGACGCTGATCGGTCTCGGCGTCGCGATCGACTATTCGCTCTTCATCGTCAACCGGTTTCGTGACGAGCTCGCGGCCGGGAAGACGCGGGAAGAAGCTATTGCGACTTCCATGTCGACAGCCGGGCGGGCGATCACATTCTCCGGCGTCACGGTCGCGATCGGACTCTCCGCGATGATCTTCTTCCAGGGCACATTCCTCGCCTCCATGGGAGGCGCGGGCGCGATCGTGGTGGGAATCGCTGTCCTGTATGGCCTGACATTCCTGCCCGCTGCTCTCTCCGTGCTTGGCGATCGGGTCGACTGGCCCGCCTGGTTGCGGCGACGGCTCGCCTCGCAAAGGCCCGCAGGAACGGGCGCGTGGCATTCCATGGCGATCTGGGTGATGCGGAGGCCGTGGGTCGTGCTGGTCCCGGCAGTGGCGATCCTCATCCTCGCGGGAACGCCATTCGTTCAGCTGCGGATGGCCCAGGGCGGGGTGGACCAGCTGCCACCTGCCAATACCGCGCGTCAGGGCTACGACACCCTCGTACGAGATTTTCCGGGGCAGGACCAGACCTCGATCGAGGCGGTCGTGTACTACCCGGACTCGATTGCGCTGACGTCTGACCACGTGGGTGAGGTCTACGATCTGAGCCGCCGCCTGGCCTCGCTGCCCAATGTACTGCGCGTTGAGAGCATCGTCGACATCGACCCGAGCCTCGGCAAGGCGGATTACCAGCGACTTCTGTCCGGACCGCAGTCTTCGCTTCCGGCGGTGCTGCAGCAGGCACTGGTCATCGGAAGCGGCAGCCACATCCTGCTGCTCAACGTCGTCACGAACCAGCCGCCGACGAGCGATCAAGCTCGGGCGATCGTCAAGGCGATCCGTGCCGAGCACGTGACCGGAGGTCAGGTTCTCTCCACCGGAGAATCCGCATTTGACCTCGACGTCGTCAACTTCATCCTCGGCCGGGTTCCAATCGCGATCGGTTCCGTGGTTCTGGTGACGTATATCGTCCTGTTCCTGCTCACCGGTTCGGTGGTCTTGCCGTTCAAGGCCGTGCTGACCAACCTCCTTTCCATCTCCGCTTCGTTCGGCGCGCTGGTTTGGATCTTCCAGGAAGGACACCTGAGTCAACTGCTCGGGTTCACCCCTCAATCGATCGATCCAAGCGTTCCCGTGATCCTGTTCAGCATCGTCTTCGGCATGTCGATGGACTATGAGGTGCTGCTGATCAGCCGTATCCAGGAGGAGTACCGCCGCACCGGGGACAACCAGTCGGGCGTCGCGATGGGACTGGAAAAGAGCGGCCGCTTGATCACCGGAGCAGCCGCGATCATGGTCGCGGTATTCCTCGCCTTCGGTCTCTCGGACTTCGTGATCATCAAAGCCATCGGCATCGGCCTCGCGGTCGCGATCGCCATCGACGCGACCATCGTGCGCATCCTGATCGTCCCATCGATCATGCGCATCCTGGGCCGCGCCAACTGGTGGGCGCCGCGGCCGCTGACGTGGCTTCACCGCCGCATCGGGGCTGGCGATTCGAGGCCGGCCGTTCCGATTCCGGCGAGGTAGCTTCCCCCGCAAGTAAGGGGCGCGAAGCGCCCCCTACCTACTTGGGGGAAGCGGAGGGGTCAATCTGTTGATTGACTCAGGTTGCGGTTCTCCTCTCAAGGCTGACTGTGAGAAACCTTGGAAGATGGTGAGACTGAGGCTCGCCCCGCTGTTGGTGTGAGTGGCCCTGCTGGTCGTCTCCCGCGCCCCGCCCGCATCGCGACCAAACCGGAGCCAGGCCTAGTTCGACGAGGAGGCCAGCGGCAGCTCGACCTCGAAGGTCGCGCCACCGCCGCTGGTCTTCCTCACGTTCACCTTTCCGCCGTGCGCGGTGACCACCGCGCTGACGATCGAGAGGCCCAGTCCCGCGCCACCGCTGTCTCGGCTTCGGCTGGGGTCGGCACGGAAGAACGGCTCGAAGATCCGCGCCATGTCGCCGCCTTCGAGGCCGGGGCCATGATCGATCACCGACATCATCCCGCTTCCGTTCACGGTCGAGACGCCGATCTCGATCGCGCTCTGCTGCGGTGTGTGCACGAGCGCGTTGCGAACCAGGTTGCCGACCACCTGTCGAAGGCGAAGATCGTCACCTTCGATCACGACCGGGCCGGGCGCCGTCAACGTGATGTGGCGCTGGGGCGCAACCGCGCGTGCATCGTTAGCCGCGTCGGCCGCGATCGCCTGGAGGTCGACCGGCTTCCTCTCGAGCGGGCGGCCCTGGTCGAGGCGCGCGATGAGCAGCATGTCGTCGACCAGGGTCGACATGCGAACCGACTCCTCCTCGATCCGGCGGCGGGCCAGCTCGGCGTCGGTGGGTGACTTGTCCGCGCCGCGCCGGAGCATCTCCGAGTAGCCGCGAATCGAGGTTAGGGGCGTGCGCAGCTCGTGCGAGGCGTCCGCGATGAAGCGGCGCAGCCGGTTGTTGGACTCGGTGCGCTCGGCGAACGCCGCCTCGATCTGACTGAGCATGCCGTTGAGCGCGAGGCCCAGCCTTCCGATCTCGGTGTTGGCCGTGGCCGGCTCGACGCGTTTGGTGAGATCGCCCGCCGCGATGTCGGCCGCGACCCCTCCCATCTTCTGAAGCGGCCGCAACCCGATCCGGATGATGAGCAGCGCGAGGATCGCTGTCGCTGCGAGCACTCCCAGGCCGATCAGCGCCTCCAGCAGCAGAAGCTGGCTCAACGTGGATTCGACCGGCGTCAGGGGGATGGCGAAGACCACGTACTGGCCGCCGAGTGAGTTCTCGGGCCAGTCGGTCATCCGGTAGTGGTCGACGCCGCCCGTACCCTCGACCGTGAAGGGCTGGTAAGGGGTGCCTTCGCCGGCGTTGGGAAGCGATTTCGGAAGGACCGGGCTGGCTGTCGACACGGAGGCTCCCGACGGAACTACGCATGCGATGGCGACCGTGCCGTCGGCGCTGACGAGCTCGGTGATGCTTCCGGCCGGAAAATCGCCGACCGCCGCCGGACCGCGCGTGTGGCACAGAACGCCGCCGATCACCGCCCGGGCCGCCACCACGGTTGAGGGTTGCTGGAGCTGATCATCGATCCGCCCCACCAGCGAGCGATCCATCAGGGCGTAGGTGGCGACGTCAGAAACCAGCAGACCGACCGCGACCAGGGTGATGACGCCGATGAGCAGCCGCCCTCTAAGGGACAGCGTCATTTTCGTGGCGTTCGTAAGACGTACCCGACGCCGCGCACCGTCTGGATGAGTGGTGGGTCGTGACGGTCGACCTTCCGGCGAAGGTAGCTGACGTACGTCTCCAGCACGCTGGCGTCTCCTCCGAAGTCGTAGTGCCATACGTGGTCGAGGATCTGGCTGCGGGTGAGCACCCGGCCGGCATTGATCAGCATGTAGCGCAGCAGCCGGTACTCGGTGTTGGTCAGCTCGACGACGTGGCCGTGGCGGCGCACCTCATGGGCCTCGTCGTCCAGCTCCAGGTCCGCCAGCGTCAGCTTCCCGCTGTCGGCATCATTACCGTGGCGCCTCAAGACCACGCGCACTCGCGCCATGAGCTCTTCGATGCTGAAGGGCTTGGTCACGTAGTCGTCACCACCGATCGTCAACCCGTGGACCTTGTCCTCGGTCGCGTCCTTGGCGGTGAGGAAGATGATCGGGACCTTGTTGCCGGAGCTGTTGAGCCGCCGCAAGACCTCGATCCCATCGATGTCGGGCAGCATCACGTCCAGGATCACGAGAGCGGGTGAGAACTGGGTGACGGCTGTGAGCGCGCTCCGTCCCGTAGCCGCCGTCTTGACGGAAAAGCCCTCGTAGCGGAGGGCCATCGCAACGAGCTCGGTGATGTTCGGCTCGTCGTCGACGACGAGGACTCTCGCCCCGTCCTTGTTCATGCCCTCATGCTGACCCAGATTCCTGGGAGTTTGCTCAGAGATCATTGGGAGACCGGTCGGAATTCGCCGAGCGCTGGGGCCACCCGGCGACCCGCTGGACGTTGCCCGAGAGATCGACCAGGCGGGCCGGCAGGTGGCCGGCCTCCAGCCACGAGATCGCGCTTCGGCTCATCACGATGGCTGCCGTCGACGCGATGTTGGCATCGACGCAGTTGGCCGCCACGACGCTCACGGTGCGCCAGCAGGTGTCGGCTGGGAGACCGGTCGCCGGGTCGATGATGTGGTGCAGAACCACGCCGCCTCGCGTCCACCGCCTGACGGTGGTGCTGGAGGTGGCGATGCCGCCCGAGGTGATGCTGATCGCCTCCTGGGTCTCGTCGATCGGGGCTGCGCTGTCGTCGCTCGTCTGGATCGACCAACCGTCGGCCGGCGCTTCACCTGCGACCGCGATGTCACCGCCGAGGCTGACCAGCACTCCAGCTCCACCGATCGCCTTGCTTGCGGCCGCCGCGGCCAGGTCGGAGGTCAGCGCCTTGGCGGTCGCGCCAAGGTCGATCTCGACTCCCCGAGGCACGCGTACGGTCCGGGCGGTGCGGTCAAGGCGCACGGCGCGCCAACCCGGGACGCGCTCCGCATACAGGCGGATCCGATCGCCGTCCGCCGGCACCTGGGCGAAGTCCGTGTCGTAGCCGGCGAGCCTGACCGCCGATCCGACGGTCGGGTCGACGGCCCCACCGCTCAGCTCGGCGCCTCGCAGAGCGGCCGCAATCGCCTGGGCGAGCAGAGGGCTGACGGTCACGTCACGCTCCGGCGAGGCGTTGAGGCGGCTCAGCTCGCTGTCGTCGCGAAAGCGGCTGGCGGCCAGGTCCATGGCCGCAACGACCAGGTCGACCGCTGCCTTGGCAGCCCGAAGCGAGCCGGGCATGGTGACGATCACGCGCAGGGAGCCCCCGAGCGCCGTGTCGTCGGCGATGCCCAACACAGAGCTGCTCATTTTGTGGTTGGCCTTTGGACAGCAGCCCGCCGAAGCGTGATGGCCAGGACCGGGCAGTCGTCGACTGCGCGCTCCGCAAGGTCCATCAGGTGCTCTGGAAGCGGACCCGGCGTGACGATCGGGTAGCCCCAGGAGTCGAGCCGGATCCTCTCCGGCAGGATCTCGGCGCACAGGCCGCGGCCATCGCACTTGATGCGGTCGACAATGAGCTCGAGCTTCTTGGTCATGCCGACCGCCGCAGGTGGGCCGGGTGGTGGGCGAAATCGTCTCCGAACGTCTTCAGAGCGGACTGCAGGAACATGACCGCCCCGTCCGGGTGCTTGCAGGCGCCGCGACCCTGCACCTCGCCTGACCAGCGCTGCAACCGCTGCAGGTCGCCCGGGTCTGTGCCGCGCTCCGCGATCCGGGTGCACGCGTCGGCCAGGGCTCGCAGGCCGAAGAAGCACGGCCCGCATTGGGCGGAGCTCTCACGTGCCAGGTAGCGCATGATGCCCGCGACCTCGCAAACCGGGCACTGTCGGGCGGGCAGGATGCCGATGACGCCGCATCCGAGCGACAGCCCGCGCTCCCGCAGGCCGTGGGGATCGATGGGCAGCGACCAGGCTTCGGCGGCCTCGATCCACCGGCCGAAGTAGCCGCCCAGCATCACAGCTCGCGCAGCCTCAGACGGCCCGCCTGCCAGCTGCACCGCTTCGCCCAGCGGGGTACCGAGGTTGACCTCGAGCACGCCGGGAGCGCGCACGGCGCCCGCAACGGTGACCAGAACAGTCTCGGTTGCGGTTCCGGTCCGGGCGATCAGAGCGACATGTGCGAGGGTCTCGACGTTCTGCACCAGGGTGGCCGCTCCGCCGACGCCGCGCTCGTGAGGTGGGGGTGGGGTGGTGGTCGGAGTCGCAATGCCGGCGTCGACGAGGTGCACGGTGGCGCTCGAATCGCCGGCGACGTAGCGGGCCGGAGCCGCCACGATGCGTATCAGCCGGCGCTCGTGGTCGGATCGTTCGTTGATTGCTTCGGTCATCGACCGCAAGGCGGCGTGGTGGTCCTCGCCGACAGAGATGACGACCTGCTTCGCGCGCAGCGAAGCCGCGGCGAGCATCGCGCCGTCGAGGATCAGGTGAGGGCGTGAGGTCATCAGGTGGCGGTCCTTCTTGCTGTGAGGCTCGCCCTCGGCTCCGTTGACGATGACCACGGCACCTCCGTGCGAAGCCGCGGCGACCGCCTTCCATTTGAGGCCCACCGGAAATCCGGCGCCGCCTCGCCCGGTGAGGCCGGTGTGACCGAGCAGGTCGATCAGTCCGTGGCCGCCTTTCGGAAGCGGTCCCAGACGGCGAACATGCGCGGCAAGTCGCTCGGGTCCTATCGACGGGTTGGGCCCATCGAGCAGGCGCGGCGCGCTCACCGCCCCTCCCTGCGATCGACATCGGCGAGGAAGGAGGATCGCTCTCGTGCGAGAGGATCGCGCGAGCCGGCCATCAATCGATAGGCGATGGCGGCCAGCACGGCGACCACACATATCGCCTGCAAGGTGAACAGCCAGGCAGACCAGGCGTCGGTCCCCGTGCCGGCCCCGTGCAGGACCGCGAACGGCCAGCACGCGTAGGTGAGCCAGTGCACGAGACGCCAGGCGACCTGGCCGATCAATCCGCGCACGAGGCTGGTCAGCACAACGGCGAGCAGCAGCTCGAAGGCGATCGTCCCCAGGCCGAGCCAGAAGGTCCGGTAGTAGGACGAGAAAGGGACCACGGCAGCGAGCCATCCGAGGTGGGTGAAGGGATCGACCACGGCCGTCACGATGTGCAGCGCGAGGAAGACGAGGGTCATGAGCGCGAGGTTTCGGTGCAGGCCGACGGTGAGGAAGCGAGGCCAGCCCGTGCTCTGGACCCGGAGGACGGACAGGATTCCGAGCACGACGACGGCGCTGAGGAGGACGAGGCTGACCGCCCCCGCGCCGCGGGTCGCGTACCAGAGAATCGTGTTGTTCAAAAGATCAGGATCCGCCCGAGACCGCCACTCCGGAGCTCGATGATCTGTGGACCGGGGTGGTCGACGTCTGCAGGCCGGATGAGCTGCCGGTCGAAGATGATGAGGAGGCCGTCGAGGTCGAGGTGCTCGCGGTGCCCGGGACCGTGTACGCGCCGATCGCGCCCAGCAGGCCCACCCCGACAACTGCGCTGAACGCGGCCCCGGCGGTCAGCCGGTTGAGCAGGCGCATCGCGGCGTCGCGGGCCCGCACCCTGTCGTGGATCGTGTCTTTGCTTTCCATGGTGTAAGTCTCGCCACCGCCTCTGAACGCCAAATGTGAGCTTCCTGGGAAACGGCTGAGAGGCCCAAATAGTTCTGATTACAGCCACCGCCTGTTGGACCGGGTCATGCCGCACTCAATAGACTTCCAAGCGTGCCGCCCCCGTAGCTCAGGGGATAGAGCAGGACGGTCCTAACGTCAAGGTCGGGGGTTCGATTCCCTCCGGGGGCACCAAGCACAGGGGCACCAATCACCCGGTTTCGAGTTCGCGGCCTCCCACGATGCGGAGGAGCAGGTCGAGAAGGGATGACCGCGACGCCCGACTCGAGGTGGTCAATGACGCGCGAGATCTACCTCAGATCGAACAGCCGGACGCCACGTTCGCCCTGATTGACGCCTACGCGAAGATCCAGACCTGATCTAGCCGGCTGACTTCAACAGATAGGGCATCGGGTCGACCACCGAGTCGTTCACGCGCAGCTCGAAGTGCACATGCGGGCCCGTCGACCACCCGGTCGAACCCTCGAGCCCGACGCGCTGCCCGCGTGCAACCGTGTCGCCCACGACGACGTCGGTCTCGAACAGGTGACCGTAGAGAGTCATGATGCCGCCGCCGTGGCCGATCACCACGTAGTTGCCGTAGCCGATTTTCGAGTGACCGACCGCGACCACGACGCCGGCTGCCGCTGCCGTCACTGTTGTCCCGAACGGCGCGGCGATGTCGATCCCGGTGTGGAAATGGGCGTAGTTGCCGAGCGGAGGTTCGAGCAAGAGATCGCTCGGTCCAAACGGCTGGGTGACTCGCCCACCGGCCATCGGCCACGAGAGGATCAGACCGGCGACCCTCATCCCTGTGGGGAGCAGGTGTGAGACGAGCGCGAGGCCGACGCCGACGTGCGCCTGGTCCCAGGCCGCCTGGTTCGATTGCAGCTGCAGGTCCTGCTCCTGCGACTCGAGCAGGGTGGCGAGCGCGGCCTCGTCCAGGCGTTTGAGGACATAGACCTGGCAACGCGAAAGAAGCGCCCCGTTGAGTTCGAACGACGGGTTCTCGGTGGTGGCGCCGACCAGGGTGACCACGCCCTGCTCCACGAAGGGTAGGAAGCCGTCCTGTTGGGCGCGGTTGAAGCGGTGGATCTCATCGACGAAAAGCAAGGTGGCCTGGCCGGCGGCGCGGCGCAGGCGGGCCGCCTCGAAGGCCTTCTTGAGGTCGGCGACGCCCGAGAACACCGCCGACAGTTGCTGGAACTCGTAGCCGGCCTCCTTGGCCAGCAGGCGGGCGATGGTGGTCTTGCCGGTTCCGGGCGGTCCCCACAGGATCATCGAGGCGAGGCGATGAGCGATGGCCATGCGCCGGATCGGCCCCTCCGGGGCCAGCAGATGATCCTGGCCCACCACTTCGTCGAGGCTCTTCGG
>Ga0207929_1000268_pt1 | contig 14807 bp, 10 predicted proteins | sample NGESurdeep072012_FD_184466 | JGI IMG/M metagenome (GOLD analysis project Ga0207929, IMG submission 184466) | Arctic peat soil microbial communities from Barrow, Alaska - NGEE Surface sample 53-1 deep-072012 (SPAdes) | ecosystem: Environmental > Terrestrial > Soil > Wetlands > Peat ... | reverse complement strand
CGCACCAAGGCCTCCTGCTCGGGGTGGTCGGCGAGAACCTCGCGCAGCCGACGCCCGACCGCGGCGCGCACCCGGTCAACGGTTCCGGCCAGGTGCGCGTGGTCGGCTTCGATGTACTCCGACCCGATCCGACGCAGGAAGTCGCCGTCGTGTGCGCCGTAGGCACTGTCGCGAACACTGACGTCATCAAGCAGCGACGTCCACCAGACGAAATCCATCTCGGGCGCCACGGCGGCGGCAACCACCCCCCGCTCGGCGAGATCGTCGACCAGCGGCCCCATTCCGGACTCGCGCAGGTCATCGATCACCGAGACGACACGCGGCAGCACGGCGAGGCGATCGCGACGTTCGGCCAACGCGGCAAGGCGAACCTGCAGATCGGCCAAGGGCGTCCCCAACAGGTCGCCACCCGCCGCCGTGGTCGCCAGCCGAGCACCGAGCCAGCCCAGGTCGCGGTCCAGGCCGTCATAGATGTGCTCGGCCTCATCGATCCCGCCGGGCACCTCAGGACGTCCTCCGGCTCCGGCCAGGCGGCCCCAGATGACGCGCTGTTCCTGGGCAACCTTGAGCGCCGAGTGCAGATCCTTTGGCAGCGGGCCGGGGCGCACCAGACTGCGCGCCTGACGCCGCAACCGAATCCGTGACCAGAGAGAGAGCCGCAGCCCATGGAGGTCGCGGTAGTCCTTGCCGGCGGTGGCACCGACCATGTCGGTCAGCGGCACGTCGAACACCTCGGGCCGGAAGATCTCCAGCGTCTGGCGCACCTGCTCCACGATGCCCAGCGCGTGACCCCAGTCCGCCGGCTTCTCGGCGGCGGGCAGGCCGGCCTCGCCCATCGCGGCGGCGAGACGCTGTCGGGCGGCGTCCAGGCCTCCGCCCCCGAGGCGGCTGGCGATCTCGAGGGCCCGCGCCGCGTCATCCGGGGAGGTGACGCGCGCGGCATACCAAGGGTCGTCGTCCTCCCCCGCCGTCCAGGCTCCCAGCGAGGCGGCCTCGGTCAGGGACTGGCCCAGCTCCGCGACCCGATCGCGGCTGATGCCCTTGAGGGCATCGCCATGGAGGCGGACCCGCGAGGTCGGCGGCTTGGGGCGCGCCCACAGCTGGGCTAGTGCGACCTGTGCGTCGAAAGCGCTGACGCCCCAAGGGTTTCGCTTGTCATGCAGTGCCGACCGGTGCTCCACCAGCCGGGCCCGCCGGTCGGTCAACGTGCGCTCGACGGCTGCGGTGTCCGGGTCCTCGGCGTCACTGGCCCGGTCCAGGGCTGCGCCGAGCTCTTGGGCCAGTCGTCGCTTGTTGGACGCGCCGTCGTAGACGTCCAGGACGAGGTCGCCCAGGCCGAGGCGCTCCAGCCGCCCGACCACGGCGTCGATGGCGGCACGCTTCTCCGCCACGAACAACGTCCGCTTGCCCTCACTGGCCAGGGACGCAATGAGGTTGGCGATCGTCTGGCTCTTGCCGGTGCCGGGCGGGCCCTTGATGACGAGGTTGGCACCGCTGCGCACGGCGTCGATGACGGACTGCTGGGAGGAGTCGGCGTCCAGGACGAGGTGCTCACGGGCCGGGTCGGTGTCGGCCGGGGAGTCCGGCACGGTGGTGCGGACGGCCTTGAGCGCGGCGGGGTCACCGGCCAGCGCGGCGACGACGTCATGGTTGGCCAGGGTCTCGAGCTGGGCCGCCAGGTCGGCGACCATCGGCAGCTTGGCGTAGGAGAACGTGCCCAGCACCAGCCGGGGCGCGATCTGGAACGCCGGGATGCGTTCACACATCCGGCCGAGTGCGTCGAACACCGGACGCGGGTCGAAGCCTCTGGTGACCGTGGCCATCTCCTCGAGCGCCTCGGTGTCGAGCTCGATGCCCTGCTCTGAGCGAAGGTAGTGCTCGAGAACCGGGTTGAACTCCACGTCGTCGCCCAGGTCGATGTCGAAGTCCTGCTGGGCGGCACCGGTGGGCTTGAGCACGCACGAGCGCAGGAGCACCGGTGCGCACGGGGGGCGAGGCGCGCCGGGGACCTGCCAGGTCGCCATACCGACGGCAATGAATCCAGCTGTGATTCCACGCTCTTCGTGCAGCTCGAGAGTCTTGGCGCGGATCGTGCGAACCCGTCGACGAGCCTCCTCGAGGGCCGTCGGCTCACGCGCCAGATCGGAGAGCTTGGTCGGCCGCCCCGCCAGCAGCATGGCCACACCGCCGGGATGTGCGGTGGTCAGGTCGAGGGTTCCGGAGGGCAGGTCGCGGTACCAGAGCAGCGTGTTGCGGCCGCCGAGATCCACAAGATGCCGCTGCCAGGTGCGCACCGCCGCTGCCACTCGATCCGCGCGAGGGTCGCCCACGTCCTGGGCTACGGGCGCGACGGACGGCTGCTCGGCGGGGTCCTGCGGGGACTGACTCACCAGAGCAGGCTAACGAACCGGTACGCCGGTCGCCGGTCGCCGCCCGCCGCGCGGCACGCGACGCCCTGCCTTGGTGTCGAGCCTCGCACAGCCACCTCACAGACTTCCTTCACGAATGTCCCAGCCGTTCGTGGGACGCTGCCGCGAGACAGAAAAGCCGACCTCGTCGGACGAAAGGAACGCTTGTGCGCCTCAAGGCACTGCCCTTCAAGGGCAGACGGTCCACGATTGTCGGACTCGCAGTCGCTCTGGTGGTGGTGGTTGGTGGTGTCGGGGCCTGGGCCGTGAAGCACTCGTCTCCCTCGGACGCCGCCACCCCGACGCTGGTCAGCGCGACCACGAGCACCATCCGTCAAAGCGTCTCGGCCACGGGCACGATTCAACCGGCCAACAGGGCTGACCTGTCCTTTGCCGTCGGCGGGACCGTCACCTCGCTACCCGTTGCCGTGGGTGATCAGGTCAAAGTCGGCACAACCCTGGCCACAGTCGACGCCGCGGGCCTCCAGACGGCGCTCACCCTCGCCCAGGCCAACGTGAGCGCCACCCAGGACCAGCTGACCGCTCAGCAGAACGCCGGGTCGTCGGCGGTACAGGTCGCCTCCACCCAGGCACAGCTCGCTGCCGCGCAGAGCAAGCTCACCGATGCGCAGACCGCCCTGGCCGCAGCCACGATGACCTCACCCATCGCCGGAACCGTGGCACAGGTCAACATCGCGGCGGGCGACAAGGTGGGAGGTACTTCCGGGGCTTCCGGCACTTCCGGCAATTCGGGGGCTTCCGGGGCTTCCTCATCTTCCTCCACTGCCCAGATCGTCGTCATCTCAACGACCTCGTGGGTGGTCCAGGCCAGCGTCGGCAGCGAGGATCTGCCCCAGCTGAAGAAGGGTCTGCAAGCGGAGATCACCCCTACTGGCAGCACGGCCAAGGTCTTCGGCACGGTCAAATCCGTTGGTATCGTTGCCTCTTCGTCCTCCGGTGGCAGCGCCAGCTTCCCCGTGACCATTGCTGTCACGGGTAGCCCCAAAGGCCTGTATGCCGGTGGAGCGGCGGACGTGTCCATCATCGTCAAGCAGGTGGAGAACGTTCTCACCGTGCCGACCAGCGCACTGCACTCCGAGAGCGGCAAGACCGTGGTGCATCAGATGACGAACGGGGCACAGGTCAGCACACCCGTGACAGTCGGCACGGTATACGGTCTGCAGACCCAGATCCTCAGCGGGCTGAAGGCAGGCGACAAGGTGGTCGGCACCACCTTCAGGACCGGCGGCAGCAACCCCACCGGAGGCACCCGAACGCGCCAGGGCGGCGGCGGCGCAGGCGGCGGGACGGGAGGCTTCGGCGGTGGCGGCTTCGGCGGTCCTCCCACAGGCGCGGGCGGTGGCAACTGATGAGCGTCGCGCGCGTTCCCGGCGACGGCGCCGCGCCGATCCTGCGACTGCGCGATGTCGGCAAGGTATACGCCAACGGGTCGGTGGAGGTCGAGGCACTGCGCGGGGTCTCCCTGGAGGTGGCACGCGGCGAATACGTTGCCATCATGGGCCCTTCGGGGTCGGGCAAGTCGACGCTGATGCACATTCTGGGCTGTCTGGACGTGCCGACCGCGGGTAGCTACGACCTGGCCGGCCAGGACGTCAGCACCATGAGCGAGGCAGCACTCGCCACCGTTCGAAACCGCCAGATCGGCTTTGTGTTCCAGCAGTTCAACCTGCTGGCGTCGCTGCCCGCATGGCGCAACGTCGAGCTGCCCCTGTGCTACTCGGGCATGGGACGGGCCGCGCGCAAAGAGCGTGCCATCCGCGCTCTCGAGCGCGTCGGTCTGGGTGACCGCGTCGACCACCGGCCCGGTGAGCTCTCCGGTGGCCAGCAGCAGCGGGTCGCCGTGGCCCGGGCGCTGGTTACGGACCCGGCCCTCATCCTGGCGGACGAGCCGACCGGCAACCTCGACTCGCACTCCAGCGCGGACGTCCTCGGACTCTTCGCCGAGCTCCACGAACAAGGTCGCACGATTGTGCTGATCACCCACGAGCGCGATGTGGCCCAGTCGGCTCAGCGCATTGTGAGAATCCTTGACGGACAGGTGGATTCGGCCATTCCGGCGGCCGCAGGGAACGTCCGATGACCTGGGGCGAGACGATCCGCACAGCCCTGGAGGCCATCCTCTCGCGCAGGATGCGCTCGTCGCTGACGATGCTCGGAATTCTCATCGGCATCGCGGCGGTGATGCTCACTGTCGGCCTGGGACAGGGCGCACAGGCTCAGGTCCGCGCCCAGATCAACCAGCTCGGCAGCAACCTTCTCATCGTCTCCCCGGGAAGCTCGACAAGTACCAGCGGTATCCGCGGCGGGCGCGGGTCCGCGTCGACCCTCACCACCCGGGACGCAACAGCGCTCGCCAGCCCGGTCGTCGCGCCCGACATCGCCCGGGTTGCGCCGGTGGTCACCGGCTCACAGTCGCTGACGGCGGGCACCACGAACTGGACGACGAACGTGGTCGGCGCGACGCCGGATTGGCTCCCTGTCAGAGCCCGTAGCCTGACCGAGGGGCGCTTCTTCACCACAGCGGACCTGGGCAACGCGGCGTCCGTGGCCGTGCTCGGCTCGACCACGGCCACTGAGCTCTTCGGCGGCCGCGACGCCCTCGGGCAGACAGTGAGTATCAACGGGACGACGTTCACCGTCATCGGCATCCTCAACACCGCGGGTTCCTCGACGACAACCGACGAGGATGACCAGGCGCTGGTCCCACAGACGACCTACAGCAGCCGAATCGCCAGCAACGGCAACGCCACAGGCGTCTCAACCCTCTATATCGAGGCCACGTCGACGGACACTTTGTCTGCGGCATACCAAGAGGCCAACAATGCGTTGCTGTCCACGCACGGTTTGACGGCCGCCACGTCCGACTTCACCATCAGCAGCCAACAGTCCCTCCTGACCACGGCCACCTCCACCGACCGGACCCTGACCGTCCTGCTCGCGGGCATCGCTGCAATCTCGTTGCTGGTTGGCGGGATTGGTGTCATGAACATCATGCTCGTGTCCGTCACAGAGCGGATCCGTGAGATCGGGCTGCGCAAGGCGCTGGGCGCGACACCCCGTGCCGTTCGACGACAGTTCCTGGTCGAGGCCAGCACCCTCGGCCTGTGCGGTGGCCTGCTGGGCATAGTTCTCGGCCTGGTCGGCGCACAGGTCCTGCCGCACTTCTTGAACCAGCCGGTGACCATACCTCCGGTAGCCGGGGTCGGCGCCCTCGGTGTCGCCCTGGTCATCGGCATCGTGGCGGGGGTCTATCCCGCCAGCCGAGCAGCACGACTTGCCCCTATCGACGCCTTGAGAAGTGAGTGAGAAACATGACCGTGAACCGGATCGCCGCAGGAGCAGCAGTGTGCTGTGCCGTGATGTTCGTGAGCGCGTGCGGTGGTGGCACATCGGCAAACGGGGCCGCCCCCGTCTCACCCACGACTGCGAGCCCAGGCGGCGGAGCAGGCGCCGGAGCAGGGAGCGCACAGAGAGGGTTCCCGGGAGCCACCGGACTGCTGGCCCAGGTCGACGGCACGACGCTGCAGGTTCAGGCCGCCGACGCCCAGACGGCGGTGACCTACTCGGCGGCCACCACCTTCACCAACACCGTGGCGGCGAAGCTCTCGGACGTTGTCGTCGGAGCCTGTGTCCAGGCGCGCAGTGCCCAACCGGTCTCGGGGACGGGCGGCGCCGCCCCGACGGCCGCCCCCAGCGCCACCACCGGCCCGATCGTGGCTGCCTCGGTTGAGATCTCACCGGCAGTGAACGGGAAATGCTCGGCCCTGGGCGGACTCGCCACCCCAGGAGGTCGGCCCCCCGGGGCAACCGGAGACCCGACCCGGCCCGCAGGAGGACCCACCTCAGGCCGGACCCGAGGGCCAAGCGCGGGCGGCAACGGGTTTGGTGGCAACGGGTTTGGTGGGCTCGGTGCCTTCGGCAAGGTCACTGCCGTCAACGGCGCCAGCTTCACGGTCGAGAACACGCGCCCGCAGAACAGCAGTGCGACCACGGCGGTCCCCACCACGCGGACCGTGGAGACGTCGGCCGCGACGACGTACACGCGGACCGAGGCCGCCAGCGCCAAGGCTCTGACTGTCGGCTTGTGTATCACTGCGCTGGGGAAGGCCTCGGACACGGGGTCAATCGCTGCCACGTCGATCACGCTCCGTCCTGCCGTGAACGGTTCGTGCTCCTCGGGATTCGGCAGGAGAGGGCCCGGCGGCAGCCAGACCTCGCCGGGGGGTGGCTCCGGTGCCTGAGACCCCCAAGATGTTCCTGCGTCGAACCTGGGTCCGCCGGACGATCCCGGCGGGTGTCGCCGCCTTCATCGTGGTCGCAGGCACCGCAGTGGTCCGGACCAACGCCAGCGCCAGCCCGGTCGACACCTATCGGACGACCATCGTGACCACCGGTTCCGTGGAACAGCGCCTCGACCTGACGGGATCGGTCCAGCGGGTCAACCAGGTGAGCCAGAGCTTCGCTGTCACCGGCACCGTCTCGAGCTTGTCGGTCGCCGTCGGAGACACCGTCAAGGCGGGTCAGGCTCTGGCCGCCCTTGACCCCCGCCCCCTCGCGAGCGCCACGACGGCTGCCAAGGCAGCCCTGGCCCAGGCCAAGGCCACCCTGGAGTCGGACCAGACTTCCACCACAACCACCTCAGCCGGGACGCAGGCTCAGACCGCCACTCAGGCGCAGACACCGGCGCCGACGCCGACGACCAGCCCGCGCGTTGCAGGTCCATCGGGACGATCGGCTGCGGGCACTGACCAGAGCCTCGCGCGGGCCCAAAGAAACGTGACGACTGCCCAGAGCGCCATCGCAGCCGACCTTGGGCGCGCCTCTGCCGCCCTGGCGCGGTGCGCGCCGTTCTTCCCATCCGAGCCCTCTCCAACCACGCCCACCGGCACGACCACAACCTCGCCCACGCCCACGCCCACGCCCACGCCCACTGGCACGACCTCGCCCACGCCCCCTCCGCCCACAGCCACACCGACAGCCGCGCCGTCGGACGCTGCGATAAGAGCTTGTATCGGCGCGCTGAAGACCGCACCGACGCAACAACAGATCGAGCGGGACCAGAAGTCACTCACCCGCAGCCAGGCGGACCTCACCGCAGCCTTCACCCTCGCGATCACGACGGCCGGCAGCACGGCGAATGCGTCCGGCACGACGACCACCTCTGCCGCGACCAGTAGGACCGCAACCAGTAGGTCCGCGACCAGCCAGTCCGCGACCAGCCAGCAATCGGGCGGGCCGACCGGCGGAACGGGTCAGTCCAGCGCTGCCCGTGTCGTCTCTGACCAGGCCGCCATCACCAGCGCCGAGGCGACGCTCAGCAGCGCCACGGCGGACCAGGCGTCAGCCACCCTGAAGTCCTCCAGAGCTGGCACCGTGGGCTCGATCAGCCTGGTGAACGGCGCCTCCAGCGCGGGCAAGAGCATCACCATCGTGGGTGCCGGCGCCGCTGAGGTCACCGTCAACGTTCCGCTCGCGTCGATGGCCACCGTGCATGTGGGACAGAAGGCGAAGGTGAGGCCACAGGGAGCCACCGACTCCGTGCCCGGCGCGGTGACCTCCATCAGCCTGCTCCCGGTCACGACCGCCACCGGCACGGGGACGGGGACGACGCAGGCGACGGCGGCAGCCAGCAGCCCGACATACCCCGTCGTGGTCCTGGTTCCTGACGCGCTCCCCGCGCTCGCTTCGGGCGCTCGTGCCAACGTCAGCCTGCTGATCGGCACCGCGGGCCATGTGATCACCGTCCCGAACTCGGCGCTGACGCCTCTGGGCAACGGCCAGGCCCTGGCCATGACGTTCAAGGACGGTGTCGCGACGCGGGCCCTGGTCAAGACCGGGTATGCCGGGACGCTCACCACCCAGGTCACGTCGGGTCTGACCGCGGGCCAGCAGGTGGTCCTTGCCGACCTCAGCACGGCCCTACCGACCAACACCACCAACGCCCGACGATTCGGCGTGGGAGGAGGAGCAGCCGGCGGACTCGGCGGGGCCGGACTCGGCGGCGCGGGACTCGGCGGGGCCGGACTCGGCGGGGCCGGCTTCACCCCGCGCGGCTAGCACGGCTCAGGACAGCATCGGGAACCCAGTCGTCCCGGCTCAACGCGGCCCAACGAGCAACACCAGCCAACTGCCTGCCAGAATAGGCAGCTGCGTCGGTTCCTGCCTGGGCCCCGATGCGCCCCGCCCTCGTAGCTCAGGGGATAGAGCGACCGCCTCCTAAGCGGTAGGTCGCAGGTTCAAATCCTGCCGGGGGCACCAAACAGGGTTCCTGATGGACACGGACGCGATGCCCTTGACAAACCCCAAAGAGGTAAGGCGCCTGACCTTCCTCGCCCTGTGGACAGCGTCCTGATAGCTGACCGGAGGGTGGCAACACCCGCCTGCGAGCGCCGCCAGCCAACCCCCCTGCAACCCATCTGGCCCCTCACCGACGAGTCGGTGAGGGGCCAGATGCTGCACGGCAGGGTATGCCGCGCCGTGACGCGAGTGGGCTGATCAGACGCGACCGTAGGTCGCACTCGAGGAGAAGATGGAGCGCAGCGCGACGGCCTGGCCGGTGTGGGGGGAGTCCCACATCATGCCGTTACCGGCGTAGATGCCCACGTGGTAGGCCGGCGCGCCGAAGAACACAAGGTCGCCCACCACCGGGCTGGACACCCGCGTCGTGGCCTGGCGCTGTGCCTCGGCCGTGCGGGGCAGGCTGATACCGAGTCGGCCGAAGATGTACTGCGTGAAGCCGGAACAGTCGAAGCCGGCAGGGGTGGTGCCGCCGTAGACGTAGGAGATGCCGACCAGGCTGGCAGCGATGCCGAGCACGCCGGCGGAGGCGGGAGCCGGGACACGGACCGGCTGGGTGGTCACCGGGACACGGGAGGTCATCGGGACACGGGAGGCCGACCGGCTGACGCGGTTGGTGGTGCGCGAGACGGCAACGGGCGCCACGACCGGTTGGGGCTTGGCAACACCGCTGAATCCGACGTTCCCGAAGGACGGCGAAACCAATGGTGCCTGCGCGGCCGAGGGAGCAGCGAGCGCCAGCGCCCCGGTCACATTCGGCGCCTTGGCCTTGACGGCAGTGGTCAACGGGGCCGCGGACGCCGGGAGGGCGAAGGAAGCCACCATGCCACCGGAGACGGCTAGGACTGCGGAGGCCTTGGCCGCGGGTTTCGCCGTACGCGAGATCGCCGCTGACAGGGATAACGCGGGGTTGAGACGATCGGGGCCGCGATGACGTCCGGAAACGTGGTTCGACAAGTGAGTAAACCTCTCCAAACGCCTACGAGGTCAGCTGTCGGGTTCGGGTGGGAGGTATCACCCGGTCCTCACGAACGGCGAATCGACCGAAGTCGAGCACCACCGAGAGGACTTCACCCCAAGGAGCGTCTCTCGACGCCCCAAATGTGGGTCCCCCGCTCCTGCCAAGCGGATGTCGAAGGTCTCGAACGCGGTGACAGGACTAGGCGAACCGCGTCAAGAACTCCACCTGGAGGATGGAGTCCCACCACGCTACACACGGAACACCCAAATGTCACGCTGCGGTCACGGCCTGCCCAAGAACCGGCCAAGAACCGGTCGGGGCCGGCTAGAGCGGCGTATCGGCGAACACGTGCGCCGCGACATCCTCGGGCAACGAGACCCCGGCGGTCTCCTCGGCGCCTTCGCGCACCACGACGATGCGGCCACCCTCCCGGCGCACCCGAACACGCTGCCCGGGCATCAGGCCGGCCTGGGTCAGGAGGTTCAGCGCCTCGGGCTCGACCTGGGCCGGCTCGCCGATCCGGCGCACAGTGACGATCCTGGACGCTTCGACGGCCAGCTCGACCAGGCTGGTGACGCCCCGGCGGAAGTCCTCGTTCGGTGGCTCCCCCAGCTCGTCGAGCCCCGGGATCGGGTTGCCGTAAGGGCTCTCACGGTGCTCGCCGATCACCGCGAGGATCTTGCGCTCGACCCGTTCGCTCATGACGTGCTCCCACCGGCACGCCTCCTCGTGGACGTACTCCCACTCGAGACCGATGACATCGACCAGCAGGCGCTCGGCCAGTCGGTGCTTGCGCATGACCCGGGTCGCGAGCTGACGTCCGTGGGCGGACAGCTCGAGGTGCCGGTCACCAGCGAGCGAGAGCAGGCCGTCACGCTCCATGCGGGCCACGGTCTGGGAGACGGTGGGACCCGAATGGCCCAGACGCTCAGCGATGCGAGCCCGCAGAGGGACGGTGCCCTCCTCCTCGAGCTCGAAAATCGTCCGGAGGTACATCTCTGTGGTGTTCAGCAGGTCCGTCACGAAGACAGCCTCTCACTGATCGGCGCGGTACTGACCGCTACGACACCACCGTGGACTAGCGTTCGATCCCATGAGCGAGTCCTTTGTCGTCCCGGCCAGGTTCCGCGGTCCGCCGATGTCGGGCAACGGAGGCTGGACCAGCGGTCACCTGGCCCAGCTCGTGGACGGGGCACTGGACGGTGGCGCGGTCACGGTCCGGCTGCGCACGCCCCCCGCTCTGGACACCGAGATGGCGATCTCACGCGGCGACGACGGCACGGTCGAGGTCTGGGACGGCCAGACCCTCGTGGCCCAGGCCTTTGCCGCGGAGCCGCTGGACGCCGCCGAGGTCCCGGCGCCGGTCACCTACGCCCAGGCGGAGGCAGCCGGTCCGGCATACGAGGGCCTTCGTTCTCATCCGTTCCCCACCTGCTTCACCTGCGGAACCGGCAGGGACCCCTCCGACGCGCTGTGCCTGAACACGGGCCTGCTGGCCGGACACAAGACGCTGCGCGCAGCAGCCTGGACACCGCACGAGTCGACCCCCGAGCTGGTCTGGGCGGCGCTGGACTGCCCCGGCGCCTGGGCCTCCGGCGTCGCCGGGCGCGAGATGGTGCTCGGAACGATGACGGCCGCCGTCCGTGACCTGCCGGTGGTCGGGGAGCCCCATGTGGTGATGGCCTGGCCACGGGGGAGCGAGGGCCGCAAGTACTACAGCGGAACCGCCCTGTTTGCCGGCGACGGCCGCCTGCTCGCCCAGGCCGGCGCCGTGTGGATCTCCGTGGACGCCGCGCAGGTTCGCCCGGTCTGAGCTGCGGCTCGCACCTGCTCGGCTCGGGTCTGGCCGTCTGGGAGAAAACCATTGCGGTCGACCAACTGCCGACCTACCGTGTAGGGACACGAGAAGGGAGGTGGTCCGCCTAGTGAATGACCAACGGACGCGTGAGGTGGCTGCGCGCTAGCCCAGCCGTCGCTGACCGCCCTTGGGGGAGATCAGCGACAGGACAATGTGGTGACCGCAATCCCATGCAGACACCGCAGCCCGTGAGGATGTGCCACCCGTCCATGGCACCCTGGCGCTGCCAGACCTCGCGGGCTGTTCCATGCCCACCCCCCTTGCTCACTTCAGGCCGGTTTGCTCAGTTGAGGCCGGTTATTGAGCCGAATCCGGCGCCCTCGAGCGGCCTGAACCGAGCAAGCAGGGGGAATCGGAGTCCCCCCAAGTTGGCGTCACCGCGAGCCGCTCGCGTTCCATCACGCTGACGACCCTTTCCCCCAGGCGACGACGCTCGGAAAGGGACAGGTCGGCGCGGCTGCTGTCGGGTCGCTCACGGTTGCCGCCGTTCCAGTCGCCAGGCACCCGCATCGTCGAGAGCACCATCGCCCACGCGGAGGAACACGAGCCGGTCGTGCAGGCGGTTGCTCCGGCCGGCCCAGAACTCGACCTCGTCGCAGGTGATCCGGTAGCCGCCCCAGAAGTCGGGGACCGGCACATCGGTGGGGCTGCCCTGATCAGGCCACCGGACGGCATACCGCTCATAGGCCTCTTCCAGAACCGACCTGCCCTCGATCACCTGCGACTGCCGCGAGGCCCATGAGCTGATCCGCGAGCCCCAGGGGCGCTCGCCGAAGTAGCGCTCCACCTCCCCCCGGCCGAGCTGGTGGGCCGTGCCGCGGAAGCGGATGGCGCGGTACATCCCGGGCCATACCAAAGCCGCGGCAACTTCCGGGTTCCCAGCAATCTGAATGCCTTTGGCCGACTCGAGGTTCGTCACGAAGCCGGGTCCGGCCGGATCGAAGAAGCGCATGAGTACGGTCCGGACGTCCGGGTGCCCGGCCGCGTCGACCGTGGCCAATGACATGCTCATCGGCTCCGGCACGTCGTCCCGCTCGACCGAGCGGTAGACCGCGTCGTCCACCCAGCGCCGTGCCTGCTCCCACGGGGTGGCCGCCAGCGCGGACTCGGTCAGACCCTCACCGTCGTACTCCCGGCGCAGCGCATCGCTCATGCCACGACATTAGGGCGTGTCGCCGCGAGAGCTGACCGTTAGGGCGTGGGTTCGCGGGCGTCATACCGCAAGAAGCCACGCTGCCAGACGCTGAATGCGACGACGGCAAGGACGCACGCAATGCCGCCCGCGATGGCCGCAAAGGCCTCGCTGTATGCCGTCGCGACGGACCCAGCCACGAAGTCACCCAGGCGCGGCCCGCCGGCGACAACTACGATGAACACACCTTGCAGTCGCCCCCGCAGGTAGTCGGGTGTGGCCGCCTGCAGGATCGTGGTGCGAAACACGGCGCTGACCGAGTCGGCCGCACCCGCGCAGGCAAGGAAGAGCGCACCGACCCACAGTGCCGACGACCTCGTCAGCACGCTGCCGGCTGCGCCGACCGCCAGCCCGAAGCCGAATACCGAGACGCCCCATAGGGCGACGCAGACCACGACGGCCAGCCCCTGGCGCCGCAGATGGCCGAGTCGCCCGGAGAAGAGCATCGCCACGATCGACCCGACCGCGATCGCCGCGGCCATGAAGCCCACCGTCCTGGCCCCACCCCCGAACGCCAGCGCGGCCACCGCGGGGAACAGGGCCCGCGGCATGGCCAGGATCATGGCGCAGATATCCGCGAGGAACGTCATCCGGACGTTGGGTCGAGTTCCGAGGAACCGCAACCCATCGAGCACGCTCGCGAGTCCCTGAATACCCAGTCGGCCTCCCGTCCGATGCAGCTGCGGGTGCGGCTCCGGCGGGATCGGGGGCAACCGCAACAGCCCCCACAGCGCCGAGGTGAACAGTAGGACGTCCACGGAATAGGCCAGCTTGTAGCCGCCCCCGGTCACGAGGAAACCGGCCAGCAGCGGCCCGACCGTGAGCGCGACGTTGAAGGCGAAGACACTGAGGGCGTTGGCCGCCGGGAGGAGATGGCGTTCGAGCAGCCGTGGGTAGATGGCCGAACGGGCGGGACTGACCACCGCGAACCCGGCACTGGTGGCCGCCACCAGCAGGTAGAGAACCAGCGGGTTGGTGTTGCCCAGCCAGGCCTGCAACGCCGTGAGGATGCCCGAGGCCCACATGACCGAGCTGGCCACAAGGGCGACGGTGCGCCGGTCGTGCGCGTCGATCAGGGCCCCGCCGTAGAGCCCCATGACGATGATCGGCACGAGTGCGAAGAGACCCACCAGGCCGACCGAGAATGACGACCCGGTCAGCTCATAGACCTGCAGCCCGATCGCCACGACGCTGAGCTGGCTGCCGACGCCTGCCAGGGTGAAGCCGGTGAACAGCCGCCGGTACGCCGGGCTGACCCGCAGCGGGGTGAGGTCCAGCAGGATCGGCACGCCGCCAGCCTAGGAGCGCGCCGGCATCCGCCGACCCAACGGTGCAGCCGGACAGTGCACAATGGCTTCGGCCCGGTAACGACGCGGGCCCGGGAGAGGGTCTACGCATGAGCGAGAGCGACTTCAGACCCGGCCTCGAGGGCGTCATCGCCTTCGAGTCGGAGATTGCCGAGCCTGACAGGGAAGGCGGCGCACTGCGCTACCGCGGCGTCGACATCAACGATCTGGTCGGGCGGGTGTCCTTCGGCAACGTATGGGGTCTGTTGGTCGACAACGAGTTCAACCCCGGTTTGCCGCCGGCCGAGCCCTTCCAGCTCCCCGTCCATACCGGTGACGTACGAGTCGACGTCCAGAGCGCCCTGGCGCAGCTCGCTCCGGTCTGGGGGTTCCGGCCGATGCTGGACATCGACGCTGAGCAGGTCCGCGAGGACCTCGCCCGTGCGTCGGTCATGGCGTTGTCGTTCGTCGCACAGTCGGCCCGCGGCCAGAGCCACCCGATGGTGCCCCAACGCGAGGTCGACAAGGCGCATTCCATCGTCGAGCGGTTCATGATCCGTTGGCGCGGCGAGCCCGACCCCCGTCATGTCGAGGCCCTGGACGCCTACTGGGTGTCCGCCGCAGAACACGGCATGAACGCCTCCACGTTCACCGCCCGCGTCATCGCCTCAACCGGAGCCGACGTCGCAGCCTGTCTCTCCGGCGCCGTGGGCGCCATCAGCGGCCCGCTGCACGGAGGAGCGCCCTCACGGGTCCTGCACATGATCGAGGGTGTCGAGCGCAC
>Ga0207929_1000266_pt1 | contig 14850 bp, 15 predicted proteins | sample NGESurdeep072012_FD_184466 | JGI IMG/M metagenome (GOLD analysis project Ga0207929, IMG submission 184466) | Arctic peat soil microbial communities from Barrow, Alaska - NGEE Surface sample 53-1 deep-072012 (SPAdes) | ecosystem: Environmental > Terrestrial > Soil > Wetlands > Peat ... | reverse complement strand
TGGTGCCGATAACCCGCCGTTATCAACCGCCCGGGGTACGATCGACAAGATCACGATGAGCCGCCCTCATGCCTACGCCGCATTCTTCATCCCTGCGGATGTCAATCCAGATCGGGCCATTGAGATCGGCATCAGCTGGCTCGCAGAACAGCCCGGGGAGCCGCTGATCCTTTAGGCCAATGAGCGCTCTCTGCAGACGCTCGCTTTCGGCCTGGGTAAGGGGAAGATCTTGATGCATGCGTAGAGTCCCGGCCTCCCAGTATCTGTGGTCTCGCGGGTCGCGCGACGCTATCTGCGCGACGTTCCTACTGATAATGCCGCGTTAGCGGCAGCAGATCTCGAGTGTCCGGTATCACCGCCGATCAACAACTTCTTACGGCGCCGGCCGACCACGACGTGGGACCCACGGCGTCAGTGTCGGCTAAGGGCTGAGCATTTCCTCAACGGCTGATGGCGGTTTCGCAAATCGACCAGTTCGACTGACGTAGGGCACTCCCATTTTCGCCAGGCCGGCCGCGCACTCGAGTTCGCGAACGAGTATCTGAACCGACGGCAAGACAGGCAGATCCAGCGGCAGGCGGGACTTATGGACGTCTAGGAAGACACCCAGGGCGCCGGATGCGACGACGACAGCCTCCGCTCCTCGGCGCTTCAGTTCCATCAAGGCCTCGTTTGTCCCGTCGAGCACCGCTTCGGCGCTCGCACGATCCGAGAACGCAGCCACCACCTTCGGAACCGGAATGCCGACGGCCAACGGCCGGGCCATACGCGAGTTGATCCCGTAACGTGCCGCCAGCTCTTCGACTCGCGTGATCCCGCTGTTCCCCGAACAAAGAACCCCGAGCCGCCAGGCGGCTCGAAGGCCGTAGAAAGCCAGCGTCTCGAACAGGCCCAGGACCGGAAGGTCGAAGAGCTCCCTGGCTTCCCATAGACCGGGGTCGAAGCCGTTGCCAATCGCGATAGCGTCGTAACCTTCGCGCACGGCGCGTGCCAGGCTGCGGAGCAGAGTCGGGACCTCGATGGCTTGGGCGGAGGCGAAGCCTTTACCTTCAACAAGCGCCGTCTGGAGACGCAGAACGGTGATTTCGTTACCTGGGCTTGCTGCGGAGCTGACCAAGCTGTCGAGTTCCGCCTGATACGCCTCCATTCCGGCAACCTGACCGAAGCTCTGATACGCGAGTCGAAGGCCAGGTGCGCTCAGTTACCCCTCCACCAATTCGCAGCCGCCTTGCCTTTGTTCTTGGCCAGGGAGGCGATCCAGGGGTGATCACCCGCTGGGGCGCCAAATGCTGGAAAAATGCCGCCGCGGATTTCTTCGAGCTCGGCGATCTCTTCGATGAGCACATTTCCGACGTTCACGTTCGGCCCAAACATGTAGACGAGCAACGCCTGGAGTGCGCGCTTGCTTGCGTACGGCAGGTAGGTGTAGGGCACCTCGAAGATAATGTTGTCGACGCCTACGGCTTCTGCGACCGACTGTACCGATGGCCGGCCTTCGACGCGCTCGCCGTTGTCGCCCAACACCTTTCGCAGCACGTGCCCTTCCCAGTAGACGTTAACCGCGCCGTTGTCGAGGTAGTTCTTGAACTGGCGCACGGTCTCGGCGACGTCTAGCTCCGATTCGCTCTTGCGTGTCTTGTCGCCTTTCGGAAACTTCTTGCCGACCTCGCCGTGGACCTTGAGGCCCAGGTCTCGGCACATCCGAACGAACTCGGCTTCCTCTTCCAGGTCGCCCTGGGTTGGAATGGCTTCGGATGCCACCTCGACCGACTCGAAGCCCAGGTCCGCAAGGTACTCCACCGCGAGGCGTCCCTTGCCCTGAAGCCGGGCGATCTCCAGCACCGGACCGCCGATCTGGGGTTCGATGGAGTACCTCTTGTAGAGCTCGATCTTCTGGCGGACGACTTCCTCCGGCTGGTGGATGTGGCGCGCGCTGATCTTCGCGATGTCGATGGCATGGCCATAGGCCGCCAGCGTGCCCTCGATAAACGACACCGGCCAGCCCCGATCACCCAGCATCGTGATGCCGTTGCGACGAGGCTTCTGTGATCGTGGCGCGAGCTCCAGGAAAGGCGCGAAACGTTTGCTCATAGCCGCCTGATCGGTCATGAAACCCTCCCTGTCAATTCGCTTGCTCTGAGGTTGTCGACGATTTCCTGCATCGAGTGCACCGATTCGAGCTGGTTGATCATGTCGATCACCTTTTGCGCTGAACCGGACTTCAGCCGACCCGCGCTCGCTGCCCGAAATTTATCGACTATCTCGCGGTGGCTCATTGGATTGTCCGGCTCACCCTTGGCCACGGTCGTGTGTTCGTGGAGCTCAGCTCCAGTAGTGGTGACGATATCGATCGTCGACGTGCCATCTTTCAGGTTGGTGTCGGGATGTACTTTTACGCGCTCGCGCACGAAAGCGTCCAGCCTCGGGTCTTGAACTCGCTCAGGCGTGAACTGCTCGAGCCAGCACCGGTGATCGTGGATAACTACGCCTGTGACGTAAGGAGCAGACAGTCGGGCCAGGAAGCGGTCTTCCCAAGGCCTGGTGCCATGCATTTTGTATGCAGTAGGCGAGATTCCAATACGCACCTCGGCAAGGGCGTCAGGTTTGATGTCGTTCACCCCGATCAGCTTCATCAACCCAGTTACAAGGGGCTGCAAGTGCACCGCAACCGGCCACGCGCGAAGGGAAATCCTCATTAGCTCCCAGTCTTCGCCCAGGCCGGCGAGCATTGCCTTGGGCGATCCGCCGTCCGCATAGGAGTTGAACAGCCCACCATCGGGGTTGGTGAGCGGTTCTTCCGCGGCGCCGAACCCCTGCTCGGCGAGTCTGGCGGAGATGAGACCACCCAAAGCGCCGCGCGACTGCTGAAACTTGATCGTAGGCGTCCCGAGCTGCGCATAAGTGCCGGCTGCCTGGCTCGCGGCGATTCCAAGGGCGTGTCTCTGCCTAATCGCATCGAGTCCGGCGAGCTTCCCGGCCGCGGCGGCGCCACCGAATGGGCCCGTGACGCCAGGCGCATGCCAGCCGTGGGAGCGAAACGCGGCTGGGTCGAGGCCGAGGCCGACGCGCGTGGTGACCTCCAAACCCGACGCCACAGCGACGAGGAAGTCGCGACCGGTGCTTCCGAGGTTCTCGGCGATCACCAGCGCGGGCCCGATCACCTCGGGCGTGACGTGGCAGCTCGTCGGCCGGTGGATATCACACACGGTGACGGCGGTGATCAGGTAGCTGTTGACCAGCGTAGCCCCCGCGACTGAAAGGTGACCGCCACCGATGACGCTTGCCTCTCGCGAGCTGGCGATGCCCTCTGCGAGCGCTACGACCTGAGCCGTCTCGCTCGCGTCATGGCCGGCGAGGGCGCTCGCGACAGTGTCGAGCACGATGTCCTTGACTCTCTCTCGCACCGTTTGCGGGATCTTGTCGAGGGTCAATGCGCTGACGAATTCGGCGAGCGTTTGGGTGGGGCTCTGCTCTCGCATCAGTCGAGATTCACCGGTTCAGCTCTGGCGCCACCACTGAGGATTCGCCTTCCCTGTAGACGACTCAGAAAGCGATCTCAGCCATGGATGGTCTCCATTCGGGGCTCCAAAGGTGGGGAATAGGCCGTCGCGAATCTCCTCCAGCTCAGCCATCTCCTCGATCAGGATGTTGCCCATGCTGACATCGGGACCGAACAGGTACACGAGAAGGCCTTGCAGGGCTCGCTTGCCAGCGTATGGAAGGTAGGTCCCCGGGATCTCGAAGATGATGTCCTCGAGACCGACCCTGCCTACCAGGTCCTCGAGCACCGCGCGGCCCTCGACCTTTTCGCCCATGTCGCCGCAGATTGCGCGCAGCAGGTGGCCTTCGAAGTAGCTGCCTTCGCAGCCCATACTCCGGTACGCGATGAAGGTCGCCGCCGCGAAGTCAACATCGAGACCGCCGGCTTTCTTTCTCACCTGGTCGCCTTCCGGAAACTTCTTGCCGACCTCGCCGTGGATGGAAAAGCCCATCTCCTTGCACTTGTCCGCGAAGAGCCGATCGGCATTGATGTCCAGCTGGGTGGGCATGGACTCGCTCGAGATCTCGACACCCTCGAACCCAATGTCCTTCAGGTACTGCAGCACCTCGTCTTCCTTGTGCTGAACACGCGCGATCTCCAGAACCGGACCGCCGCACATTGCCTCAATTCCGTAGTGCTTGTACATGACGATCTTCTTACGGACGATATTTTCGGTCTGATGTAGGTGCCAGGCGCTGATCTTGGCTATGTCGATCGCGTCAGCGAATCCCTCGAGCACGCCTTCGATGAAGACGGCCGGCCAGCCGCGATCGAACACCATGGTGCGCCGAAGCTTTCGAGGCTTGGGTGGTTTTCCGGGCAGCTGGAGCATCGGCACAAAGCGTCCGTCTTGCATCTACGAAGTCCCTCCTTGGCCCAATCGCGATAGTCTCAAATATTGGACTATTTGTCTCAGGTCGGCTCCGGAAGGTATATCACGACGTTGGCGGCGCGTCAACCGAGAATTGCGCAAACGGCCGATGCCGGCGCGAGTGGCGCTACTTTCGGGGCGGTGCAGCCAGGCGTTTTGGAGGTGCCGTGGAACCGTCAGGCGCGCGACTGGAAAGGCGCGATGAAAGATCGCGCGCCACTTCTATCACGAGCCGACGATAGCGTTCGAGCAGGGGACTGATTCTCTGAGTCGGGCCGGCCACGGCGACGCTGCCGAAGATGTCTCCGCCGACAAAGACCGGAGCGGCGGCCGATGCGGAGCCAGCGACGCGCTCGCCGGTCGTGATCGCGTAGCCCTTCGCGCGTATGAGCTCCAGCTGGCCGGTGATCTCGGCCGCCTGTGCGCGGTTGACGCCATAAGTTTTTAGCGTCGTTAGCGCAACGTCGGAGGGCAGCTGCGCGAGTATGACTTTGCCTGCCGCGCCAAGGTGCAGAGGGTAACGGGCACCCACCTGCGCGAAATGCCGAAGCTCGCTCGGTGCCTCGATCACGTAAACGCAGACACGCCACGGCAGGTCGAGGAGGCTGAACGTCACCGACTCGCTGGTCTGCCGCACCAATTCCAGAAGAGGCGCAGCGACCACACCCTCGGCGCTCAGCTGCCGGCGAGCAGCCATGCCGAGCTCGAGAATGCGAGGTCCAAGGGTGTAGCGCTTGGTGGCTGGGTCCTGATGAACGAAACCGGATACCAGGAGCGAGCGCAGGTCGCGGAAGACGCTGCTTCGCGGCAGGCCCGTGCGCGAGATGATGTCCGCCGCCGATAGCGTCAGCTGCGATCGAGAAGAGGGGTCGAGAGCCGCGCCGCTCGCGCCACCGCCGTCGAAGGAGTTGAGAATGTCGAGCTCCGACACGGCTGGCAATGTCCCATAGGCGAGACATTTTGTCCAGAGTCCGGTACTAAACGCGAGGCTGCTCCTTGACACGCTCTCCCTGTCGTGATATCACTACGCGAGACAAGCAGTCCCACATTTGGGACTATCGCGTGGAGGAGGAAGCCACCAGGTGACAGTTCTGATGCACGGAATCGGCTTCGGGCTGGTTACCGCATCGATCATCGCTCTCGCCTCGGTGGCGTTTTCTCTTCAGTTCAGCGTCACCACGACGCCGAACTTCGCCCACGGCGAGCTCTTGACGGTCGGCGCATACGGCGCCCTCGTAGGGCAGTTGCTAACCCACAACATTGTCGTCGAGATCGCTGCGGCGATGCTGTCCGGCGCCGTCGTGGCGTCTCTCCTCAACTTTGCGATCCTCCAACCCTTTCTGAGGGTCGGCGCGAAGAGATTGACGATCTTCCTGGTCACGGTCGCCGTCGGCCTGATCATCCAGAACCTTCTGCTCATCGCTTTCGGCGGCGCGCCCAGCGCATACCTCCTACCGGCCTTCGAGCTCCATGCCGTGGGTCCGTTCCTGTGGACCTCCCTCGACGAAGCGATCATGGCGGCCACTTTGCTCGCACTGCTCCTGCTACACGGGATGCTGCGGTACACAAAGTTCGGCAAGTCGCTGCGCGCGGTATCGGACAACCCACAGCTCGCGCGGGTCACCGGAATCAACACGCCACGAGTGGTGCAGCTGACCTGGGCCCTTGACGGCCTCATCGCAGGCTTCGCTGGCTTCGTGCTCGCGGCCTACATCGGATCGATAACGCCGACGGTCGGGTTCACCTTCCTAGTCGTGATATTTGCAGCATCCGTGATCGGCGGTCTGGGGCGGCCCTACGGCACCCTTGTAGGCGCGCTCCTGATCGGCCTGGCGATGGAGGTCAGCGCCTCATACATCCCCGCCTCATACAAGACGTCTGTCGCGTTCGGGCTTCTCATCGTGACTCTGCTCTTCAGGCCGAGCGGCATCTTCGCGACCCAGATCTGGAAGTTCTCGGAATGATCGACTACCTGGTCAGCATCACAACGCTCGCGGTCATCTTCGCGATCGTCGCGCTCGCCCTCAACGTGCGATGGGGATGGGCGGGCGAATTCGACTTCTTCGTCTATGGGCTGGTGGCCGTAGGTGCCTACGTCTACGCGGTGGTCACACTCCCGCCGGCGCCCAAGGACGATCCCGGGTTCATCTATATGCTCGGGCTCAGCCAGCCGTTTCCAGTCGGCGTGCTTGCAGCGATGTCGGTCACGGGCCTGATCTCGCTGGTAGTAGGAGCGATCGCGCTGCGCCATCTGCGCCAGGTGTTCTTCGGGATCACGACGTTCTCGTCAGTGCTGATCCTGACGGCGGTCATCAGCCAGGAGACCCGCCTCTTCAACGGTTACAACGGCGTCTTCGGGGTCGCGCAACCCTTTAACGACATCCTTCAGCTTCCCTACCATCAGTACAACCTTTTCTTCCTGGGGCTGTGTCTCGTTGTGCTGATCGTGGTGTACCTGCTCCTCGAGCGGATTTTCTGGAGCCCGTTCGGGCTCGTGCTGAGAGCGATCCGTGAGGACGAGGTGGCCGCTGCGGCGTTCGGCAAGAGCCCGTACACCGCGCGCCTCAAGGCCTACGTGTTGGGCGGGCTGATCTCCGGGTTGGCCGGGTCGCTGCTCGTCAGCTACCTGACTGCTTGGAACACGGACGCGTGGGCCCCGCAAGAGACCGTCCTGATCTTTGCCTGCATCATCATCGGAGGCACCGCGAACAGCCGAGGTGCGATCCTGGGGAGCTTCGTCGTCTTCGGTCTGATCCTGGAAGGCACCCGCTTTCTACCCCCAATTCCGGGTCACCCCGACGCTCCGTCGGCGATCCGCGCCATCGCAATTGCGCTCGTGATGTTGGTGTTTTTGCGCTGGCGGCCACAGGGCCTTTTACCTGAACGCCACCTCATTGACGCCGATCCATCGTCCACGTCGAGATTGGACGGAATTCGCAACTTGATTCGCCGCCCGCTGAGAAGGTCGTAGATGGCTGCGCTCCTCGAGATCACAGGACTGTCGAAGAACTTCGGCGGCGTTCGCGCCATCTCAGACCTCTCGTTCTCGGTGGACGAAGCCAGCATCACTGGGCTCATTGGGCCGAACGGAGCGGGCAAGAGCACGTTGATCGAAACCGTCACGGGCTTTCTGAAACCTGATCGAGGAGTGATCCGGTTCCGCAGTCGCGAGATCCAGGGCATGAACCCGCACCGCATAAGCGCTTTCGGCTTGATGAGGACGTTCCAGCTTGCTCATGAGTTCCCGGCCCTCACGGTGATGGAGAACATGTTGGTCGCCGCCATCACCGATGGCCGCGACTCACTGTGGAAGGCGGTTCTGAAGCCGGGCGTCCTTAAGAGGGCGCAGGACCTCGACCTGGTCCACGCGCGCGAGGTACTCGACACGTTCGGGCTGCTGGAGCTCCGGAACGACCTGGCGCGCACGTTGAGCGGCGGCCAGAAACGCCTCCTCGAATTCGCCCGGCTCGTGATGGCAAGGCCGAAGATGGTGATGCTCGACGAACCGATGGCTGGGATCAATCCGACCATGCGGGCCCGCATCCAGGACTCGGTCCGGAGCCTCGCCGGGCACGGCATCACCGTCCTGCTGGTGGAGCACAACCTGGACACCGTCGAGGCGCTGTGCAGCACCGTCGTCGTCATGGCCGCCGGCCAGCAGATCGCCAGCGGAACCATGGAAAACCTTCGTACCAACCGAGCGGTGGTGGACGCGTACCTCGGCCCAGGCATCGTCGCGAGGGCGGCCGGTGGCTGATCTCGTGCTAGACGTTCAGAAGCTGAGCGCCGGCTACGGCGGTCTGCCGATCGTGCAGGACGTGGACGTCCAGGCCAGGAAGGGCGAGGTGACCGTGATCGTGGGCCTCAATGGCGCCGGCAAGTCCACGCTGCTTAAGGCGATTGCCGGTGTGCTGACCCCGACGGCCGGCAAAGTCATCCTCGGCGGCTTGGACTTGAGGGGCAGGCCGCCGGAATACATCCTCCGCAAGGGCATCTCCTATGTGCCCCAGCTCGACAATGTCTTCCCCTCGTTGTCCGTCCGCGAGAACCTCGAGATGGGGGCTTACATCCTCCGCTCGGGGGTCCGGCAAAAGATCGACGAGATCTGCGACATCTTTCCCGATCTGAGGGACGCGCTAAAGCGTCCAGCGCGAACCCTAAGCGGTGGGCAGCGACACATGCTGGCGATCTCGAGGGGGTTGATGGTGCAGCCCCACGTGCTGCTCCTAGATGAACCGACCGCCGGCCTGGCGCCGCTGGTCGAGATGAGCGTCTGGGAAAACATCCTCACGATCCGGTCGACAGGCGTCGCCCTCCTGGTCGTCGATCAAAACGTGCGCCGGGCCCTTTCCCATGCCGACCGGGCCTACGTGATGTCGCTGGGCCGGAACCACGTCAGCGGCTCCGGTGAGGAGTTGCTTCGCAGCGATGAGGTGGGGGCCCTGTACGCGGTCGTCACCGAGGACTCGAGGGGCCCCTAAATGCGCGCTCGCCCCCACGTCTCGTTGACGGCATCCGGTTCATATCAAAAAGAGGAGAAGCACATGTCGATTCCCCAGAGACTGACGAAGTTAAGTGTGGCGGCAATCGTCACGGTGATGGTCGCCGCGTGCGGCACGTCGTCCAGCCAGGACACAAGTCCGGTCAAGATCGGCGTCGAAGGCCCGATGACTGGCCAGTACGCTGACGTCGGCGCGGGCTTCTGGCAGGGCGCGCAAGCGGCCGCCCGAGAAATCAACGCTCAAGGCGGCGTGCTTGGCGGACGCAAGCTCGAGCTCGTCCAGGCTGACGACGTATCCGACCCGGCCGACGCCGTTCCAGCCATCCGGAAATTGATCGACATTGACCACATCGTCGCGCTGGACGGGCCGAACAGCACGGTCCTGCCGGCGATCTCGCCGATCCTGGTGCAAAACAAGATTCCGACGATGTTCCAGGGCGGCACCACTCATTTCGACACCAACACAGTTCCCTGGCTCTGGCGGCCGAGCCCGTCGGACTCGCAGCTCGGAGTCGCTATGGCCGTATACGCCCTCACTAAGGGTTACAAGAAGGCCGCCCTGGTGTTCGCCAGCGTGGCATCCGCGCAGACCTTGAAAGGCGTGGTCAAGGATACGTACACCAAGAACGGCGGGACCATAACCGCGGAGGTAACGATCGCGACCGGGCAGACCTCGTATCGCTCGGAGGTCGAGACCGTCGTTCAGAGCCACCCCGACGTAGTTCTTCTGCAGATCGACCCACCAACCGCGGGGCCTCTGTTCACCAACTTCAAGCAGGTGAACAATCTCTCCATCCCGTTTATCGGTAGCGACCTGACGGCCGGAAGCGACTTCGTGACCGCGGTAACACCTGCGATCGCATCGAAGGTCCTGGTTTCGATCCAGGGCAGCACCAGCGCCGGACCCGGCGCGGCACCTTTCAAGCAGTTCTACGGCGAGCTCTATCAGGGTCAGCCGGTCTCAGGCGCCAACTACTCGTACGACGCGATCATGGAACTCTCCTTGGCGATGCAGAAAGCAGGTTCGACCGACTCCACCAAGCTCAACGCCGCAATCCCTCTGGTGTGCAACCCCGGAGGCACCGACGTTAGCGATTGGGCGTCCGCGATTGCAGCGTTGGCGCAAGGCCAGAAGGTCCACTTCGTAGGGGCCGGCGGTCCTGCAGGCTATAACGACAATCACAACGCGCTGGGAGCGTTCTCAGCATTTCAGTCCAACACCGGCGGCCAGCTGCAAGTTGTCGGCGACATTAGCCTTGATGCGATGGCCAAGGCGGCGGCCGGGACATTGACCTCCTAGGGATTCGTTTGTTAGGCGCTGGGATGGCTCAGCCGGGTCGCGATCTTGCCCGGCGGAGCTGCCCACGCGAGCACGCAGGTCGCATCCAATACGTAGTTCAGATGAGGAAATTAGCCTGATGAAATTCGTCGATCTGACCCAGCCCCTGTCGCCGGCTACACCGCGTTCATCCGACCATCCGGAGGTTCAGTTCCCGGTGTTGAGGCACTACTCGACGCATGGCACCAAGACGCGCGAAATCCATGCCTCGCTTCACTCCGGCACTCACGTTGACGCGCCGTCTCTGTACGACCCAAATGGCAAGAACATCGACGACCTGACGCTCGACATGTTCTGCGGTTCAGGCCTGGTGGTCGACTTCTCCACTCTCGGCGATTGGGGCGCCATCACAGCCGAGCTGCTCGACAAGCACGCCGCCGGCGTGAAGGAAGGCGATGTATTCGGCCTGTGGACCGGATGGGCAAAGTACTACACCTCGGACGAGGAGAGGTACGTGCTCAAGGCTCCGGGCCTTGATCGCTCCGGCGTCGACTGGGTCGTCAAACGCAAGATCAAGGCGATCTACTCCGACACACCAAGCTCAGAGCACGTGTTCATGCGCTCTCGCCAGTGGCGACTTCTGCGCCCGGACATCTTTGACAAGGCGCAGATAGATCCCGAGCAGTTCCCTCCGGCGTACGCACACAAGCACATGCTGCCGGCCGGGATCATGATGGTTGAGAACCTGTCGGAAGCGCTGGGTACGTTGGTTGGACAGCGGGTCAACCTGCTTGCCTTTCCAGCCAAGTACGCCGGCGTTGAGGGTGCCCCTGCGCGCGTGGCCGCCCTGCTCGAGTTTCCATGAGCGCGCGCTGATGAGCGCGCAACGGTTGATGGTCGTCGGAGCGCATGCGGCGGACTTCGTCTGGCGCTCGGCGGGTGCGATCGCGCTGGTGACTCGGACCGGTGGCCGCGCCCTGGCGGTGGCCCTCAGCTACGGAGCCAGAGGGGAGTCGGGGGAGCTATGGTCGGAACCGGGTCAAACCCTGGAACGAGTGGTCAACGTGCGCAATGAGGAGGCGAGAGCGGCCGCCAAGGTCCTGGGCGCCGAGTTCCAGTGCCTGGATCTTGGAGATTACCCGCTCGACGTGGACGCGACGTCCCTGGCCCGGCTGGCGGATCTCATGCGAGATTTCCAACCCGATCTCGTGATCACGCACACGGTCGAGGATCGATTCAACCCAGACCATCCGGTGGCCCACGCCGCCGCGATTCGCGCGCAGCAGCTGGCGACCGGCGCGGGAAGGGCGGCCGCTTTCAAGACGATTCCGCAGCCGGCGGTTGTGATGTTCGAGCCGCATTACCCGGACTCGTCAGGCTTTCAGCCCGACATCTACCTCGATATCACGAGCGTGAGCGATGTTAAGGACGCCGCCATGGCGGCTGTGGCATCTCAGAAGTACATGCCCGAATACCAGCTCATGCGATCACGCCAGCGTGCATGGCAGGCGCGGCGTATCTCGGGCAGCGCGAAAATCCAACACGCCGAGGTGTTTCAGCGCTTCACGCCTCAGGTGGTCGACGCCCTGTGAGCTCGATGAATGACTTTGCCCGATACGGAGTGGCTACGGTCCACGAAGCGACGGGAAGACGCGGCATGATCGATGTTCCTCTCATCCAGGTAGTCCCGCGGAGCCGCGCGGCCGGCCCGGCAAGGACCGTGAGATGCGCGCAGAACGACAACCTGATGGTTCATGTGGCCCTCAGCACGGTGCTGCCTGGTGAGATCCTCGTCTTGACCATGCCTGAACCGGCTCCGATCGCGCTGGTCGGGGAGCTCATCGCCATCCAGGCCGCTTATCGGAATGCTGCTGCCATTCTCGTCGACGCGGCGGTTCGCGATGTCGAAGCGCTCGCCGCGATTGGACTTCCCATCTGGGCGAGGTGGGTTCGCGCCTCAGGCGCGACCAAGGATTCGGTCGGAGCCATCAACGAGACTGTGACCGTCGGCGGAATGAGAATCAACGCCGGCGACATCCTCGTTCTGGACGCCGACGGCGGCGTCGTGATCCCGGCCGCGGCCAAAGAAGCGGCACTCAACTCTGCCGCCGAACGAGCGGCCCACGAGGACGAGGCGCGCGAGCGCTATCGCTCCGGATCCCTCGCCTATGACCTTTTGGGTTTGCGGGTTAAAGTCGAAGGCTCGTCGCAACCTTGACCGAGACGGCATAGTGCCTCGACTGGCACCACTCCCAAAGGACTTCGAGTCGCCTGAGGTCGCCTCGGTTTTCGCAGCGATCAGGGCACGCGGCGATGAGCCATCGCCGCTGTACCGAACGCTTGCGCATGCGCCCAGGATGTTGGCCGCGTGGGCGAGCCTGGCCTCGCCGCTGCGCCACGAGACATCGATTGACGGCCGGCTGCGCGAACTGATCGTTCTGCGGATCGCGCAGCTAACTCACGCCCGCTATCAGTGGGCCTATCACGTCCGTCCTAGCTTGTCGAGCGGACTCTCGAAAGACCAGCTCAACCGACTGGCCCAATGGCGCGACAGCGATCTCTTCGATGACCAGCAGCGAGCGGTCCTGGATTACGCCGAACATGTCGCCACTCTTGCGGTCGACGATGCCGCTTACGACAACCTGGCGCGGTTGTTTTCCGCTAAGGAAATCATTGAGCTGACGCTCACCGCAGCTTTTTACACGAATGTCTCACGGGTCCTCCAAGCGTTGCAGATCGAGGTGGACCCTGCGTTTCCTTCGGAGCCCGAGCTGACGATGTGAGTTCCGGAGGGCTCTTCGTCGACATCACACCGATCCGCCGCTCGCGCGATTTTCGACTGCTCTGGCTATGTCAGTTTGTCTCGTGGAGTGGACGCCAGACGGTGCTGGTGGCAATGCCCTACCAGGTTTACATCCTGACCCATTCATCGTTCGCAGTTGGCCTGCTCGGCCTGATCCAGGTCGGGCCCATTATCGTCGCCGGCCTCTACGGCGGGGCGCTCGCGGATAAGTTCGACCGTCGACGCGTGCAGCTCGTCTCAAAGACCGTTCTGGCCCTGGGCTCTATCGCGTTGGCAATTGGAGCGATTCACCTTCAGGCGCCCGTTGCCGTTGTCTTTGTGCTCGCAGCTGTCTGCTCGGCCACCTGGGCGATCGACCAGGCTGCTCGCGCGGCCACCATGCCCAGGCTGGTGTCACGGGAGCTGCTGCCGTCGGCTATGTCGCTGATGCAGGTCACGTTCCAAACCGCTTCGATCGGCGGGCCGGCCTTGTGCGGCTTGATCATTGCAACTGCCGGAGTGGCCTGGGCCTACGCGTTCGACGCTGTCGCATATTTCCCGGTGGTTGCGTTGCTCTTGCTCCTATCCCCGCAGCCAGCGGTCGAAGGCCACCACGTATCGCTTAGTTGGCGTGCGCCTGCGGAGGCCATCCGATACGTACGTGGCCACCGACTCCTGGTCGGTCTATTCTCCGCGGATCTCATCGCGATGATCTTCGGCATGCCGACGGCGGTATTCCCGGCCCTGGCCCTGACCGCGTTCGGATACGGACCGACCGCCCTGGGTTTGCTGTATGCCGCTCCGGCGGCGGGCGCGCTGATCGGATCGGTGCTATCAGGCTGGGTGCGGCGAGTGTCGAGACAGGGAATGGCCGTATTTGTAGCGATCGCCGTCTGGGGACTGGCCATCGCGGCCTTCGGACTCACCGGACGCGTTCTGTGGATCGGGTTGGCTTTCCTCGCAATTGCCGGAGCCGCTGACCTGGTGAGTGCGATCTTTCGCAGCACTATCCTGCAGCTCAGCATCCCCGACACGATGCGCGGGAGGATGAGCGCCTTTCACTCCATGGTCACTACTAGCGGTCCCCGCCTGGGCGATCTGGAGGCCGGCGCTGTGGCGGCGCTTGTGAATCCGGTTTTTTCAGTAGTCTCAGGCGGGATTGCGTGCGTCGTCGGTATCGGGCTGCTTGCGGCGCTGCTTCCTCAAATGAGGGCTCAGCGCGCATCCGCTGAAGTCTCGGTGCCGCGACCGGTTGTGGGCTGATCGCCCCGAATAGTTGGGCGGGACAAGCACACTAGCCCTGCTTGACACCCTATGCCCGTTCGAGAATTACCGTTCCGCCCACATGCACTCACAAGGCGCGCCGTCGGTTCGACGTCTGACGATTTCGGTAACCCTTTGCTATCGCCAGCGCAGACGACAACACAAGCATCGGCAATCCGCAATGGCTTGTGTCGCTTGACGTTTGTGCTTCTCATAGGATGGAATGACCTTTTGCAGGCCGCGAAGCGCTTGAACGATTCGCCCCGGAACCCGTCTTGATTGCATCTTCTTTCTGTCGATGGTCCTCGGCTCGCCCACATCGCGGTTGTGGCCAATCAGCGCTCGAATCGAGTTTTGATCACATATGGCGGATTCAAAAACTATGACGCCGTCTCGGTCCATTCACTGGCGTCGAGTTCCCGACTAGGTCGCAGGCCGGATCTTAGCTACGCACTCTGGAAACGACGTCTCGTATAGCCATCGCCTCTACTGCCGCCTTTACCCGTAGTAGATGGGGCTTGTGACAGCCAACATGACAGCCAAGCCGAAGAATAACGGCGGACAAACCCGGACAACCCTGGATTACCGACCGTGGTGCCTGAAGCTGAGCGAG
>Ga0207929_1000265_pt1 | contig 14866 bp, 13 predicted proteins | sample NGESurdeep072012_FD_184466 | JGI IMG/M metagenome (GOLD analysis project Ga0207929, IMG submission 184466) | Arctic peat soil microbial communities from Barrow, Alaska - NGEE Surface sample 53-1 deep-072012 (SPAdes) | ecosystem: Environmental > Terrestrial > Soil > Wetlands > Peat ... | reverse complement strand
CAAACGGCTTGAGCGGCGACTAAGAAGGTGGCAGCCATCGAGGAACGCCGTCCAGACGTCGCGCAGGACGCCACCGCGCCAAGCAACGCCGCACCATCGCTGATGTCGCTGCCCCCACGGGCGAAATTGACGATCCTGGGGGCGATCCTGCTGACCATGTTTCTGGCCTCGCTGGACCAGACCGTGGTTGGCACCGCCCTGCCGCGAATCGTCACCGACCTCAATGGCGCCAGCCTTTATGCCTGGGTGGTGAGCGCGTACCTGCTCTCCTCGACTGTGACCGTGCCCATCTATGGAAAGTTCTCCGATGTCTTCGGCCGCAAGCGAATGCTGATGATCGGTGTCTGCATCTTCCTCGCCGGTTCCTGGCTCTCGGGCGCCTCGCAGAACATGACCGAGCTGGTCGCGTTCCGGGCCGTGCAAGGCCTTGGCGCCGGGGCCCTGTTCCCGATCGTGATGGCGATGATCGGAGATCTCTACAGCCCGCGTGAGCGGGGCCGGTTCCAGGGCCTGTTCGGCGGCGTGTTCGCTCTGAGCTTCATCGTCGGGCCCTTCATCGGTGGCTGGATCACCGACAACATCAGCTGGCATTGGGTGTTCTACGTCAACGTGCCGTTTGGAATCGCGGCCCTGACCGTATTGGCGATCGTGCTTCCAAGCGCCGGGAGCCGGAAGGCATCGCTTCGGGACCTCGACTACCTGGGAATTGTTTTCTTCACGGCCGGAGTGGTGCCTTTCATGCTCGGGCTCACCAACAAGGGAAACGTCACCAGCTCGGGACAGCTCGCCAGCTGGACCGACCTCAACGTCGGAGGGCTGATTGCGCTCGGCCTGGTGATTCTGACGGTCTTCTTGTTCGTCGAGTCAAAGGCGAAAGAACCCATCCTCCCGCTGGACTTGTTCAGGAGCCGCGACTACTCGGTGAGCATGGCGGCGGTATTCGTGTTCGGCGTCGCGATGTTCGCGGCAGTGATCTTCATGCCGCGCTTCTACCAGACCGTACGTGGCATCAGCGCCACCGCGTCCGGTTATTACATCTGGCCTCTGCTGGTCGGCCTGATGGGGGGGAGCATCGGCACCGGCCTGATGATCAGCCGGCTCGGACGATACAAGTGGATGATGACCGCCGGCGCTGTGGTAATGCTGGTCGGCGGCTTTCTGATGACGCACTTGACGGCGGGTGTTTCCGATTGGGTGCTCTGGTCGTGGATGCTCGTGCTCGGCCTCGGCATAGGGCCGGCGATGGCGGGCTACACGGTCGTGGTCCAGAACTCGGTTCCGACGAATCGCCTCGGTGTGGCCACCAGCACCCTCACATTCCTGCGTCAGATCGGCGCCTCGGTGGGACTGGCCGCTGCCGGCACCATCTTCTCGTCCTCGTTCGCCGGCAGGCTGCCGACGAATCTTGCCGAACAGGGTGTGCCGCAATCGCTGATCGCTCAGCTGGTGAAGCTGGCGGGTGCCCTACAGAACGTGGGCAACGGGCGCGCTTTGCTTGAGCAGGCGCTACCGGGGCCACTGCAAGCGTTGATACCCAAGGTGATCGCGGGCGCGGACAATGCCCTGGCCCTGTCGATTGGTGATCTTTTCTGGATCACGCTCGTGGCGGGAGCTTTAGGGCTGGTATGCACCCTGATCCTTCGTGACCTACCACTACGCAGCGCCGCCGACCTGCGGTCAGGAGCGGCAACCGCAGGAGGCGATGGTCGGGTGCCTACATTAGGTGCCAGCGTTTCTGAGTCTGCGTCCTAGCAATTAGGGAGGCGCAGGTCAGCGCGCGTCCGATTGCAGCCCCTAGCATGCAGTTGAATGCCTGACGCGCACCCACTCGAGCCGGGGCTTTACGAAACGCCGATAACTCGGCGACTGGACGAGGCGCTCGCTGTGGTGGGCGACCTCGCGGTGACGGCTGGTATCGAGCCTGCTGACGCGCACGTGCTGCTGACTCGGCATCTTGCCGGCCATATTGCCGCAGCATTGCAAAAGGCGCCAGACCTGAAGGCGAAGGTTGGGCTCGCCAACGCCATCCTCCGGGCGCTGGAAGAATTCACTCAGGGTCACGAGAACCTCACGGATGAAGTAGTCAGCAACGTTGGTCGTGAGTTGCGTGCCGTCCTCGTGCGACGCGGGGTTGAGGCGCCCCGCGCCCCTTCGCGGCCACGGACACCGCTAACCCAGGACTCACTGATCGCCAACGCTCCGTCGGAACCGAACCTCGCTGCCGAGCTCGCAAGTGAGATCGAATCGGCTGATGCAATAGACCTCGTATGCGCCTTCGTGGTCTGGAGCGGTCTAGCGGAGTTGATGGATGCGCTTCGTTCCGCTGCGAACCGCGGCGCACAGGTGCGCATCCTCACTACGACCTACAGCGGCATCACTCAAGCTCTCGCCCTGGAGCGACTCGTCGCCATCGGCGCCCAGGTGAAAGTCAGTTATGACGTCGGTACGACCCGATTGCACGCCAAGGCTTGGCGATTTGAGCGCCGATCAGGGTTCAGTACCGTCTACATCGGCTCTTCGAACCTCACACACACGGCGCTCCATCAGGGTCTTGAATGGAACGTTCGTCTCACCGAGGCAGTGAGCCCAGCTCTCGTCGCGCGTGTCAGTCAGCTGTTCGAGGTTTATTGGGAAGACCCTTCATTTCAGTTTTACGAACACGACGCGTTTGCCACTGCTATCAGTCAGCCCGACCCAGTTCGTTCAGCGTGGGTTCTGTTTGACATCGAGCCGCGCCCGTACCAGGTCGAGATTCTTGAAAAACTTGATTCTGAACGGAGCCGATACGGTCGTCATCGCAACCTCTTGGTCGCCGCGACCGGAACCGGCAAGACCGTTGTCTCCGCCTTCGACTACAAAAGGCTACGCGAGGAATGGGGAAGGGCGCGCATCCTCTTCGTGGCCCACCGACAGGAAATCCTTGAGCAGGCGCTCTTCACGTTTCGCAACGTGCTGCGGGATGGCTCCTTCGGTGAGCTTATGGTGGGCGATAGGAGTCCCGGGGTTGGCGATCACGTCTTCGCATCGGTCCAGAAGCTCGCGCACATTGATCTCACCCAGATCCCAATAGACCGGTACGACCTCGTAGTGATCGATGAGTTCCATCATTCGGCCACACCGACTTACCAGAGACTGCTCGAGCACTTCAAACCCCGTGAGTTGCTGGGAATGACAGCAACTCCGGAGCGAACCGACTTACGCGATGTACTGAACTATTTTGCGGGCCGCATAGCCTTCGAAATGAGGCTTTGGGACGCTCTCGACCAACAACTTCTTGCGCCCTTTACTTACTTTGGGGTAGCCGATGGCACCGACTTCTCATTGGTCGAATGGAAACCGAGCGGTTACGACATCGAAGGCCTAGACAACCTCGTCACTGGCAACGAGATGCGCCTAGGAAAGGTGATCACAGCCCTCCGTGAACGAGTTCTTGACCCAATGCGCATGCGCTGTCTGGGCTTCTGCGTAAGCGTTGCCCATGCGGAGTGGATGGCACGCCGCTTCACCGAGATGGGTATCCCATCGCGGGCGGTGTCAGGAGCGACGCCGGCCAGCGAACGCTCAGAGACTATCGCGGCATTGCGTGATCGCAGGATAAACGCCGTCTTCTCAAGGGATGTATTTAACGAGGGCGTCGACATCCCCGAGGTTGATACGGTGATGTTTTTGCGGCCAACTGAGAGCGCCACAGTATTCCTTCAGCAACTTGGCCGCGGCCTCCGCCGAGCAATCGGGAAACCGAGCCTTACCGTTCTTGATTTCATCGGGCAGCAGCATCGTCGCTTCCGGTTCTCACCGCGCTTCGCGGCGCTTACCGGCCGTCATCGCGGAGCCCTCGTGAAGGACGCCTTAGCGGACTTCCCTTACCTCCCGCCGGGGTGTTCGATTCGACTGGACCCGGTTGCGGCGGAGATTGTTATCACCAATCTGCGCGCGACAATTCAAGACCGAAAAGGGGACCTCGCGCGCGAAGTTGCCGAGCTCGCCGCTCAATTGGGCGATGTGGATATCGCCGCGTTTCTTCGCGAGACTGAGCGTTCGCTCGGCGAGCTCTACCAGGCCGGTGGTTGGACATCGCTACGGCGCCTCGCGGGCTTGGAACGGGGTCCGGAAGGGCCCGATGAGGAGCGGTTACAGCGTGCAATCGGCCGGATGCGACACGTTCGAGACACCGAGCGCATCGCGCGCTACACGAATTGGCTTCACTCAGAGGTGCCGCCTCGATTGAACGGTATGACCGCGCGGGATGTACGCCTAGCGACCATGCTGCATTTCGACCTCTGGGGCTCCGCTCGTGCAGAGGGTGGTCTGGAGACTTACCTGGCGCGATTTTGGTCGAATCGTGCGCTCAGGTCGGAGCTTCTGCAGTTGCTGCAGGTCATTGGCCAGGATGTTGGATTCGTAAGTTTCCCCGTTTCAGACATCACGGATATTCCGCTCCAAGTCCATGCGCGCTATACACGTGACGAGATCCTCGCCGCCCTAGGCATCAGCCACCCCGAAAAACCCAGAGAATGGCGCGAGGGGGTTCACCGTGTCGAGGAACTGCATTTGGATCTCTTCGCGGTGACTATTGAGAAGGTGGCCAGTAGGTTCTCACCGACGACCATGTATCGAGATCGGCCGATCTCGCCGACTCTCTTTCAGTGGGAAAGCCAATCGACTACATCAATCGAGTCGCCGACTGGCCGTCGCTATGTCGGCCATCAAGCTTCAGGCGACCGAATCTGGCTATTCTGCCGGGAGACAGATCAGTCGGCCCGACACGAAACGATCGCATTCATGTTCCTCGGGCCTGTGCGCCATGTCAGCCACAAAGGCACGAGACCGATTGAGATTCACTGGAGGCTCGAGCATCCGATGCCGGCGGAGTTTTACGTCCGCACGCGGGCGGTAAGTTGAGGCACGGGCCGAGCAGGCTTCGAACGCCGAACTGCCGCGTGTCGCACGCATCCATTGGGTTCCAATGCGGCTAGAAGAAGCAGCAGCGCGGCCGATGAGTTTGCCGAGACCTCCCGAGTCACGGGAAGCATCATCCTGCTTGAAAATAAGCTTCAGGGGGATAGGGTCTGAAGAACTTCCTCCGGTGTGAAGTGCTGGCGGCGACGCTTCGCGGCGAGGCGTCTTTCATTTAGGTGCAGCCGAACGAAGTGGGAGCCAGCCGTGGCACGCGGGGAAGTTGGTGCAGCCAAGAAAGGCTCCGAAACGCCCCGACTTCTCACGCATCGCGCTTCCACATTTCGGACAACTGATTCCTGAGTCCTTGCTGTGCAATGCGTCCGCGATGAGGTCGCGAAGTTGCTCTCCGCCGATCAGTTCGAGCTTGTCGGTGCTTTTCGCGAATGCCAATGCTCGCTCATCGAATACCCCACACGCGACCAGGATTCCGCCCTCGGCCCCCATCGCCGTGACGACTCCCAAGAGATCTCGCAGCGGAGGTTCCTCAACCCACTGACTCCTGTAGTGCTTGCACTGAACGATCCAGCTCAAATTGTTCTTCCGAACGATCAGGTCGATACCTCCGTCCGGGCCGTCACCGCCTCGAGACTCGACCGAGTAGCCCTTAGCTTGATAAAAGCTCGCCACGAGGTCTTCAAATTCGCGCCAAGACATTGCCTGGATGTCGCGCATGCTCTGATGCAGTTGGAGCAGCCTAAAGCGCTGCGTACGAAGCAACGCAACTCCCATAACTTCGATCGTCGCCAAGTAGAGGACGAGCGCCGCAATCAGTACCCAGACAAGCAGCAACGACACGTATGAGTCGCCGAGCGGCGTTCGACCGCCAAGGGCGGATATGGCCAAAACGCCAAGCAAGCCAACTCCCAGGAAAGCGATGAACGGGAGGCTTATAAGAAAGGAATCTGATCGATGGCCGAGCCAGTCGAAGATACGGCGCTCGAAAGGGCTCAGGTCCTTCATGGGCGCCATCGTAGTTCTGGTGCTCGACATGCGCTCCCAGTTAGCCTGAATACGTGAGCGTTCAGCTAGAGCGCGTCCCATGGACTCCGCAGCTCTATCGCGTTATGGCCGGGCTTATGGTCTCGCTCTTTGTTGCGGCCATGGACGCAACCGTCGTTGGTACTGCTCTGCCCACCATCGCTCGCGATCTCGGCAGTTTCCAGCTTTATCCCTGGATCGTCGCCGGCTACCTCATCACTGCCACCACCACCGTGCCCCTTTGGGGCCGCCTTGCTGACCTCCACGGTCGCCGTCGCGTCCTGCTCGTTGGGATCGTGGTGTTTATCATCGCTTCCGCACTTTGTGCAACTAGCCCCTCCATGGTTTGGCTCATCGCGTTTCGCACTCTGCAGGGGATTGGTGCCGGTTGTATCCAGCCCGTCGTTTTCACCATCCTCGGCGACATCTTTCCGCTCAAGCAGCGCGCTCCCCTTTCGGGCCTCTTCAGCAGCATGTGGGCGATCGCCGCGATCATCGGTCCTGCCCTTGGCGCGGTGTTCGTGTCCACGATTGGTTGGCGCTGGATCTTCACCATCAACCTTCCCCTCGGCTTGGTGGCGGCTGCGCTCGTGTGGGGCTATAAGGAGCGGCGGCCAGAGCATTCCGGCGCCCGCGGGCTCGACCTTCGCGGCTCGCTGTTGCTCACCGCCGGCGTCGTCCTTCTTCTTGTCGGCCTCGGGGCCGGCAGCCAGTCGGCCACGCCCAATTGGCTGCTCGTCGTCGCTGCTGTCGTCCTTCTCGTGTTGTTCGCTCGCGTGGAGTGGGGGAGTGCCAACCCCACCGTGCCTCTCGATTTGCTCCGCAATCGCGTTATCGGTCCTGCGATCGCCGTCGGCGCCCTTATGGGCACTGTCATGTTCGGCGTCACCACCTACATACCGCTCTGGGTGCAGGAGGTGCAGGGCGGCTCGCCCTTTGACGCCGGCGCGGCGGTCGGTGCGATGTCGATCGGCTGGCCCGTGGTCTCAGCCCTCGCCGGCTTCTTCATGGTGCGCATCGGTTATCAGCGCCTCGTGGTCGCTGGGACCCTTGCCTTGCTTGCAGGCACCCTTATGCTCGCCATTGGGTCTCCCGGTCGTGGGATCGTTTGGACTGCCGCCGCATCGCTCGTGATTGGCGCCGGCATGGGTGCCATCGCCGCGCCCTTGCTGATCGTGATTCAGAACATCGTCGATTGGAGCCGTCGAGGTGCCGCCACCGCCCTCAACCAGTTCTCACGCACCATCGGTGGCGCTGTCGGCGTTTCGCTGATGGGCGTGCTGCTGCAGCGCTACGTCAACTCCGCCAAAGATCCTCTCGGCGCTCGCACACAGCTGCAGGCCGGGCTGCACGCTGATTTTGTGGTTCTCGTCGTGCTGGCCGCGCTGATGCTGGCGATCGCCATCGCCATCCTTGTGGTGGCGCGGCGGGCTGATCAGGAGAAACAAAGCGCGCCGGCTGCCGGCGCTGGGTCAGTCAGCGCTTCTGCCGACTAGGCCGAGAAGTGCAGCGTCGTCGTGATCATCTTGTCGAAGGCCGCCGTCAGGTCTGGTTCCTTTGGGTAGCGGTTGTAGATCGCGAAATGCGTCTCGCCGCCCGTCACAAACGTATAGACGACCTGGATCGTGCCCTTCGCCGGCCCTAGTGGCAGGGCCTTGGTGACCAGGTACGTCCGCCTCGTGCCGCGGATCCCATCAACCACCAGGCTCTTCGACGTTTTCCTCGTCCCCACGTACATCCCTGCGCCGCCGCCCTCGGCCGACACCTGGCCCGGCACGCCCCACACCATCATCCGTGCGCCGTTCTGCTCGGAGCTGCATCCATTGGGGTTGATCAGCCACGTGAAGGCGCCATGGGTGTCGTTCGACTCGCAGTTCGCAAACGTCCAGCCCGCTGGGCAGTCGAACCTGTAGGCGCCGCTGCTGTTCCTGATCGTGGCGGGACAGTCGAGGGTCGCTCCCGGCGGGGTTGGCGACGGGTAGGAAGTGCGCGGTCCGCTCGCGGGGGGTGGGTTGGTTCGTCCGCCCGAGGTGGGGACGTTTGCGAATGGCGTGCTGCACGCGGTCATCAGTCCGACCACTACGAATGGGAACGCCAGCCTGCGCAGGACCCTAAGACTCAACCGACGAATCGTAGTGACGCGGGCCGGCTGCGTGCCGGCCCGCGCGTTTCGTTGTCGGTTACCTGGTCGGCGCTTCCATCTTCAGAAGGCCGAACGCTGCTCCCTGCGGGTCGCTCACGATTGCGAAGCGACCGCCTGGCATGTCCTGCGGGGACAGCATTTCCTTGCCGCCCTCCGCGATCACCTTTTCGAATGACTTGTCGACGTTGTCGACGTTGAAGTAAACCATCCAGTAGCTCGGCACCTGGGCCGGCACCATCGGGTTCATCTCCATGCCGCCGGCGATGCTGTTGCCGTGCAGCTGGAACTCCGTGTAGTCGCCTTTCTGGCCTTCGGTCATCGGGCTCTTCTTCTCGCCCCAGCCGAACAGCTTCTTGTAGAAAGGCTCGGCCTTGTCGAAGCCGCGTGAGTTGAGCTCGGCCCAACCCATCGAGTTCGCGCCTGTCGTCTGCGCGCCCTGCATGTTCGTCGCCTGCCATAGGCCCAGGTATGCGCCGCTCGGGTCCTGAATGATGGCCATGTGGCCCTGGTCCCCGACTTCCATCACCGGCGCGATGATCTTGCCGCCTGCGGCCTCAGCCTGCTTGGCCGACTCCGCTGCGTTCGCCACGCCGATGTACACCGTCCATGCGGTCGGTGCTTCGTCCATCTGCTTCGGGCCAATGCCCACCACGTCCTTGCCGCCGGCCGTCGCGATCGCGTAGCCGCCGTACTTCGGGTCGGGGTTGACTTCGACCTTCCAGCCGAAGACTGCTGAGTAGAACTTCCTTGCGCCTTCCGGATTGCTGGTCGCAAGGTCCGTCCATACGGGCTTGTGCGCTACTGCGGTTTTGGCTTCTGCCATATGTAGCCTCCTTGAATCCCCGTGTTGCCAAAAGCAAACCCAATACAGCGGTGAATGGGTGAAGCGATGTTTAAGGGTTCGCGATGGCGAAATCGGTCGTCACGTTGACTCCGTTACGAAGCGTCTGCAGGGTTGAGCAGTATCGCTCCGCGCTTCCCAGCATACGCCTCGCACGCTCTTCGTCGAGCCCCTCTTTCAGCGTCACTCTCGTGCGCATCCGGATTCCGGTTGCGCCCACCGCAACATTGCGATCAGTGGCCATCGTGCCCCTGAAATCCCAGTCGATATCCACCTGCACTTCGACCCCTTCCAGCTCGATGCCCATATTGGCCGCCACCGATCTCAAAGTGCTCTCCTCGCAGATCGCCAGGGCCGCCGCCAGGATGTCGCCTGAGCAGGGGGTGTCGCCGGCGCCGCCTGCGGCGGGGTGGAGGCCTGAGCGGATGACCACGCTCGAGTACTCGACTGGGGCCACCGCGCAGTGGCGGGGGTCGGACATGTCCGATGGCACGCTTCGGGCCGATGTGGTGACGAGGGCGGCCTTCGGGTCGGCTTTGAAGCTCTCTTTGAGGGGGGCCTGGATCGCTTTGAGGTCGATGGAGTAAGGCATCGACATATTCTGCTCCAAGCCCGGTTCCGAGCCTGGCGATGAAGAAACTTGACAAATCGTGGTATTTGCCTTAATAATATCAATTCAGCGATGGCAAAGACTCAAGAATGGCAAGAACTCACCATGATCACCCAGGGTCGACAGGTGGTCGTGGAGCGGGTTCGGCTTGGCGAGAGTGGGGCTGCCATCGAAGGGGCTTGGGAGCTGCCCCAGCTCGCACGCCTCAGCGCCGACGACCAGGTGTTCGTCATCGCGTTCGTTCGCTCGCACGGCTCCATCAAAGAGATGGAGAGGGTCTTTGGGGTTAGCTACCCCACGATCAAAGCGCGATTGAACCGCATCGGCGAGCAGCTCGACTTTGTTGATAACAACCCTGCGCCGTCGCGCGTGGAGATCCTTGAGCGGCTCAGCCGCGGCGAGATCACGGCCGACGGCGCCATTCGCCTATTGGAGGAATTGAAATGACAGAAGAGCGCAGGCAGATCCTGGAGATGCTGGCCTCGGGCAAGATCAACGCGGGCGAGGCCGACCGCCTCCTCGGTGCGGTGCAGGGAGGGTCCTCGACCGCCACGGCCGTCGCGACAGCGCCGTCCAAGGCGCCCAAGTTCATCCGCGTGATGGTCGACGCCAAGGAAGGCAAGAGCGACAAGCCGGTCCACATCAACCTGCGGGTGCCGATCGCGCTACTACGCGCAGGGGTTCGGCTGGCAAGTCTCATACCGGCCGGTGCCCAGGACAAGTTGAATGAGGAGCTTCGGAAGAACGGGATGGACTTCGACATCAGGCAGATCAAGCCTGAAAACCTCAACGAGGTCATCGACCAGCTGCAGGACCTCACCATCGACGTCGACCAGGAAGAGGACGACGTCAAGATCCGGATCTTCTGCGAGTAGGAGCGGCCGGGGGCGCCCAGTAGTAGCCAGGCTGGGCGTCCCCTCCGGCGGGCTTCGCCCGTCACCTCCCCGGCAAGCGGGGAGGACAACCGGTCGGCTGCCGACCTACCCTCCGGCCCCTTCGTTTAGGGGGATTCAGATCGGCCGCTCATTTGATACCTTGCGTTGGCCATGCTCGAGACTGCATTCACCCGGCTTGTCGGTTGCACGGTACCGATCCAGCTCGCGGGCATGGGCAGCATCCTTTCTCCCGAGCTCGCCGCTGCCGTGTCCAACACCGGCGCCCTCGGCCAGCTCACCTTTGCCGGAATCGAGGTGGATGACGCCAAAGCGCGCCTCGACCGCCTCGCCTCGCTGACCAGCAAGCCTTTCGGCATCAACCAGCTGATCCCTTACCTGAACCGCGACATCCTCGAGCTGTCCGCCCACAAGGCCAAGGTGATCGACTTCTTCTGGGGTGATCCCGACCCCGAGCTCGTTCGCATCGTCCATGATGCCGGCGCGCTTGCCTCCTGGCAGGTCGGCTCGGTGGTGGAGGCGATGGCCGCGGAGAAGGCGGGTTGCGATTTCATCATCGCCCAGGGCGTCGAGGCCGGCGGCCACATTCGGGGCACGCTTGGTCTGATGCCGCTGCTGGCGCAGGTGCTGGACAAGGTTTCGATACCGGTGCTCGGCGCGGGCGGCATCGGCAGCGGGCGCGGTATCGCCGCGGTGCTTGCATCGGGGGCTGCGGGCGTGCGGATGGGCACCCGTTTCATCGCCGCTGCCGAGTCCAACGCTCACCCCGACTACGTGAGGGCGATCATCTCCGCGCAGGCCGAGGACAGCATTCGCACCAACCGCTTCGAGGTCGAGTGCCCGCTGTGCCCCTCGACCCACGGCGTGCTGCGCTCGGCGCTCGATGCCGCCGAGGCGTACGACGGTTCCTTTGTCGCCGAGTTCGAAGGCGAGCCCGTCGCCAGGTTCCGCGGCACCGTTCCGACCAAGGGTTTCACCGGCAACATCGGAGCGATGGCGTGCTACGCCGGGCAGTCGGTGGGCGAGGTGCGGGGGGTGCAGCCCGCGGCCGAGATCGTGGCGGAGCTGGCCGAGCAGGCTGAGAGGCTCCTCAAAGGCACCGCGACCGCGACCGTCTAGCGGCGGGGCCTAGGCCTTCGACTTCTGGCAGTCGTAAACAAGGTCGTAGCCGAACGTGCCGGAGGACATGGTCAGCGTCGCCGTCCAGGTGCCCTTGAAGTTGTATTTCCGACTGCCGTCGATAGTCATCGTGTAAGCGCAGGTTCCGCTGGCGGCCACCTTGCCAGAGTCGGCGCTGACGCTGAGCTTCATGTTCTTCGTCGGGTCGCTGGTCAGCGAGAGCACGTACCTCGTGTAGAAAACCTGCCCGTAGCCAGGCAGATTGAAGAAGTAGATGGTGTTCGCGGCGTTCGGCGCGTTGTAGGTGTGGTTCAGGCAATCCTGGCGCGCGTTCGTCGCTGTGTCGCAGGTGCTGAAGGCCTTCTTGATGGTGCTCTTGGCTGAGGCGGTGGCGGTCGCGCTGATCGCGCTTGCAAAGACCACTGTTGTGCCGGCGACGATCGCGTCCGCGTCCGCCGAGGCCTTGTCATAGAGATCGGTGGCGTCCATCGCCACCTTGTGGAAGCCCTGGATTACCTGGATGTCCTTGAGGGCGCCCTGGGGCAGCGTCAGGCCATCCACGGCAATGCTGCCTGGCTGGTTGGGCAGCGTCAGGTTGATCGAGGCGAACGGGATGTCGACGCGCCAGGAGTTGTAGAAGTTGTAATGGACGCGCGCGAGGTCGCGGTGAACCGTGAAGGCCTGCACCACGTGATGCTCCGCCCAGGTCATCGTCACGTTGACCGTGCTGGTGTTGGTATCGACGATGGTCGTTGACGCGACCTTGACGTCCTGGATGTCGGTGTTCTGCGGGATCGCCAGCATCGCGCTCAGACCGCCCTCGTTGAAGTACTGGCTGTAGGAGCCGTCGCCTTTGAGGTAGTTGGCGTTGGCGATCATGTAGGCGGTGTTGCCGCTCTTCTGGGCGGCGAAGTAGTCGGTCACGGTCCTATCAGCGCTGTAGGTGCTGGCTAGCGATGCATTGGCGAGCACGGCTCCCACGCCGCCTGCCGCCAGGAGCAGCACCACGATGAGGCCGATGATCAGGAGCAGCCGGCCGGTCCGGCGCGGCTTGGCCGGTGGGGGAGCTACGGGGTAGGGCGCGTATTCGGGGGATGGGGAGTAGGCGGGGGGCGGGGAGTAGGCCGGGGCTGGAGAGAAGGCCGGGGGTGGGGAGTAGGCCGGCTGCGGGTCGGCGACCGGCTGCGGCGCCTCGACGGCGGGCTGTGCCTCACCGCTCGTTACGTCTCCGGGGGTCCCTGGCTCGGCGGGGTTTTGGCCCTCCACGTCCTTTCCGGCGCCACGATACTCCCGAAGGGGGCGGAGTGAACGCCGTCTTAAGCGGTCGCTTAGCCTTCGGCTGCCCCCTTAGAAGGTCACCTCGATCAGGGGGCTCGTCCCGACCATGTTTTCCAGGTCCTTGCGCTTCCAGATCTTGGCGATGTGGGGGAGGACCTGGCGCCGCTCCGCGTCCTCGCTGATGACCCGGGCGGTGGCCGGGAGGTCGGCGCTCACAGGGCCCTTCAGGTGGAACGTGAAGTGGGGGTCCTTCTTGAGATTGGCCAGCCAACCGCGGGGGAACCCGGGCATGCCGCTGATGTAGGTCCGGCCGTCGATTTTGTGGAAGACGATCTCGATACGGCGGGGCGTGCCGGACTTGGCGCCGGCCGTCGTGATGTCGATCACGCCGCCGTGGGAGAGGGCTTTGCTGATGTCGGGGATAAGGGTGGCTTTGTCGTTCACAACTTCTACAACTCGGCGTGAGAGGGTTTGATTCACGGGGGCGGTGCCAACCTGGACATCCCCTCCGGCCCTTCGGGCCACCTCCCCGGCGAGCGGGGAGGACAACCGGTCGTCTATTCGCCGACCTACCCTCCGGCGGCTTCGCCGCCACCTCCCCCGCAAGCGGGGAGGACGACCTGGTTGGGTTGGAATAACCCTGAAGTAGGTAATATTGAAGTACTTCAGAGATGCACGAGCCCTTTATCGAGACCGACGCGACCGGCTGTTTGTATGACCGCCGCGTCCGCGACCGCATGAAGCAGGATGTACCCGCTGACGAGGCCGACTCCACGGAGGCACTGGCTGCGCTGCGGACGGCCTCTCACGCCCTCCACACCGCCATGGACCGCTGGCTCGAGCACCACGGCCTGAGCGAGGGGCGGATGGGCGTCCTGTGGCGCCTGCGCCACAAAGAATCGATGACGCTGGGCGACCTCGCCGAGGAGCTCGACGTCAGCCCGCGCAACATCACCGGCCTGGTCGACCACCTCGAGGCTGACGGCCTCATCGAGCGCTTTCCCGACCCCGAGGACCGCCGCGCGACCCGCGTGCGCCTCGCACCGGCCGCCAAGCAGAAGCTGGCCGCCGTCAAGGAGCAAATGGCTAACCAGAACAGTGGCCTGGTTGCAGGGTTCACCAACGACGAGCTGAAGGAGCTCCGTCACCTCTGTCTGAAATTGGTCCGCAATCTAACTGCAAGCAAGGAGCTCGAAAAGGTATGACCGAGATGTTGGAGATGCCGCGTCGCCGATTGATCCTCGTCACCGTTGGCGTCATGCTGGCGCTGCTTCTGGCCGCGCTCGACCAGACCATCGTCGGCACCGCGATGCCCAGGATCATCGCCGAGCTCAACGGCTTCGACCGCTACGCCTGGGTCACCACCGCATACCTGCTCACCTCCACCATCACGGTCCCGATCGCGGGCAAGCTGGGCGACCTGTTCGGCCGCAAGCCTTTCATCATCGCCGGCATGGCCGGATTCATGGCCATGAGCTGGCTGTGCGGACTCAGCCAGAACATGACTGAGCTGATCCTCTTCCGCGGTGCGCAGGGCCTCTTCGGCGGCGTTCTCTTCGCCTCCGTGTTCACCGTCCTCGCAGACATCTTCACCCCGCAGACCAGGGCTCGAATGCAGGGCGTGTTCGGTGGCGTGTTCGGCCTCGCGTCGATCATCGGCCCAACGGCGGGCGGCTTCATCACCGACAACTGGGGCTGGCGCTGGGTGTTCTACGTGAACCTCCCCGTCGGCGTTCTCGGCATCGCGCTGCTCGCGATGTTCCTGCCCTTCGTTCGGACCAAGGCCTCGTGGCGCAACATCGACTTCGCCGGCGCCGGCCTTCTGGCGCTTGGCCTGACCCCGATCCTGATCGCCCTTTCCAGCACGACCACCTACGGATGGACCAGCTGGCAGACCCTTGTGCCGCTGATCGGTGGCATCGTGGTCCTCCTCATCTTCATCTGGGTCGAGCTGCGCGAGAAGGAGCCGATCGTCCCGATTCACCTCTTCCGGAACCGCGCCTACGCGGTGTCGATCCTGATCGGATTCATCATGTCCTTCGGGA
>Ga0207929_1000264_pt1 | contig 14963 bp, 20 predicted proteins | sample NGESurdeep072012_FD_184466 | JGI IMG/M metagenome (GOLD analysis project Ga0207929, IMG submission 184466) | Arctic peat soil microbial communities from Barrow, Alaska - NGEE Surface sample 53-1 deep-072012 (SPAdes) | ecosystem: Environmental > Terrestrial > Soil > Wetlands > Peat ... | reverse complement strand
ATGCCGCGGCCCATCTCGATCAGGCGCTCGGCGCGAGTCAGGAGAACCTCATCAGGGACCTCGAAGTCACAGACGTCTTGCGTCGCGAGCATAGGAATATGGTACAAACAGACGTTCGCAAATTCAAGATTTATGGGTTGTTAATTTGGTCTTTTTGCGCGCTCTTTTTATTGAACTCATCTACGCCCGTCGCGCCAATACCACGCAGCACGCCAGCACCCTCAGCGCGTACGAAATCTCCTCTTTCCAGTCCTTTTGAGCTCATCTACGCCCGTCGTGTCGGTGCCACCCAGCACGCCAGCACCCTCAGCGCGTAACGAAATCTCCTCTTCCCAGTCCTTTTGAGCGCACCCCAATTCCCACGAAGCGATCTCTCAGCCAGTTCGCTCTTTTATTGAGCCCAGCCACCAAGGTGGCTATGGGGCGCCAAGCCCGAACATCGACTCCAGGTCGTGGGCGGAGAACTGCTGGAACGCCACCATCGTCTGCGTCCTCTCGATCCCTTCCAGCTTGGCCAGCTCCTGCGTGACCACCTTGGCCAGCTCCTCGTGCTCTCTGACCCGCACGATGGCCACGAAATCCCACTCTCCTGTCACCGTATAGACCTCAGCGACCCCCGCCACATCCGCCAGCTTGGGTCCCAGGTGCCCCAACCCCTCCCGACTGGCCTTGACAAGGATCACGGCGGTCAGCACGAAACCGAGTCTATCTGAGGGGGGACGTCCCCCCTTGAGGTGGCGGGCCTGGCGGAGCCAGATCCCGGCGCCCCCCCTGCCTTCCTGGCCTTGCTAAGCTGTCAAGGCATGGCCCTTGACACCCTCCAGACCAGGAACCGCTACCTGGCCCTCTACGACCGCTACGGCGCCCTCCTGACGGACCACCAGCGCCAGGTCCTCGACCTCCACCTGCGCAACGATTGGTCCCTGGCAGAGATCGCCTCGAACCAGGGCACCTCGCGGGCCGCGGTCCACGACATAGTGCGCCGCTCCACCCGCTCCCTGGAGGACTACGAGGCCCGCCTTGGCCTTCTGAAAGAAGCCGGCCGTCGCCGGCGCGCCATCGCCTCCCTGGAGCGCGAGCTCTCGGGCTTAAAACAACGCATGGCGAACCTGGGAGCCTAGATGTTCGAAACTCTCGGCGAGCGTCTCGCCGCCGCCCTCAAGAGGATCTCCGGCCGCGGCGTCCTCCGGCCCGAAGACGTAGACGCCGGCCTCCGTGAGGTGCGCATGGCCCTCCTCGAGGCCGACGTCAACTTCAAGGTCGTCAAGGACTTCATCGAGCGCGTGCGGGCCAGGATCACCGGCGTCGAGATCGCCCCCGGCCTGACGGCCCCCCAACAGGTGATCAAGGCGGTCAACGCCGAGCTGGTCGACCTGCTCGGCGGCAACTCCGAAGGCCTCCGCTACGGCGGTACCCCCACAGTGGTGATGCTGGTGGGCCTGCAGGGCTCGGGCAAGACCACCACCGCGATCAAGCTCGCGCTCCTGGCGCGCCGCGACGGACACCGCCCCCTCCTCGCCGCCCTCGACCTCCGCCGCCCCGCCGCCATCGACCAGCTGCGCATCCTCGCCGAGCGCGAGAAGGTGGCGTTCCACTCAGGCTCGGGCCTCGTGGAGCAGATCGCCGCTGCCGCGATACGCGAAGCCCAGCGCCTCGACAACGACGTGGTGATCCTCGACACCGCCGGCCGCCTTCATATCGACGGCGAGCTCATGGACGAGCTCAAGCGCCTGAAGGCCGCGGTGGCGGTGACCGAGACGCTCCTGGTCGCCGACTCGATGACCGGCCAGGAGGCCGTCAAGGTGGGAGAGGCTTTCGGGAATATCGGCCTCGACGGCGTGATCCTTACCAAGCTGGACGGCGACGCGCGTGGCGGTGCCGCCCTGTCCCTGAGGAGCGCCACCGGCCAGCAGATCAGGTTCGCCGGCACAGGAGAGAAGCCCCAGGACCTGGAGGTCTTCCACGCCGAGCGAATGGCCTCGCGGATCCTCGGTATGGGTGACGTCCTGACCCTCATAGAGCGCGTCGACCAGAACGTCGACAAGGAGAAGGCGATCGAGGTCGAGCGCCGCATGCGCGCCGGCCACCTCACGTTCGACGACTTTCTCGCCCAGATCCGCCAGGTTCGCGGGATGGGGCCGCTGGAAGGCATGCTGGACATGCTCCCCGGAGGCAAGGCCGTGAAGAGCCAGCTGGCCGGCAAGGACACCGAGCTCGAGGTCCGGCGCATGGAGGCGATGATCCTTTCGATGACGGCCCGGGAGCGCGCGCACCCCGAGCTGATCGACGGAGCGCGCAAGCGGCGTATCGCGCGGGGCAGCGGCGTGCAGCCTGCCGACGTCAACCGGCTCATCAAGGCGCGCGAGACGATGCAGAAGCTCGCGAAGCAATTCGGGGGCCGCAGTGGAAAAGCCGGGGTGGCCCGGCTGTTTGGACAAGGAGGTCCAGGTTGGTAAAGATCAGGTTGAGGCGTATGGGGGCGAAGAAACACCCCTTTTACCGCCTCGTTGTGGCGGACGCGCGCTCACCGCGCGACGGCCGGTTCATCGAGCACCTCGGGTACTACGATCCGATGACCGACCCCGTGGTGATCAAGATCGACGGCGACAAAGTCGTGCGCTGGCTCCAGCAGGGCGCTCAGCCCACCGAAGCAGCGCGGAGCCTGTTGAAGCGGGAGGGAATCCTTGAGCGACTTGCAGAGACACGGAAGTCGACCGCCCCGGCGTGAGGGCTCGGGCGGCCGCGGTCCGTACAGCCGCGGTTTCAGGCGTGAAGGTCCATCCGGTCCCCCAGGGCCGGCTATCGACTACAAGGCCCTGGTCGAGTACGTCGCGAAGTCACTGGCCGACAAGCCGGACGAGGTCGTGGTCGAGGCCGTCGAACGTGGCGGTGGGACCATTGCGATCAAGGTGAAACTCGCTGACGGAGACGTCGGCAGGTTCATCGGCAAGGCGGGCCGCAACATCGAGGCTGTGCGGACGCTCGTCCGCGTGGCATCGCTGCGCGACCGTAAGCGCGTGTTCGTCGACCTTGCGTCGGCTACAGATGACGCACCACGGGGCGCAAGGCCTTCAGGAGGCGGCGACAGGGAGTGATCAGAGTCGGGCAGGTCGCAGGCGGGTACGGATTGGATGGAGCTGTAAAGGTTGTTCCCTTGACAGACTTCGCCGATCGGTTTGACGCCGGAGCCACATTCTTGATCGACGGCGCCGAGCGCCAGGTCGAGTGGAGCCGGCCTGGCCACCCGGGTCTGGTGGTCAAGCTCCGCGGAGTCGATAACCGCACCATGGCCGACCTGTTTCGCGGCCGGTACATCGAGGTCCCCGCAGGGGCCGCCAGGCCGCTCGCCGAGGGCCGTTTCTACCACCACCAGGTGGTGGGGCTGGCCGTGCTCACGAGCTCGGGGCGCCCACTGGGCACAATCGCCGAGATTCTCGAGCGGCCGGCCAACGACGTGTGGGTCAGCCGGGAAGGCGTGGTCGAGCACCTGATCCCGGCCACGAAGGACGCAGTTGTCGAGGTGGACGTTCTGGGCGGCCGAGTCGTGGTCGCAGACTGGCTGGTCCAGGTCGAGGACGCATGAGCACCATGCGATTCGATGTGATCACTATCTTTCCGGGGATGTTTGCGCCCGTGTTCGAGCAAGGCGTCGTGGGCCGTGCTCTGGACCGCGGCCTGATCGAGCTCCACGCGCACGATCTGCGCGACCACACCCACGATCGTCACCGGCAGGTGGACGACATGCCGTTCGGTGGCGGTCCCGGAATGGTGCTCAAGCCGGAGCCGGTGTTCGAGGCAGTGGAGTCGATTCGCCCGTTCAACACGGGTCCCATCGTGTTGATGGAGCCATGGGGCGAGCCGCTCGACCAGAAGCTCGCGGCCGAGCTGTCGGCCGAACCGGGACTCATCATCGTGTGCGGTCGTTACGAAGGCATCGACGACCGTGTGCGCACCGGCCTGGCGACGCGCGAGGTATCGATCGGCGATTATGTGCTGAGCGGAGGAGAGATCCCAGCCATGGTGCTGATCGATGCCGTCGCGCGGCTGGTGCCCGGCGTCGTCGGCGACCCCGAGTCCCTCGCTCAGGACACCTTTTCGAGCGAGCCGTCAGGATGGCCGCAGTTCACCAGGCCCGCAGAGTATCGAGGCCTGGGCGTACCCGATGTGCTCTTATCCGGCGACCACGCGCGCATCCGCCAGTGGCGCCGCCAGCAAGCAGCAGCAAGACATGGTTCACAAATCAAGGAGTTGAAGAAGACATGAACGTTATCCAGCAGCTCGAGAAGGAGCAGCAGAAGGAAAAGGTCCCTGCCCTTCGTGCGGGCGACACAGTCAAGGTCCACGCGAAGGTCGTCGAGGGCACGCGGGAGCGCATCCAGGTGTTCGAAGGCACTGTTATCAGGGTGACCGGTGGCGGGCTCCGCCAGAACTTCACAGTGCGGCGTGTCACCCACGGCGTCGGGGTCGAGAGGACCTTCATGATCCACTCGCCTCGCATCGACAAGATCGACGTCCTGCGCCACGGCGACGTGCGCCAGGGACGCCTTTACTACCTGCGCGGCAAGGTCGGCAGGGCGGCTCGAATTCGAGAGCGCAGGAGCGCGGTCGCCGCGCCGGCGGAAGCTGCGCCAGCCGAGAGCACCGAGGAAGCCGAAGAATAGCGAGTTGTTAAGAGCCTGGCGCTTTCAGGCTGGGCTCACGTAACCTCAGGTCAACGGTGAAGGGCACATGAGCCGCCACATGCTCTGGCGATACGAGCGCATGGCGAGTGCGATGGGCTACCAGGTGGTGGCCGGTGTGGACGAGGTCGGTATGGGGCCGCTGGCCGGTCCGGTCGTGGGCGGAGCTGTCGTTCTTCCCATCGGTGTGCGGATCCCAGGCCTCGACGACTCGAAGCTCTTGACCGCGGAGCAGCGCGAGCGCCTCGACCGTGCCATCCGCCGCCGCGCGATGGCAGTGTCGGTCTGCGCTGTGGACCACGCCCAGGTCGACAGCCTGGGCCTGTTGCGTGCCCGTCACCTCGCTACAGCCGGCGCAGTGGCCGGGCTCAAGATCCCCGCCGAGTACCTGCTCGTGGACGCATGGGATGTGCCCGACGCGATGATCGCCCAGATGGCGGTGGTGAGAGGGGATCGAATCTGCGCCTCGATCATGGCGGCGAGCATCGTGGCCAAGGTCGCAAGGGATCGTGCGATGGTCGAGTACGACAAGCTCTACCCCGGTTACGGGTTCGCGGGCCACAAGGGTTACGCGACGCCCGCCCATCGTGCAGCCATCAGACGCCTGGGGCCGAGCCCCATTCACCGAACCTCATGGGCTCCGTTCCGAGAGCAAGCGCGGCCGGCCGGCTAGAGCTCGGACGAGCCGGCGAGAAAGCGGCGGCCGACCTCCTTAAGCGTCGTGGGTACGAGGTCATCGGCTCTGGCTTTCGGGCTCGCCGCGGCGAGCTCGACCTCATCTGCCGTCGAGGACTCAACCTGGTGGTGGTGGAGGTCAAGACACGAACCGACGACGCCTTTGGCACACCCGCCGAGGCGGTCGGCCCGCGCAAGCGTCGTGCCTTGATGGCCGCGGCGGCCGAGTACCGCGCACTCGCCGAATGGCGCGGCGCGATCCGTTACGCAGTGGTGGGTCTGACGGTGAGCGGGGATGGCAAGTTCGACGCGGAGCTCATCGAGGACCCGTTCACGTAGCGCTTAAGTGTTTGCGACCGCAACCTCGTTTGATCGCAAGCGCGAATTGGCGACCCACAGGAGAAGGGCGACGATGGCGGCCGAGGCGGCAACCAGGACGACACCGGTGCCCCACATAAAGACGCCGAGCTGCGGGGTCGACGGGATCGGGCCAAGGCGCGCCGCGCCGCCGATCGCCTCCCCGCCGTAGACAAAGAGCGCAAGCGCGCCGGCGCTGAGCAGCCCGAATCCAAGCGAGCCACCAAGGCCCGCGAACGTGCCGACGAGACCAACCGCGCGCCTGTCGTCCAACGCATCGAAACGCGGGTCGATGCCGCCGGCCGACACTCCGATGGCCACAAATCCGCAGCCGAGCCACACGACCAGCATTCCAAGCTCGATGGCGTGGTCCGCGCCCTCATGGCTGACGATGGCGACGACGACGCTGAACACGATGGTCATCGCCAGCACCGGGGGCAGCGTCAGCAGAATCTTCGCGCGCAGCACCTGCCACATGGGCAGTGGCGCCATGCGAAGGAGCTGAAAGCCGCGCCGTTCGCTCGGAATCGAAGGAGTGGCGAGCGAGGTCGCCATGAACATCGACATGAAGCCGACCAGGAACACCTCGGCCCAAAAGCCACCCATGCGCTGCGACGGTCGCGAGACCGCAAACACGTAGCCGATGGGGAACAGCAGCGCGGGAAGAAGCCGGCTCAAACGCCTGATGTCGCGCCTGAAGCCCAGCCAATCCTTGCGTGCAATCGCGAACGCCGGGGACGAGGCTCCTCGCACCGGCCTGGCAGGCCGTCGCTCCTTGCGGCTCCATATGGCTTGCGGGCTGCCGAATACGCCGAGGCCCGCCAGCAGCGTTCGTTGATAAAGAACCGCGGCCAGAACCAACAGAACGACGCCCAGGACGAGCGAGAGCACCGACCAGGCAGCGGCCGCGGTCAGGTTGCCGTTGATGATGGCGGTGAGAGCATGGCCCGGCCATGCGGGCGGCAGCCAGTCGATGCGCTGTAGCAAAGTGCTGAGGTTGGCGAGGTCCTGGCGGGAACGACCGCCGAAGGACTGCCGTAGGCTCAAGTTCCACGCCAGGTAGAGCCCGGCGCCGGTGAGGCCCGCCACCGCCGCGGCCACGTCGCGCGCCCTGCGCGCCGGCACCCACTGAAGCACCATCGACATGAGGGCGGCCTGAACGCATGTGATTGCGAGCACCTGCACGAATATCAGTGGCACCACCACCACGAAGTAGATGGCGGGCGCGCCCGCGCCGGCGCCAACGCCCAGGATGACCGCAAGAAGGATCGAACTGATGAGCAGGTTGGCCGCCATCGCCAGGGTCAAACGTGCAGCGAAGATCTCGATCGTCCGCACAGGCGCGAGCGTAAGCAGAAGCAGGTCGCGGCCGACGAAGAACGTTGCGATGACAGTCGGGAACCCGACGACGAGCATCAGCACCGACAGCCCCGTGAAGCCGCCGACGAGCAGCGGGTCGATCGCCGTTGGAAGGAAGTGAGCCGCGCCGGCGCCGAGGCTGAACGCGCCGCCGCCGATGAAGATGCCGGCTGCGATCAAGAAGATCGCCAGGAGCGTCAAGCGCGCGGTTCCCCGCTTCATCAGGCGGTGTCGCAGAGCCAGGATCTCGGCGCGCAGGATCGTTCGCGTCCCGATCAACGTGCTCATGCCAGGAGTCGTTCTATGAGCTCTCTTGACTCCGGCCCGGCGGTCAGCTTGAGGAAGAGCTCCTCCAGGCTGGCCTGCTCGCTGCCGGCCTGGGCGCGCAGCTCATCCATCGTCCCTGTCGCGGTGATGCGGCCGCGGTCGATGATGGCGACTCGCCGGCAGAGCGCCTGAGCCACTTCCAGGATGTGGGTCGAGAGCAGCACTGTCGTGCCGCGGCTGGCCAGCTCTTCGAGCAGGTCCTTGACGAGTCGCGCCGACCGAGGGTCCAGTCCGTTCGTCGGCTCGTCGAGCAATAGCACCGAGGGCTCGCGAATCAGCAGCGACGCCAACCCAATCTTCTGCCTCATGCCGTGGCTGTAAGCGCCGATCAGCTCGCCGTCGCGGTTCGCGAGCTCGAACAGGCCGAGCAGTCGCTCCATCCTCTGTTCGCGTTGCGCACCACGTGGCATCCGGTATAGGTCGGCGACGAAGTTGAGGAACTCGCGCCCGGTGAGATGCGGGTGGACGAACGGCTCCTCGTCGAGGTAGCCCATGCGCGCCTTTACGCTGAGAGGGTCTTTCAGAATGTCGATCCCGTCGATCACAGCAGTGCCGGAGGTTGGGGTGAGCAGCCCGCAGAGCATTCGCAATGTGGTGGTCTTGCCGGCGCCGTTGGCGCCGAGAAAGCCGAAGATTTCGCCGCGCTGGACCGCAAAGCTGACGCCGTCGACAGCCGTCACGACCCCGTATTTCTTTACCAGCTGCCTGGCCTCGACGGAGGGGGACGCACCCGGTGCGATCGAGGTCATCGCCAGCACGTTACCGGAAGTGGCGGCTGAGCTCCGATGCGTAACTCCGGCCCAATGAATCGGTGCCGCGAAGTAGCCAATCGTCCAGTCGGCGGGCGCCACGAGGCGGCGCCTGGGAGACCAGCAGCTCCTGCATCAAGCCCTCCAACTCCTGGCGAGTGAGCACAACGTCGCGCACGAACAACCCGACGATGTCGCCTAACGCCAACGTCAATCGGGATGGCAGGTGCACGATGGGCGGCCTGCGGCGCACCGCGATCGCGATATCCTGGACCATCTCGGTGTAGGTGATGATCTCCGGGCCCGCCGCGTCCACCACCACGTTCTCGCTCTGCGCGGCCGCCCAGGTTGCGATCTCCGCGACATCTTCGCCGGCCACGGGCTGCACTCGATAGCGACCCATCTCGGGGATCACGAAAACCGGCATATTTCTAAGCAGCCACGCAATGTTGTTGATCAGGATGTCGCCAGGACCAAAGATGAGAGTCGGTCTGACGATGGCCCACGCTAGGCCGGATTCGCGAACTATCTCTTCGGTGCGCGCCTTCCCCGCGTAGTAGTCGAGGGGCGAGTCAAGAGAAGGATTGCTGACGCTGATGTGCACCACCTTGCGCACCCCGGCTTCGGCGGCGGCCGCTATCAGGATCCGCGTGTTGTCGACCGCGTCGCCGAAACCGACGCCGCCGTGCGGGAAGCGAACCCAATAGCTGTTGTAAAAAACGTCGGCGCCGCGAAGACTCTCGACCAGCGCGGCGTGGTCGGAGAATTTGAGTGGCGCTACGTCGACATCGATCTCCTGCGCCCCTGGGCGCTGAGGGTGGTTGGTGAGGGTGCGGACGCGCCGGCCGCCGTCCAGCAGCTTGCGGGCGATGAAGCGCCCCGTATAGCTGAACGCGCCGGTGACGACATCGAACCCAGGTTCCATCGCTGAGTCAGAACGGAAAACGAGTGAGGTCGTAGGCGAGGGAGCCTGGCTTCACATGGCCCGAGATCACGACGCGAGGGCGATGCCGCACGGCTTCGGCTGGATGAACCTCGGGCCGCAGCCCGTTGAAGATCGGAAAGCGCAGCGTGCCGTCGGGGGACCATTCCGAGTAACGGACGCTGACCACGAGCTCCGGCCGGACCCAGTGGACCGGCTTGGTCATGATCGGGGGCGGCTCCAGAGGTGAGTCCTCCGTGGCGAGGGCCGTGAGCGAGTCGGTGACGGCTGTGGTCGCGGCGTCGTCGTAGCCGCCGCCGACCGTGCCGCACGGCAGCAGGCGCCCGTCCTCGTGGTAGCCGACGACCAGTGCATCGAAGGCCTTCTCACCGGTCCACCCGATGACGACGAAGTCATCCGACTTTACTGCCTTCACCTTGAGCCAGAAGGGACTGCGCTGGCCCGCGATGTATGGGCTTTGCTTGTGCTTGGCGACCACGCCTTCGAGGCCGCGCTCGAGACACGCTTCGAAGAGGTCGACCCCGTCCTCCTCGATGTGGTCGGGCACGAAGATATGGCCGCCGGGCTCCACCGCCTTTTGCAATCGCGCACGCCTTCTCAGCACGGGCTGGCGCATGAGGGGTTTGTCCTCCAGGTAGAGCGCGTCGAAAGCGAGATAGGCGACCGGGATCTGTTCGCGCATCGCCGCGCCGCCGGCCAGGCGCTGGCGCAGGCGGGGGTAGTCCGGCCGCCCGTCGTTGTCGGTGGCGACCAGCTCGCCGTCGATGACGCTGCCGGGCGGGACGCGTTTCGCCGCCGCGACGACCTCGGGCACGTCGGCGGTCAGGTCGTTGAGGCCGCGATCCTGGAGGCGCACATGGCCGTCGTTGTCGCGAAATACGAGGCAGCGGAGCCCGTCCCACTTGACCTCGAAGAGGTAGTCAGGGGAGCTGAACGGGGCTTCGGCGGAAGCCGCCTGCATCGGCCTGATCTCAGCGGGAAAGCTCTCGAGAGCTATTTGAAGTTGGTCAGGGTCCCCGGTCATACCCTCAGATTAGGGTTACGAGGCTTTTCTGCGAGCCTTCTTTGCTTCGGCTGCCGGGGCTTCTCTGCCGCCTGTCTTCCGTGATTTCTTGGCCAGCTCGACCGACGCACGGAGCGCTTCCATCAGGTCCATCACCTTTGCGGTCTGCGGCTGCGACGGGGCTTCGATCACCTCGCCATCGATCTTTGCCTGCACCACCTTCATCACCGCTTCCTTGTACTCGTCCTTGTAGCGGGAGGGGTCGAAGGTGTCCGCAAGGCTCTCGATCAGGGCTTTCGCCATGTCGAGCTCTTTCGGGTTGATCTTCACCTCCCCATCGAGGCCCTTGAGGCCTTCCATCGAGCGGATCTCGTCGGGCCAGTTGAGCGTGTTCATGAGCAGGCCGGGTCCGTGCGAGTGCAATGCGGCGAGGTGCTCACGGTCGCGCAGAGCGATTTTCGCGATCGCCATGCGGCCTGTCGTCTCGAGTGCCTTGCGCAGGAGCTGATAAGGCTTCTTGCCCAGCTCCTCGGGCTCCATGTAGTACGCGTTCTTGAAGTAGAGGCCGGGCTCGATGTCGTCAGCGGGCACGAACTCCGTGATGTCGATGCTGTGCGCCGTCGCGAGGGGGAGGTTGTCGAGGTCCTTCTCGTCGATGATCACGTAGCGGTCCTTGCCGACCTCGAAGCCCTTCAGGATCTCGCCGTAGGCGACCTCGTGGTCTCCCTCCGAGCACCAACGCTTGTAGGTGATCGGCGATTTGTGATCGGGGCAGAGCTGGCGGAACGAGACCTTCGCGCTCGACTCCGTCGCGTTATACAGGCGAATTGGTATCGAGACCATTCCGAATGAGACGACGCCTTTCCACATTGATCGCGGCATGTTGGTGAGTTTATAGGTAAACGCATAGCCGCTGGCTACTTTTCGTAAGCCGCCGTTCCGCTGCATATTAGTCGCGTGCAGCTGGGCGACCTCGAGCTATATCTCCTCATCGCGGGTCACTGGAAGGCGGATGGGGGCTTGATGTTCGGCGTCGTGCCCAAGGTGATGTGGGAGAAGAAACGGGCTGCTGACGGCAACAACATGATCGACATGGCGTGCGTCGGGCTCATCGCGCGGATCGATGGTCGGGTCGTCGTGTGCGAGACGGGCATCGGGACGAAGCTCGATGAGAAGAGGGCTCGGCAGGTGGCGCTGCGCGAACCGGAGGGTTTGCTCCATTCGCTGCGTAAGGTGGGGATCACGCCTGACGAGGTCGATGCGGTCATCACCACGCATCTTCATTGGGATCATGCCGGTGGATTGACGCGGCGTGATGAGAGGGGAGGGCTCGAGCTGACCTTCAAGAGGGCGCGTCATTTCATCCAGAGGAGCGAGTGGGATTTTGCGCTGCATCCAGATCAGCGCAGCCAGTCGGCGTATTACCAGGAGGACTTCACGCCGCTCGCTGATGGCAATCGGGTGGTGGAGCTGCTTGACGGTGACACGGAGGTGCTGCCCGGGGTGCACGTGCGGCATGTGGGTGGTCACACGCCGGGGAGCCAGGTGATCGTTTTTAGGTCGGGGGAGCTGGCGTGCGCGGTGACGGGGGACCTCGTGTGCCAGACCCCGCACCTGCGGGTGCCGTGGACCATGGCCGCGGACCTGGATCCGCTGCGCGTGCTGGAGCAGAAGGCGCGGTTGTTCGAGGAGGCGGAGCGGCATCGGTGGCTGCTGGTGCTGAGTCACGAGCCGGATCAGCCCGCGGGGTACCTGGAGGAGGGGGGGCGGTGGAGTCCGGAGCCTAGGCTTTCGTGAGCATGAGGACGGCGGATGGGCGGACGCTGGGCTACCACAAGATGGGGAGCGGTCCGGTGCTGGTGTGCCACCCGGGGGGTCCTGGGTTCTCGTCGTTGTACTTCGGCGACCTGGCCGGCCTTTGGGAGAGGTTCACCCTCGTGCTGCTCAACCCACGAGGGACGGGGGACTCGGGGCGACCGAAGGACCCTAGGGCGTACCAGATCGAGGATTACGTGTCGGATGTCGAGGAGCTGAGGGTGCACCTGGGGCTCGAGAGGTTGCTGCTGCTGGGGCACTCGCACGGGGGGGTGGTGGCGCAGGCGTACGCGGCCCGGCACCCGGAGAGCGTGGAGAGGCTGGTCCTGGCTTCGACGCTCGCGCGGTTTGGGGAGCCGCAGCAGGAGGCCATGCAGGAGGGCATTGACAAGAGGTCGGGGCAGCCGTGGTACCCGGACGCGACGGCGGCGCTCGAGGAGGAGCAGGAGGGCAAGTTCTCGAGTGACGAGGAGCTGGCGGAGCTGACCTTCCGGGAGTTCCCCCTGTACTTCGCGCACTACGGTGCGGCCGAGGCGGGGTACCTTGACACGCTCAAGGCGGAGACGCCCAATGCCGACGCGCTGAAGCTGTTCAACAAGGAGATCTTTGAGAGGTTCGACCTTCGGGGTGAGCTGGGGGCGATCACGGCACCGACCCTCGTGATCACGGGGGAGGAGGACTTCATCTGCGGGCCGGTGTGCGCTGAGGAGATTGCGTCGGGGATCACGGGGGCGAAGAAGGTGATCGTGGGGGATTCGGGCCACATGATCTTCGTCGAACAGCCGGAAGGGTTCGAGCGCGAAGTGGCCGAGTTCTTGGAGGAGATGTAGGCCGGCTTAACAGGCAGGGTTGTCCGGCCCACGATCGGTTCTAAGCTGCGCGTCAGGTGCGTGTGTTGAGGGGGAGGGCAACAACGCCATGGAGGTGGGGAGGGCCCGGCGTGCCCCGTATTCGCGAAAAGTGCATCAACTGAACTCGGGGGTCGCGGCCAAGACGAGCGCTTTGTGTCCCCGACCGCGCACCACACCGCCTCTGGTGGGTCTACGGTTCGGCCGGGGGCGCCTCCGCCGGAAGGTTGCCGTAGTTGTACTTGATGGTGAGGCTCACACTGTAGGCGCCGATCACGCAGGCTATCGCGCCGGCCATCCCGATCACGGTCATGACGAAGCGCAGGGTGTTCAAGGGTTCGCCCATGCTGTGATCGCTAACGGAGAAGTTGTCGATCGAGATGCCCATGACGATGATCATCACAGCCGCTCCATTTAGAAGGAGTGCCATTCCGTTCCGGCGCTGGTCTTCCACGGATGCAGGTATCCGGTGCCGCAGGCGCCGGAGCTGACTGGGCCAGTGGTCCCTGCCGGTCATGACTGAGAACAGGCCGACCGACAAGCTCGCGACTCCAACCAAGCCCGCCACAACGCTCACCCAGACCGCCGCCAGCTGGAGCGTTGCCGTGTCCGGCAAATACATGCGCCCGAGTCTAGGCCGCTTTTCAGCCGCCGGTCGAAAGTCGCACAGATTGCCAGGTGGACCCGCCGTCGCTCGTATAACAGTGTGCCGTGCCCCTAATGCCCAGCCTTGAGGAGGAGCAGCATGAGCAAAAAGAAGGCCGCGCAAACGTCGGTTCGCCGCACCGCCGGCAAGGGAGACGCCTTGTTGTCACCCGAGGAACGAGCCGCGATGAGAGAGACCCTCAACGAGCGCCAACGGGCTCGCTCAGGCAAGGTGGACGGGGAAAGCGACGTACTCGCGAAGATCGCCGAAATGGCGAAACCGGATCGCGTCATGGCCGAGCGGATCCACGCCATCGTAAAAGCCAAGGCGCCGACTCTCAGTCCGAAAACTTGGTACGGCATGCCCGCTTATGCGAAGGACGGCAAGGTTATCTGCTTCTTCCAGAGTGGAGCAAAGTTCAAGTCAAGGTATGCGACGTTCGGTTTCCAGCAGGACGCGAACCTCGATGACGGTGACTTTTGGCCTACCTCTTTTGCCGTGAACAGACTCACCCCCGCCATCGAAGGAAAAATCGGCAAGCTTGTCAAGAAAGCGGCCGGTTGACGTATGTGGTAGCCGCTCTCTCGTAATGGTGACTCGGTGCAGACATGCGCCGCGTGGTGAGCCGTTGGGAGAGTCAGCCAGCCTTTGGATCTACGCGGGTCGTCCTTGTTACGGACTCAGATTCTTGAGCGTGCGGCATTCGGTGGTTTCTTTGTCTCCGTGGGACGCCTGACGAGCCGCTGTGGGCAATGCCTCGATGGAATCGCCGGGGGGCCGCGGCCGATTGGAGTGAAGGTGGCCGCCTTTTCTCATGACGTGATCGTTGCGGCCGCCCGTGAGCGAGAGATCACCTTCACGACGTATGGCCGCAAGACCGGCAAACCCTCCGACGTCACAATCCTCGTCGTGACTGATGGCGAGCGCTTGTTCATCTTGTCGGGCCGGGGCATGGCTCGCCACTGGCCGCAAAACCTGGTTGCGCGGGGCGAGGGGATCCTGCATCTCGGAGGCATCGACGTCAAGGTCAAGTCGCGGCATGTAACCGACCCGGACGAAGCCCGCACGATTGATGCACACGATCGCTCTTGCCAGTCTTGGTTTAGCGGAATCCGAGGTCGGGCCCCACTCAGGGCAAGCGTCCCGATCGGATGTGTTCTGTAGCCCCGGCGGGATTCGAGGCGACATCTGCGAAACCGCGCATGACCTTCCGCTGGGACGCCTCGGTCACTGGCACGAAGCACAATCAGATCACGCCAAGCGAGCTCCACTTCGCTTGATGCACACAATCGCCGGGGTGCCCATGTTTGCTAAGAGTGCATCAACCTAAACTCGACTCGATTGCCCTCGAGCCCAGGTCGCGGGTCCTGGAGCTGCTAGATCACTTGAGAATCGCAGCTTCGAGCGCCTCTCTCAGCCACCGCTCGTAGCGCTTGGGCGACCATCCGCACTGGAAGACGTATAGGGCGTAGACGGCCGACGACCCGAGCGTGTAAAGGAGGTCGGTCACGTAGTCGACGTCGGCGCCGGTCTTGGAAGCGATCGCCGTCGCGACCCGGCGC
>Ga0207929_1000263_pt1 | contig 14964 bp, 13 predicted proteins | sample NGESurdeep072012_FD_184466 | JGI IMG/M metagenome (GOLD analysis project Ga0207929, IMG submission 184466) | Arctic peat soil microbial communities from Barrow, Alaska - NGEE Surface sample 53-1 deep-072012 (SPAdes) | ecosystem: Environmental > Terrestrial > Soil > Wetlands > Peat ... | reverse complement strand
CAGCATCCTTCGGAAGTCGTGAAGAAGGGAGACTCGGTCGATGTCATCATCCTGAACGTGGATGCAGAGAACAAGCGCATCTCGCTCGGCTTGAAGCAGGCGACGGAAGATCCGTGGCTCAGGATCGGCGAGACCTATCCGGTGGGCACCGAGCTGAGCGGCAAGGTCGTGAGATTGATGGACAAGGGCGTGGTCGTCGATATCGGCAACGACATCGAAGGCTTCGTTCCGGTGAGCCAGCTCAATTTCGGACAACCGGTGAACAGCCCCGCGGACATCGTCTATGAGACGATGAACCTGGATCTCAGAGTTCTCGAGGTCGATCCGATTCACCGCCGCATCGTTCTGGCGGTGACCGGGATTCCGGCGGAGCAGCCGCCACGTCCGGAGACACCGTCCAAGGTCATCCCGATGGAGTCCGACGATTACAACCTGTCGGATCCGATTCCGACGCCACCTGACTCCTTCATAGAAGAGCCAGCGTAAACGCGGCGTTGATCGAGTAAATGGCTCGTCCTTTTTGGGCGAGCCATTTTTCGTTTTGCCATGGGAATGGCGGCATGGCGAGAAGGCGGGAGCCTTCGGAAGCGAGATTGCCCTTGGTCTCGGCGTCGTCGTCATTGCTCGAAGTCACACGCGTTACGAGCGCCAAGGCCTCATCGAAGGCCGGTTGCACCTCCGACAACCGATAGAAACCCTTTAGGGCCGCTTGAGACGGCTTCCGAAACCAGCTTGGCGCCCGCCGGTGCCAGACGTGATTCGATACTCAACCCCTGTCAAGTCGTCCTATTAGGTCGGACACCGTTCCATTCCTCACTGCCTCAGTCGTGTGAATGATTAGCTCCTCTACCCCAGGCGAAGCGCTGTTGGTGCTCGACTCTCAGCTCAACGTGCGCGCTGCCAACAAAGCCTTCTACAGCATGTTTCGCCTTGCACCCGCGGAATGCGTCGGGCGCAAGGTCTATGAGCTCGGTGGAAGAGCCTGGGACGAGAAGCTTCGCCCGATGCTGGAGACTGTTCTCCAAGGCGAGCCGCAGTCGGATCACTTCGAGCTGGTTCACGACGAAAAAGAAGGGGGCAAAGGAGTCCTGTGGCTAAGCGCGCGACTCGTCCCTTCAGTGGACCACGCCGATCACACTGTTCTCCTCGCGATCGAAAACCTCTCGGCCGGACGCCCCGTCGAAGAGACGCTCGCCGTCAGAACCCAGGAGCTCAACACCTTCGCTGACCTGGCGAGCCGCGGCGCGCACGAGTTGAACAATCTTCTCACTGTCATCCGCATGAACGCGGATATCATCGAGGCAAGCCTGGGCGAAGCCAAGCTCTCGACGCAGGAAGCCGGCGAGATTCGACTGGCCGCCGAACGCGCGGAAGCAATCACCAAGAAGCTGCTGCTGACGAGCCGGCGAGTTCTGCCGCAGGCGACCGGCCTCGATCGAGGCGCGAGCTCGGTTCCGCTTCCCGGATCTCCATTGAAGGAATCGACTGCCGAGACGGCCGAACGTCAGTCAACCGAGGCGAAGTCGTCGAAGGTCAGGCGCTTGAAGCATGGGAAACCGACCGGCCGCGAAACCATTCTTCTCGTCGATGACGAGAAATCGCTGCGCAAGCTGGGAAAGCGTGTGCTCACCGAAGCCGGCTACCACGTTCTCGAGGCGTCAGATGGCGCCATGGCGCTCCGCATTGCAGCCGAACAAGTAGGCGAGATCGATCTCGTTCTCACCGATGTCGAGATGCCGACACTCGGCGGACGCGGGATGGTCGACGAGCTGCACGAGCTCAGCCCGGGGCTGAGAGTCCTGTTCATGTCGGGATATACCGACAACGAGATACTTCGTCGCGGGATCCGGACGTCCGAAACCGATTTCTTGCAGAAGCCGTTTACCGCCGAGTCGCTGTGTGCGGCCGTGCGCGCAGTGCTGAGCAAGCCGTCAACTACCACCGCATGATGGAGCGGACCAAGGTGCAGTGGGCCAAGGAGTCAGGCGTCGCGCAGCCAGGCCGGATACTCATCGTCGACGACTACGAGGAGAACATTCGTCTGCTCGAACGAATCCTGGCGAAAGCAGGATACGAGCATGTCGCGTCGACGACCGTTTCAGCCGACGCCATGACCATTCACTCACAGTTCAAGCCTGACCTCGTCCTGCTCGATCTTCATATGACCGGCAAGGACGGGTTCGACGTGCTGGCGGAAATGGTCGCCCACAAGGGCGGCCAGCATGTCCCCGTGATCATGATTACCGGGGATGACAACGCTGACGTGAAGCGTCGTGCTCTCGCGCTGGGAGCCAAGGATTTCATCGGCAAGCCCTTCGATGCGGGTGAGGTGTTGCTCAGGATCCGGAACCTCCTCGAAACACGTTTCCTTTACCTGACGCTTCGCGGCCGAAACACCGAGCTGGAACAGAAGGTCATGGAGCGCACCCAGGAGCTCGAGCAATCACAGCTCGAGGTTCTGGAGAGACTCGCCGCCGCCGTCGAATTCCGGGACGACGACACCGGCAATCACACCAAGCGGGTAGCGCAGATCTCGGCAATGCTCGGTGAAGCGATCGGCGTCGAGTCAACGACGGTGGAGCTGATAAGGCGCGCCGCGCCACTGCATGACATCGGCAAGGTCGGGATCCCGGACAACATTTTGCTCAAGGCAGGTCCGCTTACCGGTGAAGAGTTCGAGATCATGAAGACCCACACAGTGATCGGGTCGAGAATGCTCTCGAAGGGCCGCTCGGAGCTTGTTCGCTTCTCGCAGCGAATCGCCCGCAGCCATCACGAATGGTGGGACGGTTCGGGTTATCCCGACCGTGTCTCGGGTCAGGCCATTCCGCTCGAAGCCCGCATAGTCGCGGCGGCAGACTTTCTGGACGCGCTCACGCACGATCGGCCCTATCGGCCGGCTTGGGGAATGGACGACACGCTGGCTGAGATCAAGCGCAGGGCGGGGAGTCACTTCGATCCGACGGTTGCGAGCGCCCTCCTCCGAATCAACTGGCGAGTGAGCTCGGTGCTGGTGGCGTAGGCATCACGGTCGTCAGCACGCTCGGTGAAGGGTCGACCTTCACGCTGGCGTTGCCCCGCTAGAGATACCTCGTGCGCAGAATCTCGCGGTGGTGAAGCTCGTGCCCCGCGATGATGTAGGCGAGTGCCCTCACCGATACCTCAGCGTTGTTCGCTAGCCCGCGCCGGGTCCAGGCTTCCTCGTTCAGGTGCCTGAAGAAAAAGATCGTGGACTGGCGCACTGTCTCCATCTCTGCAGCAAGCTCGGACAGCGGGTACGCGTCGAACGTGGCATTGCGAACGTAGTCGTCCTGCTCGAAGCCCGGGATCGGCGTGGCATCGTTCCGCGCAAACCTGAGAGCGCGCCCCGTGAAGATTCGCTCGCTGTCGATCAGGTGTCCGACGACCTCGTTCACGCTCCATTTGTCGGGGGCGTACCGATAGGTCGCGACCGATGCCGGAAGAACGCGAAGAAGCGACTGCGTCTCGGTCAGCTGGGATGCGAGCGTCGAGATCACATCGCCGTCCGGGACCAGCGCGATGTATCTCTCGTAGTAGGGAAGGAATTCCGACTTCGCCGGTTTTGTCTCGCTGGCTTTCACTGCGATTGCCGTACTCACAATTGCCTCCTCGGGACACTGAATTTCCCGCCATAACAAATAGAACGCGCTGCCACGCCGGACGCCACATCTGATTGATTGCCGAGGCGGTACCGGTTCAGTATCATCCGGCGTCCCGACCCCAAGCGCGAGGAATGGCAGAGCGACACGATCCGTACATATCGCTGCGCAACACCAGGTTTCTCTGGTACGTCGCCAGCCTGGTGGCGATGACGCTGGGAACCCAGATCCAGGCGACGGTCGTGGCGTGGCAGGTGTACGCCCTGACGAAGGATCCACTGTCGCTTGGACTGGTCGGCCTGGCCGAGGCGCTGCCCTTCATTGCCGCGGCTCTATACGCGGGTCACGTCGCCGACCGGCACGACCGAAAGCTGCTGTCGCTCATCGCCATCGCGGTCCAACTCGGCTGCGGTGTCGCGCTCCTGCTTCTGACCATCTACGGCCGGGCCCTCCTGGCTAGGACGATTATCCCGATCTACGCGGTCGTTTGCGTCAGCGGGCTTGCGAGAAGCTTTCTCCAGCCGGCCCGGACCGCGCTCGGAGCCGAGATCGTGCCGCGCGAGACCTACACGAATGCGATCACGTGGCGGTCGTCCATCTGGCAATTCGCCGCCGTCGTCGGCCCCGCGGCGGGCGGAATGATTTACGGGTTTTCGGGCGCGCGGCTGGCTTACATCGTGGAGACAATCCTGTGCGCGATCGCGCTTTTTCTGTTCGCTCAGATTGCGTACACCCGCCTGCCGGCGGTCGCCACGGAATTGACAATTGCCGAGAATCTCACGGTCGGGATTCGCTTCCTGTTGACCCAGCCCGAGCTGCTTGGCGCGCAACTTCTCGACCTCTTTTCGGTGCTGTTCGGCGGAGCGCCAGCGCTGCTTCCGATCTTCGCGTCGGAGATTCTCCTCGTTGGTCCGCAGGGGCTTGGAATACTCCGCGCCGCGCCGGCGGCCGGGGCAGTGCTCATCTCGCTGCTACTCGTTCACCGTAAGCTGCGAAGGGCTGGACGGACACTTTTCGTCTGCGTTGCGGCCTTCGGCCTGTGCTGGATTCTGTTCGCGTTGTCGAGGTGGTTTTGGGCCTCGCTGGCGCTTCTCTTTATCAGCGGAATGGTCGACAACGTGAGCGTCGTGATCCGATCGACGCTGCTGACGATACGCACTCCGCCACAAATGCTCGGGCGCGTGTCCGCGGTCAACCAGATCTTCATCGGCTCGTCGAACGAGATAGGGTCATTCGAGTCGGGTGTCGCGGCGAAGCTGCTGGGAACCGTCCGCTCAGTGATCCTCGGCGGGCTCATGACCCTCGGGGTAGTCGGAGTGACCGCATGGAAAATCCCCCGGTTGCGCGACCTCGACGAGCTGGATTGAGCCTGCGGGAACGTAACGAAACTCCTTCTGTTCCGAAAACGTACGCGATGCGAAATTAGACCCGTGAGCCGCGCCGGTTTTGCGCGCTCTCCGAGGGGTGGTCAATCACCAGGATGGAGATGCATGCAGCCCGCTAGGTCCGCACCAGAATCCACGATACTTGCCCCGTCTTCCGCGGTCCCGGGCTGGACGGCGGAGTATGCTGTGCCCCTTGGCGGGCCAGGCCATCTCCTTCTCGCCACGTTCGAGCAGGCGGCAATCGGCATCACGCATCTGACTCTCGATGAAGAGTGGATCTCCGTAAATCAGCGCTATTGCGAGATCACGGGCTATTCGCGCGAAGAAATCCTGGGGCTGAAGGTCGAGCACCTCACGCATCCGGAAGATGTCCCAGCCAGCCTGGAGTTCATCCGGCGCATTCGATCGGGGGAGCTTCCAGAGTACAAGATGGAGAAGCGCTACATCCGGAAGAATGGCGAAGTCATCTGGGTTCATCTCACGGTGTCGATCGTTCGTTCTGCCACGGGCGATCCCTTGTACCTGGTCGGCTTCATCGAGGACATTACGCAGCGACGCGACGCTGAGAGCGCGGCGAGCAGGTCCCTGTCCCTTCTTCGGGCGACGCTCGAATCGACCGCCGACGGAATTCTGGTGGTCGATCTCAACGGGAAGATCCTGAGCTTCAACCAGAAAATGGCCGACATGTGGGAGATTCCGGCCGAAGTTTTCGCCTGCGGCGACGATCAGAAAGCAATCAATGCCGCACTCGACAAGCTTGTCTACCCCGAAGACTTCATGGCCAAGGTGCGCGAGCTGTACCGCGATCCCGATCAGGCCAGCTACGACGTGCTCGAGCTAAAAGATGGACGCACCTTCGAGCGGTACTCGCAGCCGCAGCGGATTGACGACGTGCCGGTGGGGCGCGTCTGGAGCTTTCGCGACATCACGGCGCGCCTCCGCGCCGATGAGCGGGAGCGCGCGCTTACGCAGGAGCAGGCGGCGCGCGCGGAGGCCGAGAACTCGCAGAAGCGTGCGTCGTTGCTGGCGGAAGCGAGCCGCGTGCTCAGTGCTTCATTCGACTATCAGACTACGCTCGCCGCTCTCGTGCGCCTTGCAGTCCCCGCGCTCGCGGACTATTGCGCGCTCGACATCGTCGAAGCCGAGGACAGCTTCGAGCGGATAGGAGAGGCGCACGTCGATCCGACGAAATCGAAGCTGCTGAGGGAAGTCGCGACATTTCCGAAGAGCGCGCTGACTGCCCGGCATCCGCTGATGCGCGTCATGGCCACGGGTGCACCGGTGCTCGAGGCCGACATAACGCCTGCGTTCATCCGCGCGTCATTCGCCGAGGCGGAGCAACGGCGCGTCGTCGAGGCGTTAGCGCCGCGGTCGCTCATCTGCGTCCCGCTGGTTACGTCGGGGAAGCCACTTGGTGCGCTGACATTGGTTACCTCGGGGTCGGGACGGCGCTACGAGATTGCCGATCTGTCTCTGGCCGCCGACCTGGCGAGGCGGGCGGCCATCGTCGTCGAGCACGCGCGTCTCTTCCACGAGGCGGAGCAGGCAACGAGAGCGCGCGACGACGTGCTGGCCGTCGTGGCTCACGATCTCAGAAACCCGCTCAACACGGTGACGATGGCAGTCAGCATGATGCTCGAAACCACGCCCGTGGAGCGGGTGCAGGAGCGGCGACAGGTGGAGATCGTATGCCGCGCGGCCGACCGCATGAACCGGATGATTCAGGACCTGCTGGACGTGAAGCGGATGGAGTCGGGGCGGCTGACGACGGATTTAAAGCCGGAGGACCCCGCGTTTCTCATCAACGACACGATCGACATGCTTCGTCCGCTGGCGGCGGGTAGCACGATCAGGCTCGAGACCGACATTGAACAGAATCTGCCGCTTGTGCTCGCCGACGCGGCGAGAGTTCAGCAGGTGCTGTCCAATCTCGTCGGGAACGCGGTCAAGTTTACTCCGAGGGACGGGCTGATCACGGTGTGCGCGGAGCGCCACGACGCAGAGGTGCGATTCGCCGTCATCGACACGGGCTCGGGCATCCCGGCGGAACAACTGCCGCACATTTTCGGGCGCTTCTGGCAGGCGAAGACGTCAGATCGTCGCGGGATCGGACTCGGCCTCGCCATCGCGAAGGGAATTGTCGAAGGGCACAACGGCCGGATCTGGGTGGAGAGCCACGTCGGACTCGGCAGCACATTCTATTTCACGTTGCCGGCAGCGACGGAGAACGCGTTCAGGTCGTCTTCTGAAAGCTCGTAATGCTCTCGGTGGTGCCCATATCGGGAATGTTCGAACCCAGCGAAATCGCGTTCGGATAGCCGAGAGTAACGTCGTACTCTGCGGATACGCTTCCGTTGCGGTCAGGTATGGCTCGCTCGATTTCCGCGAACAGGGAATCCACGGTCGGAACTCCCACATTCGAGTAGACCGCGCCAGTAGCGCGGTCAGTGACCCGATTGACGTTGCCGCCTAACACTTCGATGTGAACCGGATGCGTGAAAATGTTGGCGATCCGGTCGTAGTCGAAGGAATAGTCATGAATCGCCTCTGCGTTCCACTTTTGGCGGTTTTCCAGGACCTGTAGCAGCGCTGCCTGGTTCGGATTCTCCTCCGTGGCTTGGCACCCCGACAACACTACCGAAACGATTACTGCTCCGACGAGGCCTATCCTCATCTTGCTGCTCCTTGCGGCGCAAAGTCGCGAAAAAATGATTCTAGTACGACAGCTTCGGACCCCATTTCTCCCCTCGCCCCTCCGGGATTACGTCGAAGAGATTCCAGAGCGGCCAGATCATGTCGACGTGCCGCATGTCCTGGAAAACGGACCTGGTGCTTCGAGTTGGCCATCTATCCTCCCTGGGTTCGAGCGCGTCCTCTACGCGGAAATTGACGTCGGGAACGAGCGCTCGCTACTGGTGCGATCGACGGGCGTGCCGCTCCAGACCGGGATCGACCCCGAGCCGCGGGTGGCCATACGAGCGGTCGAGCGGTCCGGGGCGCAAGAAAAGGTTGCCACCCCGCCCTCGTCTCGTCCATATCGGACGCCCCGCCTCTCCGTCTCGCGGCATGAGGCGTGAGCATTGAGCGCGCGAGTTCGAGGAGGAAAGCTGGGCCAGTCTGTCTCTCACGAATACATGGGGTCCGCCGCAGCGGCGGGTCTCAGGTACGTCACCGATGCGATGCCGGGAATTCGCCGCCAGCGCCACGGCCGCGGCTTCACGTACGTGGGCCCCGACGGCGTCGTGATCCGGTCGCGCGAATCCCTGCATCGACTCAAGTCGCTGGTGATTCCCCCGGCGTGGACCGACGTGTGGATTTGCCCGCATGAAGACGGACACCTTCAGGTGACTGCCCGCGATGGCCGCGGCCGCAAGCAGTATCGTTACCACCCACATTTTCGCAAGCACCGCGACGGTACCAAGTTCGAGCGGATGTTCGAGCTGAGCGATGTGCTGTGGAAGATCCGCGAGCGCGTAGAAACCGACATCGCGAAAGAGGGGCTAGACCGCGACAAGATCATGGCGACCGTCGTCTGGCTGCTCGAAACCACACTGATTCGAATCGGATCGGACGAGTACAGGAAGTCCAACAAGTCCTTCGGGCTTACGACTCTCCGCCGCCGGCACGTTGCCGTCGTGGGATCGGAGCTTCGCTTCGAGTTTCGTGGAAAGAGCGGGATTCAGCACGCAGTCTCGGTCACCGACAAGCGGATTGCGCGCATTGTGCAGCGCTGTCAGGCGATCCGCGGCGAGGAGCTGTTCAAATACCTGGACGACGACGGCAAGCGTCAGGAAGTCGACGCCGAAGATGTGAACAAATACCTGCAGGATGTCACCGGACGCGAGATCACAGCCAAGGATTTCCGCACCTGGGCCGGAACGATGCTCGTGGCTGAGGCGCTGCGCGCGATGGGACCGGCAAAGACCAAGCGCGAAGCGGAGAAGAACATCGTGTCGGCGGTCGATGTGACTGCCAAGAGGCTCGGCAACACGCGCAGCGTCTGCCGCAAGTACTACATCCACCCGGTGCTCATCGAGGCATATCTGGAGGGGTCGGTTCTACCCCCGCTGCCGGAGCGCCACTGGAACAAGCGGAAGACGATGGGCCCGACCCTTCGTCAGCACGAGATGGATGTCCTGGGGTTCATCAAGGCGAGACTCAAAGGGAAGACCCGCGGCTCCGCTGAAAAGCGCGTAAAAAAGCTGGTAGAAAGCCCACCCCCGGCGGACAGCGCCCCTGAGACAGCTCCAAGAACGAGCGAGCTGGAGCCGGCGGGCTCCTAGTCCAGGTAGGGGTAGTCCGGGTCCGCGAGCCGCTCCGCGCGCGCCGACGCTTCCGGTCCCGCAATCTCTCTCGCAAGGTCGAGCAGCATCGGGCTCAGGTGCCCTCCGTAACGCACCAGGCTCGCCGCGCGCGCCCTTCGCGCCAGCAGGAATGCCAGGAATGGCTGATCGGCCTTGAGCGCGTTGCACGCCGGGCAGGCGAGGACGAGGTTGTCGCGCCGATCGTATGCCGTCTTGCCTTTTCGCGGCGTCACGTGATCCATGGTGATCGTCTTCGAGCTGACGCGACGCTCGCAGTAGGCGCACACAGCCCCGTGCCGATCGAGCAGCCACTGGCGCGTCTCCATGTACGCGTTGCGGCTGGTCGGCAGAGATGTGTGCTGTTGCGCGGGGCGGCGCACCCCGCGTTTACGCGGCTTGCGTGACCTTCTTCGTGGTTGAGTCAAGTAGAACGGGTTGTTTTTTTGATGCTATCAGTACAACCCGAACGATAGCAATTACTCCTCCCTCACGGCCAGCCCTGCGCTTTGGCGCTCGCGGCGCTAGATGCCCACTCCGCCTATCGTTACCTTACCGCTCCAATGACGATGCGAGACAAGCTCGACCTCCTGGAGCGCCGGCGCGCCGAATCCGAGCTGGGCGGAGGCGAGGCGCGGCTCAAGACACAGCACGAAAAGGGAAAGCTCTCTGCCCGCGAGCGACTCGATCTTCTGCTCGACGAGGGCTCGTTCGTGGAGCTCGACCGCTTCGTGGTCCACCGCTCGACCGATTTCGGACTCGAGACTCAGAAGTTCTACGGCGATGGGGTCATCACTGGCCACGGCAAAATCGACGGCCGGCTCGTCTACGTCTTTTCGCAGGATTTCACGGTATTCGGCGGGTCCCTCTCCGAATCCTTCGCTGAAAAAATCGTGAAGATCATGGACCTGGCGATGCGGAACGGCGCGCCGGTGATCGGCCTCAACGACTCAGGGGGAGCCCGCATCCAGGAAGGCGTGGTCTCGCTGGGCGGATACGCGGAGATATTTCTTCGCAACACTCTGGCCTCCGGCGTCGTTCCCCAGATCTCGGCGGTCCTCGGGCCCTGTGCCGGCGGTGCAGTTTATTCGCCGGCCATTACAGACTTCACGTACATGGTGCGGGGCACGTCGTACATGTTCGTGACCGGTCCCAGCGTCGTGAAGACGGTGACGCATGAAGATGTCACGATGGAAGAGCTCGGGGGCGCCGACACTCACGCCGCCAAGTCGGGCGTCGCCCATTTCGCCTGCGACTCCGAGCCGGAATGCCTCCAGCACATTCGAGATCTCTTCCGCTTCATCCCGTCGAACAATCTCGGGCCCGCGCCGCGGGGACCGGGCACCGACCCTCGCAACCGGCGCGAAGAATCGCTCCTCGATGTCGTACCGGACAACGCCAACAAGCCGTACGACATGCACGAGGTGATCACGCGCGTGGTCGACGACGCCGAGTTCTACGAAGTGCAGAGCGAGTATGCGAAGAACATCATCTGCGGCTTCGCCCACCTCGGTGGATTCAGCGTCGGGGTGGTGGCAAATCAGCCGGCCGTGCTCGCCGGCGTGCTGGACATCAGCGCGTCGCTCAAGGCGGCGCGGTTCATCCGCTTCTGCGATGCTTTCAACATCCCGCTCGTGACGTTCGAGGATGTGCCGGGCTTTCTGCCGGGCACCGCGCAGGAACATGGCGGTATCATCAAGCACGGGGCGAAGCTCCTCTACGCCTACTGCGAGGCGACGGTGCCCAAGCTCACCGTGATCACGCGCAAGGCGTATGGCGGAGCGTACGACGTCATGAGCTCGAAGCACATCCGCGGCGACTTCAACGTCGCCTGGCCGACGGCCGAGATCGCCGTGATGGGGCCAAAGGGCGCGGTGGAGATTCTGTTCAGGAAGGAGATTTCCGAGAGCGGTGATGAAGCCGCCGCGACCGAGGCGAAGATAGAGGAGTATCGTGAGAAATTCGCGCATCCCTACATCGCGGCCGGTCGCGGTTATCTCGACGACATAATAGATCCGCGTGATACCAGGCCCGCCCTCATCGACGCGCTCGAGTCGCTGCAGACCAAGCGCGACAAGAACCCGCCGAAGAAGCACGGAAACATTCCGCTCTGATGGGTCGAGAGCGGACGCTCTGACGTCGGACCACTCCTGATGTTCAAGAAAGTTCTGATCGCGAATCGTGGTGAGATCGCTCTGCGCGTAATCCGCGCCTGCCAGGAGCTCGGGATAAAGACGGTCGCGGTTTACAGTGAGGCCGACGTCCGCGCGCCCCACGTCCGCGAGGCGGACGAGGCAGTCCTGATAGGGCCGCCACCCTCGAGCGAGAGCTATCTTCGCGGCGAAAAGATTATCGAAGCCGCCAAGCTTACTCACGCTGAGGCGATTCATCCCGGCTACGGATTTCTCTCCGAGCGTGAATGGTTCGCGCGAGCGGTCCGTGACGCGGGAATCGTCTGGATCGGACCGCCCGCCGAGGCGATCGCGGCGATGGGAAGCAAGACTGCCGCGAGGACACTTGCGGTCGCGAACGGAGTCCCGGTGGTTCCGGGAACGACCGAACCCCTCGAGAACGCGAAAGAAGCCGAGAAGATCGCGAAGAAGTTCGGCTATCCGGTGCTGCTCAAGGCCGCGGCTGGCGGCGGAGGGAAGGGGATGCGCATGGTCTCAGCGCCGAAGGAGCTGGCCGGCGCCCTCGAAGCGGCGCGCAGGGAGGCGAAGAGCGCGTTCGGCGACGATGCGGTGTACCTGGAGAAGTTCGTCGCGCAGCCCAGGCACGTCGAGATTCAGGTCCTCGCTGATTCGCACGGCACCGTTCTCTCGCTCGGCGAGCGCGAATGCTCGGTTCAGCGGCGCCATCAGAAGATGATCGAAGAGTCTCCGAGTGTCGCGGTCACCCCCGAGCTGAGGCGAAAGATGGGTGAGACCGCCGTTCGCGCGGCCCGGGCGGCGGGCTACGCGAACGCCGGGACGTGCGAATTTCTGCTCGATCAGAGCGGGGAGTTTTACTTCCTGGAGATGAACACGCGCCTTCAGGTCGAGCATCCAGTGACGGAGCTCGTGACCGGAATCGACATCGTGCAGTGGCAGCTGCGAATCGCCGCCGGCGAAAAGCTCCCGTTCAGGCAGGAGGAGATAGTCCCGCACGGCTGGGCGATCGAGTGCCGCATCACCAGCGAAGACGCATCGAACAACTTCCTGCCGTCTACCGGACGAATCCGGCACCTGCACTTGCCGAGCGGCCCGGGAGTGCGCTGGGATGGCGGTGTGGAATCGGGAAGCGAGGTCGGCCTCTACTACGATCCGATGCTCGCCAAGCTCATCGTCTGGGGCGCCGATCGGGAGCAGGCGGTCACGCGAATGCGCCGCGCGCTGGTGGATCTGATCATCCAGGGCGTGGAGACGTCGCGCGATTTCCACATTCGCGTCATGGATGACGACGAGTTCCGCCGCGGCGCCATCGACGTTCAGTGGCTCGAGCGGCGCCTCGCTTCGATTCTCGAGCGTCCGCCCAGCGAAGAGTCCGTTCGAGTCGCGGCGATCGCGGGAGCTTTGCTGGCGGAGCGCGACAGGGGAGCGCGCGCGGTCTCGACCGCCGGGGTCGGCGCTGCGCTTCCCGCCGGTGGCGGCGATGTCGCGCCCGACCCGTGGACGCAGGCTGCGCGCATCGATGGGCTACGCGACTGATGGGCGTCATCAGCGTTTCCATCGACTCGATCGCGGCGGGCGGAGACGGCGTGGGGAGGAGCAATGGGCTCGTCGTGTTCGTTCCGCGGACGGCGCCCGGCGACGTGGTGACGGCGCAGATATCGGGGAAAGGACATTTCGCGCGTGGCGCGCTCAGGAGCATCGTGTCTCCCGCTCCCGTTCGCATCGACCCGCCATGCCCGCACTACACGAGAGACAGCTGCGGAGGCTGTCAACTCCAGCACATGACGTACGCGTCCCAGCTGGCGGCCAAGCAGACGATCATCCGCGACTCCGTGCAGCGCATCGGGAAGCGCATCATCGATGCCCCGCCAATCGAGCGCAGCCCGGAGGAATGGCGTTATCGCACGAAGCTCACGCTCGCGATACGTCGCCGTGGAGCCCGTTGGATCGCGGGGCTCCATCCCTACGACGATCCATCGCGCATTTTTCCGCTCTCGGATTGTCCGATCACCGACCGTCGCGTCGTTGCCGCGTGGCGTGAAGTCATGGAGGCCGATGCGTATTTCCCCGACGCGACGGAGCTCCGCGGAAGCGTCCGCGTCACTAGTGGCGGCCCAACTTTGGTGATGATCGGCGGGCAGAGCTGGGCCGCGCGCGACCAGTTCTCCGCCGCGGTTCCCTCGATCTCAGCGGTGTGGTGGGAGCCGGCCGACGACAAGCCGCGCCGCCTTCTATATGACAAGCGGCAGCAACGCGACCCCAGCGCGTCGTTCGCCCAGGTGAACGAGGAGATGGCCGAGATCCTCCGCGCGTACGTACTCGACCGTGCACGCTCGCTCGAGCCCAGGACGGTGATCGATGCCTACGCCGGCGCGGGACACATTGCGATCTCGCTGAGCGAGCAAGGTGCAAGGGTGACCGCGATAGAGCTCGATCCCGATGCATCGGCCTGGTCCGCATCGAAGCTGGCGGAGCCGTCCCGCGCGATTCAGGCAAGAGTGGAGGATGCGCTGCCAGGACTCCTGCCCGCCGATCTCGTGATACTCAATCCCCCGCGCGCCGGCGTCGACTCGCGCGTGACCGACACGCTCGAAGCGGAAGTCGGACACGTTCGCGGCGTGATCTACGTGAGCTGCAACCCGGCGACGCTCGCACGCGACCTCTCGCGTCTTCCGAGCTACAGAATCGAGTCGGTCCACGCGTTCGACATGTTCCCGCAAACCGCGCACGTCGAAACGGTCTGCGACCTGCGCCCCGCTGGGGAGTCGGCTTGAGATACGTCGTGCAGCTCAACGACCGGCGCAAAACGGTTTCGATCGAGCCGGAGGGCGTTCGCTACGAGGACGAGATGCCGGTGCACGCCGAGCTTTCCGACATCGAAGGAAGCCCGGTGAGAATGGTCAAGCTTGGAACCCACGTCTATCGAGTTGTCGTCGAGAAGCTGCAGGGGCGAGGAAAGTACTCACTCTGGGTGGATGGCCATCGGTTCGAGACCGAGGCACTCGACGAGCGGACCCGCTCCATCCGCGATCTCTCCGCAGCGACTGCCGGCCCTACAGGGCCGGCTCCGATCATCGCTCCGATGCCTGGCCTGATCGTCCGCGTCAACGTGAGCGTAGGAGACCGGGTTGAAGCGGGTCAGGGGATAGTCGTGATGGAAGCGATGAAGATGGAGAACGAGCTGCGCGCCACCACCGGGGGTACCGTGAAAAGCGTGGAGGTCGCATCCGGAACCGCCGTTGAAAAAGGAGCTCTGCTGGTCGCCCTTGAATAGCAAAACATCAGGGGAAGGAATCTCCGTTTTCCGGAGCGTCCCGCGGTTGACACGCCCAGCCTGTCCGGATACCTTAAAAGGCTGTCGCAAAACCACTTAGTAGCAATCAACCGCTTGGAACCCTACTCGACCGAAAAGGGGGCCGGCACTTCCATACCGTTCCGCTTCACATGAAGACCTACTCCGCGACCCCGCGGGATATCGAGCACCAGTGGTACATCGTCGACGCCGAAG
>Ga0207929_1000262_pt1 | contig 14977 bp, 8 predicted proteins | sample NGESurdeep072012_FD_184466 | JGI IMG/M metagenome (GOLD analysis project Ga0207929, IMG submission 184466) | Arctic peat soil microbial communities from Barrow, Alaska - NGEE Surface sample 53-1 deep-072012 (SPAdes) | ecosystem: Environmental > Terrestrial > Soil > Wetlands > Peat ... | reverse complement strand
CGCGTGAAAGCGCGTGATGTCCTTTCCGATCAAATGCAGATCGGCGGGCCAAAGCTTTGCGAAATCAGGATTCGGAAACCCGGTCGCGGTCAGATAATTTGGCAAAGCGTCGAACCAAACGTAGGTCGTCTGGACGTCGCCGCCGCTGCCCTTGCGCGGGAAGGGAACGCCCCATGAGAACCGGCTGCGGCTGGCGGAAACGTCCTCGAGCCCCGAATCGATCAACGAAAGAATCTCGTTGCGACGCGATTTCGGTTGAAGAAACTGCTCGGTCGACACCAGCTTCTTCAGGCGATCGGTGTAAGCGCTGAGGCGGAAGAACCAGTTCTTCTCCTCGACCCACTCGAGCGTGCGCGTCGGGTGCAGGACGCATTTGCCGTCGACGATCTCACTATCCAGCTTGAACGATTCGCAGCCGACACAGTACCAGCCCGCGTAGGCCTTCTCGTAGAAATCGTTCGGAGAGTTCTCGAAAATCTGCTCGATCAGCCGCCTCACGCCCGCCTTGTGGGCGGGATCGGTCGTGCGGATGAACTGATCGTACGAGATGCCGAGCAGGTGCCAGATTTCTTCCGTGCTGTCCGCTACGGCGTCAACCAGCTCCTGGGGCGATACTTTACGCTCGGCGGCCGTCTGCGCGACCTTCTGGCCGTGTTCGTCCATTCCGACCAGAAAATGGACATCGTCGCCCATGAGGCGATGATAGCGGGCTATGACATCGGCGCCGATTTTTTCATAGGCGTGACCCTGGTGCGGATCGGCGGTGGCATAATCGATCGCCGTGGTGAGGAAGTACTTGGCCAATTAGTGGCCACCCGTCGAATTCGGCTCGTCTCCACCGCGCCCGCGGCGGCCGCCGCGCCTTCCACGTCTGCGCTTGGCCAATCCTTCGGCGTCGCGGGCGTTGCTCTCACGGGCGGGACCGTCGACATTAGGTGGACGCTCCGCGAAGCCGCTCGCTGGCGGAACGAAGACCGGATGCTCGGCCGTGTAGAACAGCTCGGGCGAGATCTCGTCGGGACGGATTCCCTCGGCGGCGCTCTCTTCCTCGTCGCCGTTCGTGATGGGGGCAGCGACGCCCGCGAGCTCCTCCGTCTCCTCCTTGAACTCGGGGAGCGTGAGCAACCGCACGTCTCCCTCGACTCCGCGCAGCGTGATGCGCTCGCGGAAGATGTCCACGCTCATGACCTTCTCCTCGCCGATCCTGGTCACGACGATCCTGCCTTCCTTGGGGAAGCGCTTGCGGCTCTGAACGTAGAACTCGTGCTCGTAGCGAAGGCAGCACATCAGCCGCCCGCAGGCTCCGGAGATCTGCGACGGATTCAGCGACAGGCGCTGATCCTTGGCAACACCCAGGTTCACGGGTCTCAGCTCGGGAAGCCACGAGGCAGAGCAATACTGCCGTCCACAGCGACCTATGCCATCTAATCTCTTGGCTTCATCGCGCACTCCGATCTGCTTCAGCTCGATGCGCGTGCGGAAGAGGGACGCGAGATCGCGCACGAGATTCCGGAAATCGACGCGCTTGTCGGCGGTGAAATAGAGCGTCAGCTTCTTGCGATCCCACTGCCACTCGGCGTCGGACAGCTTCATGCCGAGTCCGTTGGCTTTCACGCGCTCCATCGCCTTGCGGCGGGCGTCCTCGTTCAGCCGGTCGAGATCCTTCGAGAGTCCGCGGTCCTTCTCGCTCGCGAGACGCAGGGCCTTCCGTTCGGGGAGCGAAGAGCCGCAGCCGTGCGAGCACCCGCCGTTTCTTTTCTGGGCGAGATCACCAAGGGCGTGGATGTAACCCAAGTCCTCTCCGCGATCGACATCGACGATCACCGCCGCGTGGAGCGGCGGCGGATCGGGATAATCCCAGAGAAAGAACTCCTTACGGTTGCCCTTGAAGGCGACTTCGACGAGGTGCGCCACGTGCTATTCGGTCCACGCGCCGAGACGGAGGAACTTCTGCCGGCGGCGCCGCACCAGCTTTTCCGGGCGCATCTTGCGGAGCTCCTCCAGGTGGCGGTTCACTACTGCCTGGAGCGCTTTCGCCGCGGCCTCATGATCGGCGTGCGCTCCGCCCTTGGGCTCGGGCACCACTTCGTCGATCACCTTGAGCTCGAGCAGCTCGGGCGCGGTAATACGCAGCGCCGTCGCGGCCTTCTCGCGCATCTCGGGGCTCTTGGCGTCCTTCCAGAGAATCGCCGCGCATCCCTCCACGGAGATCACGGAGTAGACCGCGTTTTCCATCATCAGCACGCGGTCGGCGACCCCCAGGGCGAGGGCACCGCCCGATCCGCCTTCGCCGATCACCGTCGCGATGATCGGAACCTGTAGCTGGCTCATCTCGTACAGGTTGCGCGCGATTGCCTCGGACTGGCCCCGCTCTTCGGCCCCAAGGCCGGCCCACGCGCCCTGTGTGTCGATGAACGTGAGTACGGGAACGTGGAATTTCTCGGCGAGCTTCATCAGTCGAAGCGCCTTGCGATAGCCCTCGGGATGGGGCATGCCGAAATTGCGCTTCAGCTGCTCCTTGGTGTCGCGGCCACGCTGATGGCCGATCACCATCACCGTGTCGTCGTCGAGACGGGCCCAGCCGCCGATGATTGCGGCGTCGTCGCGGTAAGCCCGGTCGCCGTGGAGCTCAATGAAATCGGTGAATGCGAGCCTGATGTAGTCGGCGGTGAATGGCCGCCTCGGATTGCGGGCGACCTGAACGCGCTGAAACGGCGTGAGGTTCCTATAGACTTCTTCGCGCAGATCTTCGAGCTTCCGCTCGAGGGGCTCTATCGCTTCGGCGACGCTGAGCTGACTGTCGCCCGCGGTTTTCTTGATTTCGTCGATCTGCCTTTCCAGCTCGGCGATCGGCTTCTCGAACTCGAGGTGTGTTGCTGATGCCATCAGTCAGCTCCCCCGTTGGAGTCGAACGGAAGACTCGCCCAAAATATTACGCAGAGCGCTCAACGTTGCGCCATCGGCGGCCAGTGTCAGGGACCTCGAGCGCAGGCGCGCCTGTGAGCCCGTCCCATCGCTCCAGCGGAATTCCAGCGGCGCCGAGCCCGGGTAGGTCTCGGCGATCGCGCGCACATCGGACATCACGTCACCCGAGTATGCGCCTTTCGACAGGTCGATCGCAACTGTCACCTGTCCATTAGTACGCATCTCCGCCAGCTTCGTTGCCGACTCCACGATGTAGGCGGGGTTGTCACCTCCCTCGTCGCGTCTCGAGTAGGCGCCCTTGAGCAGCATTGGCACGTCCGTGCGGATCTGGTCGTTGAGTGTCGCCCACTTCTCCGGGAAGATGAGAACCTCGGCGGACCCGGAAAAATCCTCGATCGTTAACCGCGCGAACTCGGACCCGGATCTCTTGCTCATCTGTCGCTTGATGTTCGTGACGACGACGGCGAGCGTCATCGGCTCCGGGCGCCACTTGCCCAGGTCACTGACAGTATGCGTGGCGAAGATCTCCGCCTCGGTGCGGAAGCGCTCGAGCGGGTGACCCGAGATGTAGAAGCCCAGGATCTCCTTCTCCTTCGCCAGACGCTCGGACTCGCTCCACGACGGGATGTTGGGAAGGACATGCGAGCTCCCGGCCTTCTGCGTCTCGCCCGCTGGCGCGCCGAAGAGCGACACCTGCCCGGTCACAAAGTCTTCCTGCTTGAGCGAAGCCTCTCGGATGGCGAGATCGAGCGCCGAGGCGAGCTGCGCGCGGTGTCCTCCGAGCGAATCCATCGCTCCGGCGTGAACGAGCGCATCCAGCACGCGCTTGTTGCAGGCGCGGAGATCGATTCTCTCGCAGAGATCGAACACCGACCGGAAAGGCCCGTCTTTCTTGCGCGCGGTGATGATCGAGTCGATGGCGGTGTGTCCGACGTTGCGAATTCCGCCAAGGCCGAAGCGGATCCTCGTGTCGCCGATCACGGTGAACTTGTAGCCGGACTCGTTGACATCCGGCGGCAGGATCTCGAGCCCCGGCTCCGTTGCGCCGGGCACGTGGAGCTGCCGCGCCTCGTTGATGTACTTGACGACGTTGTCCGTGTCGCCGATCTGCGACGACAGCAGCGCCGCCATGAAATCGGCGGGGAAATGCGACTTGAGCCAGGCCGTGTGGTACGAGATGATCGAGTACGCCACGGAGTGGGACTTGTTGAAGCCGTAGCGGCCGAAGGTCTCGATCTGGCTCGCGATCTCCTCGATGATCGTGCGGTCGTGTCCGTGCCCCACCGCCTTCTCGATGAACTTGCCCAGCTCGGCGCGAATCAGCTCGGCGTCCTTCTTACCGACGGCTTTGCGCAGGACGTCCGCCTCGGCGAGCGAAATGCCAGCCAGCGTCTGCGCAATGCGCATCACCTGCTCCTGGTAGGTGATGACGCCGTAGGTGGTCTCGAGAATCGGCTTGAGCTCGGGGAGAATGTAGGAGACCGGCTCCTCACCGCGCTTCCGGCGCATGTACACCTTGTGCATTCCCGCGTCGAGCGGGCCCGGGCGCATCAACGCATTCGCCGCCACGAGATCGTCGAAGCGATCGGCGCGGATGCTCTTCAGCATGTCGGTCGCGAGCGGGGACTCGAACTGGAACACGCCGACGGTTCTGCCAGCGCGGAGCATCAGATAGGTGTCGGCATCGTCGAGCGGAAGCGCGTTGAGGTCCGGCGCCGAGCCGGTGCGCTCGCGGATTCCGCGCAGCGCGTCGCTGATGACGGTGAGGGTCGTGAGGCCGAGGAAATCCATCTTGAGCATGCCAGCGTGCTCGAGCGCGGTCATGTCGTACTGTGTTACGACGACGGAATCCTCGTTGCCATTGGACGATCCCGAGCCTTTCGATGCCTGGGTGCAGATCGGGACGTAGTCGTCGAGGGGTCCCGGCGCGATGACGACCCCGGCGGCGTGCACACCAGCGTGGCGCGAGAGGCCTTCCAGCCTTATCGCGTAGTCGAGGAGGCGGCGGTAGCGCTCCTTCCGCTCCTTCACTTCGCGGCCGTCGTCCTTGCGCGTCGTGTAGAACTCCCGAATCTCGGGAATCCGCTCGATCGCTTCCTTGACGGTGAGCGAAAAGTTGGGATGGTTCGGCACGAGCTTGGCGAGATAGTCGGTCTCGGCCGGACTGAAGCCCAGGGTGCGGCCCACGTCCTTGATGGCGGCGCGGGATTTCAACGTCCCGAAGGTGATGATCTGGCCGACCGAATCGCGTCCATATTTCTGGCGCACGTACTCGATGACTTCGCCGCGCCGCTCGAAGCAGAAGTCGACGTCGATGTCGGGCATCGACACCCGCTCCGGATTGAGGAAGCGCTCGAAGAGCAGATCGAACTTGAGCGGGCAGACGTCAGTAATGCGGAGCGAGTAGGCGACGAGCGAGCCGGCAGCGGATCCGCGGCCCGGGCCGACGGGAATTCCCTTGTCGCGCGCGGCCCTGATGAAGTCGGCAACGATGAGGAAGTAGCCGGCGTATCCGGTCTTGGTGATGACGCCAAGCTCGTAGTCGAGCCGCTCCCGGACGTTGGCGGGGAGCGGGGCTCCGTAACGCTCGACCGCTCCTTCTTCGGCCAGGCGGACTAACAGCTCGTTCTCAGTCTCGACTCCCGGGGGGAGGGGAAAGGACGGGACCCGGTACTGCTTTGAGAACTGGATCGCAGTCTCGTCCGCGATGCGCAGGGAATTCTCGAGGACATCCTTGCGTCCGGGGAACGCCTCGGCGATCTCGGGCGCGCTCTTGAAGTAGAGGCCCTCGTCGTAGTGCATCCGGTTGGTGTCGGAGTAGTCCTTGCCGAGCCCGATGCAGAGGAGGATGTCGTGCGCGTCGTGATCGTCGCGGGTGAGGAAGTGCGCGTCGTTGGTGGCAAGCACGGGGAGACTCAACTCCTCGGCGAGCTGGAAAACGCGGCGGTTCAAGGTCGCCTGGTTCTCGGAATCGTGGGCCTGGACCTCGAGGTAGTAGCGATCGCGGAAAACGTCGGCGTACCAGGACGCAACCGCGCGAGCCTGGTCGTACTCGTCGGAGAGCAGGTGGTGCGCGATCTCGCCGGCCATGCAGGCGGAGGAGACGACGATGCCTTCGCTGTATTTGGCGAGCAGCTCCCGATCGACTCGAGGCTTGGCGTAGAAGCCTTCCGTGTAGGCGAGGGAGGAGAGCTTGACTAGATTCTTGTACCCGGTCGCGTTCTGGGCGAGGAGGATGAGGTGGTAGTAGGGTTTGCCCCGATCACCTCCGATGCGGTCGCGGGCGCGTCTATCGCCCGGTGCGACATAGGCTTCCATGCCGATGATCGGCTTGAGCCCCGCTTTTTTGGCCTTTTCCTGGAATTCCCACGCCCCGTGAAGGTTACCGTGATCGGTTATAGCGAGGGCGGGCTGTTCGAACTCCAGGGCTCTATTGATGAGATCGTCGATGCGGTTTGCACCGTCGAGAAGCGAGTATTCAGAGTGGCAATGGAGGTGGACGAAGGACACATGATAAGAATATGCGACGCGGTATCCTCGCGATAGCGGTTTCTGCGGCTCTGTTAGGTCTAATCTCTGCTCCCACAGCTTGTTACCTCAGTCGTGGGGCGTGGGAGGAGGCCAAGATATTGAGTCGGCGTCAGCCGATTTCTGAGATCGTGGCGGATCCGAGGACTTCGAAGGAGTCGCGAGCGAAGCTGAAGGTGGTTTTGGCGGCCCGTCAGTACGCAAGAGACAGCCTTCGGCTAAGAACTAAAGACAGTTTTACGACATATTCCCGCCTGGATCATGACACTCTAGTGCTGGTCGTATCGGCCGCCTACCGAGACACACTGAAGCCCTATACCTGGTGGTTTCCGATCGTCGGAAGAGTTCCGTACAAAGGCTACTTCGATTTCGATGCGGCGAAGCGGGATGCGAAGAATCTCGCGGCCGATGGGTTCGATGTGTACGTCCGGCCCTCCGATGCATTCAGCACGCTCGGGTTTTTCAACGATCCGTTGCTCAACACCACGCTCAAGGGTGACTCGCTCGATCTCGCCAACACGGTGATTCACGAGCTGACGCACAACACCTTCTACGCATCGGGTCAGGCGCCGTTCAACGAATCCTTTGCGATGTTCGTGGGAGCGCGTGGAGCGGCGGCGTTCTTCAGGTCGCGAGGCCAGGAAGCGGCGGCGGCGAAGGTGGACGCCGAATGGGAGGACGACAAGCTGCTGGCCAGATTCTGGAGCAGAGTGATCAAGTCGCTCGACTCGGCATACGCCGCGCACCCGGAAAGCAGGGAGGCAAGGATCGCGGCGCGGGACACGATTTACGTTCGCGCGCGGGCGGTGCTCGTTGGAGAGATTGCGCCGCAATTCAAGACCGTCAATCCGCGTTATGCGGAGCGTGTTCCGCTTGACAACGCGTCGTTGCTCGCCCGGCGGGTTTATGCGAGCGATCTGGATCTGTTCGACCGTGTGTACGAAAAGGAGGGCCGCGACCTCAAGAGGACGATCGGACGAGTGATTGCCCTCGCGAAGTCGAGGCCAAACGCACCGTTCTCTCCACTCCAGGGTTGGGTGAGCACGGTCGGACCTTAGAGAATCAACCCCCGGTTTTCTGAGCCAGCAGTGTATTCAGCTTTGCCTCGAACTCGCCCTTTGTCTCGCACCTGACCGAACCGCTGCTCGAAGTAATGTTCTGCGCGCGCGCCTGGACCTGAGTATCTACTCGCGAGCCCGTTCCCTCGGGTGATACCCGGGAAATGAGCGACATGGTTACGGAGTAGTCGTCCGCGGCGGGTCCGGTCATGGTGTCGCCGCAACCAAAGTATTGGCTGAGAGGGACTCCGGCCAGCTTGTGCATCTTGACGAAGTTTTTGTTGCCCACCTGACCTGTCGAAGGGTCATACAGCCCGACATCGACCCCGAGCTCGGTGTAGGCAGTGCGAAGTGCATCGAGCGTAACGGCTGGGGCAGACTTCAGGTGCGTGGTTTCCAACGTGTTCCGATAGGTCTGGATGACTCCTGCGTCGGTCGTCGCGATCACACCGTTGGCCTGGGGTCCGGTCTGCGTGGTGGTTGCCGCGCACGCTGTCATGGCTATAGCTATCGAGACAGCTCGAGCAATGGCTGAGCGACTGAACATTCGACTTCTCCGGGATTGGGGTCTTGGGGCGGAGTCAAGCAAACGGCTGCGACTCCGCCTCAAGGTAATGAGTGCCGGCTCGCGAGGGTCACGCATCGGACGCTGAAAATGCGTCCCGACTCCGCGGCCGACGACGGGGGCGGTTCCCTTCGCCGGTCTTTCGCCGCTCTATAGACGCCGTTCGCCTTTTCCTTCTTGACTTAATACGGTGTAGTGCACAGAGTTAGCGCTCATCAGAAGCGCGGGTCTGCTACCTCTGTCGCTGTTTTAGAGGGACCAGCCGCCGAATGGTCATTTCCATTCAATGCCGATGGCGCGTCCGCGCCATGGCGGCAACCCGCCTAGCAAGCCAACCCAGGCTAGGAGATCTAAGAGAAATGATACGTCTATTGCGACAGCTTGCTGTTGCGATGGGAGCAGTGGCATTCGTGCCTCTGCTCGCATTTGCGCAACAGACAGGCTCCATCACAGGCAGGGTTACGGAGAGTGGCACAGGCCAACCCGTAGCAGACGTCAACGTCGTGGTCGTAGGCACCACGCGTGGCGCGCGTACAGATACAGACGGACGATATCGACTTACTGATATCCCGGCTGGAACCGCCCAGGTTCGAGCGCTTCGCATCGGCTACTCCTCCACAGTCCAGCCGGTTAGGGTTACGGCGGATCAAGCGAGCACGGCCGATTTCGCCCTTTCTACTGCGGCGATTTCCCTCGATCGCGTGATCGTCAGCGCGACCGGCGGAGAGCAGCGACGCGTTGAAGTCGGCAATGCGATCTCGAACATCAACCTCGAGGACGTGCAGAAGGCGTCGGTTCCGAACGGGGCAAGCCTTCTTCAAGGTCGAGCCCCCGGCGTCACCGTGATCCAGAATGGTGGGACCACCGGCACCAGCGCGCGCGTGCGCATCCGCGGTGCGAACAGCGTCAACCTGTCGAACGAGCCGCTGATCATCATCGACAACGTTCGCGTCAACAACTCTTTCAACAGCTTCTCGATCGGCACCGGCGGCCAGAGCGTGTCGCGCCTGAACGATCTCGATCCTGATGAAATCGAAAGCATTGACATTCTGAAGGGTCCAGCGGCATCGGCGCTCTACGGAACGGCTGCCGCCAACGGCGTCATTCAGGTTACAACCAAGCGTGGGCGCTCTGGCAAGGCGACCTACTCAGTCTACGGCGAGGCCGGTTCAATCAAGCCGTACGACCAATTCCCCGCAAACTACAACTCTTACGCAGCCGGCGGCGCAAACCCGTCCTTCTGCTTCCTGGCGGACGTCGCGACCGCGGTGGCTGCGTGCCCGGCGATTGACTCGCTGTTCGTTTACAACCCGCTCATCCAGGCTAGTCCGTTCCGCACCGGGCACAACAACCGCGGCGGGTTCCAGACCTCGGGGGGTAACGATGCCGCCCAGTACTTTGTCTCGACGGACATCAACGACGAGACGGGCGTGTTCCTCAACAACCGCCTGCGCAGCGTCAACCTCAGATCGAACCTGAACCTCGTTCCGTTCAACAAGATGCGGCTTCAGGTGAATGGCGGTTATCTGACCAGTCGCGCGTCGCTTCCTCAGAACGACAACAACAACCTTGGAATCGTGTCGGGCGGACTGCTGGGCAAGGCACGTCCAGAGGAGCCGGGTACGCCCGGCACTCCCGGAGCTGAGCCGGTTTCCGGAAGTCGTCTTGGATATTTCCTCCGTGCTCCTTCCAAGCTATACGCTGTAAGCTCGAACCAGGACATCGAGCGGTTCACCGGCGGACTTACCAGTGACTACACTCCGCTCTCCTGGTTCCAGGTTCTCGGAACCCTTGGCTATGATGCGTTGAATCGCTTCGACGCCGGCCTCCTTCCGCCGAACGTTCTCGACAACAACACCAGCAATCGCATCGGGAACCGCACGGCGAACCGTTACCAGATCTACAACTACACCGCGAACATCAGCGGCACAGCGACCTTCAACCTGGGCCAAAGCCTGGTCTCCAAGACATCCGGTGGAAGCCAGTTCCAGCGCGAGAACTTCACAGACAACCAGGCGTTCGGCACGACGCTGGTTGCCGGTACCGGCTCGCTCGCTGGAACATCGACCGGTTTCGCCGTCAATGAAGACCAGATCGACAACCGCACGCTCGGCTATTTCGCGCAGCAGCAGATTGAATTCGCTGAGCGAGTGTTCCTGACGGGCGCGATCCGCGGTGACAAGAACAGCGCTTTCGGCCGTGACTTCAAGTTCGCCAAGTATCCGTCCGGGAGTATTTCGTACGTGGTTAGCCGCGAGAGGTGGTTCCCGACGCGATTCGTCAGCACGTTCAAGCTGCGAGGCGCGTACGGGGTGTCGGGACTGCGCCCCGGTCCGGTGGATGCACTCCAGTACTTCAACCCGACCGCGGTCAACATTGTCGGCGCCGAGACCGGTGCCATCAACGTGGGAAACCTCGGTGATCCGAACCTCCGACCGGAGAAGGTCACCGAGGGAGAAGTAGGATTCGAGTCGAGCATGTTCGGTGATCGCCTCGGTCTCGACTTCACCTACTTCAACAAGCAGTCGAAAGATGGGTTGATCAGCCGCACGCTTCCTTCCGGTGCGGGCACCGCCGCAGCACAACTGACGAACATCGGTAAGGTTTCGAACAAGGGCATCGAGCTCCAGGCAACGCTCGGGCTCGTCCGCATGGAGCGCTTCGGCTGGGATGCCACCATCAACTACGCGACGGTGAAGAACAATCTCGTCGACCTCGGCAAGGACCAGCTTGGCAACGACATCAAGCCGATCATCTTCGGCCTTGGGGGCGCATCACAGCGCTTTACCGAAGGACGCCCGCTCGGTGCGTACTACCAGCAGACCTACACGTACGCGGATGCCAACAATGACGGCATCATCGACTACACCGAAGTCACGGCCGGGGATACTGCCTATCTGGGCAACCCGCTGCCGTCGAAGACGTGGTCACTCGGCTCTACGATGACGTTCTTCAAGAATTTGCGGTTGAGCACCTTGATTGATGCACAGCGCGGGTTCAAGCAGTACAACAGCACCCAGGAGTTCCGCTGCGGCACGATCGCCAACTGCCCGGAGATCTACGTGGCGGGCTCGCCATTGTGGGAGCAGGCTCGCGCAATCGCGAACATCCAGTTCGGGACGGCAGCGGGCTATATCGAGGATGCTTCGTACGTGAAGCTTCGCGAGATTTCGCTGACGTGGGATGTGCCGGTGCAGTTCGCTTCACGCTTCGGGATGACTCGCGGCGTCAGTCTCACGTTGGCGGGACGCAATCTCAAGACGTGGACGAACTATACCGGCCTCGATCCCGAGATCAACTTCACGACAGCGAACTTCACTCAAGCCGAGTTCCTGTCGGAGCCGCCCACGAAGCGTTACGTCGCCCGTCTAAACATCAACTTCTAATGCGGCGCGTCCGCAAAGGTATATATATGCACATAGGAAAATCCTACCGGTTCCGCATGCTGGCCACGGCGGTTGTCGCCAGCGCGGTAACGGTCACAGCATGCAACACCGACGAATTGCTCAAGGTCGAGCGGCCGGACATCGTCCCGATCTCGTCGGTTACTGGCAAGACCGCGCTCCCGACCGTTTACGGCGGCGTTCTCGCCGATTTCCAGCGGGGGTTTAACGGCTCTACTCCGGGTGGCAACGAGGGTGTGGTGAACTACAGCGGGATCCTCGGCGACGAGTTCACAATCACCGACACGTTCGACACGCGCATCGAAATCGATGCGCGTTACACGCGGCCTGACAACTCGAACAACGACGTTGTTTTCCGCAACCTGTCGCGCTCGCGGCAGTCTGCCGAGCAAGCGGCAGCGAAGTTTGCGGAATTGGCATCGACGTTCCTGCCCGGAGAAGTCAACGGGTTCAACGGGCAGCGTGCCGAAATCTTGAACATCGCAGGTCTGGACTACGTTCTCTTTGCCGAGATCTATTGCTCGGGAGTTCCCTTCGATTCAGTCACTTCCAGCGGCGGAATTGTCGGTAAGCCGGGACTGAGCACGGTGGAGATGCTGCGCACTGCGATCAACCGGTTCGACAGTGCGACGGCAATCGCGAGCTCGATCACGCCGGTCACAGCGGCGGCGACGGCGCAGTTGCGCGTGGCAAGAATCGGGAAGGCCCGGGCCTATCTGGATCTGGCCAATACTTACGCCGATCCGTTCCTCGATTCCGCGCTCGTAACGATCAACGGTACGGTGGGCGTTCCTACCACGTTCCAGTACCTGGTTTCACATTCGAACAACACTACCGGCGAAAACAACGGCATCTGGGCGTTCATCAACAACCAGGTTCGGTGGTCCGAGGCAAACCGGGAGGGGAACGCAGCGGCGTTGGGCAACGTGGGCCTGGGTTATCGTAGCCAGTTTGCGAACGGGGCCGACGTGCGTACCGCCTTTCTGGCCGCGGTAGCAGGGTTTAACGGAGCGGCGAATTTCCGCACGCAGAAATATCCTGCTCGCGAAACTCCGATTATTGTTGCCAACGGAACCGAAGCCCGCCTGATCGAAGCCGAGGCATTTCTCCGCAAGGGTGACGTTGCCAACTGGCTGATCAAGCTCAACGACCCGCGCAGCCTGCTGGCGTTGAACCAATGCGTGCCAACCTCCACCGCGTGCGCCAATCCATCGACGGCTGGCGGAGTGGAAACCAACGCCGCTACTCACACGACTGCTACCGGGCTTGCTACTCTCACGGACCCCGGTACTCAAGTCGCCCGCGAGAACCTCACCTTTAACGAGCGTGGTTTCTGGATGTACGCCACGGCTCACCGACTTGGCGACATGCGCCGTCTGCTCAGACAGGGATTTGGCCGTACGTTCGCCCAGGTCTATCCGAACGGACCCTACATTCTAGCGGGGCAACCGGGCGGAGTGTATGGCCCGGGCGTCAACCTGCCGGTGCCGATCTTCGAAGAGAGCAACGGTATCTTCACGACTGCAACCTGCAACACCGCTGCACCGTAGGAGCTGGATGAACGAAAAGAAAAAGGGGAGCGCGAGAGCGCTCCCCTTTTTTTGTTGCCTTCAATTCATCGCTGTGGAAGAATTTCGATCCGGGTCTGTATCAATATCGCGCCCCCGCCGGCGCGAGTTCCATACATGTAGGCGCCCTCGGTGGCATTCAGAATCCGAATGTTGTCGATAGTGCTGGCGAGAATCGTCCCAAGGACGTGGAAGTCCGTCTGGGGCACTCCGTCGACGGCGACGAGCGGCGTGTCGTTGAGATAGATCGTGCCATGCCCCCGGTGCCACATCTTGCCGGGTCCGCCACTCTTGTCGTCGCGCGTCGAGATGAATGACGTTCGCTTGAGCACGTCCCAGGCGGTGGTTCCCCCGGAAGCGACGATCGCCCGGGAGGTGATGAGGTGACCGGCCGGTGTTGCAACGGATTCCTTGGCGGGGTGAATCCAACCGCATCCCAGGGTCAAAAAAAGCCCTGCCGCAACGAGTGAGTTGCGAGGGCTTGGTAGGGTACAGGTTCGGTCGAATCTCAGCATGCCTCCCCCTGTACCCAAAGAATAGTACCGGTGCAGGCGGAAGCATAGAGTTGTTTTGGCTCTAGTTGCTGAACCTTGAGCGGAGCAAGGCCCGAAGGTCGAGCAACGGCTGTTTGGGAACCGCTTCTTCGGCAGACGGGGCGTTGTCAACGCCTAAAGCCACCCGTTGCATGTTGTCCCGGACTCCGCGATCGATGAAGCGACATAGCTGGTCGAGCGAGTAGTCCGCTCCGCGGCGTGAGGAGTAGGCATTGAGTGGATAAGACACACTCAGATGATTGCGGGCGCGGGTGAGCGCAACGTACATGAGGCGGCGCTCTTCTTCCGTTTCTTCGTCGTCGTTCAGACAGCGCGCCGACGGGAACCAGCCATCCACCGCCCAGATCACGAACACCGCGTCCCATTCCTTTCCCTTGGCAGAGTGCGCCGTGCTGAGGATCAGACAGTCGTTTTCCTCGCGAGTTCCGGTGGCGAGGTCCTGGGTAGCCTGTGGCGGCTCGAGCGCGAGCGCCGAAAGAAACGTGGCGCGATCGGGATAGCCGGCGGCGATGATTTGGAGCTGGTCGAGATCGGCAAGACGTGGCTCGACCTTATCGTAACGCTCACGGAGAATGTTGTCGTACAGCAACCGGACGCGCGCGATATCGGCGGCGACCTGCGCCTCGTCCTGAATCGGCCCCGAGCGGAGGCCGTCGAGCAAGCCGACGAGCGCGGCGTGCGCGGCTCTCGCCCTGGGCGGCGGACTGTAGCGGCCAAAGGCGGTCGATTCCCACGCCGCTGAGGCCATCGCGTCGATCGCGGCGCGCGCGGTAGCATCTCCGATTCCGGGGAGCAGGAGCAGCAGCCGATACCAGCTCACTTCATCGCGCGGGTTCTCGATGATGCGGAGGAACGCCAGCACGTCCTTTACGTGCGCTGCCTCCAGGAACTTGAGCCCGCCCCACTTCTCGAATGGAATCTTGCGGTTGGTGAGCTCGATCTCCAGGTCGGCAGACATGTATCCGGCTCGGAACAGCACCGCGATCTCGCGCAGCGGAGTTCCTTCTTCGTGCAGCTCGAGGATCCGATCGACGACGAACTGCGTCTGCTGCTGCTCGTCGCGCGCCGCGACGAGCCAGGGTGCTTCGCCTCCCGTTCGCTCGGTCCAGAGATTCTTGGTGAACCTTTCCGCCGCGCGTGAGATGAGGGTGTTGGTGACGCTCAGGATCGGCTGCGTCGAGCGGTAGTTCTGTTCCAGCGCGACGATCGTCGCGCCGGCGAACTGCTTCGGGAAGTCGAGGATGTTCCTGAAGTGGGCGCCGCGAAATGAGTAGATGCTTTGCGCGTCGTCTCCCACGACCGTGATGTTGCTGTGCGCCTTGCACATTCCGCGAAGGATTCGCGCCTGGAGCACGTTCGTGTCCTGATACTCGTC
>Ga0207929_1000260_pt1 | contig 15053 bp, 14 predicted proteins | sample NGESurdeep072012_FD_184466 | JGI IMG/M metagenome (GOLD analysis project Ga0207929, IMG submission 184466) | Arctic peat soil microbial communities from Barrow, Alaska - NGEE Surface sample 53-1 deep-072012 (SPAdes) | ecosystem: Environmental > Terrestrial > Soil > Wetlands > Peat ... | reverse complement strand
CTGGAGCCGCCACTCATGTGGGATGGAAACTACGCCGGCCCACTTTACGGTTTTCAGGCGTACGGTAAAGCGCCGCTGATGCTCTCATCGCTTGGCGGCGTCGTCGGCGACAGCGCGGTGTGGCGGGCGATGAGCGATTACGCCAAGGCGTGGCGCTTCAAGCATCCGTCTCCCTGGGACTACGCGAACTTCATGAGCAACGCGCTCCACCAGGACCTCGGCTGGTTCTGGAACTACTGGCTGTTCACGACCGAGTCAGTCGATGGCTCAATTCAGAATGTGCGGACGGCCGGCCGGCGCACGGCGGTGACGATCCGCCAGAGCGGTCAGATGCCATCGCCCGTCATCCTGAAAGTCGAGTTCGCGACGACAGGTAGCGCGATCAGGCCAATGGCCAACAGCAGAATGGCGGACGCCAACACGGCGATCGTCACGTGGCCGGTGGATGTCTGGTTCGCCGGCAGTCGCACCTTCACCGCCAATCTGGATTTCGGCGGACGCGCGATTACGAAGATCACTCTGGATCCGAACGGGAGATTCCCGGATCGCGATGTTACCGACAACGTGTGGCCGCGAGCACCGGCGGCAACCAAACCGACCGGCGGGAATTGAACCAGTGCGCGCCAGTCGAGTAGTACGCGCTCGGGCGGCAATCAGACTCTTCGCTGGGTCAATTGGTGTCGTGCTGTTCTCGCTGCAGGCTAATGCGCAGCGAGCGCCTGTCGTCACCGCCGCGGACTACGCGCGGGCGGAGAGATTTCTGAGAGACAACGCGTTGCCGCTCGTCAGCGGGATGGGTGTGCAGCCGACCTGGCTCTCGGGCGACCGCTTCGGCTATCGCACGACCGTGCGAGGCCAGAATCAGTTCATTCTCGTCGATCCCTCGAAGGGCATTCGAGTGCCCTGCAGCCCGGAGACCGATCGCTGCGGTGGAGCGCTCGATCCGCGCGAGATGTCGCGTCTGCGCGGCACAGCAGCGCTGATGACGGGATCGCGGACGGAGTCTGTCTCGCCGGATGGCAAGCGCGCGGCCTTTATCCGGAGCTACAACTTGTGGGTGCGTGACGTCGCGACTGGCCGCGAGATGCAGCTGACCACCGATGGACAGAAAGACTTTGGCTACGCTACCGACAACGCCGGCTGGGTGAAAAGCGACAGGCCTGTTCTCGTCTGGTCGCCGGATTCACGGAAGATCGCAACGTTTCAGCAGGACGAGCGCGGCGTCGGAGAGATGTATCTCGTCAACACGAAGGTCGGCCATCCGCAGCTTCAGGCGTGGAAGTATCCGCTGCCTGGCGACAGCCTGATCGCGATGATCCAGCGTGTTGTGATCGATGTCGATACGCCGCGCGTCGTGCGGTTCCAGATGCCGCCAGATCCTCACCGCTCCACGCTCTGCGATCACGTCGTCTGCCGAGGCAGCGAGTGGGCGGATGTGCAATGGTATCCGGATGGGTCGCACATTGCGTTTGTCTCGACATCGCGCGACCACAAACACGAGGTATTCCGCGTTGCCGATGTGGCGAACGGGAGTGTTCGCGATGTCTTTAGGGAAGACGTCGCTACGCAGTACGAGTCCGGGAACGGAATGGTCAACTGGCGCGCTCTTCCGGCGTCCAACGAAGTGATCTGGTTCTCGGAACGCGACGACTGGGGCCAGCTCTATCTGTACGATCTCACGACGGGACAGCTGAAGAGCAAGATCACGAGTGGGGAAGGGAACGTCGCGCAGCTGCGCCGAATCGACGAGAAGAGCAGAACTCTCTGGTTCGTCGGAAACGCGAAGGAGCGCGGCCGCGATCCGTACTTCCGCCATTTCTACAAGATCGGAATGGATGGAAAGGGGCTCACCCTTCTCACTCCTGAAAACGCCGACCACGAAATCGCGCTGGCACCATCGGGCCAATACTTCATCGACGCGTATTCAACGCCCGAAGTGCCACCGGTCACGGTTGTGCGCGATCTGAATGGGAAGAGCGTAGTCAGGCTCGAGACAGCCGACATTACGGGGTTGCGCGCGATTGGATGGAAGCCGCCGATGCCCATTACGGTCAAGGCGCGTGACGGCAAGACCGATCTCTACGGCCTGATGTACGTGCCCACGAATCTGGATCGTGCGAAGAAGTACCCGATCGTCAATCACATCTATCCGGGTCCCCAGACCGGCAGCGTCGGGGGCCGCAGCTTCTCACCGGCGCGCGGCGATGCGCAGGCGCTGGCCGAGCTGGGATTCATCGTCGTGGAGATCGATGGGATGGGGACGCCGTGGAGATCGAAATCGTTCCACGACGCCTATTTCGGGAGGATGGGCGACAACACGCTCCCCGATCAGGTCGCGGGGATGAAGGAGCTCGCTCGCCGCTATCCGTGGATCGACCTCAACCGCGCCGGAATCTACGGGCATTCCGGCGGGGGATTCGCCGCCGCCGATGCGATGTTCCGCTACCCGGATTTCTTCAAGGTCGGCATCTCGGAAGCGGGCAATCACGATCAGCGCGAGTACGAAGACGACTGGGGCGAGAGATACCAGGGCTTGCTCGCCCGCACCCAGGACAGCAGCGACAACTACGCGCCGGAGGCGAATCAGCTCCTGGCGAAGAATCTGAAAGGGAAGCTGCTCCTAGCGCACGGCACCATGGACGACAACGTTCCGCCGTACAACACGCTTCTCGTCGTCAACGAGTTGATCAAGGCGAACAAGGATTTCGATCTCATTCTGCTTCCCAACCGCACCCACGGTTTCGGTAACGAGCCCTACATGATCCGCCGCCGCTGGGATTATTTCGTCAAGAATCTGCTGGGGGCCGAGCCGCCGAAGGAATTCCAGATTGGCGAGCGCCGAGCCCGATGATGAAAACGGCAGTCTTCCTCTGCAGTTGCCTGGCAACATCGCCCGTGATGTTAGCCGCGCAGGCCGCCCTGCCAGTGTTCACGCACGCCGATACCATCCGCGGCTCGAACACGCCACAGCGCGCTTGGTGGGACGTCGCGTTCTACGACTTGCACGTCAAGGTGAATCCAGCCGACAGCAGCATCAGCGGCTACAACGCGATCACCTACCGCGTGCTCAAGCCAGCCCCTGCCCGCGAGATGCAGATCGATCTGCAGATGCCGCTCGTCGTAGATAGCATCGTGCAGGACGGGCTCGAACTGAGCGCTCGGCGCGACGGCAACGCTTTCTTCGTCACGCTGATCGCGCCGCAGAAACGGGGAACGAGGAAGACGATCGCCGTCTACTACCATGGCAAGCCGATCGTCGCGACTCACGCGCCATGGGATGGCGGCTTCGTGTGGGCGCGCGACAGCCTTAAGCGCGACTGGGTGGTGACGGCCAACGAAGGTCTGGGCGCGAGCGCGTGGTGGCCGAACAAGGACATCTACTCCGACGAGCCCGACAGCCAACGCATCGCGATCACCGTTCCCGACTCGCTGCTGGATGCCTCGAACGGACGGTTACGCCACACGACACGGAACGCCGATGGCACGACGATGTACGAATGGTTCGTCAGGAATCCGATCAACAATTACGACGTTGCCGTCAACGCGGGGCACTACGCGCACTTCGGCGACGTCTACCAGGGAGAGAAGGGGGAACTCACGCTCGACTTCTATCCGCTCGACTATCACGTCGACACCGCCAGGAAGCAGTTCCAGCAGGTAAAGCCGATGCTCCAGTGCTTCGAGAGCTGGTTCGGTCCGTTCCCGTGGTACGAGGACGGCTACAAGCTCATCGAGACTCCACACCTTGGAATGGAGCACCAGAGCGCCGTCGCCTACGGCAATCACTACATGAACGGCTACCTCGGACGCGATCGGTCGCAGACTGGACGCGGTTTGCTCTGGGATTTCATCATCATCCACGAGAGCGCGCACGAGTGGTTCGGCAACAGTATCACGATGAAGGATGCGGCCGACATGTGGATCCACGAGAGCTTCGCTACCTATGCTGAAGGCCTGTACACGGAATGCCAACAGGGAAAGAAGGCAGGAGCGGAGTACACCATTGGACAGAGGAAACTGATTAGAAACGACGTACCGATAATCGGCGTGTACGGAATGAACCACGAAGGCTCAGGCGATATGTACGACAAAGGCGGCAACTTGCTCCATACGATCCGCCAGCTGGTTGACGACGACGCCCGCTGGCGCGGAATTCTGCGCGGGCTGGGCAAGACCTTCTGGCACCAGACCGTGACCACCAAACAGATCGAGGACTACATCAGCCGTGGCTCGGGAATGGATCTGAGCAAGGTGTTCGATGAGTATCTTCGGACGACAAAAATTCCCAAGCTCGAGTACAAGATCGAGGGACAGGAGCTCTCCTACCGCTGGAGCAATGTCGTGCCGGGATTTGCGATGCCGGTGAAGGTCACGACATCGACGGGCACCTACTCCTGGATCAAGCCAACGGAGACATGGAAGACAACTCCGATACATCTCGCCCGGCCTGAGGAGTTTCGCGTCGACGAGAACTTCTACGTCAACGCGAAGGATCTCCTCAAACCGGCTCCGGACTCAACTACCGTCCGTAAAGGCTCGTAAGGCGCGCCGTCCCAAGCTTGTTGGCGTTCAGGTTGTATCCAACCATGGCGGCCGTCGCGTTTCCGGGGAGGTCGAGCTTGTCCACCTTCAATGCAAACACAGTAAAGATGTAGTGATGGGGCTTGTCACCCACCGGCGGACACGGGCCTCCGTAACCCTTCGTCCCGAAATCGGTCGTACCCTGAGTGCTTCCCCTCGGCGCGTTCCTTCCATTTCCAGCGCCAGACAGGAGAGCAGTCGTCGTCGCGGGAATATTGTACATCACCCAATGCCACCAGCCGCTTCCGGTCGGCGCATCAGGATCGTACGCGGTGACGGCAAAGGATTTCGTCCCAGCTGGCGGGTTCGACCACTGGAGTGTCGGGGAAATATTCTGTCCGGTGCACCCCATGCCGTTGAAGACGTGGGCTGCCGTGATCCGCCCCTTCGATGCGAGATCGGGGGCGGTCAGCGTGAAATGCCCGCGGCCCCGTGTTGGTACGGGTCTCTGCCCCTGGGCGTCGGCGATCGATGCCACTCCGAGAATCATTGAGGCAACGGCGAACGTCGCTGCCCGGTATCTGCCTGACTTGAACATCATGTGTATCCTCCTGGTTGGCTGAACGAGATTGTCCTATCTCCACGCCCCGAGAATGGCGCCGGCGATCACGAACGAGACGAGATAGTAGGTCGTATCAATGAACCACAACTGCTTTGGCTTGCCCGAGAAGATCGCAGTCGTGTAGGTGGTCGGCGCGACAAAGCCGAGCCAGCAGACAAAGCCGAACGCGGCGCCGTGCGCGGCGCTGGGACGCATGACGTCAGGATCCACTGCCACCGCAAAATTCCCGAGCAGATGCGCCATCACCCACGCCGTGATCAACGCCGTCACGAAGGCGCTGGCGTACATGAGCGGCATGTTCGCTGCCGTCGCCTGAGCCTTCATCTGCTCCTCGGTTCTGTCCTGAAGCGCAAGCCATTTCTTCATGAACAGAACGGGAGAGTACCAGAGTCCGCCGAGGATGAACATCAGGATGGCGGCCACCAGAACTGCGAGGTAGTTGACCGGGGGGAAATGCATTGCAAAACCTCCGTCGGGTATTGGTGGGGGCGAGCCTCGGAGAATCTACGTTCCGCCCGCGAAACCCGCAGCAGTGCAAATAATGCGAATGGCGGCATCGGCCGCGGCGCCATCTGTATCAGCGGCGGGACAAGAAGGCCACCGCCTTTGCCCAGCCCCGCGCCCGGCAACGTCCCGACGTAGTGATGCTAACAGCCTTCAACTTGAAAGCTGCCAGCTCCCCTCTCGTTCAGTTGCAGTTAAGAGTCTTGTTCGAGAGCTCGCCCGGAAGACTAGCGGTCGAGGCGCGCCCTGGCTTGGCGCGCTCTCGCGGCGAATGCCTTCGCGTCATCCGGCGAGAAGCTCTCCATGAGCGGTCCCTTCCCGATCTCCACGTCGCGGAAAACCTCCTCGCCATTTGCGCGGAGGAGCTGAAGCCGGCCGTCCGCGTACCTTGCGTCGGCGAGATCGCGCAGGTGGTACGCAACCCCATGGTCGAAGAGCGGCACCAGCGCGCCCAGAGCCATGCGAGCGAACATCCGGTTGACGGGGCTCTTGATCGTATCCGTCGTCTCGCGCGCGTTCATGTGCGCGAGTCCGCGGTCGGTCATTTGCGCGACTATCGTCGTGTCCATGAGCAGGAGCGCCGCCTGCCCATCCCTGCTGACGATCCCAAAACGGGCGTGACTCGGCAGCTCTCTATCCGTCACGTGCGCGACCGAATCGGGAACGTGGACGGTGACATGCATCGTCGCGGAGTCCTGCGCGACTGCCGGTGCGGCGACGATCGCGACGGCGACAGCGAGAGCGAAAGTGGACTCGAGAATACGGTGGGACTTCATCTAATGCTCCGGACGAGGGGGGCTTCTCGCTCTACGCCGAGGCGCGAGCCAAAGTTTCGGAAACCAAACTGCAACTGAACGAGAGGTCAGCCTGAGCTGACCAATGTTGATAGCTGTAAAGCTGCAAACGTCGGGACGCCACTAGTGGAGTGAAGGCAAAGGCAGGTGACTGTAACAAAGACGCGCGCCTGTAACTTCCCGACGTAGTGAAGCTTGTAGCCTTTCAGCTTGAAAGCTGCCAGCTCCCCTCTCGTTCAGTTGCAGTTCTAGCTCTAGTCCTGGTAGATGTCAGCAAACTGCTTCTTCAGCGCCACGATCTTCGGCTGATCATTGATCACGATGTACGGCTGGTCGGGATGCTGCGCCAGGTAATGCTGGTGGTATTCTTCCGCCTGGTAGAACCCTCGGAGCGACGCGACCTGCGTCACGATCGGACGTGAAAACGTCTTTGCCGCCGCCAGCTGCTTGACGTAGCTCTCGGCAACCTGCTGCTGCTGAGCGTTTCTGTAGAAGATCGCCGAGCGGTACTGTGTGCCGTGGTCCGGTCCCTGACGATTGAGCTGCGTGGGGTCATGCGCGACGGAGAAGAAGATCTGGAGGAGCTTGCCGTAGGTAACCTGCGACGGATCGTAGATGACCTCCACCGATTCCGCGTGCCCCGTGTCACCCGTGCTCACCTGCTCGTACGAGGGATTCGCCACGTCGCCGCCGGCGTAACCCGAGATGGCGCGTTTGACCCCCTTCACGTGGTCGTACACAGCTTCGACTCCCCAGAAGCACCCGCCAGCGAACACAGCGGTGTCCTCGGCGGCGCCGCCAGTCATCCGCGCATCGAACGACGGCGCGATCACCGGCCCATCCGTCGACCGGGAAGCGCCGTTCGTGAGCTTCGCGGCGAAAAGAACGAGCGCGATCGAAATTACGGCCAAAACAGCGAGGAAGCTGGGCAGAGAGCGTTTCATCGTGATTCTCGGTGGGGGATACTTATTTAAACCAAAAAATGGCAGTGATTGTTCCGATTTTACAGCTGGTCAATCGCAGCGACAGCGGACAGTTTCGGACGAGCTATTCCGTCACCGATAGCACGTTCCCATCCGGATCCTTGAACCACGCCACCTTCGCTCCGCTGGGCGAGCTCCAGACCCCAAGCTGGTCCTGCTGCATGCCGGGGTAGCGCTCGAACTTTACGCCCTTCTTCTGCAGGCCTTTCACGGTCGTGCCGATATCGCCCACGCTCCAGCCGAGTATGGTGAACGGCGCCGGTTGGAACCCTGGCACGCTCGAGACGTCGACGACCCGAATCATCACCCCGTTCGCATCAAAAACCAGCGCGAACTGGTCGTCGCTCACAAAGCGGAGCCCAATCGTCTTCTCGTAGAACGGGCGCGCCTTCTCCCTGCTTCTGGTCGGAACGAACGCGACGATGTCCATCGATCCGAGCATCGGACCTCCTTTGGATTCGGTCAGGTGAAAATCGGCGGCAGCCTCTGCTCGCTTGCTCGTCGGAACGGATAGCTGAACGCCAGCCGTCCCTCGAGATCCGGGTCTGGAGGATTGCCTCCCTCCAGAAAAATCCATTCAACGTCGACGAACTCGCTGTTCTTCCACATTCCGATCCCGACCTGCCTTTCCAGCTCAAGCTCGTGCTTGGATGCGAGCGAAAGACTTTGCAACGCGTTGAAGGCGCGATCGTGAAATTCCCTCGTCACGGGCAGGATGAGAAATCCGCATCCTGTCCGCTCCGACGCGATTCGGTACGGCAGCTCGAACTTGTCGGCGCGCACGCCCTCGATCGCCAGACGCAGCTCCAGCTTGAGCGCGCGCAGCTCGTACCGCCCCAGAAGTGCGAGCTCGGAAAGAATCTCGTAGCAGTCGGAGTCGGCGTACTCTCCTTCGTGAGCCGCAATCTTGCTCCCGAGGGTCTCCAGCACGAAGGAGAACTCGCAGGCGGTCGGCCCTCCGCGGGAAAGCGCCGCCCTCTCGAATCTGGGATCGGGCGGCGACGAAAAATCTTCCAGCAGGTACTGTCCGATCAGCGCCGACTCGCTGACGGCGGTCGATGGCGGATCCCAGTTGAGAAGAATGTCGCGCCGGAAGGTGAAGTAGTCGAGCAGCTCCGCAGGCGTGACGAAGTGGTCGCAGATCTCGAAGTAGTCGGCGTCCCTCAGGACGTGGACGAAGCCGCCGTTGCGGCTCTTCTTGAACCGCGCCGCGCGGAACGCGCGGGATTTTGGGGGCACGCGGTAGATGATCATGCTGACGAGCGAATCAGGCTCCTTCGGCGAGACCATGACACGATGTCCGAAGTGATTCACCAGCGACAGACCCACGTAGGCGCCGAGCAGCGCGCGGGTATTCTGGATCCGCTTCACGCCCTTCCTCACTACGTGACCGGAGATCCACTTCTCGAGGTCGCCCGCCTTGGACGTCACCTTCTGATCGCGCTCACACAATTGGAAAATGAACAGGATGCCGTCCATTATCAGCACCCTATCGGCGATCTCGACTTCTTTTTCGAAACTGATCGGCAACTGGCTTGCCGGGTACGAAAACGCCCTCATGAAGACGTTCGCGTGCTGCTGGGCGGCGTGATCGTGTAGAAGGCTGGAGGGCTCCCGGACGCTCTCTTTCACTCAGTACCGTCTCGATCGTCGTTCCCGGGCCAGCAGCAGCGCCGCGCCCACGAGACCGGTGATGGTACAGAAAAGGTAAAGCGTCCGGATGCTCACGAGCTCGTACAACGGATTCGCTTCGGTAAATGGCCGGAAGGGACGGATGTCCGCGTACATGATGCCGTCGAGCAGCGAGTGGAAGATCCCGCCAAAGATTCCACTCACCACCGCCACTGGCATGCGGAACTCGGCGGCGAGCGCTTCGTGGACCGCGTCACGCGGTCGTGCCCACCAGCCCCCGATCCGCGAGACGACCAGTCCGCACAGCATTCCGATCAGACCGCCGAGAAGAAAAGTATGCGCCTGCCGATGCACGGGGTATTCGCCCTGCAACAGGTAGTAGCCCGACTCGACGTCGATCACGACCTGCGCGAGCGAGTACGCCGCCATCGAGAACTGTCGTGGGGCGGCGGCCTTGATGAGAAGGCCAGGACCGAGGTGGAACGGGGTTGCCGGCATGTCGCTCCAGCCAATTTATCTGACCGCCAACGCTTCCGACTAGGACGGCGTACTGTCACCACGATGAATCGCGTGGTCGCCACCGGTCTCCAGCACTATTTTTTACCCATGAAGAGCGGTCGACTGGGCTGGCGGCCCACCATGATAGTGGCCTGTCTGCTGGCGATCCAGCCGCTGCAGGCGCAAACCGACGAGATCCAGGTCTACACCGGCGAGCTTGAAACGCCGGGCAAAGCGAATCTCACTGTCCATGCCAACTACACGCCCGACGGCCGCGCGGTCGCCGGATTTCCCGGCGCGGTCGTGCCCCAGGGATCGCTCAATGGTGCCTTCGAGTGGGCTTACGGCGTAACTGACTGGTTCGAGGCAGGTACCTATCTTCCCGTTTACACCCTTACCCGCGACCGGAAACTCGAGCTCGATGGGGGCAAGCTGCGGGCGCTGTTCGCGGTGCCGCACGCAGAGACCCGAAGTTTCTTCTATGGGGTGAACTTCGAGCTGAGCTTCAATTCGAGGCATTGGGATCAGTCGCGATACGGGGGAGAGATACGGCCGATAGTCGGGGCGCGGGCAGGTCCCTGGGATCTGATCGTCAATCCCATCCTGGACACCTCGTTTGACGGGTTTTCCCGCCTCGATTTCGCGCCGTCTCTGCGCCTCGCCTACAACCGAACGCCGGCTTTCGCGCTGGCTGTGGAGCACTACGCCGACTTCGGCCAGCTCCGTCATCTGGATAGTCGCGCGAAGCAGGAGCACAACCTCTTTGCCGTAGCCGACTACGCTCGCAAGCTGTTCGACGTCGAGGCAGGCGTCGGTTTCGGTTTGACCGCGGCTTCGGACAAGCTCGTGCTCAAGACGATCGTCTCACACACGTTCTGAGTCACCCGCCCCAACGGCCTTCTCGTGATCGATCGGCGGGAACGTCAATCGTGCTTCCTGTAACTCGTGTCCAAACAGGTCACCTGCGTGGTACGAGACGTTGCGCGACATACGACGCCCAGGTCGTCCCACGATGCTGGCCCTTGGTGGACAGGACCACGACGACGGTGCCGTCAGTAAGAACGCGCGCGATGCTGGTGTTGCCGGCGTCTCCGATCCCGGAGTGCAGCACTTCCGCAACTCTCCCGTTCCGGACGTACACCCTGATGCCGTAACCATAGTGAATCTCGAACGGCGGCTCGCTCCGGACGTGCATCAGGGGTGACTCGAGCTCCACGCTTTCGGCTCGGCCAAAGAGCCGCGCATCGTGGATCGCGGTTACCCAGCGCGCAATGTCTCTCGCCGTGCTGCGCATCCCGCTCGCGCCTTTGTGTCCCCAGTCTCCGCCCTGAAAGTCGGTCGATTCCATGCGGGCGGGGACGAGCAGCTCCCGCTTGACGTATTCCTCCCAGGTGAAGCCCGAAGCCACCTCGATGATCGCCGCCAGCAGCTGATAGTCATCATCCGAGTACCTGTAATGAGTACCCGGTGGGTACTCGAGGGGGAGCGCGAGTATCGCGTTGACGGCGCCATCGCGGCGCATGATCCCCGTGCCGGCCGAGTGTCCCCGCAGCCCCGAGGTGTGCGTCAGGAGATGGAAAACCGTAATCCCGCGCTTTGTCTCCGGGGCGTGGGGAAAAAAGCGGGAGATGGGATCGTTAAAGGAGAGGCGATGCTGCGCGCGCAATCTCAGGATCGCCGCCGCGGTGAACCCCTTTGTCATGGAGCCGATGTCAAACTTGCTCGAGAGAGTGAGCCGCTTTCCGGTTCGCGGTGAATACGCCTTTTCGAGCAGAACCGAAGTGTCTCTCGCCACCAGCACGACGCCGGAAAAGCCGGTGTCCGCCTGTGCGCGGACAATCGCGTCGAGGCGCGCGGGGCTTTGCGCCACGATGCCCGTCGCGGGAAAGAGGAGCAACAGCAGGGCGAGACGATTGCTCATTCGCCTCCTACGGTTGGAGTGACGGTTCCTGTCAGAGCTCCCTTCGCACGCCGTTATACATGCCCATTGTCATCTTTGCTCCGTGAGCGCTATAGAATGAGGGCGATCGCCGTTAGAATTGCAGCCGTGATGACCGATTTGACGTAAACCGCGCGCGCCTGAATTCCATCGCGATGTAGAGGTGCCCATCCGATTCACCAAGGTCGTAGATGCACACGACGTTGGGATGCTGGAGAGATGCGGCAGCCTGCGCCTCGTGCAGGAAGCGCTTCCGCAGGTCGTCCTGCCTCGCGATCGACTCATTCATCACCTGTGATCGCGACGTTTCGGTCGAGGACGGAATCGTGGGCCCTGTAGACCACCCCCATCGCGCCCTCGCCTACGAGCTCGATGATGCGGTATTTGCCAATTTCTGAAATGTTCGCGTCGGCCATGGGGAGGAGATGGTCTTGCACGGGGGAATCGAGCCGGACGGGAGGAATATTCAGCATGCAACCCAATACGGCAACAGGTCGCCGGCTCCGGTAGTCGTTCCAGCACGGATCACCGCGACGATGTCGCGGACATTGCTCAGGCCCCGTTTGCGAGCATCGACGCGGCGATGGCGGCCTGCCCGAAGCTGATCGCGCCGTCGTTCGGGCCGAGTTGCCGCGGCACCAGGACTCTCAGGCCGCGCGCCTCGAGGCGCCCGCTGACGCGCGAGAGCAGCCGCGCGTTCTGGAACGACCCACCACCGAGCGCCACCACGTCGATTCCAGCACCATCCGCCACTGCGCCGGCGACCTCGGCCGCTGCCCTCGCCACACTCTCGTGAAAGCATGCCGCCAGGAAGCCAGCGTCAACGCCGCGCTGGCGCTGCTCGCCGAGCGCGGCGAGCAAAGGAATGGGATCGAGCACGAGAGAGTCGCCGGTCGCGCGCATCGGAAACGCCAATGGCTCGGCCGGCTGCGTGCCGGCGAGTGATTCGAGTTCCATCGCCGCTTGTCCTTCGTAGCTGGCGTGCTGGCGGAGGCCGAGAATGGCGGATGCGGCGTCGAAGAGACGTCCCATCGATGACGCGAGTGGTGCGTTGACCCGTCGCTCGACCTGGCGCTCGGCCGTGACCCGACGATCGGGCTCGATGTCGCGGAATGCCAGAGCGAAGGCGTCGGCGACGTCGGGCTCGAGTGACAGGTAGCCGAGCGCTACGCGCCACGGTTCGCGCGCCGCGAGGTCGCCGCCCGGGAGCGGTGCATACCGCAAGTGCGCCGCCCGCCGATATCCGTGGAGGTCGGCGATCAACGTCTCGGCGCCCCACACGTGTCCGTCATCGCCTAGTCCCGTGCCGTCGAACGCCAGCCCGACCACGGGTGTGGTGACCCCATGCTCAGCCGCCACGGCGGCGATGTGGGCGTGGTGGTGCTGCACCGCGATGATTCTCGACAGCCCCAGCTCCTCGGCCACGCGGGTTGACATGTAGCCGGGATGCAGGTCGCGCACGGCCACTTCCGGGGCGATGCGGAAGAGGTCCTGATGTCGCGCGAGGGTGGCGCGGAAGTGCTCGAGACTCTCGATACTGTCGAGATCGCCGATGTGCGGGCTCACATGTGCCGCGTCGTCACGGACGAGCGTGAACGTGTTCTTGAGCTGTGGCCCCACGGCCAGGAGCGGTTGGGGAGAGGCAACCGGAAGCCTCAGCGCAAGTGGCGCGTAACCCCGGGCGCGGCGCAGCAGCATCGGTGCGCCGTCGACGACGCGGGCGACCGAGTCGTCGATCCGCGAGAAGATCTCCCGGTCGTGGAGCAAGAACAAGTCGGCGATGTCATGGAGACGGATGCGCGCCTCGGTGTTCCCGATTGCGATCGGCTCGTCGCTCAGGTTGCCGCTGGTCATCACGAGGGGCCGGCCGACGGCCTCGAGCAGAAGGTGGTGGAGCGGTGTGTACGCGAGCATCACGCCCACGCGGTCGAGCCCGGGCGAAACCGCTGGCGCGAGGCGCGACCCCGCGGCTCTCTCCACCAGCAGCACCGGACGCTCAGGGCCAGTGAGGAGATGAGCCTCCGGCGCGGAGAATGCACCGAGCGCGCGGGCATCGCCGATGGTCCGGACCATCACCGCGAAGGGCTTGGCGTCGCGATGCTTCCGTTGGCGGAGCCGGCGCACCACGATGTCGTTGGTCGCGTCGCACGCGAGATGGAATCCGCCGATGCCGCGAATCGCGATGATCCGACCGACGCACAATTCGGCGGCAGCTTCGCGGATGGCGGCGTCTCCTTCCGTCAGCGCGATGCCATCCTCGCGCGCGAGCCAGACGCGAGGGCCGCACTCGGGGCAGGCCACGGTCTCGGCGTGGTGGCGACGGTCGGCCGGCGTGAGGTACTCGACCTCGCAGTGTGCGCAGAGCGGAAAGGCCACCATCGAGGTGCGCTCGCGGTCATAGGGCAGCGAGCGGATGACCGTGTATCGCGGACCGCAATTCGTGCACGTAATGAACGGGTGCCGAAAGCGGCGATCCGCGGGGTCGAATAGCTCAGCTTCGCACTCCGCACAGATCGCGAGATCCGGCGTGACTGGGCGGATGCCTTCCGCGTCGGCGCTGGCGATGATCCGGAAGTCGTGCGCGCCGGCCGGCACTGTGGCGGCGTGCTCAAGGGCATCGATCCGCGCAGCAGGCGGCACCTCCGTTCGAAGCTCCCGCTGAAAAGCCTCGAGCTCCTCCGCACCGCCCTCAACGTGAATCTCTACCGTTCCGGCGACGTTGCGCACCCATCCGGCCAGCGCATGGCGCACCGCAAGTCGGTATACGAATGGGCGAAAGCCCACGCCCTGCACGACGCCCGTCACGCGGAGCAACCGTGCGGCGATCGCCGGCGCCGCCGTCATCCGGAGGCGGTGACCGGTCTAGCGGAATCGCGCAGGAAGTCGAACCATTCGCTGAGTCCCTGACCAGTCAGGGCCGAGACGCGGAACACTTCGAGCTTCGGGTTCACTGACAGCGCGTTTGCGACCGCGCGATCCATGTCGAATGGAACGTGCGGCAGCAGATCGGTCTTGGTCATGACCACGCGACGTGCGTTCTCGAACATTTTCGGATACTTGAGCGGCTTGTCCTCGCCCTCCGTGACGGCGAACAGGATGATCATCTCCTTTTCGCCCAGGTCCCAGTTCGCCGGGCAGACCAGATTGCCGACGTTCTCGATAAAGAGCAGCCGTGTCTGATCGAGCTCGATGGCGTCGATCGCGGTCATCACCTGCAGGGCGTCGAGGTGGCAGGCGCCACCGGTGACGACCGCGCTGACGAGACGCGGCGTGTGCACGGCCAGCCGGTCGGCGTCATTCTGAGTCTGCACGTCGCCCGTGATCACGGCGATGTCCAGCTCCTCACCCAGCGTGCCGAGCGTCTTCTCGAGGAGCGTCGTCTTCCCCGCGCCCGGCGACGAGACGAGGTTGATCGCCGTGACCCCGTGCGCGGCGAGGCGCGAGCGCACCTGTTCCGCCAACTCGTCGTTGCGCGCCATCACGCGCTCGCGAACCTCAATCGTCCGGACGGCCATCATCGATCTCCAGGTATGCCACGCGCAGCACGTCGCCGCTGCAGC
>Ga0207929_1000259_pt1 | contig 15071 bp, 14 predicted proteins | sample NGESurdeep072012_FD_184466 | JGI IMG/M metagenome (GOLD analysis project Ga0207929, IMG submission 184466) | Arctic peat soil microbial communities from Barrow, Alaska - NGEE Surface sample 53-1 deep-072012 (SPAdes) | ecosystem: Environmental > Terrestrial > Soil > Wetlands > Peat ... | reverse complement strand
AACGCGATGGAATAGCACGATGACGGCCTTATTCCGGAAAAGCGGCTTATAAACTCTCGACGCGAAGATCGCGCGACCGAGCAAGGCCTTGATCCGCCGCATCATTTCGTGCCTCCTCCCCGTCTCCGAGCTCTCACTCGGCTAAGTAGCTCGCGCACCGCACGGTAGTCTGGAGAACGGAAGGTGCGGGCGACAGCGTGGTTCTGCGGAATCTCCTTTGCGGTTCCTTGCGCGAGGGCCCGTACGGTTTCAACGAGCATCCTCACGCCGTTTGGTCCCAGAACTTCTTGCCTGAACTGCTCGATATAAGCTAGAGGATCGCCTCCGGGCGCAGGATCGATCGGGAACATCTCAAGGGTCAGGACGGGCCCCGCGTCGAGCGAAGCATCGACCCGGTGGATCGTCACACCAACCTCTTTTTCTCCGTGATAGAGCTCCCAGAACGCTGGTGCTGCTCCGCGATATTCGGGCACTTTGCCCGAGTGCAGATTGATCGAGCCATGCCGGGGAAGCGCAAATACGGACTCCTTTAGAATGTAGGTACCGGCTAAGATGGCAAGGTCTGGACGCAGAGCCTCGATGATCGAAAGCGATTCTGGTGAATGAAAGTCGGTTACGTCAAAACGCTCTATACCGGGCGCCAGCGCGACCGGCGGTACTACCGCCGACGGCTCACCTACGCGAGCGAGTGACGCGATTTTTGACCCCAACACCGCGAACAAGCCGCGCCAACCCTGCCTCCGAATGACGTGACGGAATTTTGCGCGGAATGTTTTTCGCGGCCGGCGATCAAAAGGGGCGACGACCAGTCCGACAACTTGGCTTACGCCGTCTGCGCTCAATGCATTCGCGACCCGTACTCCAAGGTCGCCGCAGGTGAGGACTACGATTCGAAGTGATGACATCCAAGGAGTGGTTGCCGATTACGTCCCGTTTCACTGCGGTCAGGCCGGTACGTACTCGTTGGTTCGGACAGGTTGTTCATCTATCAAGAGCCCTCGAGAGTGCGCAGAATCCCTATGATCTCGCTCACTTCGTGTGCGCGCAAACGCGAGTGAGTCGGCACTGTCACAAGCTCGCGAACGAGAGTTTGCGCTCCGGGCCACACGCCATACCGTGCAACGAGTCTGCCAGCCAGTTGCGGGAGCGCCGCGAGAGACATGGGGTAGCTGGGAGTTATTCCCAGCCGCAGCGCACGCTGCACACTTGGAAAACTTGCCATTCCCCCTTTGACCCTCAGCGGTAACCTGAGATAGCCGGCGGTCGGGCAGCTATGAGTTGGGATTGGCTTTACTTGCGTAGAACCCGCGATCCCAGTGACCACTGCATTCGCGTTCGATCGCCGCACGTTGGCTTCTTTTCGTGAAGCATCGTGCGTCGCCAATAACGTGGTTGCCGCCGCTCGAGTCATAGCTCTCACCGGACGTGGAGGCAGGTACGTCGTTTCCCCAAGCCGAAGTGCGGGAATCGAAAGGGGCAACCCATAGATATCGGGCCGAGCAAGTGCCCATTGGGCGGCGACCCGTATGGCTACACCTACCCGTTGCGAAAATTCCGGCTCCGGAAATCCACGGGTCGAAGAATCATCTGCTGAATCGGAAATGAGAATCGCTCCGCCGGTGCCGCCAGTCCAACCTTTACCTCTCCCGAAGCTCAGTATCGCGATTTTGCCCAACGAGCCAACGCGCTTTCCGTTCCATGAGGCACCGTGTCCCTGCGCCGCATCCTCGACAAGCACTGCCTCGTATTGCCTGGTGAGATCCGTGAGCGCCTGCCAATCGACAGGAATACCATAGAGGGGCGCCGCAATTACAACGCGCGCCCCCGCGCGCAACACCCGCTCGAGCGATTCCAGATCCGGACCCAGCGTATCGGGATCGAGATCGTATAGACTGACGAGCGCATCGGCTCCAATAGCCGCACTCGCCACGTCAAAACACGAGAACGCCGGGATTGCCACCGGCGCCTTCGTATCGACACGCTGCCGGGCCTCGCGGATCGCGAGCGTCAGTGCCTGGGTTCCGGATCCGCACAACACGACAGTGCCTGCGTTGTATTCCCGCAGAAGCAAGGCCCGCAGCGCCGGCCTCGGATCTTCACCCATGCCCGAGAGCTGTCCGGCGGCGAGCAACGCCGCCTTTGCGGAGACCGGGGAGTACGCGGGAAGCTGGTGTCGAATCACCGAATAGCTTTTGAGGCGCCTTTGAGGACTAATTCGGCGCGCTTAGGTCGACGGGCGCCAAACGAACGGGAGTTTGAGAAGATTCTTTGCGGCGCTCAGTCTCGCACCACTGTGCCCAAAGGCTTCCAGATACTTGGAAGCCGCCGTCCTGTATTCGCCCTCCGCAACGTGCTGCACGCCGGAATTGACCAACGCTCGGGCTATCCTGGTCGTCAGGGCGCGCCGTTGCAGGTCGGTAAGTGGGAGCTTCGTCAGGAGTCGAAGTGCGGCGAGCGAGGCGTGCGGTATAATTGTCAGTCGATCCGTTGCGTTCTTGCCATGTCGGCGCACCTCGACGAGATGTTCCTTCAGAAAACCAACCGCGCCGTTACGATAAGCGCTGAAACAGTATGGAATGTCGCCGCAGACACCGTTGCCGTTGCTGTTCAAAATCAACCCGGTCTCCGGAAAGACGAGATCTTTAACCGCCTCGCGGCGAAAGAGTATCGTTTGTACCCACACCGGAAACTCTACAAACAGAATGAATGCGGAGAAGGCGTCGCCCAGGATGCGATAGCCGCGACCATCTCGTGTCGGTCTGGTGGGGATTGTGGCCAACTCGGTGTAGAAACTGAATTGATCTCGTGGGTAGACGCCACGCTCGTCGAAACGTACGAAGTTGGTGAATACGGCTCCGATATCCGGCTCGTGGCGCATCACGTCGAGCTGATACTCCAATTTGTGCGGGGCCCAGCGATCGTCGCCGTCCAGAAGAGCGATGAAATCCCCCGTCGCGCGCGCGAGGCCCTCGTTGCGGGAACCACTAATGCCTCTATTCGGGGTCCGAACAATTTCAACTCGTGGGTCCTTTACTCGGGCGAGCACATCAGAAGTTTCATCCGTTGAACCGTCGTCCACGACAATGATCTGAAGGTCGGCCGTTGTCGTCTGTGCGAGCACGCTCTGGATGGCTTCCAGAATGAAGCGCCCGTAGTTGTAGGTAGTGATGATGACGGTGACTCGTGTCTCGCGAGAGTCTGCTTCCATCATTTTCAAGGCAGCATCCGAGCGAACACAGGCCCCAGGCGGTTCGCGACTCCGGTTGGGAGGTGACGCCAGGCAGTAACCGCAAGACGGTACAGCGGGCGATCGGCTGACGGGACGCCAATGCCTTGCTCTCGCGACCAGGATGCCCAAGGCAAAGGAATGTCGTGGCCCCCCCACTGTTTCTTGAACTTGTGTGTGCCTCCATCCGGACTGCTTCGGCCAAAGTTGAAGATCTCGATACCATGACCGATCGCGTATTCCATGAGGCGGCAATAGAGCAGCATGTTCGGGGACAGGTGATTGAATTCCCTGAGGGATGACGCCCACATTGCCTCGAGCTCCTTTCGCCAGACGAAGCAACATGCGCCGGCCACGGGAACTCCGGCGTTTGTGTAAACAGCCGCGAAGACAACCCGCGATCCGAAAGTGTCTGCCACCTTCTCGAAGAATGTCATTGGCAGCACCGGCGTTCCCAGATCACGCATGTTCCGTGCGAAGACCTGATAGAAGTTATGCATCTCTTCGACACCGCATCGGAAAACCATACCTTCCTTCATTGGCCGCCGGATTTGTGCACGCAGCTTCGCGCGGAGGGTGGTATTCCAGAACTCCTCGGCGGATGACGGAAGCCTTAGCTGTACGGAGATCTTTCGATGCACCGGGGTTACCGGTCCCCGAAGCTCGGAGCGGGAGCGAAGCTCCAGTAAACCGGCTCCCGATTGTTCGGCCTCAGTCACGGCGTATTCGACCAGCGCTCGTTGTGCGTCGGGATCACCAAGTGGTCCACCGTCATTCAGAAATGGAAGCGAGATCAGGTAATGTCCGAGGATGTTGCGAACACGCACGAGTGGTAGCACACCGCGCCACGTACCGTCGTCGTCAGTCGCCGCGACGTACACAGATTCGTGGCCCAACACATCGCGCATGATCTCCTTCCATCTGTACTGGTGACAGAAGGTGCTTTGTGGGTCCGATTCCACGAAGCGATCCCACTTCTCCGGGCTCAGAGCGCCGTCGACAAGCCGGAATGTCACTTGACCAGGGGACTAGGATCGTCCAGCCCGAGCGTCGTAGCAATTGGCTGAAAGCTGAAGGTCGATAGGAGCCTCTCCAGTCGGGGAGTCGTCCGCGCGAGCCCTCCATAGTGCCGCAGCGTCGTCAGGAAAGGGGCTCGAATCCGTGGTTGCCTGGTATCGAGCTCCCATGGGTGGATATAAAACGTTCCCGGCGTTCCACGCTGCTCGGCGGAGCGCAACGCGAAATGAACGAGGTGGTAAGGCAGATGGCGAAAAAAGGCGCCTCCGGCCGCCGGTAACACGGCGCTGGCGATCTTGAGGGTCGTCAGAGGGATCTCGTGGAGGGTTCCTGCCGCGAGCCGTATGCAGTACGGATCGCGCTCGCTGAGGAGAAATCTATTTCCCTTGCGGCCGGGGAAAATACTGGAATCGTAGCGGTAGCCTTCCTCGAGGAGGATTTCGAAGGCCCATTCGTCTCCGCGCCCTATCGAAAAGTTCGGCGCACGATAGCCGATGATGGGTCTACCGATGGCGTCTTCCAGCGACCTCTTGGAGGCCCGGACTGACTCACGAAATTCCGGCTTTGTCAACGTGGTTACGAGCTTGTGATCGGAGCCATGCGAGGCGACCTCATGACCTCGATCCGAAATCTCGCGCACCAGTTCACGATGACGGTCAGCGATCCATCCTAGAACGAAAAACGTTGCGAGCGCGTCGTGCTCCGAGAGTATGTCGAGCAGCAACCGCAAGCCGACATCCAGTCGGCTTGGAAGCACCTCCCACTGCGCGCGAGGGATGTGCGGTTCCAGCGCCAAGACCTGGAAATATTCTTCGACATCGACTGTGAAATGATGGCGCACCCGCTTGCGCGCGATACTCATGTTCGCTTGGATTCAGCTCTCAATGGATTCCAAAGCTAACAGTGGTCGCGGCGGATCGGCCATACAGTTTGTTTGAGCGCTCGCCAAGTTCCCAGAAGATCGCAGTTACCGCCATTCTGCTCGTCATTCTGGCGATCACGCTCAGTCCGTCGGGGACCGGACCTCCTTTGCAGTTCTCTTTCGAGCTAGGAGCCGGCCACCGATGGCTCGCAGATGGGATCTTGAATCTCTGCCTCTTCGTTCCATTCGGACTCGCGCTTGGGTGGAACGCACGATCACCCGCGAAGGCGGTTTTATGCGGTCTGCTGCTCTCCACAACGGTCGAGTTGGCGCAGATGTGGATTCCGGGTAGAGATCCCTCACTCAGCGATATCATCGCTAATACGGCTGGTACTGCAGTCGGGGCATTGATAGGACTACGCCCCAGAGCATGGCTCGTTCCCGACGCGAGAAGCTCGGTCGCACTTACTGTGCTTGCCGTTGGGGCCACCGTTCTGGTGATGATCTTGACAGCGGTGCTCGCCGCGCCGGGAGGGCCTGTCGCCATCAGTCGCGCTGGCAGTGATCTGGTGCTTGAATATCAATCACGCGCAAATGCGATCGGGCTCGATTCGCCGGGATATTGGCTGCCCCGCGCCTTTCCGGACAGCTCAAACGCAAATATTGGGTCGGTTTCAGTGCGGCGTGACGGCGCGCGGTGGTACGTAAGCGTACGAGGTAAACGGGCAACGCTTGGCCCGACGGTCGGAAAAGGGTGGGCGTTGCTCGCGTACACTGACGCGATTGCGCACCGCTGGGGGAAGGCGCTGGATACCGCGTGGGTGTTCCTGCTTTGCGTGCCGATCGGGTTCTGGGCGCGAAGCCGGACGGCTCTGGCTGCCGCGTGCGCCATCGTCCTCGTCTTGTTCTGGCTTCCCAACATAACTGGCGTCGTATCTACGCCCTTGATCGAATGGATCGGAGCCGGGCTCGGTTTTCTGGCCGGTGCATCTATCGGCTTGTTATCGCGCCAACTGTTGCACGGACCGGGGAAACGGACTTCTCTCAGCGAGCGGCGGAGATGATTCGAGCCAACTCGCGAACGCATCGATCTATGCGATCGTAGCTTTCGTCGAATGCAGCGTCGGGCTGTCCCCAAGGATCCAGAATAGTTCAACGATTGACTGGCCTTGGATCCAGATCTCCGAGCATGAGGACGAACTTCGAAGGAGTCACTCGAGTACGGATGGCGCGGGCCTGCTCTGGGGACATGACGACTATGAGATCCGCGGCTCCCAGATTCTCCGGGCTGATCAATGCGGAGCGATGAGCCGAGAGGTCGACGCCAAATCTCGATGCCGTAATGAGCGCATTGGACGGAGGGCAGCGCTCTGGCCCGACGAACCCTGCCGATGTGACCTTTATTCCGCTCGCGATCTCGGGCGCGCACGAGCGCAAAAATGCCGCGGCGGCGAAGGGACTCCGGCAGATATTGCCGTGACAGATGAAGAGTACGGACCGTGGCTTTACGCGCTTCAGCTCGTCTTGAGCTGCGCGTCGGCGCCGAGCGTGGAGCCGGGAAGTCGGGGCTTGCCGAAGGTCCCGGACCCACGTCCACCCCGCGACACGTGAAAGCTGGGAAGAAATGCCCTGTTGCATTGATTAAAAGGTCATTTGCTCAGCCGGACTACCAGCCCAGCCTGCAGAACAGCATGATCGGCACGGTCCGCGCCATGATCCCGAGATCACGCGTCGCGCTCCGAGTGCTGAGATACTCGAGATCATATTCGACTTTGCGACGGACATCATCGACCGAGGTGTCGTACGCCAGGTTGACCTGCGCCCACCCCGTGATGCCCGGCATCACACGCTGCCGCATGTGATAGTTCGGAATCACTTCGCGCAGCTCGGCGAAGATAGTCGGCCGCTCGGGTCTGGGCCCGACTATGTTCATGTGGCCGGCGAGTACGTTCAATAACTGAGGTAGCTCGTCCAGCCGGGTGTGGCGAAGGTGACGCCCGACGCCGGTGACGCGCCCGTCGCGCGGCGTTGCCCACACTTCTTTTTGGTCGCTCTCGGCAGCTTCCACCATCGTCCGGAACTTGAACATAGTGAATGGCCGGCCGCCGAGATCTTGGATCCGGCTATCTTCGTGCGACGGTGCGCTGTTCCAGCGCCGATCGAGACCGATTCGGGTCTGCTTGTAGAATACAGGTCCTCGGCCGGACAACTTGACCGCCACGGCAATCAGAAGAAGCAGCGGCGCCGCGATAAGAAGACCAAGGGCCGCGACGAAGACGTTGAGAGCGCGAGTCGCGCGCTCTGTTCCCAGCAGAGTTCCGGCGGTCGTGCTCTGTCCCTTGTACGACCCGACTTCGAACGAGGCGTGGGATAAGGGAAGGGCGTTCGGGCGAAAGGTCGCGCGATCTCTCAACCGGAAAGCACGCAGTCGGGTTTTCTTGGGAGAGTTGGTTTCGACGTATTCGGTGTCGGGACCAGTGACTTCAGCGGCTGTCGTCGCCATACAGGGATGAATTAGTAGGTTGGGTCCCGAGGATCAAAACGCGCGGGGCATGTGCACTTGTGTCGCGGCGTAATCCAACGCAGCCCTTATGCTCGTGCATCGGTCAGAATGGGGTTTGGGTACTGCGTTGGTGCATAACGATTTAGGAACGACTGGAGACGCATGTTAACCCTTGATTACCGCAAACTGTGTTGCGCGCCATCGACACTTTCTTGCGGGCCGTCCACAGTTTCCTCTACGAGTGCTCGTGTGGGAAGCTGCGCAAGTAGTTAGCCAGAAGGATTGGGTGTCAAATCCGAACTGATCGCAAAGGGCACTCGGTCCTTGCCGATTACGCAGGTCCGGATTGGGGAAGAACCTGGTTAACCGCACTGATCAATCGCCGAGCGATTGTCGCCCCAAGGGTGCTCGCGGCCGCGAGACCCATTTCAGCTCCCGGAGTTGTGTTCACGGCGGAAACCTGCACTGGCACGACTACTCTGACTAGCGCCTCTTCGGTGTGTCCTCTGAACGCGGCATCGCGAAGCAGGTTCCATTTGACTGCGTACTCGCTTGCTACCACGCGCCCGCGTCCCTGATACCAGTAATACACAACGGCGCGAGTGCGCCCGTTCTTGAGAACGTATCTGTTGACTGTGTACCCCACGCCATCGGCTGTCACGGTTTGTATGCCGCCCGAAAGAACTTCCCACCCTGCGCCGGGAAGACAGTTGCGCGGCGAATGTATTGACTTGCCGCGGGTCTGCCGATCGTAGTAGGAAACCAGGGTTGTAAAGGCAACAACCGAATCGCGCATGTACGCGCGCGCGACGTAACTCGTCATCCCGGCAACGCGACGTTCCTCATCTCCGATTATCTGATTCCGGACACGGTACCCGTCAACGGACGGAAGGACGTGGTCGATTGACGCAGCGAGCGGCACAGCATGCTGGCCTCTTGCGGCGGCGACTAGTACGTATCCCAGAGCGAGAATGAGGGCTGGGAAGTATGGTTTCAGCTTAGACATCACGAGTTTCCAACTTCATCAAGTATTGCTCGACGAGCACGAATACCCAGGCAAGAAGTCCAAGGGACGCGACTGAGACGAGAAACAACAGCCATCCCTCCGTTAGGTGCATGAAGCCTTCGCCGAAAGAGGGACTCACGAAGTAAACGAGGAAGCCGGTGAGGAAAACGCGGACTCCATTCATGAGGATCGCCACTGGAATGACCAGAGCCAAGATGGCTAGTCGAGATATCGGGTGGCGAAGCGCGACCGCGCCCATGAGGATCCCGAGGCCGACAAGTGCAGTGAGCGAGCGCAGCCCACTGCACGCCTCGGTAACGAACAACTCGCGTCCGGGCAGTCTAATGATGTTGCCCATCAGTTGAACCGGAACATGCCGCGACGAAAGCAGTTTCGCGCCGATGCGCGAAGCCTCGAACTGGAGCGGTAACGCAAGCTGTTGGGTGACGAGCTCTGGGAGCGGTACGGTAAGGGCAGCCAGCGTGAATGGAAGCCACCACCAACGCAGCTGTGTAACCCCAAAATGATAGACAGTGAGCGCCGCGAGCGCTAAGACTACGGACTCCCGCATGGTGAACAGTTCGGCGGCGAGCCCCGAGATGTAACGAATGAACACTGCCGCGAGGAGAATCGCGATCCCTAGCCCGTGATTCGGACTTGCGGTGTCACGAATGCCGGAGCGCCAGGCGAGCCATGCGGCCAGAGGGGCGAGAAGCAATCCATGGCCCGCCTCGGGTAGCCGCCACCAATCCTGGACGAGAAGCAGCAGGGGTTGGGCAAACAGAGCCAGGAACGCGGCGGCTGTGGCGAGCGCGGGAGCGAATCGCTTTAGCGCGACGTACGAGCGCGCCATTGGTAAGGGCGCATCCGAAATGACGTGACTAGCGTAGGCGAAGCGGCCGCTCGGAGCTGGTGCGCCGGTCCCCATTCAGGATATCCAAATCATCGATAAGAGCGAGACATGCGCGGATAGTAGTATCGGAACTTACATGCGGATGCGTCAGAGGACCATGGATGCTAGCTCAGCTATCCCGACGACGGCGCCATCGCGAGATCGGTACGCCCGCGCCAAGCAACCCTGTCGCTAAAAGCGCGAGTGTTGCGGGTTCGGGGGTGGTCGTCGTGTGGCAGTCCTGACCACCCATCCAGGAATGTGAAAATCGGTTTGCTAATGCGGGACTCAGGTACCGCAACAAGCGAGATAGGCCACAGCAACGGACATGCCGATTGAGCCAAGAAAGGCAAGCTCTGATGTCACATACACTTACCGCTAGACGAGCGCGCCCTTATAAAGACCATTTCGTCGCGAGTGCGGCGTGGTTGCATCACTTTGTGCGGTCGGGCCGAGTCGCCTCCGGAGCGAAACTCCTTGACAGATGTTTCCCCAGAGCGCAAATAGAGGTGTCCAGCTCTGCTGTGGAAATCACAAGGAACATACGATTTGTGATACGCCCCTGAGAATGTTCGTACCGGAGCGAAGTCTATTCTGCGGTGAATGTTGCTAGCTAAGCCGCTTGGATTCCTGTAGGGAACAACGTAGCACAGGGGAGAACTGATACTTGGGCGCGCATCGCGGAGAAGAATCGGGCAAAATCGCACTAATGCCGGGTGTTGCGGACGTTGCGAGCGGTTTGCTTCCGGTATCCAAATTGAGCATCACGGTTCTCGTCGTGGACGATGATCGCAGCCTGCGAGAAGGTTGCGCCAGCTATTTCCAGGTCGAAGGTTACGATGTTACGTCGGTCGGAAGCGGGACCGCCGCGCTCAATTTAGTTGGGCGTCGACATTTCGATCTGGTAATGTTGGATCTCTACATGACTGAAGTGTCAGGCATGGAGATTCTCCGCGCCACTCTGACCGCGAACAAAGACACTCTTGTCGTCGTGATGACGGGCAATCCGAGCGTGGAATCGAATCTTGAAGCACTCCGGGTTGGCGCGTGGGATTACATGCTCAAGCCATTCACACCCACGCACCTTGATGTGCTTGTGGGCAAGGCGGCGCACCATATCGCTGCTATGCGTGAGGCGCGCGGGCAGGCAGCGAGTCAGGTTGGTCGGAACGGGAATAGCGACCTGGTAGTTTGTCTCGGTACCGCACCGCCGTTCCGGCAGGTGATTGCGCTTGCGCGCAGAGTGGCTCCGACAGACGCGTCGGTAATGCTTTGCGGCGAGAGTGGCACGGGAAAAGAGGTTCTCGCCCAACTCATTCACCGTCACAGTCGTCGAGTCGAAAAACAACTCGTACCAATCAACTGCGCGGCTTTGCCCGAGAACCTGCTTGAATCCGAAATGTTCGGGCATCGTAAAGGTGCCTTCACCGGGGCAGACCGCGATAAGCCGGGACTCCTGGAGGTTGCAAATGAGAGCACCCTCTTTCTCGATGAGATAACTGAAATGTCGCAGCGGCTTCAGGCAAAGCTGCTGCGCGTTCTGCAGGACGGCGTTGTTCGAAGAGTCGGCGGTGAGACTCAGCAGAAGGTCGATGTGCGGTTCATATCCGCGACCAATCGCGATCCGCAGGAAGCAGTTACGAGCGGCGTGCTCCGCGAGGATCTATTTTACCGGTTACGTGTCGTCCTTATCAAGCTGCCACCGCTGAGGGAGCGCGTGCAGGACATCCCTCTGCTCGCCAATCATTTTCTCTCGTTTTACTGGGAGCGCCATCGAGCGCGGGAAGAAATTCCGAAGTTCACGGAGTCGAGTCTCGATCTCCTGAGTTCGAAACAATGGCGAGGGAACGTCCGAGAGCTCCAAAACGTGATTGAGTACCTCGCGGTGCTAGCTGACCCGGGCCAATCGATTCTGCCTGCGGACATCCCGTTCTACGAGAGTGCGGTGACCAATGGAGAGGGAAACGCCATTCCTGCTTCGCTCTTCGACGAAGGGTATCATTCTGCGCGCGAAAAACTCGTCAGCAATTTCGAAAAAGCGTATCTCTCGCGGATCGTAGATCGAGCGGGCGGCAACATGTCGAAGGCCGCGAGGATGGCCAGTATTGACCGGACCACGCTTTACCGGCTGATCGAGCGATACAGTCTGAGCCGAGAAGAATTCACAGACGGTCGCATTCCTTCATAACGTACCAGTGCGAATGCGTGGAAGCGAGGCAACCAACAGGCTTGACGGGCCGAATCTCGTCCGAACGGCTCAAACCGAGGTCGAACCATTTCCGTCTTCAGACATCGCAGAGGGCGTCTGGCGTGCCTTCGACAGAGCAATTGGTGAAGCAAGAGAGACCTTTACTCCGGCGGTGTCCCGGGAAGACCTGATACCCTTTCTCGACTCGCTTCGCGACGCGGTCCGGTGTGTCGTCCTCGGCGTCCGGCCCAATCCTCCTTCGGCGCCTTCCTCGATCTCAACGGCGCAACTATTGGAATGTGTGAGACGACGGTTCGTCGATGAACTTGTCTCTGAGGAAGCGCGGGACGCTCAGCAAGCCATACACATCCTGAGCGCGCTAGGACGCGTGCAGTGCCTTCTCGATGTCAACGGGCCTGAGCAGATGCCTGACTTGGTCGCCGGCCGCGACGCCGCCGGGCTCCTGATCGAGATAGCGCATGACATGAGATCACCGTTGGCTGCGATCCTTTTTCTTCTCGACATGCTTCGAACGGAGCGCAGTGGACCCGTAAATAGCTTGCAGCAGCAACAGCTTCGCCTGATTTACGCCGCTTCACTCGGTATTATGCAGCTAGCGTGCGACATGATCGATTCGGTGAGGGGTGCCTCACGCCTGATGGCTGAGCGCCCTATCGAATTCTCGATCGCAGAGACTTTTGCTTCAGTCAGGGATATCGTTCTGCCGATGGCGCAGGAGAAAGGTGTGGAGCTCGATTTCATTCTGCCGCCGGGTGACAGACGCAAGGGACTTCAGACCGTAATCCACCGGGTCCTCCTCAATCTGACGAGTAACGCGATCAAATTCACTAACACTGGCGTGGTTACACTGGCGGCGGTTGAAGTCTCGGGCACCATGATCGAGTTTTCGATTCAAGATTCCGGTCGAGAAATTCCGGCAGAGGTGATGGAACAACTTTTCCGACCGTTTCGCCGGTCCGATTCACGGGGGGCGCGCACCTTCTCCAGTGCGGGTCTTGGGCTCTCGATCTGCCACAAGCTGACCATGGCCTTGGGGAGCGAGCTTCAAGTGACAACCACGCCCACTAAGGGCACGCGTTTCTGTTTTGTTCTGAGTCTGCCCCTCGCATAGACGTAGGTCGTCTGCCAAGCTTCAGTTGAGAAAAAGAGAGGCGCCTCAGAAGGCGCCTTTTGCTCATGCGCGAAGGGCCGGAACTCCTGTGACCGGCGTTTCCCTGACTGAAATCTCCTTCGTCTCGTCTTCCGAAGCGGCAATTGGATGCATCGGGTGTGGATGAAAATCGGGGAGGAGATTCCGAAGTAACTGTTTGAGCTCGTCGTCCGGATGCTCCGACTCTGCCGCGCTCACAAGAGCCTCGATTCGACGCATTATGCCTTCGGGGAGAATTCCATTCCTCGCTCTCAGGACTTTTGGGTGGTCAGTAGCGAGAACATTTTCCGCGCTGAAGAACATCTCCTCGTAGAGTTTCTCTCCGGGACGTATGCCCGTGAACGTGATCTCAATGTCTGTGCCGACGGCCAGGCCAGAGAGTCTGATCAAGTCGGTTGCGATGTCCACGATCTTGATTGGCTCGCCCATGTCGAGCAGAAACACTTCACCGCCGCGACCGAGCGCGCCGGCCTGAAGAACCAGCTGCACAGCTTCGGGAATGGTCATGAAGTAGCGCTGCATCTCGGGGTGGGTGACGGTGACGGGACCGCCGGCGCGGATCTGACGAAGGAATGTCGGCACGACACTCCCTCTACTACCCAGCACGTTTCCAAAGCGCACTGAAACGAAGTTTCGGTCGTGTTTCGAAGCAGCGCGCTGGACGATCATCTCGGCGATTCTCTTCGTCGCGCCCATCACACTCGTGGGGCGAACTGCTTTATCCGTCGAGATGAAGACGAAGTGCTCGCAGCCTGACTCGAGCGCCGCATCAACAACGTTCAGCGTTCCGAACACGTTGTTCGTGATCGCCTCGATCACGTTTTCTTCCATCAACGGAACGTGCTTATGAGCAGCTGCGTGAAAAACCGCGTGTGGTTTGTGCGCTCTGAAGATTGCTGCGACGCGCTTTTTATCACGGACATCTGCGATGACCGGAATCAAGGAAACGTCCGCGAAATCAGCTCTAAGCTCGTGGAGAAGGTCGAATATTGAATTTTCGCCGTGACCGAGCACAACCAGGCGCGAGGGAGCCAACCGCGCGATCTGACGGCAAAGCTCGCTCCCAATTGAGCCGCCGGCGCCGGTAATCAGTACGGTCTCGCCGGTCGCCAACTCGGCCACGGCTGCCAAGTCTGTCTCTACTGGCTCGCGGCGCAGGAGGTCTTGAATCTCAACCTCACGAAGGCTCGTTCCGTTCGTCTTAGCGGTGATCAGCTCCGGAAGACTTGGAACGGTAAGTGTGGGGATGCCGCAATCGAGCCCAGCTCTTACAACTTTTCGGACAACATCTCCGTGAGCTGAGGGCATTGCGATAATGAGCTCGGAAACTCCATGTTGCTCAATGATTCCCTTAATGGCGCTGAGAGGGCCGAATATCGGAAGCTCCACCAGCATACGGTTCTGCTTGGTTGGATCATCATCAACGAAGCCGATCGGCTCAAAGCCAAGATGCGGGTTGGCGAGAAGCTCTTTCGCGATGAGCTTTGCAGTGTCGCCGGCGCCGACAATCAGGGCAGGGCGACCTGGATCGTCTCGTCTCCGACGGCGATTCTTGACTCGGATCGTTCGGGCAAGCAGGCGTGGCAGCGCGATCGCCGCGGTCGTAAGAAACGCGTCGATGAACACAACCGAGAAGGGAACACGGCTCGGCGTAATTTGTGTGGCAGGCAAGAACCAGAGACCAATGGCAGCCGCAATAACCGCTGCGGCGGCGCCCGCGAAAAGAATCTGCTTCAACTCCCCAATGCTGGCCTGGCGCCAGAGACGCCGGTACATACCGAAATTGTAGAACACAGCGAGACGCAGCGCACCAGCGAGAAAAATGTATGGCAGAACCATCCGCAGGTTGTCGCCGAGCCAGCTGAAGTCTTCAAACCGAACTGCGAATGCGATGACGGGCGCGACAACGAGTGACGCTGCATCTAGCAGGAAGAGATGCCGGTTTCTCATCCGCATGGGAGGAACGTCTTGAGTAATGTCACTTGCTAGGTTGCGGGTGGTCTAAACAATTGCGACGGGTTATCGTCGCCTCAATAGAAGGATGTGTGCGAGATGACCGGCAGACTAAGGTATTGCCTTGTGGGTCGAAGAACTAGTGTTCACCTTCGACCGCAATATGACGCCGTGTTTGTCCGATGGCGTACAGCAACCGGCCCATATTCCTCCAGGACGAGTTTGTGTTCTCTGCAAAAGGATGAGCGGCGTG
>Ga0207929_1000257_pt1 | contig 15085 bp, 10 predicted proteins | sample NGESurdeep072012_FD_184466 | JGI IMG/M metagenome (GOLD analysis project Ga0207929, IMG submission 184466) | Arctic peat soil microbial communities from Barrow, Alaska - NGEE Surface sample 53-1 deep-072012 (SPAdes) | ecosystem: Environmental > Terrestrial > Soil > Wetlands > Peat ... | reverse complement strand
GCATCCCTTCATCGAAACCCAAAAAGAGTGGCTCCGCGACAACATCCCCCCGTTCAGGGCGGGTGACACGCTCCGCGTCAACGTGCGCGTGCGCGAGGGTGACAAGGAAAGAATCCAGGCTTTCGAAGGTGTCTGCATCGCCAAGCGCGGCGGCGGAGTCAGCGCGACCTTCACGGTTCGCAAGATCTCCAACGGAATCGGCGTCGAGCGCATTTTCCCGGTTCACAGCCCGATGATCGCGGAGATCATCGTTGTCCGCCGCGGACGCGTCCGTCGCGCCAAGCTGTACTACCTGCGCCACCTGACCGGCAAGGCTACCCGCATCAGGGAGCGGAAGGCCAAGGTGACGGTGCCGGGCTCGGAGACCGTAGCAGAGGCAGGAGCCGAGGCTGGGGTCGAGGCCTAGCGCTCTCCTCGCTCGCCGAGCGTAGAACAGCATGCAGGACGAGGTCGAATCGGGCACTCCCCAGTCGGCCCCCGAAGCTACAAATCCCAATGAAGGACAAACCCGCCGCCGGCACATGCCGCGGCGGAAGCGCTGGACCACCATCGAGCGAGACCTGCGCATCGCAAAGGGCTCGCTCCTCGCGGGTGTCGACGAAGTAGGCAGAGGCCCGATCGCGGGACCGGTCGTGGCCTGCGCCGTGATAATGCCCGCCGACACGCGCGCGATCGCCGGAGTGGACGACTCCAAGCGGTTGACGCACGACCAGCGCGTCCGGCTTGCCGTCAAGATCCGAGAGCGCGCGATCGCATTCTCGCTCGGCGCTGCCTCGGTGCGCGAGATCGATCGCATCAACATCTATCAGGCAAGCGTGCTTGCCATGCGGCGCGCGCTCGAGCGCCTGAAGGTCAGGCCGGATTACGTAGTGATCGACGGGCGCGCCATGCGCACGCTTCCCATTCCGCACACGGCGGTCGTGCACGGCGATGCGCGGTGCTTCAGCATCGCGTGCGCGTCCATCCTCGCCAAGGTCACTCGCGATCTCCTGATGACGCGGCTCGCCGTGCGGTATCCGCAGTATATTTGGGACCACAACGCCGGCTACACGACGCGGGAGCACGTGGCCGGACTCACGTCGCACGGAATCACGCCGCACCACCGCAGGAGCTTCTGCCGGATCAGCGATCTGCTACTCGAGCTCGAGCATCAGACCGTGTCGCAGGATCTCGAGCCACGAGCGTTGGACGATGTCGGCATGCCGGACGAGGACGATTTCGATTACGAAATTGTAGCCGGCGCTGAACTCGGTCTCGACGACGTGGACCAGCAACTGGACCGAGAGCTGTAAGCGGCGCGAGCCGGATCACAACACCGAGAGGAATCGCCGTGGCCGAAGCGCTCGTTGGACTGATAATGGGCTCCAAGTCCGACTGGGACACCATGCAGCACGCGGCTCAGATTCTCGATGTCCTGGGGGTCCCGCACGAGACGAAAATCGTCTCCGCGCACCGTACTCCAGATCTGCTCTTCGAATACGCCGCGTCCGCCGAGCAGCGTGGAATCGAAGTGATCATCGCGGGAGCGGGCGGCGCGGCGCATCTCCCCGGGATGGCTGCGGCCAAGACAGTGCTTCCAGTGCTGGGCGTTCCGGTCGAATCGAGGGCGCTGCAGGGCATAGACTCGCTGCTCTCGATCGTGCAGATGCCAGCGGGCGTGCCAGTCGGTACGCTTGCCATCGGCAAGCCTGGCGCGATTAACGCCGCGCTGCTCGCCGCGTCCATCATTGCCATAAGTCGGCCCGATATCAGAGACAGGCTGCGCGCGTTTCGCGCCGAGCAGACCAAGGCGGTTCTCGCTCAGCCCGACCCGGCCGCGAGCGAGTGAGAGTCGGAGTCCTCGGCGGCGGGCAGCTCGGAAGAATGCTCGCGCTCGCCGGCTATCAGCTTGGCATCGAGTTCAGATTCTTCGATCCAAACGCCGGTGCTCCAGTCGGGCAGATCGGTCAGTTGATCGCCGCGGACTATGGTGATCAGGCGGCGCTAGAGCGCTTTCTCGAGGGCGTGGATGTCGTCACCTACGAATTCGAGAGCATACCTGTCTCGACGGTGAGGTTCGTCGCCGAGCGTATCAAGGTTTTTCCGCCTGTAAAGGCGTTGGCGATCGCGCAGGACAGGCTGCTGGAGAAGCAGCTCTTTACCGATCTGGATATTCCCACTCCTCCCTTCGCTCCAGTAGACCAGATCCAGGATCTGCAGCGCGCTGCCGCTCGTATCGGGCTCCCGGTCGTCCTTAAGACCCGCAGAATGGGTTACGACGGAAAGGGACAGGCCGTGATCCGCGACGCGGCGTCGCTCGAAGCGGCCTGGCAGCGACTCGAGGGATCGCAACTTCTGGTCGAGAAGTACGTCGGGTTCCAGCACGAGCTGTCCGTGATCGGCGTCCGTGACACCGCCGGACGGGAGGTATTCTATCCACCAATCGAAAACGTCCACCGGGAAGGAATCCTGCGACAGTCGACGGCGCCTGCGCCGAGCGTGACACCAGAGCTCGCCGCGGTTGCGACCGAATACTGCCGGCGGCTGATGGATCGTCTCGCGTACGTTGGCGTCCTCGCGCTGGAGCTTTTTTCCGTCGATGGGGAATTGTTCGCGAATGAGATGGCGCCCCGCGTCCATAACTCGGGTCACTGGACCATCGAGGGCGCGGAAACGAGTCAGTTCGAAAATCACCTGCGGGCTTTGTTGTCGCTGCCACTCGGGGCCACGACTCCCCGCGGAGCCTCCGTGATGTTCAACATCATCGGACACATTCCGACCCTCGAGCGCGTAATGGCGGTGGAGGGTGCGCACCTGCACCTCTATGGGAAGGCACCCACCGAGAAGCGGAAGGTCGGTCACGTTACGCTCGTAGCTGGCACCCCAGCGGAGCTGGAGCGGGGCTCGGGCGAGCTTCGGCTTGCTCTGGGCCTGGAGGGCGGTGGCGCGTGATCCCTGTGTCGGGGTCGTCAGCGAGGCCGCCGAAACGCCCCCGAAGCCGGTTCAAACCAATGGGACGGGCCAGACTGTCATATCTGCAGCCACAGGAAAAGCCGATTGTCCCGCATTCAAACCTTTGAGCCCTTTGAGTTATCCAATCACGCAACAAACCAGGGACAACGATCGAATGGCGGCGGCATCCAACCTGGCACACGTAGCAATGGGTGATTCCACTGACGTGGCGCTAGCCGCCGGCGGGGACCGTCAGGCCTTCGAGCGGTTGTACCAGACGCACGCGAACAGGGTGTTCTCACTCTGTGCGCGGATGGCCGGAAGCAGGACGAAGGGTGAGGAGCTGACCCAGGATGTCTTCGTGAGGACATGGGAGAAGCTCCCGCAGTTCAGGGGAGAGAGCGCATTCTCGACCTGGTTGCATCGCCTCGCGGTGAACGTGGTGTTGAACGCGCGAAAGAGCGAGGGCAAGCAAGCCTCGAGAATGGATGAGGGAGATGTCGACGACGAGCGGTGGGATCAGGACGCCCGTGCTCCGATGTACGTCGAGCGGATGGACCTGGCGCAAGCGATATCTGGGCTACCAGCGGGAGCGCGAAAGGTTTTTGTGCTCCACGATGTGGAAGGGTACAAGCACGAGGAGATTGCGGAGATGATGGGAATCACCTCGGGCGGGAGTAAGGCGCAGCTGCATCGCGCGAGACTTCTTTTGAGAGAGGCGCTGGAACGATGACGAGCTCCAACATGAACTGCGAAGCGTTCGATGCCGCGCTCCCCGACTATCTCGAGGGAACGCTGGACGACTCGCGTCGCGCTTCTGCCGAACGGCATTTGAGCGAGTGCGTGCGTTGCGCCAGTGTGCTGAGAGACATCGAGAACATCAGCAAGGAAGCGGCGGCGATGCCGGATCTCGTTCCGTCGCGCGATCTGTGGCAGGGGATCGAGGCGCGCATAGCGGCGCCGGTGATTCCACTATCCGCTCGGCCCGAGCGTCAGAGACGCTTCGCGCCGGCGTGGATGGGAGTCGCGGCAGCGGCGCTGATCGTGAGCACCGCGGGAATTACCTACATGCTCACGTCGCACTCGCTGCGGTCGACACAGGGCAGTGCTGTCGCCCAGTTGAGGCCGATCGACAATCAGCCGCGAACGAATACCGGCTCGAATTCCGGAGTGACTCCGGGCTCGACCACGCCCTCGCCGGTGGATGTCGGTGTCCCGGGCACTCAGCCCGGCGCGACATCGCGCATCGTCATAGGCGACGCCCCCACGCGTCAGCGCGGCATACCTGCCCGTCTCGCGAGCCAATCCACAGCTGACCGCGAGCATTCCGATCTCGTATACGGAAAGGAGATCCAAATGCTCCAGAACATCGTGAGCCAGCGGAGGGCCCAACTCGACTCCTCGACGGTGGCGATCATCGAGAGGAATCTTCAGATCATAGATGCTGCAATCGCACAGAGCAGGGCGGCCCTCGCCAGAGATCCGGCCAGCCACATGCTCGACCAGCAGCTGACACACGCGCTCGACAAGAAAGTCGAGCTTCTACGTACGGCGGCCATGCTGCCGGCAAGCACATGAAAATGAAAAACCGAATCCAACTTTCGCGGCTCGTCGTCGTAGCGGTCGCAGTAATGGCCCTTCCAATTGCGGCAAAGGCGCAGGACGAGCAGGGGGTGCAGATACGCGGCCTCACTAAGATAGACACAACAGTGAGACTGGACCGCGGCGGCGCCGTGGACCTCTCGCTCATTTCCGGGAAAATCCGCGTCACGGGCTGGGATCGCCCCGACGTCAAGATCTCGGCGTCCATCGAGAGCGGGCTGCTGCGCTTCACTGCGAATTCGTCGAGGGTCAGCCTGAGCGTGGACGACTCCGACGAAGGGGGCCGGAGGGGCCGCCGGCATAACAACGTGGGTGACGCCCGCTACGATGTATCGGTTCCGCGTGGAACGCGGCTCATCCTCGAAGCCGTGTCGGGCGACTTAACGTCGAAGGGCTCGCAGGGCGAGATCGAGGCGACGAGCGTCAGCGGCGACGTCGACGTGACCGACGGCGTACGTACGGTGAGCGCCGAGTCGGTCTCAGGATCGGTGCACGCCGCCCAGGTAAACGGAAATCTGCGAACTGAGACGGTCAGCGGAGACCTACGCGCCGAGAACGTGACTGGAGACGTCGGGGCGAGCTCGGTGAGCGGCAACATCCGCCTCGTCGGAATTCAATCGAAAGATGTGCGCACGGAGACAGTGAGTGGCGACATAGTGTATTCGGGAGCGATCGAGCCGTCGGGTAAGTACGGCTTCGAATCCCACTCGGGAACCCTGCGGCTCAATATTCCGCCTGGCGCGGGAGCGCAGTTCAGCGTGGAGACCTTCAGCGGCGATCTGCAGTCGGATTTTCCCGTCACGATTCAACCCAAACCCAGCCTGAGAAGGGAAGGTCGAATCGAGTTCACGATCGGTGACGGGAGAGCAAAAGTTACCGCCCAGACATTCAGCGGCAGCATAGTGATCAACAGTGGTTCAGACTCAACCACCCGGAGAGATGATGAATAGAACGAGACTTTTGGCCGCTCTCGCCGTCCTGCTCGCGGCGCCGGCGCTCGGCGCGCAGCAGCAGTATGGGCGCGACTCGGATACATGGAAGTGGGATGGCCGGGTGGACGCAGGCCACTGGATGAACGTGTTCAACATCAACGGCTCGGTGGATTTTGCGCCCAGCCCCGACAACATGGTTCATCTCCTTGCCGTGAAGAGGTCGAACGGGCGCGAGATGGACGACATCCATTATGAAGTCGTCCAGGCTGGCGGTAACGTCACGATCTGCGCCATCTGGAACAACAACTCGAGCTGCGAGGATGGCGGTATCGAGTCGTCTCACCGCAACGGCAACAACGAGACCCACTCGAACGTCAAGATCACGGTCAGCGTGCCACGCTCCGTCAAGGTCGGCGCGCATTCTGTCAATGGTGGCGTATCAGTGCGCGACGTTGGCGCCGAGGTGCGGGCGAACACCGTGAACGGCGGCGTCGTTGTCCGCAACACCAGCGGGCCCGTACGGGCAACAACGGTGAACGGCGGCGTCGACGTGAATACCGCGGCGGGCCCCGTGACGGCCGAGACGGTCAACGGAAACGTCGATGCGCGGATGGCCTCGCTTCAGGGTGATGACGATATGAACTTCAAGACCGTCAACGGATCCGTGACGATTTATGTGCCCGCGCGCTTCGACGCTACTTTCCAATTCGACACCGTGCACGGTGGAATCGAGAGTGATTTCCCGATGACGCTCTCGGGCCGCTGGGGTCCGCGCCACGCATCGGGGACAATCGGGAATGGCGGACGCGACGTGAGGGCGAGCAGCGTGAACGGCAGCATCGAGTTGAGGAAACAGTAAATCCGGACTCGCTGAAATCGACTCGAAAGGCGAATCACGACAGAATGAAGAGAGGGAGCCGCCTGGCTCCCTCTCTTTCTTATTCACGCGATCATCGCCGCGATGGTACTGAGGCGAGCAGGCTCACGCCCAGGTAAATCGACCGCTGGGATCCCGGCTCGTAAAACTTCCCGCCGGCGGCGTTCACGCTGACGGACGAGATGTACCGCGTGCCGAACAGATTCTGCGCTCCAAGCGTGAGCTCCGCGCCCGATCCATTCCACAACGCGCTCGACACGATTCTCGCATTGAAGATTGCGTAGCCAGGAGAGCTCTCCGAATTCGCATCGTTGACGAACATTCTGTCGGCGAGGGTCGCTTCCGTGACCAGCGTCGCGAGCGACCCGTGCAGCGCCGCGCTTGCCTGAAGCGTCTGGCGCGGAATGCCGGGGATCCTGTTTCCGGCGTAGTGCGCTGTGTCCACGGTGAAGTCGACGAAACGATAGTTCGCGTAGGTGTAAGCCCCGCCTAGCTCGAGCTGCCTGATCGCAATCCCGAGACCCAGCTCCAACCCTCGCCGCGATGTGCGGCCGGCGTTCCGAAAGTATCGCCTGCCCCCGCTGCCGGGGATGTCGAACGGAATGAGCTCGTCGTGCACGCCGGTTGCGAACAGCGCCGCATTGTATTGCAGCCCGTTGTCGCCCACGCCTTTGACCCCGACTTCGTAGGTCGTCGAGCGCTGGGGCTTCAGGTCGCGATTTATCCCGCCCGCTCCGCTCGGCTGATTCCCGAGCTCGGTCGCGGTGGGAGTCTCGAACGCCGACGAGATGTTTGCGTAGGCGCTGTGCGATTCAGAGAGACGGGCGAGAATGCCCACCATTGGACTCACGGCGTCGAGAAGTCGCTGACCCGAGTCGTCCGGATTCGTCGCGTTGATCAGCTTGTCCTTCACTCGGAAGCGCACGGCATCGGTCCGGGCCGACGCGGTGAAGGTGTATCGCTTTCCGAGGTCCAGCTCGTCCCGGAGGTACGACCCGAACGAGGAGACGATCTCGCGCTGATCCAGCGTCACAGACCCGCGTTCAACGCCGAGGACCGGGCATGTTGGCGTCGGCGCGGCGAGCGGGGGAACGTCGTTGCAGTTGGTGTAATTCAGGCGCAGGTCGTTCTGCAGCTGGACTTCCGTCCCCGCGGTGAGTCTGTGATCAGCGCCCAGCACCGAGAAGGGAAGTGTCGCTCTCAGGTTCCCGCCTGACATCGCGCGGCCAACATCCACCACAGCGAAGGTCAGCGGATTGTCGAGTGTCCGTGTTCCGACGTATCCCGATGCCTCGATCTCACCGCGCGCAACGCTGTGACGCCCTGTGAGCCCGAACTGGGATTGAGTCACGGCCTTGCGGGCCCCTTTTCTTATCGAGAGCGGATCCGCCATTCGAGGATCAGTCTCGAACTGTGCTCGAGTAATGGCTCCCGGATTCTGCGCGACCGGCGTATTAACTCCGAGCCACTCGAGCGCGTAGGACCCTCCGCTGTCGTCGTACGATATGCGCGCGAACCCGTTCGTCATTCGCTGACGCGAGTAGTCGCGATAGCCGTCACTTTCGGTTCGTGCAACATTGGCCTGATATCCGAATCCATCGGCCGCACCCCCCGTCTTCGCGACGAGACGACGCGTGTCAAAAGCTCCAGTCCACATTCGAACAGCACCCGAAACCGGAACTGGAGGCGGGTCACTGGTGCGGATGTCAACCACTCCGCCACCCGCATTTCCATAGAGCGAGGATGCGCTGCCGCGCATTACCTCCACGCGGCCCACCGACTCGAGATCGAGGTAGTCAACAGGCGTCTGACCGTCGGGGAGCGTAAGGGGAATGCCATCCCGCAGCACTCGGATGCCCCGGACCCCGAATGCGGAGCGCGCGCCGAAGCCGCGAATGGAGATGCGCGGATCCTGCGACGGATTGTTTCGGTTCGAGACCGAGAGACCGGGGATCAGCCACAGTGTCTCATCGAGCGAGAGATGCTGCTGACCCGGTCGCATCGAGTCCGGGGTCTGAACGGTGAGGGCAAAAGGGAGGTCGAGGGGGGATCTGTGTGCTCCGCGCCCGACCTCCACGACTACCGGCTCGAGCTTGGCTACCGTCGTATCCTGGGCGCAAGCGTAATTCGCGAGCGGGGCGAGTGAAATCACCGCCGCCGCCACGCCGATAGCGTTCGAGTTCATGATCCTATATACAGGTCAGTACACGCGCGCTCAACTCGGCCGCGGCTCAGCCCTCGTCGAGAACCTTCCTCACCGTTTGCAGCAAGGCTTCAGAAGTGAAGGGCTTTTGAAGAAAACTCTTCGAGGGCTCGATGAATCCCCGTCTGATGATGTCGTCGTCGGTGTAACCCGACATATAGAGCGACTTCATTCTCGGGCGAATTCCCGCCAGCCGCTCCACCAGACCCCTGCCATTCATGCCGGGCATCACGATGTCGGTAAGCACCAGATCGATTATGCCTACCTCCTTCGTCGCGATGTCCATTGCCTCGCGTCCGTGCTGCGCCGACAGGACTCGGTAACCCTGTTTCTCCAGAATCCGCGACGTTAATCCGCGCACTGCCTCTTCGTCTTCGACGACCAGAATCGTCTCGGATCCCCGCGACGCTTCCTTCGTGGCGGGCTTGTATTCCCCTGGCTGGAAGGCCGTGACGGCGCTGACCTCCGGAAAATAGAGCTTGAGCGAGGTTCCATGCCCCGGCTCGCTGTAAATCCAGACGTATCCGCCCGATTGCTTGACGATTCCATACACGGTTGCCAGGCCGAGGCCCGTCCCCTTGCCGGCTTCCTTTGTCGTGAAGAACGGATCGAACGCGTGCTCCCGCGTGTCAACGCTCATTCCGACGCCCGTGTCTCCCACGGCGAGCATCACGTAGCGTCCAGGCATGACCGGCGCGTGCTCGCTGGTGTAAGTCTCGTCCAGCTCGACGTTCCGGGTCTCGATGCTTATCGTGCCGCCCTGAGGCATCGCGTCGCGAGCGTTAACCACCAGATTCACGAGGATCTGCTCGAGCTGGCCCGGGTCGGCGACGACATACCCACGCGCGGCGCAGGCCGAGGCGATCGTGATATCCTCGCCGATGAGACGTCGCAGCATGGGCTCGACGGTCGCCACCACACTGTTCATGTCGAGCACTCTTGGCTGCAGAATCTGCTTGCGGCTGAATGCCAGCAGCTGCCTGGTGAGTGTGGAAGCCCGCTCCGCCGCGCTTCTGATCTGCTTCACGTCCTCGCTGCGGGGATCCGTGGGGTCGAATCCCTCCATGATGATCTCGGTGTTGAGTCTGATCACCGTCAGGAGATTGTTGAAATCGTGAGCGATTCCTCCGGCCAGTCGGCCGACGGCATCCATCTTCTGCGACTGGCGGAATTGCTCCTCGAGGTTGCGCCGCTCGGTCAGATCGATCGAGACGCGCACGTACCCGAGCACGGTTCCGCGTTCGTCGCGAACGGGAGCGGTGGTGAGCAGAGCGGGGAACGCCTTGCCCGATTTCCCCTGCACCAGATACTCGCCCGTCCAGCTCTCTCCGGCTGCGCCGCGCTGACCGATCTCTCCCCCGTGATCGCGAAGAAAGGGCGATGGCGTCAACTCCTGAATCGGCTTTCCAACGGCCTCCTCGGCGGCCCACCCGTAAAGGTTTTCTGCGAAGGCGTTCCAGAAGATCACGATCCCCTCTGGATCCGTGGCCACGACTGCCTGCTGTACGGCGTTGAGCAGTTGCGCCTGGAACCTGATCGCCGCCTCAGAGCGAGAGCGCTCTGTTACGTCTGTCATCGCGCCGATCATGCGGATAGCCGTGCCAGTGCTGTCGCGCGCGACGTGACCACGATCCATCACATTGGCGTATGTCCCGTCGGCGCGGCGGTAGCGGTACGAATCGCTCCAGTTCGTTCCTCCGTGATCAAGTACTCCGTGAATTCCGGAGGTGACCCGATCGCGATCTTCCGGATGCATGTGATCGAACCACCACTTGATCTCCGGAAAGATCTTGTTCTGCTGGTGCCCGAATACGTGTTCGACGGAATCATTCCAGACGAGAGCGCTGGTCTTGATGTCCCAGTCCCAGATGACGTCGTTCGTGGCTCTTGCCACGAAGCGAAAACGCTCGTCGGTCGTGCGCACGGCGCGCTCGGCCTTTCGCTGGTCGGTCACGTCAACCACGATCGCGACGGCGGCTACGACCTTGCCATCAGCATCGTGCACGGGAGCGGAGCTCATGCGGATGTAGCCATCTGAGCCATCGCCGCGGAGAATGCGGATTTCTTCGCCACGCACGCTCTCCCCGCTGAGTACAGTGCGCGCCAGCGGCCACTCGAGGGCGGCGAGCGGAGTGCCGCTCTCGCGAAACCCGACCCATTCGTTGTAGCTGTGCAGGTCGGGCGAGGGCGTGAACGACGTCCGGAAGATCTCCGTCATCTGGGCGTTCACCGAAACGAGCCGCCCCGACGGCACTTCCGCCACGACGACGCCGACCGGCATTTGCTGCTGGACCGCGTGCGAGAGAGTTCGCTCGGCGATCAGGCGGAGTTGCGTGTCTTGTACCGCGCGCGTGGCAACGCGGCGCTGTATCTCGGACATGACTGCCGTGGAAAGTGCAGTCAACACGCCGATATCGCGCTCGCTCCAGGCGCGCGGTTCTTGATCGAATGCGCATAGAGCGCCGAGCACGTGCCCGTCTTCGGTGATGAGCGGGACACCCGCGTAAGCCGTGACTTTGGTTCCGCTGTCAGCGAAGACTGGGTCGTTCCGCGCATCAGCCATCACGAGCGGCATTCCCGTCCCGACGACGTCCTGGCAGAACGATGCGTCGAGCGGATTCCAGCCAGCCGAAGGGGAACCGCCATTACCGGCCACGCTCTTGAAGTACTGGCGTTTGGCGTCGACGAGCGAGATCAGAACGGTGGAGACGTCGAGGACTTGCGCCGCGAGGCGCGTGAAGACATCCAGGCGGTCGTCAGCGGCCGTCTCGAGAAGTCCCGTGTTGTGGAGAGCAGCGAGCCTGGCCGGGCTCGTCAATGCCTGATGGTTGGGCAAGTGGGACTGTAGAGATGAGAAATCGGACAACTGGAGCAGCAGAGCACTGCTGGGGACAACAGTTTCAAGCGCTCAACACTGCAAGAATCACAGCATGATACGTGGTGATCGCTCAGGCGCAGAGCGCCGTGGGCTAAGCGGCTCCCACCACATGCACCATGGGGCGCGTAGTGGACTACCAATCGATGCCGAACGGATCTCCTGGCGGCGCGCGCAGCGCTGGAGTCGGGGAGGGAAGCTCCTGTCGCTCGAGCCAGCGATTCAGATCCGCGGCGATGCTCGTCCAGTGCGCGCGGCGCTGTTCATCTCCCGATGAAGACAGCGCGCGGCTGCGCGCACGCAGGGAATTCATCTTGAGCTCGATGAGCGAGCGGACCTCTGGCGCCGCTTCCTTGTCCGCGGCCAGAAGCAGGATGCGATCGACGACCGCTCGCTGCGCAACCCTTCTCAGCGCGTCAAGCTTTTGACTGGCGAGCCTGGGCGCACCCCAATCGGACGTCAGCGCGTCGACTACTTCGCCGAGCGTGAGCGGGTTCGGCATGCGCGTCTGAAATGCCACGACGCGCGCGGCGCGCTCCCGCTGAAGAATTCCATCAACGATCATCTGCGCCAGCGTGCGCGCCGCTCCCAGTTCGTCGAACGCCGGGCGTGTGCGGCTGCTGAACAGCTCAACGTACGGCTGGTAGGAAAATGGCCGCGGTCCGAGCAACGTGAGAACAGTATCAGGGATCGCGAGCTCGCGCGGATCGAGCGCGGAAATCAGGGTCGCGAGCGCCACGCGCTGGGTGGCCGCGTCGATCGGGTGGGTCGCCTGCACCCGGTCGCCCCGTATCGCGTTCGCGTACTCCATGCCGCCGATCGTCTTTGTCAGCGAGTTGAGCGCGAAGCGGTGCATGAGATAGAGGGGGACGAACCGTTCCTGCAGGAGCGCGACTGGTTCCCCGACGCGGATGTTGTGCTCTCCAAATCTGGCCATCGCCAGGCTCCGCGCTGCCATCTCGTGCCGCAGAAACTCGGCGGGCGTCGACGCATCATCCCAGAGATTTGTCCGCGGGTCAGACGCGAAATCTGGACGCGCGTCGGCATCCGAGAGGAAGAGAAGTCCGCGCCGCAAGCCGTCCTCGACGATAGCACGGAGCGAGTCTGTTTCGGATCCGGGGGGAAAAATCCCGTATCCCCAGTGAATGGCGAACACGTCGTACGCGCCGGGGCCCGTGGCGTAGGCGCTCGAGATGTCGATGTCGCCAGCCGCGTTGACGGTAACGCGGGGCGGGGGATAGTCCATTACCGACCCGCGATCGTAGGTCGAGGCGATGTAGTTGTGAGACAGGCCAAGCGTATGTCCCACTTCGTGCGCGCTCACCTGGCGCACGCGAGCGAGTACGAACGCGGTGTCAGCGGCAGCCGCGTCCGCGCCGAACAGCCCGGCGTAGATGTTGTAATCGGTCCGGGCACGGTGCGAGTCCAGACGTGCCATACCCTTGATGATCTCGCCCGTGCGCGGATCGCCGAGGGAGCCTCCGACGGACCAGCCACGCTCGTTTCGATTCTCCCACTGGACGACATTGTAGCGGGCATCCATCGGGTCCACGCCCTCGGGCAGATCCTCGACCCTGAATCCACCCTTGAGTCCGGCGCGATCGAATGCGTCGATCCACCAGCTGACGCCCTGCTTCGTCGCGGTTCGGATCGGCTCCGGAATGCCGCGGTCGATGTAGTAGACCAGCGGGTTCCTGATCGGACTATTCGGATCCGCGGGATTCACGCGCTCGAGTCGATGGCGCGCGATCCAGCGCTGCTCGAGCGGCTGTTGAATGGGCTGCGCGTAGTCCTTGAAAACGACGTCGGAGAACCCTACCCGCGGGTCGAGCGTGCGCGGCTTGTAGCCGGGATCGGGAAGCGGCAGCAGCGAGATGTGCTGCCTGAGCGTGAACGATTTTCCGTCGGGAACTATCGACGAGATGGTTTGTCCCGGTCTACCCTGAGTGGCGAATGTGAGCGCGACGTCGACTTCGGTGTTTTCGGGAAATGCCTTCGTGTGCGGCCAGTAAATGCTCGAGCGGTCGCGAGCGACGGAGTACGCGCCCTCGTCGCTCGAGGCGATGGCGCCAGCCACGTCGTTCCAGTCGCGCATGAAAAACTCGGTCGCATCGACTACCAGCCGTAGACCATCCTGCGCGATGATCGGGAGCGACGCGGGAGTGCTGGGCGGAAAAGCCTCGATGACGGATCGCGCATGGGCCGGATTGTCCAGCGCCGACGTGCGGTAGTTCCAGTTCTCGAATACGACGAGGACGCGGTCCCCGTTCCTGTCGAAGCGCGCGATGTAGGAATCGCCGCTCGCTCCGCGGTCGAGGCCGATAGGATTCGATCCAAGCCCAGTGGCGAGACTGACGAACATCAACGCCCGGGTCGAGTCGCGCGGGATCTCGAGGTAGATCTTTCCCTGTCTGGTATCGAGGTACAGGGGAATAAATCCGTCGCGCCTCTCCATTCCCGCTGTCTTCGCCTGTAGCTGCGATCCGGCGGCGGTTTCCGGGGTGGCTGTCTGGCGCTGGAGCGGGGCCGACGCGCAGGCGATGGCACCGATGACGACCGAAAGGCGGGGAATTGTGTTTCTGCTTGGCATTGGAGCAGGAGGCTATGGGAGAGCGAAAATCCCACGACCGGCTTCGGGGCGCAAGGCGGAGCTAGCACTGATTTGTCAGCTGGCAGCTCACCTCTCGTTCCGTTGCAGTTCCTTCCGGTTATGGTTAGGGGTTCGAGTCGCCAGCGGAACGGTCACAGTGAACACGGAGCCGACGCCCGGGTCGCTTCTCAGCACTATGTCTCCGCCCATCCCCCGCGCCAGGCCGCGGCTGATTGCCAGGCCGAGTCCGGTGCCTTCGGTCGTCCGGGTCAGACCCCGATCGAGCTGCACGAACGGCTCGAACACGGACTCGTGCTTGTCGTGAGGGATACCGGGTCCATTGTCTTCGACGTGGATCGAAACCGTTTTTTCCTTGAGCGTGCACGAAACCCTGACGCGTCCGCCCGCCGGCGTGAACTTCACCGCGTTGGAGAGGAGGTTGATCATGACCTGCCGAAGCTTGTCGGGATCGGTGCGCGCGTACACGTTGCGCGAGGGCGAATCACACCGGTAGGCCACTGACTTGGCGCGCGCGAGCGAGCTCACAACAGCGTCGAGATCGGTGATCAGCGGGCGGAGCGGCACATCGATGATGTCGTATTTCACCTCGGTGGCTTCGAGTCGGGTGAAGTTCAAAATGTCATTGATGATGCCCAGCAGGTGCAGCTGGCTCCGCTTGATGCGAGTAAGGTCGGATTTCTGCGCGCCGGTGAGCGGTCCGCGCAGTTCCATCTCCAGCAGATCCACGTAGCCGCCGATCGAGTTGAGCGGCGTCCGCAGCTCGTGACTCATCACCGTGAGGAACTCGGCCTTCGAGCGGTTGGCCGAGTCGGCGGCCGCCCACGCTTTCCTCGCCTCGCTGATGACGGCGCGCAATTCCTCGTTGGTAAGGGCGAGCTCGTGTGCCAACTCACGGGCCTCGTTGGTCTGGTTCTCGAGCTGGCGAGCCTGACTCTGAAGGAGATGATTGCTCTCCTCGAGCGCAGTCATGCGCGCAGCCGCAACCTCACGCTGGCGGGACATCCTCACAGCGCGCATCACTGCGTTGACCTTTGAGAAGGCAAATGGCATTTTC
>Ga0207929_1000252_pt1 | contig 15220 bp, 14 predicted proteins | sample NGESurdeep072012_FD_184466 | JGI IMG/M metagenome (GOLD analysis project Ga0207929, IMG submission 184466) | Arctic peat soil microbial communities from Barrow, Alaska - NGEE Surface sample 53-1 deep-072012 (SPAdes) | ecosystem: Environmental > Terrestrial > Soil > Wetlands > Peat ... | reverse complement strand
TCCGGCACCGAGCCCGTCATCCGCGTCATGGCCGAGGGCGACGACGAAGCCCTCGTCCGCGCCGTCGTCCATGACGTCGTAACCGCGATCCAGGAGGTCGCGGCGTAGTACCGAGCGCCTCCGAGAGCTTTGCTAGCTGTCTGCTTCCACGCGCAGCTTCACGATCTTGTCGGGCGTGCCGCTGACCGAACCACTGCTGCCGTCGCCCTTCTTGATGGCATCGACATGCTCCATGCCTTCGACCACCTGGCCCCAGACCGAGTATTGCCGGTCGAGCCAGGGAGCGTCCGCGAAGCAGATGAAGAACTGGCTGTTGGCGCTGTTGGGATTGTTGGTGCGCGCCGCCGATACCGTGCCGCGCTTGTGCTTTTCGGCCGAGAACTCCGCCTTCAGGTCGGGCAGGTCGGAGCCGCCGGAACCCGTACCGGTCGGATCGCCGGTTTGCGCCATGAAATCGGGAATGACGCGGTGGAACACGACGCCGTCATAGAAGCCCTTGCGCGCCAACTCCTTGTAGCGCGCCACATGGCCCGGCGCGAGATCGGGCCGCAGCGCGATCACCACCTTGCCGTTTTTGGTTTCGAGAATGAGAGTGTTTTCCTTGTCGCGTGCCACTATGCCTGCTCCTTGCAGCGTTTGATGAGAAGATCGGCGACGTAGGGGCTCGTGAAAGCCTTGACCTCGCCGCCCAGCATGGCGATTTCCTTGACCAGCCGCGAGGCGATGGCCTGATGGCGCGGATCGGCCATCAGGAACACCGTCTCGATTTCCATATTCAGGCGCTGGTTCATCGCCACCATCTGGAATTCATATTCAAAGTCGGACACGGCGCGCAAGCCGCGCACGATGACGCTGGCCCCCACTTCTTCGGCGAACTTGACCTGAAGTTTCTTGTCGAATTTGACGACCTCGATCGTGGCGCGGCCTTCGGCCAGCAGCGCCGCTTCGTGGCGGATCATGTCGACCCGCTCGTCGATGGTGAACAGCGGCGACTTCGAGGCGTTGGTCGCAACCCCGATGACGAGATGGTCGACCAGCTTGACAGCGCGCTTGACGATATCGAGATGGCCCAGCGTGACCGGATCGAAGGTTCCCGGATAAAGACCAACGCGGGGCTTCTTAGAAATCTCGATCTTTCCGACTTGCGCCACGTTATTCGCTCCCGTCGTCCGACACGTCTTCGATCCGCTCGACCGAGACGACGCGCTCGCCCTCTTCCACCCGGAACAGCGTGACGCCCTGTGTAGCACGTCCGGCGACGCGAATGCTCGCCACTGGCACGCGAATGGTCTGGCCCTGATCGGTGATCAGCATCAGATGATCGGATTCCTCGACCGGGAAAGACGCGACGATGCCGCTGTTTTTCTTCGTCATCGCCATGGCCACGATGCCCGAACCGCCCCGGCCGGTGACGCGGAATTCATAGGAGCTGGAGCGCTTGCCGAAGCCGTTCTCCGACGCCACCAACACGAACTGCTCCTTGGCGCCCAATTCGGCGTAGCGGGCCGTCGTCAAAGCGGCCTCCTCGACAGTCTCCTCGTCGTCGGCGACCTCCTCGGCGGGACCCGCCTCCTCGCCCAGTTCGGTGCGGCGCGCGGCGCCCGCCTGCTTGAGATAGGCCCGGGCCTCCGCCGTGCTGGCATCGGAATGCCGCAACAGCGTCAAGCTCACCACTTCGTCGCCTGCCGCCAGCTTGATGCCGCGCACGCCGGTGGATTCGCGGCCCTTGAAGACGCGCACGTCGGTCAAGGCGAAGCGGATGCATTTGCCGTTCTTGGTGGTCAGCAGCACGTCGTCCTGGTCGGTGCAGACCTGGACGCCGACGATGCCGTCGCCGGCCTCCAATTTCATGGCGATCTTGCCGTTGCGGTTGATGCTGGCGAAATCCGACAACTCGTTGCGCCGGACGTCGCCCGACTTGGTGGCGAACACCACATTCAGTTTTTCCCACTGCGCCTCATCCTCGGGCAGCGGCAGGATGGTTGTGACCTTCTCGCCCTCCTGCAGCGGCAAGAGGTTGACCATCGCCTTGCCCTTGCCCTGGATGCGGGCTTCGGGCAGGCGCCAGACTTTCAGCTTGTAGGCCATGCCGGTGGAGGAAAAGAACACCAGCGGCGCATGCGTCGAGGCGACGAAGATGAAATTGACGAAATCCTCGTCGCGCGTCGCCATGCCGGAGCGGCCCTTGCCGCCACGGCCCTGCACGCGATACTCGTCCAGCGGCGTACGCTTGATGTAACCGGCATGGGTGACGGTGACGGCCACGTCCTCGCGCTCGATCAGCGCTTCATCCTCGACCTCGATCTCGGCGTCCACCAGTTCGGTCTTGCGCGGGGTCGCGAATTCGTCGCGGATTTCCTCCAATTCGGTGCGCACGATCTGCAGCACGCGCGGGCGCGAACGCAGGATATCCAGATAGTCGGCGATGGCGGTGGCGAGTTTTTTGACCTCTTCGCCGAGTTCGTCCCGCCCCAGCGCCGTCAACCGCTGCAAACGCAGATCGAGGATGGCGCGCGCCTGATCGTCGGACAGCCGAATCGTGCCGTCGGACTGCATGATGTGTCGCGGATCGGCGATCAGGAGCACCAGCGGCGCGACCTCGCGCGCCGGCCAGTCGCGTGCCATCAGCTGCTCGCGCGCCGTCGCGGCGTCCGGCGCCGCGCGGATCAGCGCGATGACGTCGTCGATATTGGCCACGGCGATGGCGAGGCCTACCAGCGTGTGGCCGCGGTCGCGCGCCTTGGTGAGCTCGAAGCGGGTGCGGCGGGTGACGACCTCTTCCCGGAAGGCCGCGAAGGCGCCGATCATCGCCTTCAGGTTCATCTGCTCGGGGCGGCCGGAATTGAGCGCCAGCATGTTGACGCCGAAGCTCGTCTGCAGATCGGCGAAGCGGTAGAGCTGGTTCAGCACCACCTCGGACGAGGCGTCGCGCTTGAGCTCGATCACCACGCGCATGCCGCTGCGGTCGCTTTCATCGCGGATGTCCGAGATGCCTTCGATGCGCTTCTCGCGGATCAGGTCGGCGATCTTCTCCTGCATGCGCGCCTTGTTCACCTGGTAAGGCAGTTCGGTGACGATGATGGCCTCGCGGTCCTTGCGCAGCTCCTCGATATGGCAGCGGGCACGCATCAGGATCGAGCCGCGGCCGCGGGCCAGCGCGGCGCGCGCCGCCTGCTTACCGATGATCAGCGCGCCGGTCGGAAAATCCGGCCCCGGCACGATCTCGGTCAGCGCTTCCATGTTGATCGAGGGATCGTCGAGATAGGCGAGGCAGGCGGTGATGACCTCGCCCAGATTGTGCGGCGGAACATTGGTCGCCATGCCGACCGCGATGCCGCTGGAACCGTTGACCAGCAGGTTGGGGAAGCGGGAGGGAAAGACGGTCGGCTGGCGTTCGGTGCCGTCGTAATTGTCCATCCACTCGACCGTGTCCTTGTCGAGGTCCTCGGTCAGGGCATGCGCGATCTTGGCTCGGCGCACTTCGGTGTAGCGCATGGCGGCCGGCATATCGCCGTCGACCGAACCGAAATTGCCCTGGCCGTCGATCAGCGGCACGCGCATGGAGAAATCCTGCGCCATGCGCACCAGCGCGTCGTAGATCGATTGGTCGCCGTGCGGGTGGTATTTGCCGATCACGTCGCCGACGACGCGCGCCGATTTGCGGTACGGCTTGTTCCAGTCATAGCCGTTTTCATGCATCGAAAAGAGGATGCGGCGATGCACGGGCTTGAGCCCATCGCGCACATCGGGCAGCGCGCGCTGCACGATGACGCTCATCGCATAGTCGAGATAGGAGCGTTTCAGCTCGTCTTCGATGGCGATCGGACTGATGCTGGTGCCGCCCGGCGGTGCGCCGCTGGCGGGGGGTGAATCGCTCAAAACCGGTTCCTTGATCGGGGGTCCCGGAGGGACCAAATTCCAAGTCCGTTAGGTAGCATTTCGGCGGTCGATTCGCCTAGAAAAACCTATGCACCGCTGCCATCGAATTTGGGCGCAAAAAGCCTGCGCTCGCCATCGACATCGTGCCTGCTAGGATGAGGCCGCCCCGCTTCGGACCGCTCTTTTACATGGCCACGGATACAGACCCAGCAACGCCACGCACCGGCAGCCGCGCGCTTTTGGCGCTGTTGCGAGACCTCGCGCAATTCTCCGGGCGCAGAGGCGTGTTCGCCGCGCTCTATATCGCCTTGGGCGCGGCGTTCGAGAGCTTCGGCATCATCCTCCTCGTCCCGTTGCTCGGACTGGTGATCGGCAACGGTGCGCGCCATGGCGAACTTTCGAGGGTCATAGGCCGCCTCTTTGCCGCCGCCGCTATCACAACGCCGTTGGGACGCTTGTCGCTTCTGCTCGGGGGGTTTGCCGCACTGATGGTGATTCGGGGCATCGTCATCTGGCGGCGCGACAATATCGTACAGAGTCTTCAAATCGAGTTCGTCGAACATCTGCGCGGACAAATCGCCGGCACCCTTGCCGCCGCGGGATGGAACCAGGTCCTGCGCCTGCGCCATGCCAGAATCATCAGCGTGATGAGCAGCGACATTCAGCGCATCTCCGGCGCGGCGCATTATCTTCTGCAAGCCAACATCGCCATCGTCGTGCTCGTCGCGCAGTGCATTCTGACCTTTGTACTCTCGCCGCGCCTGGCGCTGCTCTCTCTTGCCCTGTTGCTCGCGGGTGGTTTTGGGATGATTCCGGTGCTGCGGCGGGCGCGGGCGCTGGGGCAGTATGTCAGCACCGCCAATCTCTCGCTCATCGACACGGCGTCGCAATTTCTTAACGGCTTGAAGCTGGCGCTGAGCCAGGATCTGCAGGGCGCCTTCGTGACGGAATTCCAGGAAACCTTGCGTGCGCTGACGACCCGACAAATCCGCAATATCCGGCAGCAGTCGGGCACCCGTACCGTCCTCACCACGTTCTCCGCACTGGTCGGCGCCGTGGTCGTGATGGTCGGTTACGGCGTTCTGCACCTGGAGGCGGCCGTGCTGATCGCCTTCCTCCTGGTCATCGCCCGCATGAGCGGTCCGGCGATGCAGGTCCAGCAGGGATTTCAGCAACTGGCGCAGGGACTGCCGGCCTATGAAACGATCGTCCAGCTGCTCACCGAACTGCGTCCGATGGCGCCGGCACGCGACGTCGCCGGACACGACGTTCCGGGCGGTCCGATCGTTCTGGATCGCGTGAGCTTTCTCCATCCGCATACGGATGATTCGGACTTGCATGGCGTGCGCGAGGCCAGTCTGCGCATCCCGTCCGGAACGTTTATCGGCATCGCCGGAACCTCCGGCGCGGGAAAAACGACGCTTGCGGATCTGCTCGTGGGCTTGCTGCAACCCCAAAATGGGCGGATTCTGGTGGGCGGTAGCCCGCTGGATGAAACGATGCTGGCGAGCTGGCGCGCCCAACTCAGCTACATCTCGCAGGACCCCTTCCTGTTTCACGACAGCGTCCGGCGCAATCTGCGCTGGGCCAGGCCCGCCGCCAGCGAACCCGACATGTGGGACGCGCTGACGCTGGCCGGCGCCGACGAGATCGTGCGACGCATGGCGGGAGGACTGGATGCCGTCGTGGGCGAGCGCGGCAGTCTGGTTTCCGGCGGCGAACGCCAGCGTATCGCCCTGGCGCGCGCGCTCTTGCGCCAGCCCAGGCTGCTGGTCATGGATGAAGCCACCAATGCCATCGACGTCGACGGCGAACGCGCCCTACTGGAGCGGCTTCTGGCGATCCGTCCGCGCCCGACGATCGTCATGATCGCCCACCGCGCCGAAAGTCTCGCGCTTTGCGACGACGTTCTGCGCATGGAGGATGGCAGACTGCTCGAAGGCGTGCCGCCCATCCCTCAACTGGCGGATTGACGAGACTGCCGTAAAACACGACAGCCCCGCTGTCCGGCCGGGCCGTTACTCGAACCGTGCAACTTCGACGAATTCGGGTCCGATGGGATAGCCGGTGACTTCGATCCGTCCGGCATCCAGCCAAGCATGCGCCGAAAGCCCCTCATCCGGCAGCTTGGCGACGCCAAAATGCATCACGCTGGCGATGCGGCGGCGGTTGAGCATCGCCTGCGCCGCGATGGCTTGCGGCAGGCAGACGGCGCGAAACGGCACATAGCGCGCGGCCCTGGTCACGGACCAGCCGACGGCCAGCGCCAACGCCGACTGCTCCTCGCTCAAGCCGTTCTGCCGCCCGACATCGGCTTTGCCGGACGGCGTCAGGGTTCCGAAGCGCGCCGCGAGCACGCGAAAAGGCACGAACAACAGGGCGATACGCGACAAGCCCAGCCACAAGACCGCCTCGACGACCAACAGTCGGCGGCCGCCCGGCAGACGAACGAACCGCCGCAGGATCCGGAAAATTGAGACTGGCCGGCGTTGAACACCAAGCGATCCTACCGGTGCAATGCCGGCGGAAGGTGGGCTCGCGGCGGGACGATCGGCCGTGTCAGCCATTGCCGGCTGTGACGAGACCTTGCGCGACCATTTCGTCGAGAAAAGCCTTGGTCTCTTGCCGGCACTGGAGTTCGTCAACGTCGAATTTCGCCGTCAGCGATGCGACCAGCGAATCCAGACTGCTCGGCGCGTCCAAAAGGTTCCAGATCGCCGCGCCGACCTTGTCGAATTCGAAATATTGCCAGTTCTGCGTATGCAGCAATACGACTTCGCCGCCGACATCGGCTTCGATGACGTCGCCGGTCCGCGCGTAGAGGCTGGTGGTGGGATTTGCGTTCGTCATGATCCTGAGCCCGATTTTTCGGAGCCTATACCGCACCTGCGATCCGGGCAACGCCACGCGACATTCGTTCCTGCTCGAATGCTTCGATTAACTTTCCTGTCGACGTCAAGTCCGTTAAGCAAGCGCGATGGAATTGCCAGAACCCGTTCCCGGCATGCCCGGAGCGACGATATGCCGGGTGGCGCAACTGCCGTCGCAGTTGCCGGACGGCCGGCCTGCCGGACAGCATGCACAGGCGCAGCCGGGGCACCTGCTGTTGGTCATGCCGGGGATCGGCAGCTTTCTGGCGCGCGACGGATCGACCATCGAATTTACCCCGGACGCCGACGCCGACAGGGGCGCGGTGACGCTGTTCCTGAATGGCACTGCGCGCGGCGCCCTCATTCACCAACGCGGCGAACTGCCCCTGCATGCCGCAACGTTGGTGCCGCCGGGCCGGGACGCGGCGCTGGCGATTTGCGGCCGCTCCGGCGCCGGCAAATCGACGCTGGCCGCCGAATTGAGCCGGCGCGGCTGGACCCTGGTGGCCGACGACACGACACGCGTCACCTGGAACGGAACCCGCCCGGTCGCCTGGCCGAGCCGCGACTCCATCAAATTGTGGAAGGATGCCTGCGAAAACACCGGCCTCGATACGGCGGCGCTGGAACGCGTGACGCGGAGCATGGAGAAATTCTACGTGCGCGTTCCTTCGCGCGACCAGCCGATCGCGCTCGGCTGGATCGTCGAGCTGACGCTGAAGGACGTGGACGCCGCGATGTCGGCCGGCGACAAGATGGCGCTCCTCACCCGCAACACCTACCGTCCCAGCCAAATACTTCCGCTTGGAATGCAGCGCGAGCATGTGCGAATCGTTGCGCAGACCGCCTCGGCGGTCGATATGTTTCGCCTGCCGGCGGATCGCTCGCTCGGCGTGCGGGCGCTTGCCGACGCGGTCGAGAAGGCGATCGGCTGAGATGTCCGCGCTCGCTGGGATGTGGAATTTCGACGGCAAGCCCGATGCCGGACTTTCCTGCGCCCGCATGCTGACGGTGCAATCGATCTACGGTCCGCACGACGAAGCCCAATGGGATATGGGGTCCATCTGCGTGGGACGCCGGCTGTTCCGCTCGCTGCCGGAGGACTCATACGACAATCAACCGCTCGCCGGCGGTGACGGCCGCTACATCTTGATCGCCGACGTCCGCCTGGACAATCGCGACGAACTGATCGGTACGCTTCAAATTCCGCCGGACCGCGCCCGCGTGCTCGCCGATTCTGCCGTGCTGCTCGCGGCCTGGGAGCGTTGGCAGGACGACTGCTTCGACCACCTGGTGGGCGACTACGCGTTCGCGTTGTGGGACAGGAGCGCGCAGCGCCTGGTGCTGGCGCGCGATCCGCTCGGCATGCGCCCGCTGCACTACCATCGCGGCAAGTCCTTCCTGGCATTCGCATCCATGCCCAAGGGCCTTCATGCATTGCCGGAAATTCCGCGCCAGCCCGACGAGGAGCGCGTCGCCGAACATCTGGCCCTGCTTCCGGAGTCCGGGCCGCAGTCCTTCTTCAAGAATATCGAGCGGGTCGAAGCGGGCTGCTGCGTCGCCGTCACGGCAGCGGGGCTCACATCGCGGCGCCATTGGGAACCGCAGCGCAAGCTCATCAAGCTTGCCGGGCCCGAGGAATATGCCGAGGCCTTGCGCGGCCATTTCGACCAGGCCGTCCGCTCGCAATTGCGCGGCGCCGGCGAGACGGTCGGGGCGCATCTGAGTTCCGGCTTCGACAGTTCCGCCGTCGCGAGCAGTGCCGCCATCCAGATGGCGCGGACTGGCGGCAAGGTCGTCGCTTTCACTGCGGTACCGCGCCAGGGTTATGACGGGCCGACACCGCATGGCCGTCATGGCGACGAAGGTCCCATCGCGGCGCGCACCGCTGCGCTCTATTCCAACATGGAGCATGTGCGGATCCGTGGCGGCGACCGCTCGCCGCTCGCCAATCTCGACCGCAATTTCTTCCTCTACGACCGTCCGGTGCTGAACCTATGCAACGCGACCTGGTCGAACGCCATCAACGACGCCGCCCAGGCCCGCAAGCTCACGGTCATGCTGACCGGCCAGATGGGAAATATGAGCATCAGCTATGGCGGCGAGACCCTGCTGCCGCAATTGATGCGCACCGGCCGCTGGTTCAAATGGGCCCGTGAGGGCACCAAGGTCGTACGCAAGGGCCATATGCGGACGCTGGGCGTGCTCAGCGCCACGTTCGGGCCCTATACGCCGCTGCCGCTGTGGCGCTGGATCAACAAGGTGGTGGAAGACCGAGCCGTCGACGTTCAATCCTATTCGGCCATCAATCCCAAACGCCTGGCCGAGCTCGATATGCAATCGCGCGCACGCGCCCGGGCGCTCGACCTCAGCTATCGTCCCCGCAAGGACGGCTTTGAGACGCGGCTTTGGGTCTTGCGCCGCGTCGATCTGGGCAATTACCGCGCGGGTACACTTGCCGGCTGGGGGCTGGACCAGCGCGATCCCACGGCCGACAGGCGTTTGATCGAATTTTGCCTCGCGGTACCGGAGGAACAACTCCTTTTGGACGGCGAGACCAAAGCCCTGGCACGACGCGCCTTCGCCGGACGGCTGGCACCCGAAGTGATCGGCACGCGCCGAAAGGGCTATCAGGCCGTGGACTGGCACGAAGGTTTGACCGCCGCACACGGCTCGCTGCGCGAAGAGGTCGCCAGGCTGGAGGATTGCGGCCCCGCAGCGGAGGCTATCGACCTCGCACGGCTAAAGGCCCTGGTCGAAGATTGGCCGCAAGGCGGCTGGGAAACGGACCGAGTCATGCGACTATACCGCAGCGCTCTGCTCAGGGCCGTGTCCACGGGCCATTTCCTGCGCCGTGCCAGCGGCAGCAATGCCTGAGGTCTGGCGATGACGAACGAAGATCACCGCCATCCGATTTTCGGTCTCGACAATCGGCACCTGTCCGGCATCGTGTTTAACGACGTCATCTTCTGCAAGAAAGATGGGGCGTGACCGTGTCGGAATCCCAGACGGTTCGTATTTACGACACGTTTCTGTTCGACGGCGAACTCGATCTCCTCGAACACCGGCTGCGCGAGACCTTCGATCTGGTGGACCGCTTCGTGCTGGTGGAGGCAGCCGAGACCTTTCGCGGCGAGCGCAAGCCGCTCATGTATTCCGCGAACCGCGAGCGCTTCGCCTGGGCCGCCGCGAAGATATTGCCGGTCGCCTTGAACGGGCTTGGCGGTCCGTCCCGCACGAGCTGGGACCGTCAGGCCTTCCAGCGCAACGCGATCCTGCTGGGACTCGCCGATGCCCGCCCCGATGACATCGTGTTGCTTCTGGACTCCGACGAGATCGTCAGCCGCTCGTTGCTTGAACGCCTGAGAACGCATGGACTCGACGGCCCGCACCGGCTCGCCATGACGCGGCATTATGAATATCTGGACCAAATCGGACCGCGGTCGCCTTGCTGTCCGCCGCTCGATGCGGCCTTCGCCTTCGAAGCCGACCGCATTCGTCCAGGCGATTGGGACGCGCTCGATGCACATTGGCATGGCCATTCTGGAATTGCCGTGCGTCACCGCGACATCGTGGACGACTCGGATGCTTCTGCTCAGCTCCACTCGCCTTACGCTTTCCGGCGCTTGGTGCTTGATGCGCCCCTGTTGCCGCAGGCAGGCCGCCATTTCGTGGCCGTCGATCCGGGCGCGCGTCTGGAAAGCAAGCTGGGCCGTGTCTCCCACGCCGAGCTCGGCGATGCCCGGGCGAAATATCCGTATTTTCTCGAACGCGCTCGCACCGGCGCCGTGCATCATCACGGCTGGTGGTATGCCGAAACACCGACCGGACCGCTGCCCGAAGATTTGCAGCGGCTTGCGGAACGCACGCCCGCGGCGCGGCGTCCCGGCCCAATGCCGCCCATGCGACGGCGGCGGCTATTTCGAAGTTGGGCCTGGCTGCGCTACTGGCCGGTGCTTCCCGACAACATGGTCTATTCCATTGACAGGCACTTCGCTGTTCTGGTGTTTCCGCTGGCGCCATTGCTTCTCATGGCCGATATGATTCGGGCTATGGGTGCACGCTTTCGCTGGCGCTGGTTGCGCGGCATGTCGTCCAGTCCGGGTAACCAAGGTCACGGCTAGGCACGTTCCAGGACGGGTTGGGCAACCCGCGTTGAAGTAGCCTGTAAGGAGACAGATTTTTCATGTTCGCGCTCATCATCGATCCGCAGGGAGGCGCAAGCCTTCCCGTCATCGCCGGCATGGCCGGCGCGCTGCGCGGCGGTGCCACGCAGGCGGGGATCTGGCACGACGAACACGGGCGGGCCGCCGTCGCGGCCGGTGTCACCGGCATACTTCCCGAGGATGTCTTCGATCGCCAGCCCCTCGTTCACGACGATCTTATCTTCGCCGCCCAGGCCCGCATCGGCAATCGCGACGAGATCCTCGATCGCCTCGGCCTGGCGGCGGCGCAGCGGACGATGCTTGCCGATTCCGATGTGCTGCACCTGGCCTATCGCCGCTGGGGCGAGGACTGCGTGCAGCAACTCAGCGGTGACTATGCGTTCGTCGCCTGGCATCGCGACAGCGGGCGCGTCGCCGCCGCGGTCGACCATTTTGGATCGGTGCGATTGTACTATGCGCAATTCGCGGGGAAACTTGTTCTTGCCACGCAATTGGCCGCCCTTCTCGCGCATCCCGAGGTGCCGCGCGACCTCGATTTCGACGCGCTGGGCTTTCTCATCGCGCCCAGGATCGAACCGGGCAAGACATCCTATCGCCATGTCGCCTCGTTGACGGGCGGACATCAACTTTCGCTGGAAGGCGGCGTTCTTCGCACAAGACGGTGGTGGAATCCGGACACGCAAATTCGAACCCGATTCCGCGATAGCCGGGATTATGTGCTGCACGCCAGAGAGATATTCGACCGGGCGGTGAAGGCTTGTCTGCGCACGTCGGGCGGCGTCGCGGCAACCGTGAGCGGCGGACTGGATTCCACGCTCATCACGGCTACCGCGGCCCTGCAGCTCAAAGAGAGCGGACGCCGGCTTCACGCCTATACCGCCGTTCCCGAGCCGGGCCTTCCTTGCCGGCCATTGCCGGGATGGGAAAGCGACGACTCTTCCTACGCACAGGCGCTCGCCCAAATGCATGACAATATCGACTTGCAATTGGTGTCGCCGGGCGGCCTTTGCACGCTCGACGTCGTTCCCGCTTTTCACGCCCGCTCGCGGACGCCGGTCCGCAACAGCGCCAACCACATCTGGTTGGGACGCATCTATGAAGCCGCTGCCCGCGGTGGTGCCCGGGTCGTGCTTATCGGTGCCAAAGGCAACGCGACGGCGAGTCAGACCGGAGATGGAGCCTTCGGCGTGTTGTTTCGTAAGCTGCGCTGGGGCGCCGCGCTGCAGCTCGCCGCCAACGAGGCCGAAGATGGCGGCCGAGCGGTTTGGCGCGCCGTGGTCCGGGAGTTCGCCGGCGAGCGCGGGCGGGCGTTGTTCCAGCGCCTGCGTGGCGGCGAGGACCGCGCGGGCCGGCATGTGCTCACCCAGGCTTTCCAAGCCAGCCACGCGGAGGCGCTGACGGAGCCCTTTGCTTCCGGAACCACCCGCGCCCGTCAGATCGCGTTTGCCACCTCACCCGCCAAAGTCTGGCTCGCCGACCCTCTGCCACAGTGGAATATGGAGACGCGCGACCCGCTGGCCGACCGGCACCTGATCGAGTGTCTGCTGGGATATCCGCTCGATGCGCTGACCGTGGGCAATCGCGGGCGCGGCCTGGCGCGCGCCATGGGCGCCGGGCGTGTTCCAGATATTATTCGGTTTCGTCGGACGAGGGGCGAACAAATGTCCGAAGTGGAGGCCATCATCGCGGCGCATTCGAAAGCCTATCGCCAAGCGCTGGAGACCGTCGCCGCGTCCGCCGCGTTTCGCGGCATCGTCGATATCGACCTGCTGAAAAACAAGGTCGACAGAGTGTGCGAGGCGCGCGGCAACCGCGTTGATGCCATAACCGTCGACCGCGCGCTCGATGTTGGGTTGTTCGTCAGCACCGCTGCGACATGACATGAACGATCCGACACAAGCGCACGAATATTTCACTGAGCTCTTGTTCACACGCAGATAAGGGACATTTCCACATCTGATTGACTGAGTTGTGGCTCAATGATAGCGTCCTTTACGTGATTTCTTTTGGGGAAGTTTGGACATGAAAATGCGCGACGAAGCTCCTGTTTCGATGGTTAACGAAAAGTCGGAATCGGTTGCGAAACAACCTTGGCATGCTCCTCAGGCCCGTACGCGCGCCGTTCCGAGCGTCACGAAGAATCAGGTCGGCGGTGGTGGCGATCACGGAATTTGCCAGTCCTAAACGCGGTCCTTGCTGCCTGTTAGGTATCTAGTTGGTCCCGCGCGGCGCTTGTCGCGCGGGCTCTTTGCGTTGGCGAACTACCAATGTGTCGCTGTCACTCGATCCGCCAGTTCTGCAAGCGGTATTGATCGGGTCCCTTGAAGACGCGTAACGCGGCACGCGCCAGCCACCTGCGCCACGATTCGCACATGCTCTTTCATCCGACCCAAGGCCGCGATGTGCGGCCGGCGGAACGTATTTTCGGAAATGAGCGCCAGGCGTCCCGCACCCGACTCATCGACCCGTGAGAAGGCGCCGGCCGGGCTGAGTTCCACGATTGCGCGCAGCGGCACCGGTCCGCTCAGGACCGGTACGGTCCAGAAGAATTTATCGACATCCTCGCGTACTCGCGGCAGTTCCGAAACGTCGAGGCCGGACCGCTCGCAGGCGTCCTGCCACAGCTTGATCACACCGTCTCCCGGCCAAGCCATGATCCCCTGGGCCTCGGCTGTCACTCGGGTCATGTCGTCGGCGAGAAGCGACCAACCCCGTCGAACCAGTTCGGCCGCCAGGGTCGATTTGCCGGCGCCGGACACACCGCAGATCGCGACACCATAATCGGCGCCCGGCGGCACCAATGTGGCCGCATGCAAGGGAAGTTCCCCCCGCTGATGCGTCAGGGCGCCCCGCGCGCCGCCGTGAAGATAGAGCAGCACCGCACTGGGATCGGCACCAGGTTCGACCGCGATTTCGATCGAGTTGCCGTCGCGGACGAGATAACGCGCCACCTCCGGTACACAGAGAAGGAGGGCGCCGGGCCTAGCCTGGGCGTAAGGACCGACCCTGACGCCGCCGGCAAGCGCGTCCGGCAAGCTCGCGACCCGCCGCATCGACGCTCCAGGTATGCCCGGAACCGGACCGTCGAGCGGCAGGGCGACTTTGTCTTGGCGCGGTGGCGTGCTGGGAGGATATTTCATGGCCTGCTTTGCATCCGTCCGCGGATGTGGCGATATGACGTCGATACGGAATTTGGACGAGATCATCGCGGTGCGCCAGTCCGAGCCGATATTCCGGCAAAACACCGACATTCTCCTTGCCGAGGTCTCGGGCGAGGCGGTTCTGACGCGCACCGCGACCCAAACCTGTCTCGAACTCGACGAGATCGGCGCCCGTGTCTGGACCCTGCTCGCCAAGCCGCGGACATTCGCATCGCTCATCGACGCGCTGATGAGCGAATTTGACGTTGACGAGGAGGTCTGCGTCGCGAACACCGAGGCGTTCTTGCAATACTTGACGGAACGCGAATTTCTGATCGTGTCGGACGGAACGTGATCGGCGATCTGGGAAACACGCGAGCAGGGCACATGGCGACCGCGGTTACGAAGATCTTCGGAATAGGACTCAACAAGACCGGGACGACCACCCTTGGCGTCTGCTTCCAAGCCCTCGGCTTCAAGCATCTTGGCTTCCGCAGAGATCTCCTGAAAGCCTACAAGCGGGGCGACATCGCTAGCGTGCTGGAGGTCGTCGATCTGTACGATTCCTTCGAGGATTGGCCTTATCCGCTCCTGTACCGCGAATTGTTCGAGCGCTATGGAAAGACCGCCCGCTTCATCCTGACGACCAGGGCCTCGCCGCAGATTTGGCTGGACAGCCTGAAGGCGCACAGTCTGCGCACAAATCCGCTGAGCCATTCGGACCGGCTGGTGTACGGCTACGACTATCCGCACGGCTACGAGGCCGAACACATCGCCTTCTACGAACGGCACAATTCGGCGGTGCGTGCGTTTTTTGCCGGCCAAGGCGGCCCGGACGTCCTATTGGACGTTTGCTGGGAGCTTGGTCACGGCTGGAAGGAACTGTGCGCCTTTTTGGCCGTCCCTACGCCGGCGCTGCCGTTTCCGCACGCCTATCGTGGCGAAACGCTCACCCCGGATCCGAAATTCCTGCAAATCAACCAGCGCAATATTGCCGCGCAACTGGCCGCGCTGGAGCGGCGGCGTGCAAAACCCTGAAGCCAGGACGCCTGGGGCCTGCCCGGCAGCGCCGTCAAAGAAAAACCGCCGGACTGCGTGTGCAGTCCGGCGGCTTTCAGTGGTCGTCGGCCAGGCTTTTACTGAAGCGCCGGGCTGAGAGTCGTAA
>Ga0207929_1000251_pt1 | contig 15235 bp, 11 predicted proteins | sample NGESurdeep072012_FD_184466 | JGI IMG/M metagenome (GOLD analysis project Ga0207929, IMG submission 184466) | Arctic peat soil microbial communities from Barrow, Alaska - NGEE Surface sample 53-1 deep-072012 (SPAdes) | ecosystem: Environmental > Terrestrial > Soil > Wetlands > Peat ... | reverse complement strand
CCTTCTGTACGCGATTATCGATCCGCGCACTCGGGCTCGGGCTTAGGCAGAAAGGCTTCATCGTGACCTCGATAACGACTCTCGACCCGGCCATCGCCGTTGCCGGATCCAAGCGCCGCGGCGGTCTCCAGCTGTTACCGTCTCTCACGCCGAAACTCGTCACCGGACTCGTCCTGGCCGGCTCCATCATCATCTTCGGTTTCGTCTGGCCGTTCCTCGTGGGCGATCCCGGCAAGATCAATGACATCGGTCTCAGCGGGCCGGGACCAGGCCACATCCTGGGAACAACCCAGACGGGTCAGGACGTGTTCTCCCAGCTCGCCTACGCCACCCGAGGGTCGCTGATCATCGGGTTCCTGGTTGGCATTCTTGCGATGGTGCTCTCGGGCTTCTTTGGCATTGTCGGGGCGTATGCGGGGGGGCTGATCGACGAGTCGTTCGCGCTGTTCACCAACGTCGTGCTGGTCATCCCGGGGCTCCCGCTCGTGATCGTCATCTCCAGCTACGTGCCGGACAAGAGCATCTACCTCATCGCGGGTGTGCTCGCGCTGACCAGCTGGGCCGGTGGTGCGCGCGTGTTGCGGTCGGTCACGCTGAGCCTGCGAAACCGTGACTATGTCGCGGCATCCAGGGTGTCCGGCGAGAAGGTCTGGCGCATCATGCTTGTGGAGATCTTGCCGAACCTCGTGCCCGTGATGGCGTCGCAGTTCGTCTTCGCGATCATCTTCGCGATCCTCGGCGAGGCAGGACTGTCGTTTCTCGGTCTCGGCGCATCAGGCGACTGGACCTGGGGCACCCAGCTCTTCTATGCGGAGAACGGACTCGCCCTCCGCCTGAATGCATGGTGGTGGTTCATTCCGCCCGGCCTGTTGATCGCCGTCTTCGGTGCGGCGCTTTCCCTGATCAACTTCTCGATCGACGAGATCATCAACCCCAAGCTACGGGACCAGACCCGCTCTGCGCGCAAGAAGTGGCAGCTTTCGAAGAGCGAGCTCAAGAAGCTGGAGGACGTGCTTTGATCCCGCGTCACGAGTCAAACCCTGTTCTCACGATCGAGAACTTCAGCGTCGACTACCTCGGCGAGAGAACCGTTCATGCCGTGAAGAACGTGACGCTGTCGCTCGGTCGCGGTGAGATTCTCGGCCTTGCCGGTGAGAGCGGATGCGGCAAGTCCACTCTTGCCTACGGAGTCAATCGCCTCCTGAAACCGCCCGGTGTCATCACCTCGGGCACGGCCGAGTTCCATTCGCGTGAGGGCTACGCGATCGATCTTCGCGCCCTCGCCGGCGAGGATCTGCGCGCGTTCCGCTGGGACAAGATCTCGATGGTATTCCAAGGTGCGATGAACTCGCTGAACCCGGTGATCAACATCCAGGCACAGATGGAGGACATCTTCACCACGCACCGGCCGGAGATGGGCAGGAAGGAGCGCAGAAGACTGTGTGGCGACCTGCTCGAGCGTGTGGGCGTCGACCGCTCGCGCCTGCGTTCGTTTCCACATGAGCTCTCCGGCGGCATGCGGCAGCGGGTCATGATCGCCATGGCGATGGCCCTCGGGCCGCAGGTGATGATCATGGATGAGCCGACCACGGCGCTGGACGTCGTGGTGCAGCGCGAGATCCTGCGTGAAATCACCCGCCTTCGCAAGGAACTCGGATTCGCGGTCATCTTCATCACCCACGACCTGCCCCTGCTGCTGGAGATCAGCGACCGCATCGCCGTGATGAAGGACGGCGAGATCGTCGAACTTGGCGACGCTGCCGAGCTGTACACGAACCCGAAGCACGACTACACCAAGCGGCTGCTGGCATCCTTTCCCAGCCTCACCGGTGAGCGGGGCGACTTCATTCGCACCGGCCTGCTTACCGAGCTGCTCGACGTCGACGCCGTTGAGCCGGTCACCGTTTCGGCGCGCAAGAAGGATAGACGGAGGACCGCATGAGCACCCTTGAGGTCCGCAATGTCGTCAAGCAGTACCACCTGCGCGGCGGCTGGAGGGGCAGCACCCTGAAGGCGGTCAACGACGTGAGCTTCACTCTGGAGGCGGGCAAGACCGTCGCGCTGGTAGGTCAGAGCGGCAGCGGCAAGTCGACAATTGCGAAGCTGCTCATGCAGCTCGAACGCCCTACCTCCGGTCAGATCCTCCTTGACGGGAAACCGATCCAGCGGCACGGCAGCGGCCTGCGCGAGTATCGCAACCACGTTCAGATGGTGTTCCAGGATCCGTTCGCATCGCTCAACCCGTTCCACACGGTCGAGCACCACCTGGCCAGGCCACTGCTGCTGCACGGCAAGGCGAGCTCGGGAGCCGAGGTCCGGGCCGGTGTTCGACGACTGCTCGAGCGCGTGCGCCTCGAACCTGTGGACGATGTCGCCCAGCGCCGCCCGCACGAGCTCTCCGGCGGTCAGCGTCAGCGGGTAGCCATCGCTCGCGCTCTCGCCCCCGAACCCAGTGTGCTGGTCGCGGATGAGCCGGTCTCCATGCTTGACGTCTCGATCCGCCTCGGCGTCCTCAATCTTCTTGCCTCCCTCCAGCGCGAGGAGAACCTGGGCGTGCTCTACATCACCCACGACCTGGCGACCGCGCGACACTTCTCCGACGAGATTCTCGTGATGTACCGAGGCGAAATCGTCGAGCGAGGGCCCTCGGACGACGTCATCCTGAACCCGCAACACGAATACACGAAGCTGCTTGCTGACTCGGCGCCAAACCCTGAGAAGAGAATCGTTCAGTGACTGCTACCTCACCCATCACTACTCCTACCGCCGTGCGGACGCTTCGGTTGACCAGTGACGCCGGCGTCTCCTGGAGGATGCACGCGTCGTCCGGCGTGGCCCCTTCCTCGTGGGCGGCGCCGTCGAAGATCGAAGCCACGGTGCCCGGCGAAGTACACACCGACCTCCTTGCGGCCGGGGTCATCCCCGATCCGCTGGACGCAGACAACGAGAGTCTGCTGGCCTGGATCGGTCGCACCGACTGGACGTACGTCGCGAGCTTTGCCTGGACTGACAATGGCCACGTCAGACATGATCTCGTCGCCGAGGGACTCGACACCGTTGCGACGGTAAAGGTGAACGGGACAGTCGTCGGTCAAACCCGAAACCAGCACCGCAGCTACCGGTTCGATGTGACAGCCCTTCTCGTCGAGGGAGACAACGAGCTCGTCGTCGAGTTCGAGGCACCCGTGAACGCCGCCGAGCGCCTCGCCCAAGAGCTGGGCAGACGGCCGCACACGAACCACCACCCGTTCAACAGCATCCGCAAGATGGCCGCCAACTACGGCTGGGACTGGGGTCCGGATGTCGCGACCGCCGGCATCTGGAAGCCGATCGGGATCCAGTCCTGGACCGGTGTTCGCGTGTCGTCGGTGCGTCCGTTGGCCACCGTGGAGGGCACGACCGGCGTCCTGGCGAGCCACGTGGAGCTGGAGTGGGCCGACGGAGCAGAGCCGGGGGAGGCGTCCGTCCTGGTTGAGGTGGCCGGGGTCACGCACTCTGCCACCGTCGCTGCGGGCGAGCATGCTGCCGTTGTGCTCACGCGCGTCGATGACGCCGAGCTGTGGTGGCCCCGCGGCTACGGAGAGCAAGCGCTCTACGACGTGCGGGTCACGCTCGACGTCGAAGGGACGACGGTCGACGGGTGGAACGGACGCGTAGGCTTCCGCACGGTCAAGCTCGACACGGCCCCAGATGAGCACGGCAGCCCTTTCGCGCTATCGGTCAACGGGCGGCCCGTCTATGTGCGCGGCGCCAACTGGATTCCCGACGATGCGTTCGTCACCCGAGTCACACCGGAGCGCTATGAACGCGGCATCCGCGACGCGATCGACGCGAACATGAACCTGCTCCGCGTCTGGGGCGGTGGCCTGTACGAGAGCGAGGACTTCTACCGCGTCTGCGACAGGCTCGGCGTGCTCGTCTGGCAGGACTTCCTGTTCGCGTGCGCGGCGTACTCGGAGGATGAACCGCTGCGCAGCGAGGTTGAAGCCGAGTCCCGCGAGGCGATCACGCGGCTCAGCCGGCACGCGAGTCTCGCGATCTGGAACGGCTGCAACGAGAACATCTGGGGTTACGTGGAGTGGGCATGGCGGGTTGCGCTCGCCGGTCGCAGCTGGGGCCGCGGCTACTACTTCGAGCTGCTGCCCGCCCTGGTCGCGGAGCTGGATCCGCGAACGCCGTACTCGCCAGGCAGCCCGTTCTCATTCAGCGAGTTCATCCACCCGAACGACCCCCGTACGGGATCCATGCACATCTGGGACGTCTGGAACGAGCGCGACTACTCCGCGTATCGGGAGTATGCCCCGCGCTTCGTCGCCGAGTTCGGTTTCCAGGGGCCGCCGGCCTTCTCGACCCTCACCAGCGTGGTGCACGACGAACCGCTTGACCCATATGGGCACACGATGCTCGTACATCAAAAGGCGTTCGAGGGGAACCTCAAGCTCGAGCGTGGGCTTGGCGAGCACCTGCCGAAATGGCGCAACATCGACGAGTGGCACTGGGCCACCCAGCTCAACCAGGCTCGGGCCGTCGGCTTGGGCATCGAGCACTTCCGCAGCCTGTCGCCACTGAACCGTGGCGCCATCGTCTGGCAGCTCAACGACAACTGGCCCGTTGTGTCGTGGGCCGCGGTGGACGCGTGCGGCATCCGCAAACCGCTGTGGCATACGCTTCGTCGGGTTTACGCGGACCGGTTGCTCACCATCCAGCCGCGGGACGGGGTTCTGACACTGATCGCCCACAATGACTCCTCGACCTCGTGGAAGGCCACCGTGCTCGTGGTTCGCGCAAGCACCACCGAAGGGGGCGAGATCCTCGCCGAGGAAGAGCTGACGATTGACATTACTCCGCGCGAGGTGTCGGCGATCGCGCTTGGCGACGCCATCCGGGCCGCGGGCGAGGAGAAGGCAGAGTATGTCGCAGCGCGCGTCTCAACCACGGATGCGGATGGCGTCGACCCGGCGTTCTGGTACTTCGCGGAGGACCCCGTTCTACGGCTGCGCCCGCGGGACGCCGTGACCAGCGTCCACGTCGCCAGCACCGACGGCGGGTATGCGCTCAGGGTGACAGCAACAGGGCTGGTGAAGGACCTCACTCTGCTCGTCGACCGCCTGCACCCCGACGCACGCGTCGACAGTGGCATGGTCACCCTCTCGGCCGGAGACAGTCACACCTTCCAGATCGAGTCCGACACGCTCGATCCGGCCGGTCTATCTGCTGCCACGGTGCTCCGGAGTGCCAATGACCTCGTCGTACAGGACTCGGCCTCGTGACCACTTCGCACAGCGGCGCCGAGAGGTCGCGTCGGGTCGCGCGGATCGGGCGACCCTCGATCGGCATCATCCTGCGACGGCCCGCACGACTGGTCGGGATCGAGCCCTTCTTCATGGAGTTCATCCGGGGTGCGGAGGGCGTGCTCGCCGCACACGATGCGACGCTCGTGCTACAGGTGCAACCCGGTCTTGACGAGGAGGTGGCTTCCTATCAGCGCTGGCGCGAACAGAAGCTCGTTGACGGCGTGATCCTGGTCAACCTGCGCGTCAATGACACTCGGCTCGACCTGCTCGAACGGATGGGGGTTCCCACAGTCGTGGTCGCCCAGCCGCTGGCTGCCCGAGGCCTGCCCTGCGTGTGGACCGATGACCGCACCGTCATGGAGAACGCCGTCGAGTATCTCGTGGGTCTCGGCCACCGACGCCTGGCCAGGGTGACCGGCCCGGAGGACCTCCTGCACACGCAGGAGCGGACAAGCGCCTTTCATGACGCGGCCGGGCGCAAGGGCGCGGCGGGCACCATCGAACAAGGCGACTACAGCGAGGCAAGCGGTGCAGCTGCCACGGAACGCCTGCTGGCCATGGATGTCGCCGACCGGCCGACCGCAATCATCTACGACAACGATGTGATGGCGCTGGCCGGCCTGGAACTGCTCAACGCCAAGGGGGTCGATGTTCCGGGGGACATCTCACTGATTGCCTGGGACGACTCTTTCCAGTCTCAGCTCGCTGCGATGTCGGCGCTCAGCCACGACGTGTCCGCGTACGGCGCACTCGTCGCCGACACGATGATGGCCACGCTGCGCGGCGAGACGCCGTCGCCCGCGCAGGCCGAGCTGCCCATGCTCGTCGAGCGCGGCACCACCGGGCCACCCGCCTCCCGGGCTGGTTTCCACGACCATCGGGTGCAGCACCAGGCCTAGCCGGCACCGTTCAGCTTCCGATTCTCCGAACCAGAGGAGCGTGGTCATGGCCTCCCGAACGTACCCACCCGTCAACCGACAGGCCACCCCCGAGGCTCGGGAACTGCTCGAACTCCTCTATGAGGTGTCTGGCCGTCGCGTGCTGTCGGGGCAGCACAACACGCCTCGCGAGATGTCCTACTACAGCGATCAAGCCCAGCAGATCACCGGCAGCTACCCGGCGCTCTGGGGTCAAGACTTCGGTTTCGCCGAAGACGGCGACATGGACGGCACCAACTACCGACAGGGCATCGTCGAGGAAGCCAAGAAGCAGCACGATGCCGGTTCGATCATCACCTTGATGTGGCACGCTGTGCGTCCCACCGAGGAAGAGCCCGTGACGTTTCTCGGGAGCATCTGTGACGGGGTGCTGCCTGAGCCAGACTGGCGTGACCTCCTGACAGCTGGGACCCAAACACACACACGATGGCTTCGCCAGGTCGACCTGATTGCCGGATTCCTCAGGCAAGTGCGTGACGCGTCCATACCCGTGTTGTGGCGCCCGTACCACGAGATGAACGGGAGCTGGTTCTGGTGGGGCGGTCGAGAAGGCGGCGCCGGCTATGCGGCCCTCTACCGTCAGCTGTACGAGCGCTTCGTCACCGTGCACCACCTGGACAACCTGGTTTGGGTGTGGAACGCGAACGCGCCGCGTGACAACGCTGCGGGCTATGCGGGCTTCTATCCCGGCCACGATGTCGTCGACATTCTCGCAGCGGATGTCTACGGGAGCGACTTCAGACAGTCACACCACGACGAGCTGGTCGCCCTTGCTGAGGGCCGCCCGGTCGCTCTCGGCGAGGTCGGTCACCTGCCAACTGCGGAGACTCTGGATGCACAGCCGCAGTGGGCGTGGTTCATGACCTGGACGACGTTCCTGACCAACGAGAACAGTCCGGACGCCGTGCGGCAGCTCTATGCCAGCCCACGAGTGCTGAGCAGGCCCGCCACCGCCCCATCCGTCTCCTAGCCTGCCTCCACCGCGGTCAGGTGAAGCACCAGCGCCTGCGCCGGCCAGAGCGGCGGAATCTGCAGGCCGACCGCTCCCAGCACCGACCCGGGCAGGGTGACATCGCCGGTGGACAGCCAGCTGGGGACATGCCAGCCGAACGCCGAACGGCCAATCTCGTCACGCACGCGGACCAGGTAGCGGCGATCCGGATCGAGTCCGTGCAGGTGCACGTGCTCGGGCAGGGAGTCCTCCAGCGAAGCCACGCTCGCAATCGTGAAGACGGCCTCGCTGCGGTCTTGGGCGACCGCCCCGGTGACCCGCAGGGCGCGGTCACGAGGGTCAGCGTGCACCGCCGTACCCGAGTGGATGATGTGCCGCAGCTCCTTGTACAGGGACGCAAAGCGGGTGATCGTGTCAAGCTCGTCCGGCGTGCATTCGGCGATGTTCCACTCGAAGCCCGCGGAGCCCATCAGGCTGGTCGCCAGGCGGTAGCTCAGATCGGTGGTGCGTCCGGAGGTGTGGGCGGTTCTTGGGCCGACGTGTCCGCCCACGAGCTCTGGTGGCAGAAGCAGCTGGGTCCACCGCTGAACGTCCTGTCGCTCAACCGGGTCGTTGGAGTCGCTGGCCCACACACGGTCTGTCACGGCGAGGATGCCGAGGTCGCTTCGGGCGCCGCCGCTGGAGCACGACTCGATCTCAAGACCCGAGAATCGTTCCTTCAGCTCGCCGATCAGGCGGTAGACGGCGAGCGTTTGCACGTGGACGCCGTAACGTCCGTCGTGCACCGCCTCAACGAGATCCCGGTTGTGGTCCCACTTGATGAAGTCGATGCCCAGGTTCTCCACGAGGGCGGCGATCTGACCGCGGACGTGATCGTAGGCATCCGGGTTGGCAAGGTCGAGAACGTACTGTGTGCGCCAGGAGAGGTGCGACGGCGCGGGTCCGCGTGACCGGTTGTGCAGCAGCCAGTCGGGGTGTGCGCGCGCGAGGTCGGAGTCGAGATTGACCATCTCCGGCTCGAACCAGAGCCCGAACTGCATGCCGAGCTCATGCACGCGGTCGGCGAGCGGCTCGAGACCATTCGGCCACACGACCGCGTCGACCAGCCAGTCGCCCAGTCCTCTCGTGTCATCGCGCCTGGCCATGAACCAGCCGTCGTCGAGCACGAAGCGCTCGATGCCGACGCGAGCCGACAGCTCGGCCAGCTCGAGAAGAAACGCGGGGTTGTGGTCGAAGTACACGGCCTCCCATGTGTTCAGCACGAGCGGCCGCGGGCTTGATGGGTGTTTCGGCCTCGCCCGCAGGAACCGGTGGTATCGCTCGGCGAGACCGTCGAGCCCGTGGCCGGACCATGCGAAGTACGCCATGGGCGTCTCGTAGCGCTCGCCGGGCGCAAGGCTGATCTCACCCGGCCGCAGCAGCTCGCCGGCGCCGAGCAGGGTGACCGAGTCCGGCATCCGGTCGGTGCGGTAGGTGACGTCGGCACTCCAGCCGAGGTGCACGGCCCAGAGGTCGCCGTGCCGGTCCGCCGGGGGGTCGACCGATGCGATCAGAAGCATGGGCGCGTCGTGGCCACCTCGCCCCCTCCTCGTCTGTCGCGCGTGTGAGCCGCGCTGAACGGGGCCCGTGTGCGGCGCCTTCTCGCGCGTCCAGCGGCCGGCAAACTCGGTGACGGTGTCCACCGCTTTGGGTGCGGGGAGCGTCGCCTCCAGCCAGTCGACCGCGACGAGACCCGAGCCCGTGTTCTCGACCGCGTGACGAACGGTGATCACCCCACCGGACTCGATCGTCATGCTGGACTCGACCGTGAGGCCGGCAACGTCATCGCGCGCTCTGACCCGTGCGCCGTTCCGCCCGCCGCCGGGCTCGGTCGCGGCGAACTCGGTCACCGTCCAGCGCGGGAACAAGGGCGAGCTGTCGCGTGTGACGAGGATGCCGGGGCGACCGGCCCAGCCGTCGGACTCCTGCGGAAGGATGGAGAGCTGCCACGCCGCATCCAACGTGCCAGGTGCGCTCTGGCGGCTGACCGCCCTGGAGAGTGCGTCGAGGTCAGCGTCGGTCAGTGCGCCGAGATCCGCCCCCCAGTGCAGCACCACGGGCAGGCCGTCCGGTGTGTGTTCGAGAACGAGCGCGGTCCCTTGGCTTCGGAGGGCGAGAAATCGAGGCAGCGTCGGTCGCACCAGAGAACTGTTTCAGATTCAAGCGGTGGAAGCAAAAATAAGTTAGGCGCCTTACGAAAGTCGCCTTTGGCTCAGCCTCGACGGGGTTGGGGCACGCCACACGTTCTATAATCGGCGCACACGTGTGGCGGATGACTCGGTCGGCCAGCGAAGACCGACGGAGAACCATCACCATTCGCCTCGAATCCGGCATCACCGTCCTCTTCACCGGTGACAGCGTCACCGACTGCGGGCGGAGAGAGGATACCGGCGGCCATCTCGGCTTCGGTTACGTTCGTGCAGTTGCCGAGTCGCCTCGCGCCTCAGGGGCGACGATTGTCAACACGGGCATCGCCGGCGATCGCATCGTCGACCTGGAACAGCGCTGGCGAGCCGACGTGCTCGACCACCACGCGGATGTCGTATCCATACTGATCGGCGTCAACGACACGTGGCGGCGCTACGACAGCAGCGAGGAGACCTCCGCTGCCCAGTTCGAGGGCCGCTACTGCCGTCTGCTCGATGCGGTTGCCGCAGCCGGAAGCCGGATGGTGCTGATCGAGCCGTTCGTGCTGCCCGTCTTCGAGGGGCAGCAGGTATGGCGTGACGACCTCGATCCGAAGATTGAGGTCGTCAGGAAGCTTGCCGTGGGCTACAACGCAGTTCTGGTGCCCGCCGACGTCGAACTTACCCGGCAGAGCGCGGAGCTCGGCGCCGCGGCGCTGGCCGAAGATGGCGTGCACCCGACCGAGCTGGGCCACGCACATCTCGCCGAGATCTGGCTGGATACCGTTGCGGGCAATCGTCCTTAGGGCGTGGGCGGCCCAGTACAGCCGCCGTCTGGATCAAGCCACCCCGTGCATGCTCACCGAGCGCAGGCTCCTGGGGTCGAGCCGCTCTTGCAGTACGAGGGTCGCGGCGCCCAGTGCGGCCGCATCGTGCACGTTGGCCGACAGCTGCACCTTGATCCGGTGGCTCTCGCGCGAAAGGGCGTAGGTGTCCATGGCGTTCTGCACGCGGTCGAGGTAGATCGAGGCGGTGGACGCAAACGCGGAGCCTGCGAGCACCACCAGCTCCAGGTCGAACAGGTTCATCATCGACACGATTCCGGCCGCGAGGATCTCTGCGGCATCCGCGAGAATTTCGTACGCGACCGCGTTGCCACGCATCGCCGCCATCCCCAGCGTGGCCAGATCCGTCTGCACACTGCCGGTAAGGCGAACGTCGAGTTCCCCTTTGGCCACGGCCGCGGCGGCTCGCGCAACGATGGCGCGGGGCGAGGCGAACAGTTCCAGGCACCCTCGATTGCCACACGAACACAGCTCGCCACGCACGTCGACCGTCACGTGACCGAGCTCGCCGACGTTGGAGCTGACGCCGCGGTAGATCGTTCCGTCAATGACGATGCCGGCTCCGATGCCCGTGGCCATGTAGACGCTTGTGTAGGCACGCGAGTCGCCCGTTGCACCCAGCCAGTGCTCGCCGAGGGCGGCGGCCGTTGCATCGTTGTCCAGTGAGACCTGCAAACCGGTTGCCGCCTCGAATTCTGCCCTGAGCGAGTAGCCGGACCAGGACACCAGCGATGGTGCACGCAAGATGACGCCGTTCTCGCGATCGATCGGGCCGGGCGAAACCAGGCCAACGCCGACAACGAGACTGCGGTCAACTCCGAGGCCGTCAAGCAGCACCGATATATCCGCGGCCATGGCGGCCACGACCTCGGCGGGCTGCCGATCACCCGCACCCTTGGCCCGCAGGCGCCCAATCACAGAGCCGCTGAGGTTGACAACCACGTAGACAATCGACTCCAAGCCCAGTTGCACGCCGATGCCGAGACGGGCATCCGGGTTGATCTCCAGCATCATCCGCGGCTTGCCACCCGTGGGCTCCCCGCGACCGATCTCGCGCACGAGGCCGTCGCCAATGAGGCTGCGGACGACATGGGAGATCGTGGCCTGGGTGAGCCCCGTGCTCTGCGCCAGCTCGATGCGGCTGATCGGCCCCTGCGATCGGATCAACTCCAGCGCACGCCCGCGGGAGCCAAAGCGAGGAGGCGTCAAGGACTTCTTCACAGCCACATACTAGAGGGACCTCCCTGGCTGGGTTCGATCTTGAGTGGTAAACGCGCAGGTCAGCAACCCAGCGACGTCGGGCGAGGTCCCGGGCCGATCACGGCGCCTGGCCTGCCGGCATGGCCGTCGCCAGCGGCTTGCATAGTGGAAGACATGGACCCTGACGTGAAGCTGAACCGGATGGCCTGGGAGGCGGCGTCCGAGAAGTACGTTCGTGAGTACCAGGATCACCTCCTGCAAGCCACCCGCCACACGTCGCTCTTCGAGCGCGAGCTCGACCTGTTGCGTCCACTGCTGCGGTCCTCGCCTGCGGTGGTACATCTACAGAGCGGCAACGGTCTCGACGACATCGACCTCGTCGCCGCCGGTGCGCAATCGGTGGTCGGTGTCGATTTCAGCGAGGTGGCGGCCACTTCAGCGCAGGGCAGAGCAGTTGAGCTGGCCGTTGCCTGCCGCTACGTGGTGGCCGAGGTGCCCGAAGTTCCGCTGTCTGATGAGTGCGCCGACCTCGTGTATACCGGCAAGGGCGCGCTGATCTGGATGCGGGACCTGGATGCCTGGGCCAGGGACGCCGCGCGCCTGCTGCGACCGTCGGGCCACCTGTTCATCTACGAGGCTCATCCCGCGGTGCCGCTCTGGACCTGGGACCACGACGAGCCCCGCATTCGACCTGACCGCAGCTACTTCGGGCGCTGCCACGTGAACGACACGTTCCCGGCCGGGGGAGCGGTGGAGTGGCAGTGGACGCTCGGAGCGATCATCAATGCCGTGATCTCAGCTGGGCTGGAGGTGCTGCACGTCGCAGAGCACGCGGAACCTTTCTGGCGACCGAAGGACGTCGCGGCGGCAGCGTGGCGAGGACAGCTTCCGAACTCCTTCACCTTGGTCGCACGGCGAAACGGCGCAAGCGAAGACGCTCGCCGGGACGTGACGAAGTGGCTGCGACCGGCGCAGCGACGTAAGTTTCAGGTATGAAGTTTCGAAGCCTCGGCAACAGTGGACTGAATGTCTCGGAGATCGCCTACGGCAACTGGCTGACCCACGGGTCACAAGTGGAGGCCGACCAGGCGACGGCGTGCGTGAGGCAGGCCCTCGAGGCGGGCATCACCACCTTCGACACGGCGGACGCGTATGCCGCGACGCGGGCCGAGAAGGTGCTCGGCGACGCGCTCAGGGGCGAGCGCCGCGAAGGCCTGGAGATCTTCACCAAGGTCTACTGGCCCAACGGCGGGGGCGGCCGCAACGACCACGGCCTGTCTCGCAAACACATCCACGACTCGATCCACGGCTCGCTGGAGCGTCTCGGGACCGACTACGTCGACCTCTACCAGGCTCACCGTTTCGACTTCCAGACGCCGCTCGAGGAGACCATGGAGGCGTTCGCCGACCTGGTCAGGCAGGGCAAGGCGCTCTACATCGGGGTCTCGGAGTGGACCGCCGACCAGATACGTGAAGGGCACCGGCTGGCCCGAGACCTGCACGTGCCGTTCGTGTCGAACCAGCCGCAGTACAACATGCTCTGGCGGGTCATCGAAGACCAGGTCGTTCCCGCCTCGCGCGAGCTGGGCATCAGTCAGATCGTCTGGTCACCGATCGCCCAGGGTGTGCTGACCGGCAAGTACAGGACGGGCCAGGCCCCTCCGGCCGGTTCACGCGCCACGGACACCAAGGGTGGCGCCGACATGGTCAAGCGCTGGCTCTCCGATGATGTGCTCGACCGCGTCCAGAATCTCCAGCCGCTCGCCGACGAGGCCGGGCTCACGCTGGCCCAGCTGGCCGTGGCTTGGGTCCTGCAGAACAACAACGTCTCCGCCGCGATCATCGGGGCCTCGCGCCCCGAGCAGGTGCGGGACAACGTCAAGGCCTCGGGCGTCCGGCTGGAGCCGGATCTGATGCAGCGCATCGACGAGGTGCTGGGCGACGCGGTGGAGCGCGACCCGGCCAAGACGACGTCGCCAGCCAACCGGGACGACTTCAGCTGAACCTCGCAGCCTTCGCGGGCGCCGGCCGCGGCCGCCAGCCGCGGGGTGACCGGTGAAGGACAGCCGACCGCTGCGAGGGTCGGATTCAGACGTTTTTGTTGTCGAATGGGTTCGAACGCGCGTTTCCGACGTAGACTTTGGCTCAAGCATGTGGCGCTGTGAGCGGTGACTCACGATCCTTTGGTTTCGGTCCCGCGCTGCGGTGAGCCGCCAACCCGGCGGCGTAAGCCGAGGGACGCCCACGTTGTATGACCAGCCGTTGTTTCTGCAGACGTTGTCAAGGTTCGCCGTGGTGCTACCGGCGCGATACGACCTTGAGGCCACGCTCACCGAGCTCACGGAGAGCGTCACCGCTGTGTTGGGCCTGAGCGGCAGCGGGGTCACGATGGCCGAGGAGGGCCGGCTGCGCTTCGTGACAGCGGTGAGCCAGGCTTCCGGGGAGCTGGAGCGCAATCAGGAGCGGTGGCAGGCGGGTCCATGTCAGGACGCGTACGACACCGGTGAGGTGGTCCGGGTGACCGACGTCCGGGCGGAGTCCGCACGCTGGCCGGAGTTCTCGGCTGCCGCCACCCGCTTGGCCGTGGCCGGCGTGGCCGGGATCCCGATGCGGCTTGCTGACCAGATGATCGGCGCCCTGAACCTGTACTCTTCGCGCCCGCGGGAGTGGTCGGATGAGGACATTGCGGTGGCCGTGGTACTGGCGGACGTGGCGACCAGCTACGTCGTCAACGCGTCCAAGCTGCGCCAGCAGCAGCAGCTCAGCGAGCAGCTGCAGGAGGCGCTGGAGTCCCGGGTCGTGATCGAACAGGCCAAGGGGATCACCGCACACAAGCATGCGGTCACGGTCGATGAGGCCTACCAGCGCATGCGCGGGCACGCCCGCAACAACCATGCGAGCCTGCGGATGGTCGCCGAGGCGATCGTTGACGTGGGGCTTCAGGTCTGACCTCGGTGGCCGTCCGACCCCGGCTGTAGGTTCGAGAGCGTCTTAGGCGTAACGTGTGACGTGCCGCGTCTCCCCAGAACCTGGTGGCGCCGGCTTCTTCTCGTGCTGCTCCAGAAATCGGTGGCCCGTGTCCTTGATTCCGGGACCACCGAATTGAGTCCATCATGGTGCAGCCATCGAGCAACCCCAACGACTCTTCGGCTGACCTAGACCACGACGTCATCCTGTTCCCGGCCCGGACCACGGCCCACGTCCCGACCGAGTTACCAGCAGCGACAGCCGGACGTGCGGCCGCAGTACCGCAAGTACGGGCGAGAACAAGCGCCAAACGTCAGGTGGTGGTCCTTGAGGTCGCCGACCGGCTCGCCGATGTCGTCGAGGATCTGGACCGGGCGATCCAGGTGGCCTTGGCCGAGAGGCCCCGCGGGGTGGTCTGCGATCTGTCGGCCGTGCTCGAGGGTGCCGAGCCGAGTGCGGTCGAGGTGCTTGCCACGGCAGGCAGGCATGTCCGCGACTGGCCAGGGATCCCGGTGGCCGTGGCCTGCCCGGACCCGCGGGTTTGCGAGGCGCTGCGCGCCCACCCCCTGGGTGGGCACCTGATCGTGACCGCGTCGAGGCTCCCGGCGGTATCCGCGCTGCTGGCGACGCGCGTCCCGGCCAGTGAGGCGCTGCGACTCGCACCGCACCCGACCGCGCCGCGCGCATCTCGGGAGTTCGTCACGCGTGCCCTGTTGGGCTGGGGGTTGGTCAGGGTCACTCCCTCCGCTTCCCTGGTGGTCAGCGAGCTCGTGACAAACTCGACGGTGCATGCCGGCACCGAAATCGCGCTGTCCGTCGCGTGGCACCTTGGGGCCATCCGCCTGACCGTTCGAGACAACAGCCCCGACCTGCC
>Ga0207929_1000250_pt1 | contig 15287 bp, 16 predicted proteins | sample NGESurdeep072012_FD_184466 | JGI IMG/M metagenome (GOLD analysis project Ga0207929, IMG submission 184466) | Arctic peat soil microbial communities from Barrow, Alaska - NGEE Surface sample 53-1 deep-072012 (SPAdes) | ecosystem: Environmental > Terrestrial > Soil > Wetlands > Peat ... | reverse complement strand
GAGGTTCAAGTCGTCGTTGGGATCGCTGCCGAGCAGTTGAGGCTCGGCGGCGGCCGACGGGCCGAGAGGCAGCGGCGCCGCTTCCGCCGTTTCGGTGTCGGCGGCGAGCGCCGCGCTTGCGTCCGTTTGCGGCGTCTTGGCAGCGAATAAATTGGCCGTGCCGGCGCAGCCGGTCAGCCACAGACTGGCGGCCGCGAAAACCAGGGCTCGGATTTGTCCACTACGCATCACAGGTCTTTTGTCCACGACACATCACAATGTCCAAGGTCGGCAGCTATTGCCGTACTCGTTTAATTCACCGACGTTTGGCTGTTGACCGTCGGCCCCAACGGCGCGGTGCCGTTGGCCGGCGCCCCTGGCGGTGCGGACGAGGACTGGCCATAGACGCCGGCCGTGTCCATGCCGACCGGCTGGATCACCCTGCCAGTGCGGTAGCGCGCGACCGCAGCCTGCATGCGCTCGCCGTTGAATGCGATATTGCGGTTGGCGGAATCGCGCGGCCACGGATCGACCATTTGCGTGACCTGGTCGGTGGCGACCGCGTTGCCGGCGTTGAGCGAGACGGCGTCGCGGCGGTCGAGATATTCCGAGCAGCCGGCAAGCAACGCGGCAAGCGCCGCGCCGAGCGCCAGAGTCCGCAGCGCCTTAATAGACGGCAACATCGGACCTCCCCGGCATGTCGAGCATATGCCCGGTGAACGGCCGGGTTTGGGCGCCCGCGACGGGCGCCGTCACCGGCAACTTCTTGGCTTCGGCACGCGTGAGCTCGGTCCTGCCGAGCACAAAGAAATCCGGATCGTTGGGCGGCAGCGTGTCGTCGGCCGGCGTGCGCAGGACATCGCCCGGCCGCGTCGGCCGCACCAGATGGGGCGTCACGATGATGGCGAGATCAGTCTGGTTTTGCTGATAGGACTTCGACGAGAACAGCGTGCCCAGCACCGGCACGGTGCCGAGCCAAGGCAACTGATCGATCTGGTTCTGGTTGTTGGTCTGCAGCAGGCCGCCGATCATGAAGCTTTGGCCGTCGCGCAACTCGATGGTGGTCGAGGCGCGGCGCACGATCAACGCTGGCACGAAGACGCCGGTGCTCACCGAGATTGTGTGCGTGGTGTCGATCTGGCTGACTTCCGGCTCGATCTTCAGGTTGATCAGGCCGCGGCTGAGCACGGTCGGCGTGAAGGCCAACCCGACGCCGTATTTCTTATAATCGACGGTCACCTGGCCGAAGCTGCCGGACACGGGGATCGGATATTCGCCGCCGGCGAGGAAGCTCGCGGTGTCGCCGGACAATGCGACCAGATTTGGCTCGGCCAGACTGCGGGCCAGGCCCTTCTGCTCGAGCGCATTGAGCGCCACGTCGATCGTGGTGCTGCCGCTGAGGATGCGTCCGATCGCGAACCCGAACGGCGAGGCTCCGGAGAGCACGCCGGCGGCAACTTCCCCGGCTGCGAGCGTGTTGGAATTGGCCGGCGCGGTGAGCGGTAGGTTACCTGCCGGCTGCTGCGAGCCGAGATTGGCCGTCGCGTATTTGTTGAACACGTTCCACTGCACGCCCAACTCGCGGCCGGCGGTGCGCGACAGCTCGACGAAGCGGACTTCCAGCATTACCTGCTGCGGCGACATCACCGACACCGTGTTGATGATGTCCGGCCCGAACTGGCGCGCGATGGTGACCGCCTGGTCGAGGGACACGGCATCCGCCACTTCGCCGGACAGCATGATGCGCCCGTTGACCGCGGAGGCCCAGATATGGGAGCGCGGGAAGCGGCGCTTGAGTTCGTTGGTCAGACGCGTGACGTCGTAGGTCACTTCCACGTCGAATATGCCGATCAGCCTCTTGTTCGAGTCATAGACCGAGACGCGGGTGGTGCCGATCTTCTTGGCCAGGATCGACAACGAATGATCGGTGAGCGGATTGACGTCAGCGACTTCCGGATCGCCGACCATGACGTTGACGAAACTTGAGCCGGTGCGCAGGTCCTGCGACTTGCCGATGGTGACCGTCACCATGGCGGTATGAGTATTGCCGCTGATCTGGATGACGCGATCCTGTGCATAGGCGTTGCCGGCCATGAAAAGGAGCATCGCCGCCAAGGCGACGCCTAAGGCAATCGCCACGTCGCGCAGCCAGCCGCCGCGGCCAGTGGCCCTGTCCGGACGCCGCCAGGCGAAGCCGGCGGCATATTCGCCTTTATGGTTCACGACACACTCCCAAGCCCTTTATTGATCCGCGCCCGCCATTACCGGGCGCCCATACCCTGACCGGTCGTCATGTCCCCACGGCTGCCTTCCACCGGCACCGTGTATTCCTGCGTCGCCGACGCGCGCGTGACCACGACCGTCGCGGTCGCGACTTTGTCGGTGCTGACCGTTTCATTGCCGCCCAAATCGTTGAGCGTGATCTTGCGCGTCTTTGTCTGCATGGTTTCGCCCGCCTTGCGCAGCAGTAGCGACAGATTGCCGACCGACGACGCCAGCCAGACCTTTTGCGCTTCCACCGTGCTCACTTCGAGCGTGACCGACTTCGCCACCGTCGCCTTGGCGGCGCGTTCGTCCGCAGTCTGGTCGACCGCCAGCACGCGCGCGTTTTGCAACACGACCTCGGTGGAGGCCGACCCCTTGTCGATCTGGCGCGTCAGCACGACATCGACGCGGTCGCCCGGCAGCACGAAGCCGCCGACGCCTTCCACGTCATTGACGCGAATGGTCACCGCCTTCATGCCGGGCTTCACCAGCGCCGACAGTGTGGCGCGCTGGCCGGGGCCGGTGATCTTGAGCGACAGCACCGGCTCGTTCGGCTCGATCGCGGTGAGCACCACGCGGCGGCCGCCATGCAGCAGGTCGCTGATCTTGGAGAAGGCGCCGGCCGGCATCGAGGCTTCCGGCCACGGCACTTCCATCAGCGCCGACTCGCTGAGCTCGGTGCCGAAACGCAGCGGCTGCTTGGCGACGACGATGGTTTGCATCGCCACCGGCTTCTTGTTTGATTCGAAATTCTTCGCTTGCAGGCTGGCTTGGTTGTTGAGCCAGGCTTGGGCGATGAACACGGCGAGCAGGCCGAACACAACGGCGAACCCGATCATGACGAGGGTGCTGGCGCGCAATTTTTTTGTCCCGTTTGACGCAATCTGAAACTTGGCGACCACGAGACTAAAAGGACCAAGGTATTCAATTACTAATTTCGTTAGTGCATCTTGGACTATGCTGAAGAGCCGCTGAATTACTATTGTTTACGGTCGGTGTCCGATCTGCATAATTTTAGAGTAACCTTTCGCGGCATTAAGAATACTGCCCGGTAGCCTTGCCAAGACTGTAACGATTGGTTGAGCCTAACGATCGTTTACGCACGGCCGAAAAGCCCACAAAAGCAGAGCTTGCGCCCATGCCTTGGCCGCCGACCAGGGCGTTGGGCAAGCATCGCTGCCTGAAACAGGGTTACCGGATCGCGGTGCCGGCGTTGCCCGTGCCGCGCGGTTGCGGCAACATGCGGCCGAGGCAAAAACCGTCGCATCCACAAAGGTGCGCATAACAATTCTTCGTGGGAGAAATATTCAATGCCGGGACCGCGCATAAGCTACGTCGATCCAACGACGGTCAAAGACCCTGCCATGATCGCCGAGTTCGAGCGCTGCGCGCGGGAGGGAACCCCGCGGCCGGAAAGCCAGGCGATCCGCGCGCACGTGCCGGCGACGTTCTGGTCGTTCGCCAATACCTGGCGCGACGTGTTCAAGAACGGCGTGGCCGATCACAACATCAAGGAGCTGTGCCGCATCTACGTCTCGCGCTCGGTGCTGTGCGAGTTCTGCGGCAACCAGCGCTCGATCAAGGCGGCCAAGGCCGGCCTCAAGGAAGACGATTACTCGGACTTAATCAATTTCGAGAGTTCATCGCGTTATGACGAGCGGCAAAAGGCCGCACTAGCCTATGCCGAGGCGATTACCTGGGATTTGCCGAGCGACGATGCGTTGTGGGCGCGCCTGCATAAGCATTTCAGCGAGCCGGAGCTCGTCGAGATCGGCTATTTTGTCGCCATAACTATGGGCCAGCAACGCTGGCTGCGCACGTTGAACATCGAACATCACCAGATTCTTGCCGGCACCGACGGTTCGATGGCGCCCGGTTTTGAGACCGCGGAAGCGCTTGCGCGCTCCAAGCAGGCCGACGATTATTGGGCGAAGATCAACGGCAAACCCGCGACACAGGCCGCCGAGTGACAGGTCAACCCATGGCGGCATCCGCCCCCCGCTCGTCCGCTTCGCAAGCGGCTGAGCCCCGCATCCGCGTCAAGGGACTGGCCAAGCGTTACGGCGCGCTTGAAGTGTTTCGCAACATCGATTTCGACGTGGCGGAACGCGAGATCGTCGCCATTGTCGGACCTTCAGGCTGCGGCAAGACCACGCTGTTGCGCTGTATCGACGGCCTGCTGCCGCACGATGCCGGCGAAATCTGGGTCGGCAATCAGCGCGTCGAAGAGCCGATCGCCGGCGTCGCCATGGTGTTCCAGCATTTCGGCCTGTTCCCCTGGAAGACGGTGTTCGACAATGTCGCATACGGCTTGCGCATGGCCGGCGCCTCCAAGGCGGAAGTCGAGCGCAAGGTGCCGGAGTTCATCAAACTGGTCGGCCTCGGCGGCTTCGAAACGGCGTTCCCCTACCAGATGTCCGGCGGCATGCAGCAACGCTGCGGGCTGGCGCGTGCGCTGGCGGTCGAACCGAACGTGCTGTTGATGGACGAGCCGTTCGCGGCGGTCGACGCGCAGACGCGAGAAATTCTGCAGTTCGAGCTGCTGCGTATCTGGGACGAGCGGCCGACCGCCATGATCTTCGTCACCCACTCGATCGAGGAAGCGGTGCTGCTCGGCCACCGGGTGATCGTGCTCAAGGGAAGGCCTAGCAGCATCCACGAGACCGTCGTGATCGATTTGCCGACCCCACGCACGCGCGCGACGTTGCGCGAGCCGCGCTTTGCCGAACTGCGCGAGCAGGTGTGGGGCACGCTGATGCGGGAGGCGCGCGAAGCCGAATTCGTACTCGAACGCTGAACAAGAAAAACTGAAACAAAAGGGAGGATTCCATGATTAGCAGAACCTTAAGCCTGACGGCCGGTGGCGCCCTGCTGGCCGCGCTGCTGCTGAGTGCCGGACCGGCGTCAGCCGAAGGCAAGAAGATCGTGCTCGCGATTCCAGGCGTTCCGCCGATCTATTCGGCGACTATCGCCTATGTCGCCGAGAAACAGGGCTTCTTCAAGAAACACGGCGCCGACGTTGAAATCCGCCCATTCGACAATGGCACCGCCGCCGCGCGCGCGGTCGTCGCCGGCGACATAGACATGGCGTGGTCGCCGACCCCGCCGGTGATCGTGCAGATTTCCAATGCCGACGTGCCGCTGGTCGGCATCTATGGCATGCCGAACCCGGATTGGGTTATCGGCACGACCGAAGCGGGCAAGACCTGTAAGGATATGGCCGACCAGAACGTCGGCGTGGATTCAATCAACGGCGCGCGCTCGATCGCGTTGCGCTCGATGCTCGCCGCCGGCTGCAAGGAGGTCAAGATCGACCAGGTCAAGCAGATCGCGCTCGGCTCAAGCCCGGGTCCGGCGCTGCTCGCCGGACGGCTTCAGTTCGCTGTCCTGCATCTCGATGACCTCGCCGAGATCGCGCACCAGGGTACGAAACTGAACATCCTGCTGGCGATGAAGAACACCAACCCGACCAGCCACTATCTGACGCTGGTGGTGCGCAAGGACAATCTGGCGAAGAATCGCGACGCCGTCGTTCGCTCCGTCGCCGGCCTGATCGAGGCCGCCCACTTCATGCAGGATCCGAAGAACGCCGACGCGGTGGCAGACGCGGCCGCGGTGACCGGCCACAACAAGGAAGTGAATAAAGAGGCGCTAAAGTCGTTCCTTGCGATCGACTTCTGGGCGGCGAAGGATGACGGCCTGCCGCGCAGCAAGCTCGAAGCCACCGCCGCACTGATGAAGAAGATCGGCTCCATCAAGGCCGACAAGGAACCGGTGACTTACGAGCACCTCGTCGACACCAGCGTCTGGAAAGACGCCAACGCGATGGTGAAATGACAACCACGGCGATCCGGCGCAACGCACCGGTCTGGCTCAGCGTCTTTGCCGGCATCGCCCTCTGGGAGATCGCCGGACGCTTGACCAGCGCGGCCTTCATGGTGCCGTTCTCCGAAACGCTGGTGCGGCTCTGGCAGCTCATTACGCGCGGTGAGTTTCTCGTCCAGCTCTTCGATTCGGCCGAGCTTTTCCTCACCGGCTTTGTGCTCGCGCTGATCGTCGGCGCACCGCTCGGCATGCTGCTCGCGCGCGTCCGCCTGCTGCGCATCGGCATCGAGCCCTACATCATGACGCTCTACGCCACGCCGATGGTGGCGCTGATCCCGTTCATCCTGTCGATGATGGGCTTCGGCTTCGCGCCCAAAGTGCTGGTCGTCTTTCTGTTCGCGGTATTCCCGGTGCTCTACAATACAGTGGAAGGTGCCCGCAGCATCAAGCCCGAGCTGATCGAGGTGGCGAAGTCCTACCGCTCCAGCGAATGGTCGCTGTGGCGCGAGGTGATGCTGCCCTACACCTTGCCCTACATGATGACGGGCGTGCGCCAGGCGATCGGCCGCGCGCTGGTCGGCATGATCGCAGCGGAGTTCTTCCTCTCCGCAACCGGCCTCGGCCAGCTCATCATGGGCGCCTCGCAGGATTTCGATACGGCCGGCGTCTTCGCCTCCATCCTGGTGATCGGCTTGATCGGCGTCGGATTGACGCGGCTCGGCCTAGTGATCGAACAGCACTTCGCGCATTGGAGACAGTAGCGCATGCGCCGGAAAGACAATCGATGACCGAGACCAGCATCGGCGCGCCATCCGCCGTGGTCGCCGCGCCGCCCGCGACCGCGCGTCCTGCCGCCTTGTCCGGCAGCTTCGTGCCGCGTTTGCTCACCGGCCTGGTAATCTTGCTGAGCTGGGAGATCGTGGTCCGCGCCGTCGCGCCTGCTTACGTGGCCAAGCCAAGCACGGTGGTGCTGGCGATCCCGCGCGTGATGACCGACCCCGAATTTCTCCGTGCGCTGGGCGCCACGCTGGCGGCGGTAGCCGAGGGACTGGCCATAACGATCGTCGCCGGCACCGCCATCGGCTTGCTGATGGGCCGCAGCCCTATCGTCGACCGGATGATCCGCGTCTACGTCAACGGCTTCAACGCCCTGCCGATGATCATCGTGCTGCCGTTATTTTCGCTGTGGTTTGGCTATTCGGGCGCCGCTCGCATAGGCACCATCATCTTCGCCGCAATATTCGCCATCACCATGAATGTGGCCGACGGCGCACGCTCGGTGCCGCGCGAATATCTCGAGGTCGCGCGCTCGTTCCGCTCCGGCCGCTGGCGCATGTTGACCGATATCGTATTGCCGGCCTCCATGCCTTATCTGCTGGCCGGCTTCCGGCTGGCGGCCGGCCGCGCGCTGATCGGCGCGGTGGTGGCGGAGTTCTTCCTCTCGATCGGCGGGCTTGGCTACTACATCCTTTACAATTCGCGCGCCTATCACCACAACGAGGCCTTCGTCGGCGTTCTGCTGCTCGCCGCCTTCGGCGTCAGCTTCGAATTGCTGGTGAACTGGTGTACGCGGCACTTCATGCCGTGGTATCGCCGCGGCGCATAATCCCCAGCCCAGGAAAATAACGCATGTCGTCCGATCCCTTGCTCAAGGCCGCAATCGCGCATTGGGGCCCGCGCTTTGTCGCCAACGGCGTGGTGCTGACCGATTTCGAGGAGGTGACCGGCGCGATGTCGTCTTATGACGACTGGTGCAGCGCGTGGTCGGCGCGCGGCGCGCACCACGAGCAGCTCGGCCGCGAGGCGCTTGCCGCCAAGCATTTCCTCACCGCCGGCGAATGTTTGCAGCGCGCCGGCGTGTACTATCATTTTGCGTCGTTCCTGTTCGTGCAAGACCAGGCGCAAATGAAGGCCGCGCACAAAAAGCAGATCGAATGCCGGCAGGCGGCGTTGCCGCATTTGCGTCCGCCCGGCGAGCGCGTCGAAATTCCCTATGAGGGCAAGACGCTGGCTGGGATTCTCCGCAAGCCGGCCGGCGTCGAAAAGCCCCCGATCGTCGCGATGGCGGTCGGGCTCGATTCGACCAAGGAGGAAACCGATGCCTACGAAGCGCCGTTTCTCGCGCGCGGCATCGCGACGCTGGTGTTCGAGGGTCCCGGCCAGGGCGAGGCGCAATACGACTTTCCGATCCGCGGCGACTACGAAGTGCCGGTGAAAGCGGTGCTGGACTACATCACCACGCGGCGCGATCTCGACGCCGCGCGCATTGGCACGTGGGGCGTCAGCCTCGGCGGCTACTACGCGCCGCGCGCCGCCGCCTTCGACAAGCGCATCAAGGCCTGCATCGCGCTCGGCGGCCCGTTCAACTTCGGCGCCAACTGGGACAATCTGCCGGATCTGACGCGCGAGGCGTTCCGCGTGCGCAGCCATTGCAAGACCGGCGAAGACGCGCGCAAGAATGCGCTGACGCTGTCGCTTGAGGGCATCGCGCAGAACATCACCTGCCCTATCTTCATCGTGAACGGCCGGCTCGACCGCATCGTGCCGGCCAAGGATGCCGAGCGCCTGGCGCGCGAGGTCAAAGGCCCGGTCGAGCTGATGATGATCGAAGACGGCAACCACATTGCCACCAACCGCGCCTACCGCTGGCGCTCGCAGAGCGCGGATTGGATGGCGGAGCAGCTGGGCTGACTTACTCCTTCTTCGGCAGCGCCACGATCATGTCGAGCTCGATGCGCGCGCCCGGCGACGACAGCTGGTTGATGCACACCGTGGTCGAGGCCGGCCGCCAGTCGCCGAAATATTTCGCCATTGTCTTATGCATGGCGTCGGCCTCGCGGAAGTCGGTCAAATATTTCGTCACCTTCACCACGTCGCGCCAGGTCGCGCCGGTATGGTCGAGGATGGATTTGATCGCCTCCATCGCGCGCGCGGTCTGCTCTTCGATCGAATGCGGATGGACGTGCTCGGCCTCCACATGCGGATGCTTGTGGTAGAGCGGCGACGGCGTCGCACCCGACAGGAACATCAGGTCGCAGGCGCCGACGATATGCACCGCCGGTGCGTAAGGCATGGTGTGCGCCTCTTCCGGCTTCGGATGCACCGGCTCGAGCTTGAAGCCGCGCTGCGGCTCGGTTCTTACGTTCATGCGGGTCTCCCTGACGCTTCGTCATGGCCGGGCAACCGGGACCGGCCTTTGATCTGCCTTTGGCCGGCCCGGCCGTGACACTTGTCCCGGCTATCCCGCTTAGGTTAGCACAGCACCGCTCCCTTGAGCTTGCAGGAGAACCGAATGCCCTCGACGATCCTCGATTCCGCGGTATTCCGCGACATTTTCACCACGCCGGCGATGCGCGGAGTGTGGTCGGACGAGAACCGCGTGCAGAAATATCTCGACTTCGAGGCCGCGCTGGCGCGCGCGCAAGGCAAGCTCGGCATCATCCCGAAAAACGCCGCCGCCGAGATCGTGCGCCACTGCTCGGCCGACAAGATCGATATGGCCAAGCTCAAGGAGGCGACCGAAAAGATCGGCTACCCGGTGCTTCCGGTCGTGCAGCAGCTCGTGAAGCTGTGCAAGGGCACGCTCGGCGAGTGGTCGCACTGGGGCGCCACCACCCAGGACATCACCGACACCGCGACCATTCTGCAGATCCGCGAAGCGCTCGACATCGTCGAAATGGAAATCGCCGGCATCGGCGATGCGCTCGCCAAGCTCGCCAAGAAATACCGCGACACGCCGATGGCGGGCCGCAGCAATCTGCAACAGGCGGTGCCGATCACCTTCGGCTACAAGATGGCGACCCTGCTCGGCGCTTTCGAGCGCCACAAGCAGCGCCTCAAGGAATTGCGGCCGCGCCTGCTGGTCGGCGAATTCGGCGGCGCCGCCGGGACGTTGTCTTCGCTCGGCAAGGACGGGCTGAAATGCCAGGCCGAGCTCATGAAGCAGCTCAAGCTCGGCCAGCCCGATATTTCCTGGCACACCGTACGCGATCGCATCGCCGAGGTCGGCTGCTTCCTCGGGCTGGTCACCGGCACCTGCGGCAAGATCGCCTTCGACGTGAAGCTCTTGATGCAGACCGAGGTCGAAGAAGTCTACGAGCCGTTCCATCAGGGCCGCGGTTCGTCCTCGACCATGCCGCAGAAGCGCAACCCGATCTCGTCGGTCTACATCACCGCGCAGACCGCGATGGTGAAGCAGCTGGTCGCCGCGCTGTTGGAAGCAATGGTCGAGGATCACGAGCGCGCCACCGGCCCGTGGGAAATCGAATGGATCGCGCTGCCGGAGATCTTCATGTTGTCGGCCGGCGCACTGGCGCAGACGCGCTTCGTGCTCGAAGGCCTGCAAGTCAACGAAAAGAAGATGCGCGCGAACCTCGACATCACCAACGGCCTGATCATGTCGGAAGCGGTGATGATGGGCTTGGGCGCGGCGATGGGGCGCAACCGCGCGCACGACGTGGTCTATGACATCTGCCGCGAAGTCGTGAAGACCGGCCGCCCGCTGGTCGATTTGCTCGCCGAGGACAAAGAGATCAGCAAGCACGCCAGCCGCAAGCAGTTGGAGAAGATGGTGGACCCGGCCAATTATCTCGGCGTCGCCGGGGAAATGGTCGATCGGGTGCTGAAGATGCGGAAGAAATAGTCCGTCATGAAGCCTTCGGCATCGTCCGCCATATCGCCAACGCCACCAGGAACGTCGCCGCGCCGATCATGAGAAACAGCGCCGGCACGGTGACGCCGTATTTCTGCAGGATCGCGACGACGACGGTCGCGCCGGTCATGAACGCCGCGTTGAGCACATTGACCGCCGCCACCGTGCGGGCGCGATAATCGGCGCCGGCCCAGGCCTGCACGGCCGCGAAAGCCGGCACGATGAACAGCCCGCCGGCGATCGCCAGCCCGGCGAGATCAAATGCAACGCGATTGCCGAGCGCCGATGAAAACACCGCAGCCGGCGTTTGCGGCGCCAGCGCCGGCGTCGCGCCATATGTCGCGACGCCGAGGTCGAGCGCGAACGCGCCCAGCAGCACCGCGCCGGCAAGCGTCGTCTTGAGCACGATGCGCCCGCGCGCGATCTCCGCCGCCAGGCCTGAACCGGCGCCGACCGCAATCGAGAACAGCGCAAGATAGGCGGTGACGGTGTCCTCATTGCCGCCGATCAAAATTTTGATCAATGGCGGCAGCAGCGATAGCACGACGATGCCGACCAGCCAGAACCAACTCGTCACCATGGCGCCCCACCACAGCCGCGCATCGGCTCGCAGATGGCGGATCATGTCTAAGGTCGAGGCGGCGATATTGACGGAGATCTTGAGCTGCGGCGCGCCCTCGCCGGTCGGCGGGATGAGCAGGCTCGCGGCCCAGCAGAGAAACGCGAAGCCGATCACCAGCGCCGCGAAAGCCGCCACGCTGCCGCCGCCGCGCGCCGCCAGGCCGCCGACGAGAGTGCCGGTGAGGATGGCGACGAAGGTCGCGCCCTCCACCAGCGCATTGCCAGCGGGCAATTCGGCGCGCGCCAGGTGGTCGGGCAGGATGCCGTATTTGATCGGCCCGAACAGCGCGCCAATCATGCCGAAGCCGGCGAGCGCGCCGAACAAGATGGGCGCCGACTGGCGCGCGAAACCGACAACCGCCAAGGCGGCGACAAACATCTCCAGGAATTTCAGCCATTGCGCCACCCGCGCCTTGTCGTGACGGTCGGCGAGTTCGCCGCCGAGCGCGGACAGGAAAAAATAGGGCGCGATGAAAATCGCACTCGCCAAAGTGACCAAGGCTTCCGCACCGGCAGCGCCGGAGCGGAACAGAATCAAAAAGACCAGCGAGGTCTTGAGAAAATTGTCGTTGAATGCCGCAAAGAACTGGCACCAGAAAAGCGGCGCAAAGCGCCTCGACAACATCAGGGGCGGCAGCACCCCCCAGTATTGCAAAGTTTCCGCGCGGGGTGGCGCCCTCCCCGCAATAAAAATGGGCGGCCCGTGGGCCGCCCAAGAAGGGTCGTCTCAGACAAAACGCAATTACAGGGACAAAACGCAACTACAGGCGGAATTTTCCGCCATTGACGGAATCTACGACGATCGCGGCCATCGTCAGGGCGATGGCGATAACGGTGGTTACGGCAAACAGTGAGGTCCACATGACATAGCCTCCTCGTTGGCGCGACACACGCGGGCAGTCTGGCCGGGGCAACGCGGAAGTCCTGTTTTGGTTCCTCGGCTCAGAGCGGATAAGGGCTTTTTATGACCAATCGGCGTGCCGAAATCGTAAGATTTTGCGCGAAAATGACTTAAGCTCGACCGCGCCAGCATCACTTTTTAGGGGGTTGCCGTGGCCACGATTTTCAATGAAAGCGCCATCGCCGCCGAGCCGGCGGTAAACGGCGCCGCCCGTCAACACCTGCTTACCAAGGACCGCGTATCGGGAACCCGCATTCTGCTCGACCGGCTGACGCTTCGCCCCGGTAGCGCAGCGCGCCTGGCGGTGCCGGCGCAAGGCCTGGCCTGGTTCCAGATACTCGAGGGCGGAGTGGCGCTGGCACAGGATACCCATCGGGCGACCCTGACCGACGCCCATGTAGCATTCCTGCCGCCGGGGTATACCGCCACCGTCACGTCCGAAGGCGGCGGCGTTTTGCTCTATGGCGAAATTCCCGACGCCGCCAGTCTCGATCCCGGAATTGCAAAAAATCCGCCCGCATTCCGCGTGGTCGACTGGACACGCGAGCCGGTGCTCGATTCCGAGCACGACGCACGCAAGCGCATTTATCTGGTGACGCCGAAACTGTTCGGCACCAAAGCGGTGAAGGGCGAGATGATCATCTATCCGCCCGGCACGGCGGCCGCCAATCATCATCACGTCGGCGCCGAGCATTTCATGTATGTGCTGCGCGGGCGCGGCACCGTCTATGCCAACGAGAAACCGTTTCCGTTGCGCAAGGGCGACGTGATCTATTATCCCGATCTCGAACGGCATTATCTCGAAGCCGCGCCCGACGAGGAACTGGTGTTCGCAGAATACTTCGCGCCCGGCGAATTCAAGACCGTCTGGGTGGACGACAGCGAGATCTGCACCTGGAAGCCGACCGGCCGCGACATTCGCGGGCAAACGCCTGCGCGCGAAATCAAGGCGCATTCGTCGGCCGACGTGCTCAGTCCGGGGGATGTGTGAAAATTGGTGCCGACGGAGGGATTTGAACCCCCGACCACCCGCTTACGAAGCGGATGCTCTACCGCTGAGCTACGTCGGCAAGCGCCTGGAAAGCGCGCGCCACTACTATCGGCGCGGGCCCGGAATGGCAATACGCTCGACGGCTTGCCGGGCCCTTAACGAAATAGCTGCATGAAGCGCTGCCAAGGATCGCGCGGCGCGGGCGACGTGGTTTCCGGCACCGGATCGCTCTCCAAGGCGGAATCCGGCCCCGGATCGTCGGGGGCATGCACCAGCGGGATCACCGGTTCGACCGGCTTGGCCTTGGCCGCCGCTTTCGCCGATTTGCGCGGCGGCGGTTCCGGCTCGGCTGACGACACCGGTGGAACTTCCGGCGCCGGCGGCGCGACCGCGATCGGCGCGGCGGCGGGCGGCGGAGGCGGCGCAATCTCGATCACCGGACGCGTGACGCCGATCTCGGCCAGCGGCAGTTTCCAGACGAAGCCGTCGAGCCGACCGTTCGGCGACACCGGCAGCCATCGCTCGGATACGACGCCGTCGGCGGTCCAAACCGGATCGCCGGACGCGCGCATGGCGCGGCCCATCCATTCGCGCACGCGGCCTTCGTCGCCGTGTTCGGTTTCCTCGATCTCCGCCATCAGGGTAGCGACGCGCCGTGTCGGCGCCGAGAGATACGGCGCCAATGCCGCACGCGCAGCCGCAAATTCGCGCGCATCGAGCGCGGCACGCGCGACTGCCAGCGCGCCTTCGAGTTGGCCAGTCACATAACCAGCAAGCTTCTGCATGCGCGCGAGGCGTTCGCGCGCGCTGTCGCCAAGGCGCAAATTCGCATAGGCCTCGGCGACGTCGGGATGCGGATTGATCGTCCACGCCTTCTCCAGAATCTTGCGCGCCTTGCGCTGCTCGCCCGCCTCCGCCAGCCGCCGTCCGGCCAGCGCGGCCGCCGGCACCAGATCGGGCGCGAGCTTGACCGCTTCCAGCACCGCGGCCCGCGAGCCGTCGCGGTCGATCTCTTCCAGCGCCAGCGCGCGGGCGGTCAGCAACACCGCGCGCTTGCGCCGGTAATCGGGTTTGTCGAGCGCGCCCTTCATGGCATCGAGCGCGTCGAGCGCGCCGGCCCAGTCGGCGGCGCTACAGCGATAATCGAACACCGCCTGTCCGGCCCAAGCCGGCGCCGGCGATGCCTTGACCGCCTCCTCGGCGGCGAGCCGCGCGGCATCCCCGTCGTCGCGCCGCTGCGCTTCGATGTAGAGCCCGCGCAGGCCCAGCACCTTGGTGTCGTCGCGCCGGGTCATTTCACGGAAAGCGCGCTCGGCGCCGGCGCGGTCGCCGGCCATTTGCGCCGATTGCGCGGCGAGCAGCAGCGCCAGCGGATCGCCGGGCGACGATCGCGCCGCGTCGTCGGCCGACCGGCGCGCGCCGCGCAAATCGCCGGCGCCGATCGCAATCAATCCATGCGAGATCGCCAGATAGCCTTTCATAGCGCGGCGATGCCGGAAAAACAGCGCCACCTGCTCGGGCGAGCGAAAGATGCCGCGCAAGACGATCCACAACACCATCAGCAGGAACAACAGCGCGGCGAGGGCGAGCGCGGCTACGATCACCGAGGTTTCGATGTGGTAGCCCATCCAGGTGATGACGACGTCGCCGGGCCGGTCGGCGACCCAGACAAAACCGGCCGCCAGCACCGCGACCGCGAGCAGGAACAGGATCACGCGGATCATTGCGTCCCTACCTTAGGCCCGAGCGCGCGCGCCGTGTCGGCGGCGTATTGACGCGCGGACGAAAGCGCAGCCTCGCGCGCCTGCGCCTTTGCAATCCAGGCCAGCGCCGGCGCACGCGTTGCCTCGGGTAGCTTGCCGAGAGCGGTGAGCGCGGCGGGGATATCGGCTTTGGCGGCGTCGCTTTCGAGGCGCGCCAGCACCGCGGCGATCGAGAGGCGGCACAGTGTTGCGTACCCAGGGTACCAAATGGCGGGAGGACTTTCCATGCAGACACATGGCACTCATTGGGTCCGACACGCCGGCATCGCCCTACTCCTGGGCGTATCGAGC
>Ga0207929_1000249_pt1 | contig 15291 bp, 14 predicted proteins | sample NGESurdeep072012_FD_184466 | JGI IMG/M metagenome (GOLD analysis project Ga0207929, IMG submission 184466) | Arctic peat soil microbial communities from Barrow, Alaska - NGEE Surface sample 53-1 deep-072012 (SPAdes) | ecosystem: Environmental > Terrestrial > Soil > Wetlands > Peat ... | reverse complement strand
CTTCACATACGGATTCCTTCGCGCGCTCGGGTACAGCTTCCACGGCGCGCTCGTTGGCGGAATCGCGTACATGATGAGCGGACAGATCGCGTCGTACGTCTCCCCGGGCCACGACGGCAAGCTCTTCGTGAGCGCGCTCTTTCCGCTGGCGCTCTGGATGCTCTATCTCGGATTCCGGAAAGGGAAGAACTGGAGCTGGGGAGCGTTCGCTCTGATAGTAGGCCTCTGCATCCTCAGTCCGCATCCGCAGCTCCTGCAGTACACGCTGCTCACCTCGGGAGCGTACGCGCTCTTTCTCGCCTTCGCCACGCTCGACGGGGTCAAGCTCCCGCGCGATGTCGCGATCAGACGACTCGGCGCCGCGCTGCTCGCGGTGACCGTTGGATTGGCGATCGGTGCCGTCCAGTACCTACCAGTCCGAGAATACATAAAGTGGTCTCCGCGTGCGGGAGGGTTGGCAGACTATCGCGTGGCCACTTCCTACGCCTGGCCGCCGGAGGAAGTCTTCAACGCGTATCTGCCACAGTTCTCCGGTATGCTCGACAACTATTGGGGCCGCAACAGGATTCACCTTCATAGCGACTACGCCGGCGTCGTGGTTCTCATTCTCGCCGGCGCGGCTTTCATCGGGTTGCGGTCGGATGCACGCCGAAAGCACATCATCTTCTGGTCTGTCGCGCTCCTCATGTCGCTGCTTTGGTCACTCGGAGGCGCGACCCCGTTCTACCACATTCCGTACGCGTTGATTCCCGGAACGAAGTATTTCCGCGCGCCGGCGACGATCTTTTTCGTCGGGACCTTCGCGCTTGCGCTGCTGGCCTGTGCGGGGACTGAGCGCTTTCTACAGCTGCGCGTCTCGCGGAAGTATCTGTTCGGTTGGGCTATCGCAGGACTGGTGATCGCACTCCTCGCCTCAGTCGGCGCCCTGACCAATATCGCAGAATCATTTTCCGACGAACGACTCGCGGACCGAATTCAGGCGAACAACGCGGCCCTCGTGCTCGGAGCCTGGCGTTCGCTCGCGTTCGTTCTGCTCGTCGTGGGACTCTGGTTCGCGATGACGCGCGGGAAAATCTCGAGCACGATGGCGGCGTGGGCTCTCGTCGCGCTAATGGCGGTCGATCTCTGGACAGTCGAGCATGTCTATTGGATGTTCTCGTCGCCGGCACACGTTATCTATGCGAGCGATCCGATCACTGAGATGCTGAAGAATGAGCCGCAGCCGGTTCGCGTGCTCCCGTTCCAAGTGCGGCAAGCGCAGCAGCGCGACCCGTTTCTCACTGGCGATGCTCTCATGACCTACCGCATTCGCAACGTGCTTGGCTATCACGGTAACCAGCTTGGACGCTATGCCGCGGCTCCCGGCGAGCTGACCAACGATTTGACCGGGACAAACACTGGCGGCAACCAGCTCCTTTCACCCAACGTCCTGCAGCTCACGAATACGCGATACTTCCTCACGAACATCCCCGAGTTGCCTTTCATCGGCAACACGACCCTGGTGAAGGGTCCGGTTCGCAACGCCTCGGGAGATACGGTCTATCTCTATCGCTTGAACGCGGAAAATCCGTACTCGTGGGTGACCCCGGTCGCGGTGAAGGCCCCCGACGTCCAGGTGCTGGCGACCATTCTCAATCCGCGATTCGACCTGACGCGCGCGGCCTTGTTCGACACCTCGGCCAACGTCACGGTGGCGCAAGGAGTGCAATCGCTTCCAGCTCCGCTGGCGATAAAGACAACAGTGCATCACTACGAACCGGGCAAGGTACAGATCGACTTGAGCGCGCCCGCCCCTGAGGGATCCTCACTCATCGTCTCCGAGAACTACTACCCGGGCTGGATCGCATCCGTCGACGGAAAACCGGCCCGCATCGGGCGAGCAGACTACACGATGATTGGTGTCGAGCTGCCTCCGGGCGGGCGCAGCGTCGAGCTCAATTTCACGAGCCCCACTTACGAGAGGGGGAAAGTGATCACCTGGCTTGCGATGGCCCTCGGATTTCTGATGCTGGGTACCGGAATCTGGCGCGACCGGAGACGACTTGCCTGATCGTGCGCTAGTCATAGTCCCGACGTATAACGAGCGGTTCAACATTGCACGATTGATCCCGGCAATTCTGGCGCAGGATCCTTCGCTCGAGGTGCTGGTCGTGGACGACGGCTCCCCGGATGGAACGGGAGCGATCGTCGATGGCATCGCCGCCAACAACGCCCGGGTTCATGTGATCCATCGGGCGGGGAAGCTCGGGCTCGGAACCGCCTACATCGCCGGTTTCCGCTGGGCGCTCGAGCGAAAGTACGACCTGGTATTCGAGATGGATGCCGACTTCTCCCACAATCCGGAGCGCCTGCCCGAGTTCCTGGCAGCGATCAAGGAGTCGGATGTAGTGCTGGGATCGCGCTATCAGGATGGCCACGTCAACGTCGTGAACTGGCCGATGAGCAGGTTGTTTCTCAGCTACGCCGCGAACATCTACGCGCGATTCGTGACCGGATTGCCGATCTTCGACACCACCGGTGGTTTCAAGTGCTTCCGCCGGAATGTACTCGAATCGATCGATCTTAACTCCGTTAAATCCAATGGTTACGCGTTTCAGATCGAGATGTCTTATCGGGCCTGGAAGGGCGGCTTCCGCCTCTTCGAAATCCCGATCATCTTCGTGGATCGCACCGAGGGCGTGAGCAAGATGTCGAAGAAGATCGTCCGCGAGGCAATCTGGATGGTCTGGCGTCTGCGCTGGTGGAGCCTGACCGGGAGGATCTAATGGTGGCTCGCCCAGAGGGCCAGCACTTCTACAAAATGACGGGGTCGGGAAACGACTTCGTCGTTTTCGACTCGACAGCGGGCGCCGTAGCGCGTCTGGAGAACGAGCAGTCAATCAGGTCGCTTGCGGCGCGCGGCACGGGGGTCGGGGCTGACGGAGTCGTCTTTCTCGAGAAATCGGGAGAGGGCGACGTCCGGATGCGCTACTATAACAGCGACGGGTCCGAGGCTGCTCTCTGCGGGAACGCCAGCCTCTGTAGCGCGCGTCTGGCCGTGGAGCTGGGGCTGGCACAGGCCGGCGGATTCCTGCTTCACACGGCGGCCGGATCGCTCCGGGCAAGGATTCGCGACAACCTGCCCGAGGTTGACCTGGAGCCGGTCACGGATGTCCGGTCAGACGCCAGAGAGCTCGGGCTCAAACCAGGTGAGCGCCGACTCGGCTACGCGAGGGTCGGAGTACCTCACGTAGTGGTTGAGGTCCCGGATGTCGAGTCTGCCGACGTGACGGGGCGGGGTTCCGAGCTGAGGCATCATCGCTCGCTCATCGATGGAGCCAACGTGAACTTCGTCTCCAGGAGGGCCGACGGCGAGTTCGCTTACCGCACCTTCGAGCGAGGCGTTGAGGCGGAGACGCTGGCGTGCGGCACGGGTGCTGTCGCCACCGCGATCATGCTTTCCGACTGGGGGGATGATTCGGGAGGGGAAACCACGCTCTGGACTCGATCCTCGCTCCCATTGACCGTGAGTCTCAGTCGAGATGGAGCCTCCTGGCTGCCGTCGCTGCGCGGCGAGGGTCGGATCGTTTTTGAGGGTCGGATTCGCGATCTCGATTGACAGACTGTCGCGGCACGGTCCAGCTGCTGGCTGCTATAGCCCAACTCAAGTTATTTCTAACATAGATGGTCTAACCCACCAACCGGCTGAACCTTCGGCATTGGAGCAGTGGACAGTATCAACTTCTCCACATTAAAAGGGGGATATAGTTTACATAATATATCTTATACGCATATGTCCACAGCGACGGGAAGATTGGCTTGGAATGAAGCTGCTCTGACGTCCGGACCTAGATCTTCATCGGCTTGGCCTCGAGCTCGCCGAGCCGTACGCGCGCCTCCGCCGCAGTCGGCGCGGTCTCGTCCTTTACGAGCTCCGTCCAGATCGCCTTGGCCTCCTCTGTCTTTCCGGCAGCCATATAGTCGCGAGCGGCTGCGGCCTGATACTCGGCCTTGTCGACCGGAAACCGGGTCACTTGGGCCGCAAGCTTGTATTGTTCAGCTGCTGCCACCAGGTTCTTCAGTTCCTCATAGCCAGCCGCCTCGAGGACGTGGATCGACGGCTTGAAGTGATCTGGAGCCTTTGCCTCCGCCGCCTTGAGGACATCCAGCCCTTCCTTGAACTTCTTCTGGTCGTAGAGCGTTTGCGCCAGTGTGAGGGCCGCCTGGGTCCCGGCGTTGGTTCCTTCGTACCGGCTTACGACCTTCTGAAGGTCAGAGACCGCCAGGGGTAGGTTCCCCGCGGCCGCTGACTGGCGAGCCTGAAAATACGCCGCCTCAGCCCGCTGAGCCTTGATGGACTGAGAGCGCTCGTAGTACCAGAAACCACCAACGATGATCGCAAGCGCAACTACGGCCCATGCGACGTCGCGCTGGTGGAGCATGAACCACTCGGTCATCGTCTCTTCGTCTGCGCCGGATCGCTTGCGTGCCGGAATATTCGGTGTCGTCATTCGCTTTATGTTGCCCTGAAGTGGGTGGCCGTTGCCTATTGTAGAGTGCCCCCGGGGTGACTCGAACACCCGGCCAACGGTTTAGGAAACCGCTGCTCTATCCACCTGAGCTACGGGGGCAAGGATCATGACCCGGGTTATCGCCGAGGCCAAGGCAGACGGCGATTTCACGGGGTGAATCTACACTTCAGAGGGAAGTTCTAGAAGTGTTCTCGCCGAGGGTTCCAGCGAACGATTCGCGCCGAGTGTCCTAGCGAACGATTCCGAAAGGCACTTCGAGCGAGTCGGCCGCGATTGCGCCTAGCTTGCGCACCTCTTCGACTCGCGCGCCCGGAGGTCCCGCGCTCACGGCCGCCTCGAGCTTTGCCAGCACTTCCGGGCTACCAGCGGCGGCGATCTCGACGATCCCGTCCGCCTTGTTTCTGACCCAGCCGGCTAGTCCAAGCGCTCTCGCCATTTCCATCACATACCAGCGAAACCCAACTCCCTGCACACGTCCCCGGACTTCGAGATGTATGCTCTCCATTCTGGATCTACGTCCGGATTCCCAATAGTGCGGCCAAAGTGGCCGCGATGGTCGCCGGGTCAGTCGCTGCTCCGGGCATGGGAACCGCTAGGTCGCCGTCTCTGATCCTTTGCGCGATTTGATCGAGTGCGCTCGCAATCGCCTGTGCCGCGGTTGGCCGTGCATCCTTCGCCGCGCGTGCTGCGCGTGGCCCGGTGGCATCCCAATCGGTCGTGGACCATGCATTCGACGCAGCGGACTCACCGCTTTCGCCCAACGCCGCCACCGATCGCCAATCGTATTGTTGCCAGTCGGCATTAGCCCACTCCGACGCGAGAGAGTCTGATGGTGCCCCGCTCGCGGCAGGGTCTTCGTGGCCCGTGGCGGGTGTCGCGTCGAAACCGTGCGGCCTTTCCGGCGCGAAGTCACCTACTCCAGGCAGAGGATCGAGAAAATGCTCCAGCGGTGGGAGCTGGGCGGACCCCTCATCGAGCTCGGAAGAGAAATCGTCGTCGTTCGAGTCCGGAGCGGCAGGCGGTGGGGTCCGCGCTGACAGGTCGAGAAAGTCTTCGATCGGCTGGAGCCGCGCGGCTGATTCCACTGGCGCTGCGCTGGTGGTCTCCGGGTGGAAGGTCTCAATGCCCTCGCGTTCCGCTCCCGGAACGTACGGTCGCGACAAACGGAACTCAGACGAGCTCGTTGCCGGCCGCGCTGCTTTCGGGGTGCGATGCGGAACGAATGGACGATGAAGCGACAGTACCACTACAAATCCTCCCAGCTGTATTTGCCTAGCAGCGGCACAAAGCGCACCGGAGCGATTTCCGTCTGCTCGAGCTTGTCACCGCGACGAGTGAACATGTACAGTGTCTGTTCTTCCCGATCGCCAAGTGGAATAAGAATACGTCCTCCCTCAGTCACCTGCTCCTGGTACGTGGACGGAACTTCGGGGGCGCCGGCGCCGACGATTATCGCGTCATACGGCGCGTACTGCCGCCAACCCAGGGTCCCATCCCCAAGGAGGAAGGAAATATTGCGCGCTCCGATCTGCCGAATCGTCTCACGCGCCCTGTCGAGCAGCGCCGGAATTCTTTCTATGGAAAATACCTGCGACGCCAGGATTGAGAGCAATGCCGTCTGGTAGCCTGATCCCGTTCCGATCTCGAGCACCTTCTCATTCCCCTTGAGCTTCAGCAGCTCGAGATAGCGCGCGTGAATCGATGGCTGGGAAATCGTCTGCCCGTTCCCGATAGGAAGCGCCGAGTCTTCGTACGCCCGGTGGCGAACCCCGGTGGGAACAAAGAGATGCCGAGGCGTCTTGTCTATCGCGTTGAGGACGGCGAGGTCCTTGATGCCCTGCTCATGCAGCAGCTCGACGAGTCGCCGCCGCGGACCGCGTTGCTCGTGCTCTAGGGCTGCTGCCACCACGTCTCCGCCGAAGCGAGCATCGCGTGATGGGTCAAGTCTAGGTGTAAAGGCGTCACTGATATATAGCCTTCCTGTATCGCGCGAAAATCCGATGTCTCTTCTCCAGACCAGGTGATTGATCCGCCGCCGATCCAGTAGATCTGGCGGCCCCATGGATCCTGCATCGGCTTGAGAGAATCCGAGTACACTCTCCTCCCGAGTCTGGTGAGACGAACTCCCAAAATGTCGTCACCGCGCAAAGGGGGCATGTTGATGTTCAGCAGCGTGTGCTGCGGAAATGATCGCAACGAGAAGACGTGCTTGAGCAGGATCCGCAACGGCTCGATCTGGTCGCTCAGCATGCCCACATCCGCTCTGAGATCGCCGCCGGCGAATGAGATGGCAACCGATGGGATCCCGAGTGACAGGCCCTCCATGGCCGCAGCCACCGTTCCGGAGTAGAGCACGTCCTCACCCATATTCTGGCCGTGGTTGATGCCGCTCAAAACGAAATCAGGTCGCTCCGGCATTAGCGCTTCGACAGCCAGCATCACGCAGTCGGTCGGCGTGCCGTCGACCTGGAACCTTCGCGCGCCGCGCTCGATCGGGCGTACCGGATGGTGAAGCGTGAGAGAATGGCTCGTTGCGCTTTGCTCGCGATCCGGAGCAACGACCGTTATCTCTCCCAACGGCTCGGCTGCTTCGATCAGACACGCCAGGCCGTGGGCCAGTATGCCGTCATCGTTGGTGCAGAGCAGTCTCAACGCTTCCAGATCCCGGCGCGGTGGCGCCACAACACTCTGATCACGAGCCACGCGTCGCGAAACTCGCGGAAATAGCTGGGCGATCCGTAAATGGTCGAGATCGGCACGTTGACAATCGTGAAGCCGGCACGGGCGGCGCGAATGATGAAGTCCGTCTCGAACTCGTAGCGGTCGCCTACCGCGTTGACCTTGCGCAGGACCTCCGCTTTCATCGCGCGATAACCGGACTGGCTGTCGCGCACCTTCCCGCCGGAAACCGCGCGCGTAGCGGCGGATGAGATCATGTTTGCAATCCTTCGATGCCTCGGCACCGCCTTGCCCGAGAGATCACGCGTCCCGATCACGATGTCCGCGCGATCCAGAGCGCCGACGATCGCGGGAGCGAAGGCGGCATCGTGCTGGCCATCCGAATCGATTGTGAGCACCGCGGCCGCACCCTTCTTGAGAGCCGCGTCGAATCCAGCGCGCAGGGCCGCCCCTTTGCCTCGGTTCTTGTCGAACTCGATCGTTTCGTCGGTCACGGTTCTGAGCAGCTGCCGCGAGCCATCGGTCGAGCCATCATCGACGCCGATTATCAGAGCGCCGGGCAGGTTGCGACGCACATCCTTTACGACCTTCGCGAGTGTCGGCTCGGCGTTGTACGCCGGCACGATGACGACGAGCGGCTCGATCAACTTTTGGTCCCCTTCTCTTCGGGCTGTCCATCGAGTAATGCCAGGAGGGAGCGCAGCTCGCTCTCCATGGACGCGACGGCCTGCGAATCCAGTGCCGCGCTTGCCACCGAGCGAAGCTCGCCACTCTTCCTGTACTCGTCGATCTTCTGACGCGCTCCGTCGATCGTATACTTCTCGGTGTAAAGAAGCTGCTTGACCAGCATCACCAGCTCGATCTCGCGCCGCTGGTAAACGCGGTTTCCGGACCGGTTCTTGGCGGGATGAAGAAACTTGAACTGGCTCTCCCAGTAGCGCAGCACGTGCGGCTTGAGATCCGTCAACGTGCAAACGTCGCCGATGGAAAAAAATTCCTGCACCGGTTCTTTCGCTTTCATCGATCTACCTCCGCTCGGAGCTCTCTCGTCATGAGGGCGGCGATGGCGCTGCGAGCCGGTTGACCCTCGAAAAGCACGCGATTCACGGTATCGACAATTGGCATCTCGACTCCCTCTCGCGCGGCCAGCTCGCGCGCGCTTTGCGCGGTGACGACTCCTTCCGCGACCGTTTCTCTGTCCCCGAGAACTTCTTCCAGCGTTCTCCCCTTCCCTAGCTCGACGCCCACCGCTCGATTGCGACTGAGCGAGCCGGTGCACGTGAGCACCAGATCACCGAGCCCCGCCAACCCCGCGAAGGTGCTCTGCTGCGCGCCAAGCGCGGAGCCCAATCTCGTCATCTCGGCGAGGCCTCGCGTCACGAGCGCGGCCCTCGCGTTGAAGCCGAGGCCCAGGCCTTCAGCGATTCCGGTCGCCACGGCCATGACGTTCTTGAGCGCGCCACCGAGCTCGACTCCGATTACATCCGTATGCGTGTAGACACGAAAGTACGCCGAGCTGAATGCCCGCTGTGCGATGCCGGCCGCTTCACTCTGTTTCGAAGCCACAACCACCGCCGTAGGCTGGCGGCTCACGACTTCGGCGGCGAAGGTCGGCCCGGATAGCGCGACGACCGTTGCGCCGGGTATCTCCTGCTCGGCGACCTCGGTCATCAGGCAGAGCGTCCCCTGCTCGATTCCCTTGGTGGCTACAACTAGTGGCGCTCCGCGCGGCAAGGAGGCCACCGCGGACTTCACGATCCTGCGCAGCACCTGCGACGGGGTGGCGAGCGTGACGAGCTCCGCGCCCTCTACCGCCCGGTGTATGTCGCCGACTGCCTCGACCGCTGGTGAGAGCGCGTGCCCGCGCAGAAATCGCACGTTCTCGCGCGTCTTGTTGATCGATTCCACCACGTCGGGTTCGTAGGCCCAGAGCCTCACGTCGTGCCCGTTGCGCGCCAGAAGATCCGCCAGTGCAGTGCCCCACGCGCCGGCTCCGACCACCGCGCAACGCATCAGGGTGCGGCTTCTTTTTTCACGAACCGATGTTCTTCACCGCGGCGAAGCCGGCCGATATTGGCGCGGTGCGTCCAGAACATGAACGCCGCAATGATCACGCTCGCGATGAAAATCGCTGACTGCGGATCGCGGTACCAGGCCAAAAGCGCGAACGGAAGCACGGCCGCCCCGAGAAGAGAAGCGAGGCTGACGTATCTGGTGAAGTAGAACGTAACGATCCACACCACCTCGGCGACGAGCATTGGGACAAACGCGAGCGCCAGGAACACGCCGGTTGCAGTCGCCATTCCCTTCCCGCCGCCCTTGCCGAGGAGGAAGATGGGCTTGACGTGACCGAGTATCGCCGCGGCGCCGAAAACGAGCGCCCACATCTCGGGCCTTAGCGTCTCGGTGTACATCGGCAGGAAATAAACGGGGAAAAAACCCTTCAGAAGATCGGCGATGAATACTACTCCGCCAGTCTTCGCGCCCAGCACGCGTACGACGTTCGTTGCTCCGAGGTTTCCGGAGCCATGCTTGCGCAGGTCGATGCCGCGCAGCCTGCCGGCGATGTACGCCGACGGTATCGAGCCGGCCAGGTAGGAAATGATGACGCCGAACAACGGCGCCATCTACGCGCTCTTCCGGCGCATGATGATCCGCAGCGGATTACCGCGAAATCCCCACGCTTCGCGGAACTCGTTGTGCAGGTATCGCACGTAGTGCTCCTGCACGAGGTCGGGATTGTTGCCGAACACCGCGATCACCGGGGGCGCGGTCTCGACCTGCGTGGCGTAGTTCAGCTTGATCTCGCGGCCCGCCGCCTGGGGCGGCTGCCGCCTGCCAACAATGTCCGCGAGTGTAGTGTTCACCTGCGAAGTGCTGATGCGTTTGTGACGCTCGGCGTCCACCTCCAGCAGCAGCTCGAGAATCTTCGTCACGCGCTGTCCACTGATTGCGGACGTGAACACGAACGGCACGAACTTGAGAAACGGAGCCTTCTCCTGCGATTCCTTCTCGAACTTGGCGGCGGTGTTGTTCTCCTTTTCCTTCAGATCCCACTTGTTCACGACGACGATCAAGCCGCGACCGCTCTCCCATGCCAGGGACGCGATCTTCAGATCCTGATTGTGCAGGCCCTCGGCGGCATCGAGAACTAGAACACAGATGTCGGATCGCTCGATCGCGCGTCTGGTTCTGAGCGAGGAATAGAACTCGATTCCATCCTCCACCTTCGACTGGCGGCGGAGTCCCGCGGTGTCGACGAAGATCAGCTCACGCCCGTGAAAAATCATGGGGGTATCAATCGCGTCGCGGGTCGTCCCCGCCGTGTCCGCGACGACCAGCCGCTCCTCGCCGAGGAGCCGGTTGATGATGGATGACTTGCCTACATTGGGCCGGCCCACGACGGCGACGCGCAATGCGTCGGGCACTTCCTCCGCCGCGGTTGGGAAGCGCTCCACGAGCACGTCGAGCATGTCACCCGAATTCTTGCCGTTGACGGCGGACACCGGCACCGGATCACCGGCGCCCAGCTCGTAGAACTCATAGTAATCCGTGGTGGACGGATCGTCGACTTTGTTGGCGACCAACACCCATGGCTTGTGCGCGTCGCGCAGCAGATCGACCACTCGTGAGTCACTCGGGTGCAGCCCGGTCTTCGCGTCGACCACCAGCATTAGAAGGTCGGACTCCTCGATTGCCTGCATCACCTGGCGCTTGATCTCGACGTCCATGGGAATGTGCGGATCGTCGGTCAGCCCGCCGGTATCGACCAGCCAGAACTGCCGGCCGTTCCATTCGGCGCGCGCGAAATGGCGATCGCGCGTGGTCCCCGGCTCGTCACTGACGATGGCGCTGTTCTCACCGACAATGCGGTTGAACAACGCCGACTTGCCGACGTTCGGGCGGCCGACGAGTGCGATGACTGGAAGGTTCATGCGAGCACCCCGCTCGACACGGACTCCAGCACATCGATGAAGTCATAGGACGGGAAGATTGGCATCGGCAACGACTCGCGCACGGCCTCGAGCGTGAAGTCGTCGAGAAAGACTCCGTCCTCGTTGATCGTCTCGGCGGGAATCAATGCGATGTCGAGATCGTGGCGATCGCTCAGCGCCGTCAGGATGTCCTTTCCGACGAGGAGACCGGCCGTCGTTATCGTCGGACCAAACAGCGAATTCTCGGCGACGATGAGCTTGAAATCGGCCCCACTCACTGCGCGCAGCCGGTCAAGCAGCGGCTCCATTAGTGGCGCCATCGCCAACCCGGTGACCACGCCAATGCGCTGGCCATCGCGACGGGCGACACGATCCAGGCCGCCGGCGACCCGCATGCGGAGCGAGGTGACGGACCCTACGCCATTCTCGATCTGGGCGAACTCTCCGTAGTGATCGGGTCCGGGCAGCTCGCGCTCGGCGAGCATGTAGAGCTCGTCGGATCCGAATACCCAGGTCTCACCACGCTCTCGCTTCGCGCGCTCGCCCCATTGCTCGACCTGAGCGAGAATTGCCCGCGCATTGTCGCGATCCATTTTCTTACCGGTGTAGAGATGTGAGAACTGTGTGAGCCCGACGGGGACTACGGCCGCCGACAAGACTGCTCCCTGCATGTTCCAAAGGTCGGTGAGTGATTCTTCGAGCACCCCCTCATCGTTCAACCCCGGAACCACCACCATCTGGGCGTGAAACTGGATTCCGCCGGCGGCCAGCCGAGAGAGCTGGGCTTTGATGTCGGGGACGCGCCGATTGTTGAGCAGGACCTTCCGCGCCTCGTGGTTCGTGGCGTGAACGGAGACATAGAGCGGAGAAAGTCGATACTCCAGGATGCGCTCGATGTCGCGTTCCTTCACGTTGGAAAGAGTCGCGAAATTTCCGTAGGCAAATGAGAGCCGATAGTCGTCGTCTCGGATATACAGCGGCTTCCTCAGTCCGGACGGCAGGCCTTCGATGAAGCAGAACTCGCACTTGTTGGCGCAGCGTCGAACCGACGGCGGCTGGAGCGATATCCCGAGGGGCTCCCCGTCGAGGCGCTCGAGCTCGTAGATGACGTTTTCGCCATCGGGCTGACGGGCCTCGATCACGAGCTCTTCGTCGGCGGTGAGGAATTCCCAGTCGAGGAAGTCCGCGAGCGGCCGCCCATTTACCGTGAGCAGCTCCGTGCCCGGCTGGATTCCGAGCTCCTCGGCGATGCTTTTTTGTTCGATTCGGGAGACCTTTACCATAGCTCAAGTAATTTAGAGCTATAGAGAGCGAAGTCAAGGAATTGCCGAACTTTAGCTCTTTCTATTTCGCGCTCAAGGCGTCGCGTTTCCGTTACACCGGAGCGGTGGCCGCGAGCGACTCCAGGAGCTTCCGCGCGCGGCCAGCATTGAAGCCAGGCAGCCTGGCGATTGCCTCCTCGCTTGCCTCCCGGACTCCCTGCACGCTCCCGAATTCCTTGAGCAGCTGGCGCCGCTTCACCGGCCCAATCCCGGGCACCTTGAGAAGCTCGGACGTCACGGTTCGCATCGTCCGGCGCTTCCGGTTGTAGGTCACGGCGAAGCGGTGGGCTTCGTCCCGGGCCTGCTGCAGCAGCCTCAGCCCGGGCGAGCGTCTCGAGAGCCTGAGAGGCTCTTCCCGGCCCCAGATGAACACCTCCTCGTCCCGCTTTGCGAGGCTGATCAGCGGACGATCGGCGAGACTGAGCTCCGCGAGCGCGGCGTGGGCCGCGGAAAGCTGACCCTTGCCTCCGTCGATCACGATCAGGTCGGGGAGGGGCTTCTCGTCATTCAGGCGCCGTTCGAAGTACCGGCGAACCACCTCCTGGATCGAGGCGAAGTCGTCCGTGCCCTCCACGGTCTTCACCTTGAACTTTCGGTACTCGCCCCGCTTCGCCCGCCCGTTCTCGAACCAGACGCAGGAGCCCACCGTATCCGTGCCCTGCGCTGTCGAAATGTCGAAGCACACGAGCGACCGCGGCAGGCGCTGGAGCCCCAGTTCCCTGCCCAGCTCATAGACCGGATCCCCGGCGCGCTCGTCTGCCTCCATCGATGAGAGCTTGAGCTCCTCGAGCAAGTGACGCGCGTTCTGCTCGGCCAGCGCGATGAGATCGCGCCGCGGTCCCCGCTGGGGAATCAGAATCCTGCTGTCCGGTAGCGCCTGTTCGATCAGCTCGCGATCGGGGAAATCGAATGGGAGCAGGAGCTGTCTCGCTCTCTCCTGCATACCGACGTAGGTGCCGGCGAGAAAGATAGGCATGACGTCGGTATCGTCTTCCCCATCGATATTCGTCAGGAAGCGCTGCTCTCGCGACAGCAGCTTTCCGCCTCTGATGCGCAGCACGGTGACACAGGCGTCGTCGCCGTCGCGGGCGTAACCAATCACGTCGCGGTCACCGCCTTCCACCTCGAGAACGACGGTAGGCTCTTCCATCTGCTCGAGGTGATGGAGGACGTCGCGCAATTCCGCGGCACGCTCGAAGTCGAGCTGCTCGGACGCGAGATCCATCCGCTCCTTCACGCGGCGCACGACTTCGTCCGGACGCCCCGACAGGAAGAGCACGACTTCGTCGATCATCGCGCGGTAGTCCTGCTGCGACTGCGCCAGAATGCACGGCGCCTTGCACCTCTTGATGTAGTAATCGAGACACGGCCGCTCCGGCATTTGGGCCGGCATGTCGTAATTGCAGCTTCGCACGGTGAAGATTCTCTTCACCACGTTGAGCGAGCGGCGCATCGCGCCCACGTCGGTATAGGGGCCGAAGTAACTCGCTCCGTCGTCCTCGAGGCGCCGAGTGACGAACACTCTCGGAAACGGCTCCTGCACCGTGACCTTGATGTACGGATAGGACTTGTCGTCCCGCAGCGCGATGTTGAAGCGCGGGCGATACTCCTTGATCAGGTTCGCTTCGAGGATGAGCGCGTGCGCTTCGCTCGGGACGACGATCGTCTCGAGGTCGGCAATGAGGCCGACCAAGTGCCGGGTTTTTGGGTTCTCGAGCTGGTCGTTGGCGAAATAGCTGCGCACGCGCGAGCGCAGGCGCTTTGCCTTGCCTACGTAGAGAGTAGTCCCATCCCTGCCCTTCCAGAGATAAACCCCGGGTCCGTCGGGGAGGTGTGGAAGTTTTGTCGCAACGGCATCGGGAACGGGCAGCATGTGTAATTATACCACCCGCGGAAAGCCTGGTTCACTTCGGACGAAGTGCGAGGTTGAACAGTCGCCTCCCGCGATCGAACACGTTTCTCGCCTCCGGAATTCCAAACGCGGCGGTGATGCCAAGGTACGTAAGTCCGTAAACGCAGAGCAGAGCCAGAGCCATGAGCTTGGACTTGACGACGGTATCGTGCGCGGAAAGAATCAGGGAGCCGCGGTCTGTCGCTAGCTTGTACGCCCAGGGAATAGCGGCTCCGGCGAGCGCTGCTCCCCACAGACGGGCCATGCGCGCCGGCACCAGGCGCGTGCGGCCGATTCTCTTGTCCATCTCCCGGCGCAGCAGATAAAACTCCACCCACCCCGCGAGTCCCGCCGATGCCGTGAGGCCTGCTGCACCGAGCTTGCGGTCCAGACCGAGCAAGCCGGGCAGAACGAGCGCGAAGAAATATCCCAGTAGCGTTGTGAGGATCACGCGTACGACGGCGTAGCGCAGCGGGGTCTTCGTATCCCGCATCGCGTAAAATGTGGACGAGTACAGACGGCCCATCGTCGAGGCGAGAAGTCCGACGGTCGAACCGATCAGGATCTGCCAGACCCAGATTGTGTTGTCGCGCTGGAATTTCCCACTCTGGAACAACAGGAGGACGATGAGGTCACCGAGAGCAAGGAAAGCAACCGCGCTTGGAACGATGAAATACGCGATCCGGTCGAGGCCATCGCTCAGCCGCCCGCGGAGGTACGCGCCAATTTCCGCCGTGGTTCCCCGTGCGCGCGACATCGTCGGCAGCTCGGCCGCCGATATCGCCATTCCGAAAAGGCTGATCGGGAGGACGTATATCGCCTGCGCATAGGTGAATGACGAGACGGCTCCATTGCCGAGATAGCTGGCGAGCCACGCATCAACGTAGGCACTGAGCTGGACGACACCCCTTCCCACGAAGGCGGGGCCGAAATTTCGGAATACGTTCCGAACG
>Ga0207929_1000247_pt1 | contig 15302 bp, 18 predicted proteins | sample NGESurdeep072012_FD_184466 | JGI IMG/M metagenome (GOLD analysis project Ga0207929, IMG submission 184466) | Arctic peat soil microbial communities from Barrow, Alaska - NGEE Surface sample 53-1 deep-072012 (SPAdes) | ecosystem: Environmental > Terrestrial > Soil > Wetlands > Peat ... | reverse complement strand
ATCGGCGTCGCGGCCACAGCCGAGCCCGCGCTGTTTACCACGCTGATGGAGGCCGCGGACCAGGCTCTCTATGCCGCCAAGCAAGGCGGGCGCAACCAGGTCCGCGTCGCGGACATGAAAACGGTACCGACGAAGCAGCACGCGTAGCCTTCTTTCTGTGCGGGTATTGCCCAATCCAGCGCCCCCACCTGGCCGCGCTAATGCGCGGCCTATCCTCCCCAGCAAGCGGGGAGGACGTCACGGGCCGACCTCAAGCCGGCCCTCTCACTACTGCGTCAACTGTGGCGCCGAGCTCGTGGCGCGCGTGGTCGAAGGCCGGGAGGTCGAGGGCTGTCCCAACGACGATTTCGTGCTTTGGCACGACCCCAAGGTGACGACCGCAGTGGTGGTCGAGGTCGACGGCGGAATTCTCCTGGGACGCCGCGCGATCGAGCCGGGTCTCGGCCAGTGGTGCTTGCCCGGTGGATTCGTCAATGACGATGAGGATCCTTGGGATGCGGCGGCTCGCGAATGCTTGGAAGAGGTCTGCGCGCGGGTGGAGGTGACGCGCCTCATCGGGGTCTACCACATCGCCAAGCGAACGGCTCCCAGCATGATCGGAATCGCCTATCGGGCGAGGCTTGCGGACGGCGACCGGCCCGCTCCAGGCCTGGAGATGCTCGAAGTCGAAGTCTTCGCTCTCGACTCGCTGCCGCCGCTTGCATTCCCCAGCCATCGGAAGGTGATCGCCGAATATGAGGGAGCGCTCCGGGCGGCCGTTACGTTCCCGGCGCAGGCGGAGGCAGCGGTATCTCGGAGCGTGGCCGCAGGGGCTCGGCGTGGAACGCGACCATCACGAGGGCCAGGACCATCGCGACCCCGGCACAAGCAGTAAAGCCCGCGGCGTAACCGTACGACTGGACGATCGGCCCGAACGCCAGCGGGCCGGCAGCCAAACCGAGGAACAGCACCGTCCCATACGCACCCATCGCCACCCCGCGGGTCGACCCGATGGACAGGTCGCCGAACACGACTCCGATGGCCACGTAAACGGTGGCGACGAAGGGTGTGGCGATCACCAGCAAGGCGACCGGGGCCCAGAACCCGCTGAGGTGGCCCAGCACGATCGCTGCCACCGACCAGACCATCACGCCGACGAAAACGATCGGCCACCGATGCTTCGCTCGATCCACGAGCCTTCCGCCAGGGATGCGGGCAAGGCCGTTGGCGACTGCTTGAATTGCCAGCATCAGTCCGATCTGTGAGTTTGATAACCCCAGGCTTTCCTTGCCGAAGATTGGCAGGAATGCGCCAACGGTTCCCCAGGCCAGCGTCGCTGCCAGGAGTCCAACCACTACGGGGCCGAACGAACGCTGCGCGATGAGCGCGCGCAGAGGTTTCATGAAAGTGAGCCGCTGGCTCGACTGCGGCGCAGTGCTGGCTGCCATCGCGCCAGGGATTGCGAACACCAGCACCGCGGTCGTCACCGCGATGTCCGTGCGCAGATCGATCCACTGGAGCAACAGACCGGCGATGGAGGGGCCGATGAAAAACCCGGCCTGCATCGAGAACGTGAGCCAACCCATCGCACGCCCCAGCCGGTTGCCCGGCACGAGTGCGGTGACTGCGCTGAACAGCGCGGCTTGCTGGGCGCCTGCACCCAATCCACCGACGATCTGCCATACGAACAACGGCGCCACGGTCGTGGCTTCGGCCATGGCCAGCTGAGAGACGGCCGCAATGATGAAGGAGAGAACCAACAGCGTCCTCGTGCCAAAGCGATCGATGAGGACTCCCGCAGGCATCGATAGGAGAGCGGCGGCAAGGGTCGCGACCGAGAACAGCGCACCGACCTGGAAGCGATCGGCGCCGAGCTCGTGCGCATAGAGCGGCACCGTGAGACCACGCGCGGACAGCGCCGCGAAAGAAGCGCCGGCCGCGAGGTAGATCGCCAGGGTTCGCCGCGAATCCGGGACACCCAGGCGCACGGTCCCTAACATAGCGGCGCATGGTCCGCGAGCGTGTGGGCGATTGGCGCTTCTGCAGCGCGGCCCTGGCCTTCAACATCCTCGTCGGCTGGCCGACGTTTCAGGCGTGCTCCGAGTACATAGCCGTCGACGAGATGCCAGGCCTTCAGCTCAAGGGTAAATCGGCCGAGAAATTCCCCGTCTTGAGAGTGAGCGCGATCCGTGAGCATCGCGAAGCCCAGTGGGTGCCGATCCCGACCGAGGCTGCCCTCGAGTCCTACGAGACGTTCAAGCTGCGTTACGCCCAGCAATCAGTTTTCACGGCGGTTCAAGAAGCAGGGACGTGACGGTCGAGCGAGCCGCCGAGCTGCTATCGGCTGCTCGCAAGGGCGTGGCCTTCACGGGCGCAGGGGCGTCGGCTGAAAGCGGCATCCCGACCTTTCGGGGCGTGGGCGGGCTATGGACCAAGTACGACCCCGTCAAGGTCTCTTCGATCGACTCCTTCATGCAGGATCCGACCGCCTACTGGATGGTGTCGAAGGAGCGAGGTGCGATCGCGCTCGCCGCGCGACCCAACCCTGGCCATTTGGCGCTGGTAGCGCTCGAGGCCGCAGGTTTTCTGGTCGCGATCGTGACGCAGAACACGGATGGCCTCCACCAGGCCTCGGGCAGCCGGCACGTGGTCGAGGTTCATGGGTCCAGTCGCACTGTGCAGTGCCTCGACTGCGGGATACGTGAGTCACGAGCCGTCGTTCAGGCCAGACTGGCGGTTCAGATGCCGCCTCAATGCAAATCGTGTGGCGGCACGCATCTCAAACCGTCTGTGGTGTTGTTTGGTGAGCCGATGCCGGTGGCGGCCATGCATGAGGCGTTGGCTCTGGCACAAAGCGCTGACGTCATGCTCGTCGTCGGCTCGTCACTTGTGGTGCACCCTGCCGCCGACATTCCGCTGGCTGCGGTACGTTCCGGCGCAACGCTGATCATCGTCAACGCCGAACCGACTCCCTTCGACTCACTTGCGGAAGTTGTGATCCACGGACGCGCGGGCGAGGTGCTGCCAGAAATCCTTAGCCAAGTAGAGCGCTGAAGGAAGAACCGACGGATCTTCGGCGCCCAGCTGTCCCCAAGCCGTTGCTTGGGGACCCCAAAGGAGAGTTGCGACCTGCGTTGATCGCTTGTGCGCCTCCGCTACTCGGCCGCTCCACTGGGGTCCCCGCGACGAAATCGCGGGAGGGACCCCTGGATCACCGAATCTCTCGCCGCTTCTCCTTCATCGCTCTACAAATGCGTGACGCTGCCGGCGCTCACCACCGCAGCGTCGACGACCAGCTCGCCATGCTCGTTGATGTCCTGGGCCAGGCCTTCGAAGGCGCGATCTGGCAGCTGCACGCGCACCTTCCTGCCGATCGTGTCCGACAGCTCTCGCCACCGCGCCAGCACATCTTTCGGGGGCGCTGAGCTCCACACCTCGATGGCGCCCCGGAGCCGTCCCAGCAGCCCGTCCCGAGGCTGATTCAAGCGGGCACCGCCCTCGGGTGCCCAGGTGAGATTGATACCGATCCCACAGACCGCCTTTGCGGTCGTGGCCTCGACCAGGATGCCGCCCACTTTGCGCCCGCCAAGCAGCAGGTCATTGGGCCACTTCAGCCGCACTCCCTGCTCACAGGCTTCAGCGGCCGCCACCCCGGCAGCCAGGCTCAGCAGCGGGTTCGGCGCGAGCACGAAAGAGACCAGCAGCGCGGTGCCCGGTGGCGCTTCCCATTGGTGCTCGAGCCGTCCCCGGCCCGCTGTCTGGTGGTCGGCGACCACGACCGAGCCGAGCGGGAGGTCGCGAGCCACATCCTGGGTGGAGGCCACCGACTCGAGGTGGACGACTCGCGCCTCATCTGCTGCCATTCATCGACGGTAACGCCTAACGGGTGCGGCCGGAGATGCCGACCGGATCTTCGGCGCCCATGCGGCCCATCTGCGTTGTTGCGACCTCCGTTGCTCGCTTACGCATCCACAGGATGCGCGCGCTCCGCTACTCGGTCGCTCCCCCGGGGTCCCCAATGCGCAGCACTGGGAGGGACCCCTGGATCACCGAATCTCTCGGCCGGCCCTCCGTCCACACCCCGAGGGGCCGGTAAGCTGGTGGGGCGATGAAGCTCCACCGCGCCGTCACGCTGGTGGCCATGATGTTGCTCGCGGTTGGCGCACTTGCGCTGCTCCTGATCAGCGGGATCGCCAACTTCGACAGCCACTCTCTCATCGCTCTGGTCGTGGTCGTGATCGCCGCGGCGGCGGGCGGCATCGGCTTCAGCTGGAAGCGCTACTACAAGCGCTGAGGGTTGAACAAGATGCTCAGGCTTGGTTACAAAGCCTCGGCCGAACAGTTCGGCCCCCGCCCACTGCTCGACTTCGCAGTTGCAGCCGAGGAGCGTGGTTTCGACAGCGTGTTCGTCAGCGATCACTTCCAGCCGTGGCGCCACTCCGACGGCCATGCGCCCTTCGCCTTCGCGTGGCTGGCCGCGACAGGCGAGAGAACCAAGCGCGTCGCGCTTGGAACGTCGGTTGCGACGCCAACCTTTCGCTACCACCCGGCAGTCGTCGCGCAAGCATTCGGCACGCTTGGCTCGCTGTATCCGGATCGCATGATCCTCGGCGTCGGCACGGGCGAGCACCTGAACGAGGGAGCCCTCGGCATCCAGTGGCCTGACAACAAGGAGCGATTCGCCCGGCTGCGCGAGGCGGTGCGTCTCATCAAACAGCTGTGGACGGAGGAGCTCGTGACCTTCGACGGCGAGTACTACCACACGCGCAACGCCACGATCTACGACAAGCCCGACAAGCCGATCCCGATCTACGTTGGGGCGGGAGGACCGCAGGTGGCGAAGTTCGCGGGGCGCGCCGGCGACGGTTTGATTTGCACCTCAGGCAAGGGCATGGAGCTTTACTCCGAGCAGCTGCTGCCATCTTTTGCCGAAGGCGCGACCGAGTCGGGTCGCGACGCCGCCGGCCTCGACAAGATGATCGAGGTCAAGGTCTCGTACGACACCGACCGCGAACGCGCGATGGAGGACACGAAGATCTGGGCCGCTCTGGCTCTTCCCGCCGATGCGAAGGCCGGCATCGACGATCCGCGCGAGATGGAGCGCCTCGCGCGCGACGTTGAGAACGTCGCGCATCGCCGCTGGCTCGTTTCGAATGATCCGGACGAACACCTGGAGCAGCTACGCCCATACGTCGAGCTGGGGTTCAACCACCTTGTCTTTCATGCGCCGGGCAACGACCAGGCGCGGTTCCTCGAGCTTTACGGTTCGCAGATCCTGCCTCGGATTCGCGCTCGATGGGGCTGACGGAAGATCGCGTAGGCGAAGGCAAGGCTTCGGGCGCGTGGGTCATCGTGCTGGTCAAAGATCTGGATCAGGCCAAGCAGCGGCTGGGCGACGTGCTCGGCGCAAAGGCGCGCCGAGAGCTCGCTCTTCGCAATGCGGAGCGAGCGATTCGCGCGGCCGCCGCCGGTGATCATCGCCTGGTCATAGGCGGCAGCGCGGAGGTCAAAGACATCGCGGAGCGTCTCGGCGTGGAGGCCGTGATCGAGAGGAAGCAGCAAGGCCAGAACGTGGCCGCGAAGCTGGGTATTGCCCATGCGCTCAAGAGCAAGGCGCAGGCCGTCCTCATCCTTTCCAGCGACCTGCCCCTGGTGACGCCGCAGTCGGTGAAGGACATGCTCGACGTCGCCGGCCGCATTGCGCCGCCGGCGGTGGTGGCTGCGCCGGCGCTGGGGCGCGGCGGTACCAACGCCCTGTACATCAGCCCTCCGGACGCGATCTCACTGCACTTCGGCGAGGACTCGCTGACTGCTTTCCGCCGAGAGGCCGAGACGAAAGGCGTCAACTTCGCCGTCCACAAGTCGGACGCGATGGCTCTGGACCTCGATGAACCCGAAGATCTCGAGCACGCGCGGCGCATGGATTGAGGCGCTACGAGCTCTTCGGCGTTGACGGCATGCCTGAGATTGCAGCTGGTGATGATCTCGCGCAGCTAATCGCCTCTCGGATCAGCCTGGAGGCGGGCGACATCGTGGTCGTGGCGCAAAAAGTGGTGTCCAAGGCTGAGGGTCGCACCCGCGACCTGGCGACTGTCACCGCGAGCGATGAGGCGATTCGGCTGGCCCCGCATCTGGTGGCCGAGCCCGACCCGCGCTTTGTTCAGGTGGTGCTCGACGAGAGCGCGCGGATCCTGCGAACCGAGCGCGTCCTGATCACCCAGACGCGTCACGGTTTCGTTTGCGCCAACAGTGGAGTCGATCAATCAAACATTCCGGGCTCGGAGGTGGTGACCCTTCTTCCTGTCGACCCTGATGCAAGCGCTGAGCATCTTCGCGCCCGGCTACACGAGATCACAGGTGTGACGGCTGCAGTCATCGTGTCCGATACGTTCGGCCGCCCATGGCGACTCGGGATTGTCAACGTGGCCCTAGGTGTGGCCGGTATGCCGGCACTCATCGATATGCGGGGGCGGACAGACGATGCGGGCCGTGAGCTGCACGCGACGGTGCTCGCCGTTGCCGACGAGGTGGCGGCGGCCTCAGGCCTTGTGATGGGTAAGACGCGCCGGACGCCAGTCGTGATCGTCCGCGGCCTGGACCTGCATGGGAGTGGCAGCGGACGCCAGCTGATCCGGCCGGCTGCGGAAGATCTCTTCCGATGAAGGTTGTCGTGCTCGCCGGTGGCACGGGCGGCGCCATGCTGGCATCGGGCTTCCAGTCGATGCTGCCTGCAGGCGACCTGACGGTCATAGCCAACACTGCTGACGACGACGAGTTCTGGGGCCTGCTCGTGAGCCCGGACGTGGACGCGGTCATCTACAGGCTCGCTGGCGCTTTCAACGACGAAGCCGGCTACGGCGTCAAGGCCGACACGTTTCACACGCTCGATGCGCTCCAGCGACTTGGTGAGGAGCCGTGGTTTCGAATCGGTGACAAGGACTTTGCCACTCATCTGGTTCGCACCGAGCTGCTGCGGCACGGCGGCCGCCTCACCGAGATGGCGTTGGAGCTCTGCCGCCGCTTTGGAGTCGAAGCTTCTGTGCTGCCAATGACCGACGAAAGGGTTCGCACGCGTTTTGACACCGCCGGAGGCGTGCTCTCGTTTCAGGAATATTTCGTGCGGGAACGGCTGGCGCCGGCGCTGCGCCGTATCGATTTCGAGGGGATCGACTCAGCGAAGCCGACTCCCGAGGCGTTGGCCGCTCTGGCCGATGCCGACATCGTGGTGATCGGTCCCTCCAACCCACTCATCTCGATTGCGCCGATCCTGCGCGTGCTCGGCTCGGAGGTGCCTCGTGATCGAACAGTCGCCATCTCTCCGATCGTTGGCGGCGTCGCTCTCAAAGGCCCGACGGTGGCGATGATGCGAGCGATGGGATTTGAAGCATCCCCGGTTGCCGTCGCGCACATGTACGCCGGGGTTGCGAGCGCCTTCGTCGTCGATCGCCGCGACGCTGAGCTGGCACCGGCAGTCGAAGCGCTGGGTTACCGGCCGATTGTCAGCGACATAGTCATGACGGACGGAGGCCGCGGATTGGCGGCGGCGATTCTCGCCATGTCACCGCTCAGGTCGGCGAGCGGCGGGGACGCCTAGCTCCCGTGCGAGTTCGCCACCATCACGAGGACGCCTATCAGCACCATCACCAGGCCGACGACAAGGACCGCGTACTGCGCGATCGCGATCACGGTGCTCGGCTTTCTCGGCCCTTCGTCAGGCTCCTCGCCCGCAACCTCGCCTGAAGCGAGGGACCACGCCCCTGACTGGGCATCCTTGGACCCTTTCTTTTTGGGGGCAGGCTCCGGCTCGGCCAGGCCTTTGCTTTCGCCGACCACCGACCAGGAGGCACCGGCCCCTGCCGAAGTCGTGACCGGCGCGGGGGCCGCGCGCTCCTGCTCCAGAGGCGCGGGCGGCGTCGGAGTCCACTCCGGCTGAGCCGCAGGGGCCTCGAAAGGTGGCGGCTCGTACGCGGGCGCCGGAGGAGTGAAGGCCGGCGGGTCGACCGGAGTGGTAACCGGCCCGGTGTCCCAGGCCGGCTGTGCAGGGCCCGAGGGGGCTTTTGAAGGGGGCGACGCTACGGGCGGGCCTGCGTACGCCGACGCTTCATAGGTGAGGATCGGGGCTGCGCTCGCGGTTTCCTCGATGGAGTGCCCCTTGTCCGCTTTCTCGGCGCGTCTCGTCGGTGCGAGCGTTCGCTGGCGCGCCGCGCGCACCTTGTGCTCGATCTGAGAGCGGCGCACCGAGTACATCGAGCGCTTCTCGACCGACTTGTGGCGCATGACGAAGACCACCGCCACGACCCCGATGACAGCTACCGCAGGTCCGATGAGTAGGAGCATTGGGGCCGATTATCGGCGATCTATACGCGGAGGTGCAGCTACAGAGGCGATAAGCACCTCTGTGTGACAATCGCTGCGATGGCGCTCTACGACCGCATTCAATCTGATCTGGTGCAAGCTCGGCGCAGTCGCGACGAGCTTGGCCTGAGCACCCTCTCGCTTCTAAAGAGCGAACTCGTGAAAGCGAGCAAGGAGACCGGGGCGGGCGAGCTGAACGACGAGCTCGTCCAGCGGGTTGCCCGCAGAGAGGTTAAGAAGCGGGAAGAGGCGATCGAGGTCTACAGGAGGGCGGGCCGCGAAGAGTCGGCGGCGCGCGAGGAGGCCGAGATGGCTGTGCTGCGCGGTTACCTGCCCGCTGCAATGAGCACCGAAGACGTCGAGGCCGAGGTCCAGGCAGTCATCGACGAGCTGAAGCCAGAAGGCCCCAAGGCTTTCGGGGCGGTCATGAAAGCAGCCACCGCACGACTGGCGGGGAGGGCCGAGGGCTCCCAGATCGCGGCCGCAGCGCGCAAATTGCTTGGCTCCTAGGCCCAAACGCAAAAAGGCTCCGCCGCTTCCGAGGCTGCCGGCGGGCTCGCGCCTGCGGGCGAAGTTGACTGTAGAGCGGCTGAAGGAGGCGTATCCGGCGGTTACGGAGCTGGCACACCAGGACCCGTTCCAGCTGTTGATCGCCACGATCCTGTCCGCGCAGACGACGGACCGCGCCGTCAATCTGGTGACGCCTGAGCTGTTCCGGCGCTACCCGACGGCAGCCGACCTGGCCGCCGCGGACCCTGCAGTGGTCGAGGTGCTGATCAGGCCGACCGGCTTCTTTCGCGCCAAGACACGCTCGATCATCGCCGCCGGCCGCAAGCTGGTCGAACTGTTCGACGGCAAGGTGCCGAGCAACATTGACGACCTGGTCAAGCTGCCGGGGATCGGGCGCAAGACGGCAAACGTGATCCTCGGAGTGGGCTTCGACGTACCGGGCTTCGCTGTCGACACCCACGTCAAGCGCCTTACGAATCGCCTCAAGATCGCCTCGTCGAAGGACCCTGTGAAGATCGAGCGGCAGGTGTGCTCGATAGTGCCGAAAGAGGAGTGGACCGGACTGTCGCTGCGCCTGATCCTCCATGGTCGGCGGGTCTGCCTGGCGCGCCGGCCGCGCTGCGAAGGGTGCATCCTGAACGACTTCTGCCCGTCGTCGACAACCCGTGCGCCCAAGCGCCAGACACGCCGCAAAACCGAGTAGCCCTTAAGCGGTTGTAAGGGCCAAAAGGGCACGAATGGTCGTATCCGCGCCGTTGAGACAGCCAAAGGGGCACGCGAGGTCGTGTTTGACGAATGCCGGTGTTTCGGATCGCCGCCGCGTGATTCTCAAACCGCCTCCCGAGCCCGAGCAGCTCTCCCTGCTGAATTAGCATTCGCACATGCGAAGTCCTATCGAGGTGCTGACGGGAAGGGTGGGGGGCTTCACCACCATTGAGGTGGCCCGACGCACGGTGCCCTGCTACAAGCACGTCATCGAGAAGGACGGGGAGCGCCTGGCATTGTGTGTTCTGGTCGACTCGGGGAAGCTCTATCGGTTTCCATTCGAAAGCGTCAAGTCGATGAAGGGCCTGGAGATCAAGGCGCGTTTCCTTCGCGGGGAGATGGAGCACCTCCGGCTCCGCGAGTTCCAACCAGGACTCTGTCGCTATGTCGAAAGAGCCGACAAAGCCGTCTGAGTCGCTGGTCCAGGAGCTGCTTACCGAGAGGCGTGAGCTCAAGGTGGCGCTCGAGCGTCTACGCCTGGAGCTCAATGACGTGCGTAGCGCGAGTGGCGGGCCCGATCCACGAGTCAGTGGTCTGACCGCGGAGGTCGAGCGGTTGCGGTACCAGGTCGCTCACGCCAGGGCCGAAGCGGGCTTGCTTCGCGAGGAGCGCGATGAGCTGCGTAAGGGCGTTGAAACGGCGCTGGAGCAGATAGCCCGGAAATAAATAGGGCCCCGTTGGCCGGGGCCCAATGACGTGTTAGCCGGTTCTTACTTGGCCCAGCCCTCGACCATCGGCACGTACTTCGAGGCCAATCCCTGAAGGCCCGGGAAGGCGAAGCGCTTGCCGCCTGCCTGCAGAGCGAGGATGAGTCCAATCACCCAGATCACAAACCAGATGAAGGACCAAAGAACCAAGAGGATTCCAAGAAACACCGTGACGGCGGTGAGAACCCAAAGAATTAGGTAGATCGCCAGAGCCGCGCCGTGGATCACTGTCGCATTCGCGGCGTTGTACTTGACGTCCGGGTCGTCCTTGCCGATGAATAGAAAGATCAGGCTGCCAATGGGCGGTAACAAAACCCAAGCAAGGATCGTGTACAGGTTCTTGTTGCTGCCGTCAGGAGCTGGCGTCCCTCCCATGGGGGCCGGCTGTCCGGGCGGCGGTGGCGGCATCTGCGACATAGGTGTCCTCCTCGAAATACTGGTGTGGTTCGGGCCCGATTATGGGTTGAATGCCGCCAAAACGCCAGAGGTTTGGCTGCCTAATCCCCAAGGGCCATTTGCCTTTAACCCACTCTGCTAGGCTCCGGGCGAAATGGCCGATCCCGGTCCAGCCCCCGAAACTCCACCCAATCCCCAGCCAACGACGATCCCCGACTGGGCCCCGGATCTGACACCGGCCGCGCCGGACCCGCACGTCGCGCCCGCCCAGCCGGCTCGCGCGGCCGCCCCCAGGCCTGTCGACCCTACGATGCGCATGCCAACCAGCCATCCCGCGGGATCGGCCCCGGCTTCAGCGGCTCCGCCCGCTCCTCAGCCGCACGCACCGCCGCCGCCCGCGACCTACCCACCCGCTGCGACACCTGCTCCCGCGGTGCCGCCGCAGCCGGTCGATGCCACGATGCGTTTGCCGGTGCAGCCGCCTAAGCGGGCAACCAGCCCGGCGGACTTCCGAACCCCGGCACCCGTCGGCGCGCGTCAGATCGGCAAGTACCTCATCAAGGGCGAGCTCGGGCGTGGTGGTATGGGCGCCGTCTACCTGGCGGAGCAGCCAGGTCTAGGCCGTGAGGTCGCGATCAAGGAGCTGATCCTTTCTCCGGCCGCAGACCCGACAGCGCTCATGCGGTTCCTGCAAGAGGCCCAGGTGATGGCGCGGACGAGCCATCCCAACCTCGTGCAGGTTCATGACCTCGAGCAGATCGGCGATGCGAACTACATCGTGCTGGAGTTCGTGCGAGGGCGGTCGCTGCGCGACATGTTGAGCCTGGGACCCGTGCCTTTGCCGCAGACCTTCGCCGTCATGCATGGAGTGCTGCAGGCCCTCGACTACGCGCACAAGCACTCGATCGTGCACCGCGACATGAAGCCTGAGAACGTGCTGCTGTCCGACGAGGGCAACGTCAAGGTCGCAGACTTTGGCATCGCCCGGCTGACCGATGACTCTGGTCCGGGCGGCACGGCGACCAAAACGGGAACGACCGTCGGCACGCCGCAGTACATGTCCCCCGAGCAGGTGGCGTCCAGCAAGGTCGACGGGCGCAGCGACCTCTATTCGGCGGGCATCATGCTCTACGAGCTGGTCGTGGGCCAGCCCCCTTTCACCGCAAGCGAGGCAGACGGACCGTTCACGCTGATGGCCAAGCACGTGCAGGCCCCGCCGATGCCACCTTCGGTGCACCGTCCCGGAATCGACATGCGACTCGAGGAGATGATCCTCAAATCGTTGTCCAAGCGGCCTGAGGATCGGTTCCAGACCGGCGAGGAATTCGACACGACCATGGCGCGCATCGCCGACCGCTTGTGTCCTGGCTGGCAGAAGGGCCTCGAACCTGGCGCAGACCTGTCCAAGATGGTGCCGGCGGCGGCGGCGGCCCAGGCCGCGTCGGTGGCCTCGCCACTCGCAGTTCCCTCGATGGCCGAGCCGGCGGCTGCCGCCCGGGTCCAGGCCGTCTACAACCCTGCGCCGCCGGTCAAGCCCGCAGCCAAGAAAGCATCAGGTTGCCTTGGCGTCATCGCAGGCGCGCTCGCGTTGACGCCCGCGCTTTTGCTGCTCGCCGCCCTACTTCACTAGGGTTCGGCGGGCGTCGGCGATTCTCCAGGACTCTGAATCGGCGTGCCATACGCCGGAGTGCCGTAAGGCGGGGTCGCCGCCACAGCCGCCTGATCATCCAGCGCTTGCTGCGCTGCGTCGCCGACCAGGATGTCGCGTGAGGTCGAGTTCACATTGCCCAGGATCGTCTTGTCCTTGTACTGCTGGGTGAAGGCGTCCTGCGCCTGCAGCGCCATCTCGGTCGGGAAGGGCACCCATGGGGAGGTCGGGGTTTCGCGAATCGCGGTCACCTGGTAGATGCGGAAGGTTTCGGCTGACTTGCCCTTTAGCTGCACGCCCGGAACCATCTCGACAGCGATGTAGTCCTTGCACAGGTCGTAGGTGGGCTGGCCGATCAGCAGGTGGTACGCAGGCGCGTTGGCGCAGAAACGGGCCGCGGTATTGACCGTGTCGCCGAGAGCCGTGTACTGCAGGCGGCTGCGCGAGCCCATGTTGCCCACGACCGCGGGACCGGTGTTGATGCCGATGCCCCAGCGGATCGGCGGCAGGCCTTTCTCGAGCAGCCGCGCTTGAAGCTCGGGCGCCCGATTGATGAGGTCGTAGGCGCAACGGACAGCGAGGAGTGCGTGGTTCCCCTGGAGCCTAGGCGCGTTCCAGAATGCGACGATCTCATCGCCGACGTATTTGTCGACGGTCCCGTCCCAGTGGAAGATGATCCCGCTCAGGTGGTCGAGATACATCTGGACAACGCTCACGACCTCGTCCGCATCCATGCGCTCAGACATCGACGTGAAGCCGCGAACGTCTACGAATAGCAGGGTGATGTCGCGGCGTTCGCCTCCACGCAAGATGTCGTCGACACCGCCGCGTGTCTTGGCCAGCTGCGCCACGATCTCGGGCTTGAGGTAGTGGCCGAAGATCGCTGTCACCTTCCGCTTCTCCCGATCCTCGTATAGGAATCGATACGCGGTCACACCGGTGTAAGTGAGGGCGATGGCGAGCCACGGATGGAAGAGGTCAGGGACGAAATTTTGGAAGGCGGCGAGGACTGACATGGCGTATGTAAAAACGACCAGCGCCGCAACACTGGCCAGCAATCCCTTCAGCACCGAAACGCGCGCCACCGCGAGAGCCATCAGCAAGGCGAGCAGAAGGATCGAGAGAAAGATGCCCAGCGGTGGTTCCGTTGTTAGGAAGCTCGATACACGCCCCGGCAGCCTGATGGTCCCGAACACGGTCCTCAGTGGATTTGTCGATGACGGATTGGCATCAAGGAACATCTGGACCAGGTTGGCGTGTATCTCGACCCCGGCCATCGGTGTTCCACCTGATCCGGCGCTAGTCGTCACCAGCTGCTCGTCGTGGAATCCTGTGAGGTTGTATGCCCCGACAATGACGATCTTTGCCTGGGGTTTGTCGCTTCCCGAGGAATGGTAGGTAACTGCACTTGGCGGAATATTGCCTTTCACCACCTCGCTGAACGAGATGTACTGACCGTTCGCCTTGAAATTGCCGGCGGCCCCTGTGAAGTTGATCAAGGCAGAGCCGGTGCTGTCGACAGGGAGGGGCTGCGTCCAGATCACCGGACCATCCTCACGGTAGAACATCGCTCCGCCCCTGGATAGCCGAAGTGTGGGCCCAGCCGGTCCGTGCAAAGTGGGTCCTGTCGCGCCCGGCGAGACCTCCCATGCGCGAACCGCCGCAAAGCTGAGCGGGTTGATGATCCGCGTATCGCAGGCTCCGGTTGTGAAGCACGCAGGTTGAACGAACAGCGGAGTGCGCCGCACCACGCCATCGGGGTCCGCACGGAGATCGGTAGAGGCAAGGATCACGTTCGGGAATGGGTGTTGGCACGGGCCGGTGAGGTTCGGGCCCGCGTCGGCACACCAGAACCTGCGCTGGGGGATCTGATCGATTCCGATCGGATTGGTGCTCGGCCCTGTCTGAATGATCATGCCGGCTCCCGCAATCGCGTTTTCACCCCCGTAGGACAGCACCACGGGGATCGTGCTGGTCTTCAGCGCATCGACAAAGTCCTGGTCGGCGAGGGTGGGGTCGGTGAAGTTGACGTCGAAGGCGACCACTGCCGCTCCTGCCTTCTCCAGGTTCCGCAACGCGTCTGCATAGTAGTGACGAGGGAGAGGGTAGGTTCCGAGCGCCTGGACGCTGCGGTCGTCAATTCCGACTATTTCGACGGTACTGCCGACGTCGGACCCCCCCATGAACCGATCCTCTGGGTGCAGCGAGATGTTGACGACGCAGTTTCCGAGATGGGTGTCACACGCCAGCTGCTGCGTGTACAGCCAAAACATGAGCCCGCTTATGAGCAATGCCAAAAGCACCGCCACGACGGTTCGGTACGTGTACCAGTAGCGGATGTAGCGGCCCACGGAGCGGTCGGATCATAGCGCCCGTTGGAGTGTCTTGTGCCACGATCCAGCCATGACCGTGCGCTGCGGCATCGCCGGGTGGATCGACAAGTCCCTGATCGATTCCAAGCTCTTCTATCCGTTGAACGCGACGTCCTCAGAGGAGCGGCTGCACTTCTACGCCTCGGAGTTTCCCTTGGTCGAGGTCGACTCCACCTACTACGGCATGCCCAAGGTCGAGAACTCCGAGCTGTGGGTGGCGCGGACCGAGCCAGGCTTCCTCTTCGACGTCAAATCCTTCTCCCTTTTCACCAACCACCCGACCAAGCCCATGGCCCTGCCCAAGGACATCCGGGAGCAGCTGCCGGACAACTTGCGCGAGAAGAACATCTACCTGGAGCAGATGCCGGACGAGCTGCTCGACGAGTCCTGGGACCGTTTCCGCGCTGCCCTGGAACCGCTCCGCGCTGCCGGGCGCCTGGGCGCCGTCTTCTTCCAGTTCCCCCCGTGGTTCCTGCCTTCATCGCGCTCGCTCGCCTATATCGAGCAGGTCCAGGAGCGCATGTTTGGATTTCAGGTCGCGGTCGAGCTGCGCAAGCCGGAATGGATGGA
>Ga0207929_1000245_pt1 | contig 15339 bp, 14 predicted proteins | sample NGESurdeep072012_FD_184466 | JGI IMG/M metagenome (GOLD analysis project Ga0207929, IMG submission 184466) | Arctic peat soil microbial communities from Barrow, Alaska - NGEE Surface sample 53-1 deep-072012 (SPAdes) | ecosystem: Environmental > Terrestrial > Soil > Wetlands > Peat ... | reverse complement strand
TTGGGTTGTCGCTTCAGCTGATCGACGATGACGCGGTACTCCTCAGGGGTGAGGGCAACCTCGCGCAACCGCTTCTCGTCTATTTCTTGTTCCTCTACTTTCACGAAACCAGGACTCGAACCGCGGATTCGGCGACCGAGCGGAACAGCTTTAGGCCGTCGGTGCCGCCAAGCTCGGCCTCCGAGCAGCGCTCAGGGTGAGGCATCATCCCCAGCACGTTGCCGCGCTTGTTGACGATGCCGGCGATGTTGTGCAGCGAACCATTCGGATTGGCACTCGCAACGACATTTCCCTTCGGGTCGCTGTACCGGAACACGACCTGGCCGTTCTGCTCCAGGCGCGACAGCGTAGCGGGGTCGGCGAAGTAGCTGCCTTCCCCGTGCGAGATCGGGACCCGGATCACCTCGCGCTCTGAGCACTGCGACGTGTACGCCAGGTCGTTCCGCTCGACCACCAGGTTTGTCCATTCGCAGCGGAACTCGAGGGACGCGTTGCGGATCAAAGCGCCAGGCAGCAATCCCGCCTCGCACAGGATCTGGAATCCGTTGCAGATTCCCCACACGAGCCCGCCGCGATCCGCGAACTCCCCCACCTTCTCCATCACCGGCGCGAAGCGGGCGATCGCTCCCGTCCGCAGGTAGTCGCCATAGGCGAAGCCGCCGGGAAGAATGATGCAGTCGCATCCTTTGAGGTCCGCGTCCTTGTGCCACAGGTACTGCAGCTGCGCGCCGAGCACCTGGTCGACCACCCAGCCACAATCCCGGTCCGACCACGTTCCCGGGAACACGACGACCCCGAACTTCATCGTTTGGATGGTGCCTCGGACTCGATCTCGAAACGAAAGTCTTCGATCACGTGGTTCGCCAGCAGCTGCCTGCACATCGCCTCGACCTGTTGCCTCGCCTCGTGCTCGCTGGCCGCGTCGAGCGTCACCTCGATGTACTTGCCGATGCGGACATCGGACACCTCCCTGAAGCCCAGCGAGGCCAGCCCAGCCTTGACGGTGATGCCCTGCGGGTCGTTGACGAGCGGCTTGGGCGTCACCACCACGCGCGCGATCATCGGAGTCATGGCCTCACTCGTTGCGCGCCTTGCGATGGAACAGCGGTTTTCCCACCAGGCGCTGGTATGCGGTCAGGTATCGGTCGCGCGTCTGGGCGACAACGTCGTCGGGGAGGGCGGGCGGCTCGGATTCCTTGTCCCAACCGGAGCGGGTCAGCCAATCGCGGACGAACTGCTTGTCGTACGAATCCGGCGAAGTCCCGACGACGAAGGTGGAGGCCTCCCAAAGCCGCGAGCTGTCCGGAGTCAGCGCCTCGTCGATCAGGATGAGCTCGTTGTTGATCGTGCCGAACTCGAGCTTGGTGTCGGCGAGGATCAGCCCGCGGCGCCCCGCCAGCTCGGCGGCGAACCTGTACAGCTCGAGGCTCGCGTCTTTGAGCTTGGTGGCCAGCTCGTCTCCGAGCTCCTTCTTCATTTGCTTGAAAGAGATGTTCTCGTCATGGCCGGTCTCCGCCTTGGTGGCCGGCGAGAAGACGGGTGTGACCAGCTTCTCGCTCTGTCGCAGGCCTGGCGGCATGGTCTCCCCGGCGAGGGTCTGCGACTCCTGGTACTCCTTCCAGGCGCTGCCGGCCAGGTAGCCTCGCACCACGCATTCGAAATCGATGCGCTTGGCCTTGCGCACGATCATGAAACGGCCGGCCAGCTCAGGGCGTCGTTCTCGGAGCGCCTCCGGCAGGTCCGGCACCATGCCGGACACCAGGTGGTTCTCCTGGAAGAAATCGGTCTGCGAGAACCAGAAGATCGAAAGCTGAGTCAACACCTTGCCTCGGTCAGGGATCCCGTTGGGCAAGATGTGATCGAAGGCCGAGATGCGGTCCGTGGCCACCATGAGCAGCCTGTCGTCGTCGAGCTCATACGTGTCTCTGACCTTGCCGCGGGCGAAGAGCTTCAGCGGCAAGTCGGTGGTGGTGACCGGCGGTCCCGCAATCATTTCTTCCGCGCCTCGCTGCCAAGACCGAGCCTGTCATACGCAAGGTCGGTGTGCTCGAGGCCGGCCCATGGATCGAACAGCCCTTCCATCTGCGGCCCGATTCGGCTCATAACCTCATTGTCCTTTTCCAACGCTGAACGAAAGCCAGGCCCATCCTCGCCCATCGCCTCCATCGCGTGCCTCTGCACGACAAGATAGGCGTCCTCTCGTGACATGCCGCTGTCGACGAGGGCGAGCAGGACGCGCTGCGAGAACACCACGCCGCCCGCGAACTGCAGGTTCCGCAGCATCCGCTCAGGACGCACTTCCAGGCCGCGCAGAACTTTCGCCATCTCGATCGCCATGAAGTCGACGGCAGCGCACGCGTCGGGAAAGATGATCCGCTCTGCCGACGAGTGGCTGATGTCGCGTTCATGCCAAAGCGCGGTGTTTTCCAGCGCAGTAACCAGGTGCCCCCGCACGACACGAGCCAGGCCGCAGACCCGTTCGGTGAGCACGGGGTTGCGCTTGTGAGGCATCGCCGAGCTGCCCTTCTGCTCCTTCCCGAAAGGCTCGAATGCCTCGCCCACCTCGCTCCGCTGCAGGTGGCGGATCTCTGTCGCGATCCTCTCCAGCGTCCCTGCCATCGAGGCAAGGGCGCCCATGAAGCTGGCGTGCCGGTCGCGTGCGATGACCTGCGTCGACACAGCATCAGGCGACAGGCCGAGCTCCTTGCAAACATGCTCTTCGACCCTGGGGTCGACCGTCGCGTGAGTGCCGACAGCTCCGCTGACCCTGCCCACCGCGATCTCCTCGGCCGCCAGATGGAGCCTTGTCTGCGCTCGATCCAGCTCCGCGACCCAGCCGGCAACCTTGAAGCCGAACGTGATCGGCTCCGCGACGACGCCATGCGTGCGACCTGCCATAAGCGTTCGCCGGTGCCGAATCGCAAGCTCGGCCGCGGCGTCCCGGACGGCTGCCAGGTCGGCCGCGATGATCCGCGCCGACTCTCCGAGCTGGATGGCAGTCGCCGTGTCGTTGAGGTCCTGGCTGGTCATGCCGAGGTGCACGTATCGCGCCTCCGGCTGGCCGATCGACTCATTGATGACGGTCAAGAAGGCGACGACGTCATGCCCCACCCGCTCTTCGACCTCGGCGATCTTGGCTGGATCAAAGGTAGCCTTGCGGATCTTGGGCAGGGCCGATGCCGGTATTCGGCCCAGGGTCGCCCACGCTTCACACGCCAGAATCTCTATGCGAAGCCACAGTTCGAGCCGGTGCCGGTCGGACCATACCGCCCGAATCGCAGGCGGAGAGTATCGCTCGATCAAATAGGGCGTCGGCTCCCAACTAACAAATGGGGGACATCGAGATTATACCGGTCGCAGCTCGTCAAGGCAGATGTAGTGGGTACCTCCTGGGCGCCCACAAGATGATGTGTGCCTCCACCAACATCCGGCCAGAGTCGGCGTCGCCCCCCATAATCCCCGTCGACTCGATGCACATGCCTCGTAACCAGCTTCAGGTACCTCTCGTTTGAAAGCGCACAGGCTGAACGGTCAGTGAGCGACCCCGTGCGCGACGATGAGCGAGACCTCGTTGAACGCGCCAAGCGGGATCCCCGGCAATTCGGGGCGCTCTACGACCGCCACTTTCAGCAGATCTACAGGTTCGTGTATTCAAGAGTGAGGGAGCAAACCGCGGCTGAAGACGTTACTTCGGAGATCTTTATCAAGGCTCTGAAGGCAATGCCCCGTTACCAGGACACGGGGCGGCCTTTCGCTGCCTGGCTGTATCAGATCGCGGTGAATGCCATCGCGGACCGTTACCGCACGCTCCGGCCTGCCCAGTCGCTGGACGATTTTCACAACCTGTCGGTGGCCGGCCCCGCGCTCGAAGACCTCGCCGCCCACAGAGATGAGCTCCGCCGGATCTGGACCCTCGTTGAGCAGTTGCCGGCCCAGCAAAAGACCGCTCTCGTCCTCAAGTTCCAGGAAGACATGAAGATCGAGGACATCGCGATCGCGATGGGCAAGTCCGCCGGAGCGGTGAAGCTCCTCATCCATCGCGGGGTCAGCCGGCTGCGCGAAGACGCCGATGCCCTGAGGCCTCTCGAATGAGCATGAACCACGACCCAGATCTCGACGACATCCTCCAGGACGAGGAGCTCATCCGCCTGGCGCGGTTGCTGAGTGCGACACGAAGGGCGGAGCCGCCGCTCGACGAAGCCTTCCGCTCAGGGCTGCGGCGACAGCTCATGCAGAGGGCCTGGGGAATGGATGAGCAGCGCACCCATTGGTGGCAGCGCCTGGCCGGACCGCCGGCGCTCGCCTGGGCTGGCGCTGCGCTCGGAGTCCTGCTCATCGGGTCGGTCGTCGTGTTCACGGCAAACCAGCCCCCTGGCGTCAACGAGCTCACCGTCAGCAGCCCGATCGCGGACTCGCACGCGGTCCAGCTCGGGCAGCCGATCCTCGTGAAGTTCAACCAGCCGATGAACCACCCGTCGACCGAGAAGGCTGTGCAGATCACGCCCGCGACTTACGTGGCCTTCTCGTGGAGCAACAACACGCTGGCGGTTCACCCGACCGGCGGCACGCTGGCTCCCAACACTCAGTACCGGGTCACCATCGGACCGGGCGCCACGACGGCGAAGGGCCAGCCGCTGTCCAACCCCAAGACCATCACCTTCGTCACCCAGCCGTCGGCGACGCCGCCTCCATCGCCGAAGCCGACCATCCAGGCAACGCCCACGTCGCAGCTGGCGGGCGACCACAGGCTGGCGGCCAAGCCGTCGGGCACCTTCTACACACCGCAGTGGTCGGCCGACTCGACCACTGTCTATTTCGTCGGCGACAACGGCGCATTGGTCTCAGTCAGCGCGGCCGGCGGCGCTGTGAACGTGATCGTCCCGGATGGGGTTTCGTTGCCGGCCATCGCTCCCGCGGGTGACCGCCTTGCCTACATTCGAGGCGGCAAGGTCGAGATGCTCACGCTTGCCGGCGGTTCGACCAGCGACCTGGCAGAGGCGTCGCAGGTGACGGCCCTCAGCTGGGTGAATAATCAGATCCTCTGGGCCACGAACGATGCCATCTTCACGGCCGGCGCGGACGGTCAGTCGCAGGTGGCCTCAATCCCCCAGAACGCGACGGTGGTGTCCATCGCACCGGATGGCGGCCACGCCGTGTACCAGGAAGGCCAGTCGCTTCAGGTGCTCGATCTCGCGACCTCGCGAAGCCGCGGTTTGGGCGGCGCGGATGCGTTTCTCGGATGGTCCCCCGACGGTTCCCGAATGCTCTATTCCGGCAACCAGGAGACCGTCGTCGCAGACGCCCAGGGCCAGAAGATCGCATCGATACTTTCGGGTGACGTCAGCTGGTCGAGCAAGGACGAGATCCTGATCGGTAACGACACCTACCTGTATGCGGTCCGCCCCAATGGCTACGGACGCACGCTGCTGAACTCCGGGACGTATCGCAGCCCCGTGTGGGCACCCGATGGCGTCACGTTCACATACGTGCGTGGGGGCGCGATCTGGAGCGCGACCACCGTTCCGCTCCCTCCCGAGCCGTCGGCCCTCGACCAGGCGGCGTCGGTGGTGAGCCAGTTCATGAATGCCCGGATCGCCAAGCATGGCGACCAGGCCCAGGCCTTTCTCGACAACAAGGGCAAGCAGGCCTACTCCAGCAGTGGACTGCCACTGGTGATCACCGGCGATGCCACCTTCACTCGCGACTACGTGGTCGTCCAGGACATGACCGACCTGCAACCCGAGACCGCGAGATTTGTCGTTCGGCTGGTGCTGTCGAAGGGATCGCTGGATGTCAGCGAGTTCGAGGAGACCCTCACGCTGAAGCGCGACGACGCGAGTCAGCCGTTCCTCATCGACCAGGCCGGCGCCAGCTCGACGCGCGACCTGGGCAAGGGCGCTGAGGTGGTCAGCGCCGATGTGGCTACCGGCAGCATGAAGGTGGTCTTCGACAGCGACCTGGTTTCCGACACGGTTGCGGACGGCGTCGTCGTGCTGGACGCAAACGGCAAGCGCATCGGAAGCCCGTCGACCTACGCGAATCGCGCAGTGGTCATCACCGGGCTCGACCTCACCCCGGGAGCGAGCTACACGCTCGTGGTGCTGACCTCAGTTCAGGATGTGAGCGGCCGCAGCGTGCCTGCCGAGTACGACCTCATCGTGGTCGGGCCGGCGCAGGCGTCCTCGCCGACCTCGTCTTCGCCCGAGCCCAGCCGTGAGCCGACCCCGTCGCCGTCGCCGTCGCCGTCGCCTTCTACTTAGATAAGGTTCAGCGTCCGGGCGGCTCGGCAGAGGGCGGTGACTGATCCGGAGTGCGCGATGGTGCCGTCGAGAGCAGCCTCGAGCGCCTCGGCGAACGGCATTCGCAGGACCTCCATGTCCTGCTCATAGCTCTCCGGGTTCCTGGCCGATTGGGTGATCGATCGGGCCAGGAACATGTGCGCGCGGCCGGTCAGAAAAGCTGCCCCGTGCACGACTCCCAGCGAGGTGTATTGCGCCGCGATCAACCCTGTCTCTTCCGCCAGCTCACGCTTCGCGCAATCCAGCGGATCCTCGTCGCCGTTGAAGGTCCCGGCGGGCACCTCCCAGGATGACGCGTCCCATGCGTGACGCCACTGCCGGACCAGCATCGTGTCGCCGTTGTCGAAGTACGGAACTATGAACGCCGAGTCGGGGTTCCCCAGCACGGTGTAGCGGGCCTCGGGACCGTCCGGAAAACGGATCACGTCGTCGCGCAGCGTGAATGGGCCCGATTTGCCCGCCGTGGACGTGGACACGACCTCGAAAGGCCTGCCGCCGGCCGGGTGCTGGAGCTTGCTCAGTGTTTCTGCACCACCACCGCGACGGCGGCGGCAGCGGCCGCGACGTGGCGCGGGTCGGCGCCGTAGTCGAATGGCGAGGTGTCGCCCGCGTACTTCTTCGCCTGATCGACGAGCTCGGGATGCTCTTCGATAAAGCTGGTGCTCAGCTTGCCCGCGCGGAAGTCCGCGCTCTCCAGGATCGCGCGGTGGTAGTTGATCGTCGTCGCCGGACCAACCACGACGAACTCGCGCAGCGCGCGGCTCGCGCGAGCAATCGCCTCGGCGCGATCGCTGCCGTGGACGATCAGCTTCGCCACCAGCGAGTCGTAGTTTGGAGGCACCTCGGAGCCCGGGCCGAAGCCCGAGTCCACGCGGACGCCGGGGCCTGCCGGCGCCACCCATCGCGCGATCCTTTTCGGGTTGGGCAGGAACTTGCGCAACGGGTCCTCCGCGTTGATCCGCATCTCGATCGCGTGGCCAGTCCAGGTAACGCTTTCCTGCGTGAAGCTCAGCTCCATGCCGGCAGCGATCCGGATCTGCTCCTTGACCAGGTCGACGCCCGTCACGGCTTCGGTGATCGGATGCTCGACCTGGAGCCTCGCGTTGACCTCGAGGAAATAGAACTCGCCGGCGCTGAAGATGAACTCGACAGTCCCTACATTGATATACCCAGCGGCTCTCGCTGCGCGAATCGCGGCCTCACCCATCGCCGACCTGATCTCCGGGGTCACCACCGGCGACGGGGTCTCTTCCATAATCTTCTGATGGCGTCGCTGGATCGAGCATTCGCGCTCGCCCAGGTGCACCGCATTGCCGTGGCTATCGCAGATGACCTGGATCTCGACATGGCGCGGCTTGCGAACGTATCGCTCCAGGTACACCGTCCCGTCCCCGAAAGCCGACCGCGCGGCCTGGGCGCTGCTTTCGATCGCCGCCACGAGCTCGGCCTCCGACTCCACGACCTTCATCCCGATTCCGCCGCCTCCGCCTGACGGTTTAACCATCACCGGAAAGCCGATCTCCCTGGCCGCAGCCGCGGCCTCCTTGGGATTCGAGATCGCCCCGGTGCCTGGCGTCACAGGGACCCCGCTGGCGACCGCCATCTGCCGCGCCGAGACCTTGGAGCTGAGCGCGCGCATGGCGGAACCCGGCGGCCCGATGAACTTGATCCCCGCCGCCTCGCATGCGTCGGGAAATGCCGGCTTCTCCGAGAGAAATCCATAACCCGGATGGATCGCCTCCGCGCCGCAGTCATGGGCGACCTTGACAATGCGTTCGAGCTGCAGATAGGACTCACCAGGAGGCGCGCCGCCGATGTGATATGCCTCGTCGGCGTAGCGCGTGTGGATCGCGTTGCGGTCGGCATCCGAGTAGACGGCGGCCGTCGCGATGCCGAGCTCGCGGCAAGCGCGCATCACGCGGATGGCGATCTCGCCCCGATTGGCGATCAGGACTTTCTTAAAAAGCTTTCGCTTCATCCGACGGCGAGCAAAGGCTGGCTCGGGGTGACCACCTCACCCTCTTTGACGTAGACCTCGCGCACCTTTCCGGCGACCGTGGTGACGATGTCGTTCTGCATCTTCATCGCCTCCAGCACGGCGACTACATCTCCAAGCTTGACGTCGTCGCCCGCCTTGACCGGTAGCTTGACGATGAGGCCCTGCATCGGAGCGATCACCGTGCCCTCGCCGGTGCGCGGCGCTGGGCTTGGTTGGCCGGCCGCGAGCGCCGCGCCCGCGCCAGGCATGACCGACATCCCGGCTCCGCTGACGCGGACCTTGAAGACCTCGCCCTCGACCTCGACGTCGAATTCGGCGGCGACCGAGGCGGCCGGCTGCGCAGGCGGGGCCGCTGACGCCGGCATCGGGCCCGCAACCAGCTCCGTGGACACTGAGCGAGCAGGAGCCTTCGGCGCCTTCGGCGCTTTCGCCTCGGGCTCGGGGCCGCGTAGGTAGTCGGGCGCGAGGTTCGGAAACAGCAGGTGAATGAGCACGGATTCGTCCGTTGGCTCGAAGCCCATCTTCTTAACCTGCATGCGCGCCGCGTCGACCTGCGGCTCGAGGAGGTCGGCGGGGCGGATCGTGATGGGCTCCTCGCGGCCGAGCACGAGCCTGCGCAACTCCGGATCGGCAGGCACCGGAGGCCTGCCGTATAGACCTTGCAGGTAGTCCTTCAGCTCCTGGGTCACCGTCGCATAGCGGTCGCCGCCGATCACGTTGTAGACAGCCTGGGTGGCAATCATCTGCCGGATCGGCGCGACCAACGGCGGATATCCGAGTTCCAGCCTCACGCGGTTGGCCTCCTCCAACACCTCGGCGAGCCGCCCGGAGGCATTTCGCTTGGCGAGCTGCCGGTGGACGTCCTCGAGCATCAGGGCTGGCATCTGGTAGCGCAGGATGCTGGCGTCCATACGGTCGGCAAACGGGCTCAGGTCGTCGATGTGGTTTCGCTTGAGGACCTCGACGTCGCTCTGAATGTCCCACATCTTCTCCAGATCAAGGCCGGTGTCGTATTCGCCCCCCTTCAGTGCGGCGACCACGCTTTCGACCGCGGGCTGCGACGTACCCCAGGCAAGTGGCGACATCGCCACATCGAGGATCTGCGCGCCGGCTTCGACCGCGGCCATGTACGCCATCGGCGCCATGCCGCTCGAACAATGCGAATGAACGTCGATTGGCACGTCGACGGTCTCCTTGAGCGCGGTGACCAGCTCCCAGGTCGCCTGCGGGCTGAGCAGGCCTGACGTGTCCTTGATCACGACCTCGTGGCAGCCCATGTTGACCAGGCCTTTCGCGAGCGAGCACCACAGCTCGATGTTGTGCGCGGGCGAGATGGCATAGCTCAGAGCGCCCTGCACCTTCTTCTTGGCCTTCAGGGCGGCGCCAACGGTCGCTTCCATGTTCCTTAGATCGTTGAGCGGGTCGAAGATCCGGAAGACGTCAACGCCGCATTTGGCAGCGTGCTTGATGAAGAGCTCGACCACGTCGTCTGGAAAGTTGCGATTCGCGAGCAGATTCTGGCCCCTGATCAGCGCCTGGATCGGTGTGTTGGGTGTCACCTTGGCCAGGTCTCGCAAGTACTCCCACGGGTTTTCGCCCCGGCGGACCTGGGTTTCGAAGGTCGCGCCCCCGAAAGCCTCCATGGCGGTGAATCCGATCGCGTCCATCTTGGCGGCGATCGGCACTATCTCGTCGCCGCGCAGGTGCCCTCCGAGCAGCGACTGCTGCGCGTCCCGAAAAGTGGTGTCGATCAGCCGCAGCCGTGGCGCCTTTTTCGCCATCACGGCGCCGCCAGCGCCGCGCGCTTCTCGGCGTGGCGCGCTTCAACGCCGATGTCGGTCAAGCCGATGATCCGCGCCGCCAGCCAGGCGGCGTTCTTCGCCCCGGCCTCGCCGATGGCGACAGTGGCCACGGGGATGCCGGCCGGCATCTGGACGATCGAGTAAAGGGAGTCGACTCCACCCAGGTGCTGGGTCGGCACCGGCACGCCGATCACCGGCAGGTCTGTCCATGCGGCCACCACGCCAGGCAGGTGGGCGGCGCCTCCGGCCGCGGCGATCACAACCTTGATGCCGCGTTCACGGGCGGACGTGGCCCATTCCATGACCCCACGGGGGTTTCGATGCGCCGAGCAAACCTTCAACTCGTGCGCGATGCCGAGCTCTTCGAGCACTTTGACGCACGACTCCATGAGAGGCAGGTCTGACTTGGAGCCGAGGATGACGCCGACAACTGGCTGCACTAAACCGCCTCCCGAGCGATGTCCGATCTAAAGAAGGCCCCTGGGAATCGTACCTGCCGGGCCCCGGCCAGCGCCTTCTCACGGGCTTCCGCGACCGTTTCGCCAAGGGCTGCGGACGTCACGACCCGCCCGCCATCGGTCACCAGGCCCTTGCCCGGCTCGAACCTGGTGCCGCCGTGGAAGATCAGGGCGCCGCGGGGGATCTCGGCCAGGCCCCTGATCTGAAGCCCAAGCGTCATCGCCGCGTCATCGGGGTAGTGGGCGGACGCGACGACGACCGCAACCGACGCCTGGGGACTCCAGCGAAGGTCGGGAAAGGTTGCAAGCGTGCCTTTCGACGAGGCCAGCGCAAGCGCGACGAGGTCCGACTGCAGGCGCGGCAGCACCGCCTGCGCCTCCGGGTCGCCAAAGCGAGCGTTGAACTCGATGACGCGAACACCGGCCTTCGTGAGCATCAAGCCGGCGTAAAGGACTCCCCGGAACTCGTCGCCTGAGGCGGCAAGCTCTCGCACGGCCGGGCGCAGCACGGTGTCGACGACCTCGGTCACCAGTGCGTCATCGACCCCCAACGGTGGCGAGTAGGCGCCCATGCCGCCGGTGTTAGGCCCCTTGTCACCCTCGTATGCCCTCTTGAAATCGCGAGCCGGGGCCAGTGGGATCACGTCGGTCCCGTCGGTCACAGCGAGCAGCGACAGCTCCGGGCCTTCGAGGAGGTCCTCGACAACCACGGTGGCGCCGCTGCGGCCGAACCGTCCCTGCACGAGCATTGCGTCAATTGCCGCGCCCGCTTCTTCGACATTGGTGCAGACGACCACCCCCTTCCCGCGTGCGAGTCCGTCCGCCTTGACCGCAACACGGCCTTCGCGCTCAGCTGCCCACGCCTTCGCCGGCAGCGGGTCGGTGAAGACCTCGAATGCGGCAGTGGGTATGCCCGCGCGGACCATGAGCCGCTTGGCAAAGGACTTGCTCGACTCGACGCGCCCAGCGCCGCGATTCGGACCGAAAACGTTGAACCCGGCGCTCCGCAACGCGTCGCCGACGCCGGCGTCGACCGCCGCCTCAGGCCCGAGGATGACCAGGCCGAGCCGCTCGCGCTTGGCGAAATCGACGATGCGCACCACGTCGGAGGGGCCGATGGGAACGTTTCGCGCCATGCCGCCGGTGCCGCCGTTGCCAGGGGCGCAGTAAACGCGCTCCACGAGCTCGGACTGCACGCATTTCCAAACCAATGCGTGCTCGCGAGCGCCCGAACCGACCACGAGCACTTTCACCGGCGCGCTACTTGCTCTATTCCCACTCGATGGTGCCGGGCGGCTTGCTCGTAATGTCGAAGACCACTCGGTTGACGCCCTTCACCTCGTTCACGATCCGATTGCTGATGCGGGCGAGGACCTCGTAAGGGACGCGCGCCCAATCTGCAGTCATCGCGTCTTCGCTGGTCACCACGCGGATAGCGACCACGTTTGCGTACGTCCTGTAATCGCCCATCACGCCTACGGTCTCGAGCGGCGTCAACACCGCGAACGACTGCCAAACCTGTCGATACAGTCCATTTCGCTTGATCTCGTCGACGACCACCCAGTCGGCGTTGCGCAGGATCTCGAGGCGTTCCGCCGTGACCTCTCCGAGGCACCGGATCGACAGTCCGGGACCGGGAAACGGCTGCCGGTAGACCATCTCCTCGGGCATCCCGAGCTCCATCCCCACCGATCGCACCTCGTCCTTGAAGAGATAGCGGAGTGGTTCGATGAGCTGGAAGCGAAGACCCGGCGGAAGTCCGCCGACGTTGTGATGAGTCTTGATCTTGACGGCAGTGGAGGAGACGTCTGCGGCGGTCGACTCGATGACGTCGGGATAGAGAGTGCCCTGGGCGAGGAAGTCGATTTGGCCGAGGCTCAGCGCCTCCGCTTCGAACACGGTGATGAACTCCCGCCCGACGATGCGTCTCTTCTGCTCGGGATCGATGACACCACGCAGGGCGTCGAGGAACCTGTCAGTCGCATCGACGTACCGGATGTTCATGTCCAGGTTGCCGTGCATGACCGCGAGCACTCGCTCCGGCTCCTCCTTGCGCAGAAGGCCGTTGTTGACGAACACGCACGTCAGCTGGTCGCCGATGGCGCGATGCACAAGCGTTGCGGCCACTGCCGAGTCGACGCCGCCCGAAAGTGCGCAGATCACGCGACCGCTTCCAACCTGGGCCCGAATGCTCTCCGTCGCCTCGGCGATGAAAGAGCCCGCCGTCCACGACGCATCGCACTTGCACACGCCGTAAAGGAAGTTGCGCAGCACCTCTCTGCCGCTGGGTGTGTGCACGACCTCCGGGTGGAACTGGATGCCGAAGATGCCGTGGCCATTGGTGAACGCTGCCACGGGCGAGTTGCCGCTCGAGGCGAGGGAGTGGAACCCTGGAGGCAGCTCGCTGACATGGTCACCGTGACTCATCCAGACGGGCAACTCGGAATTCAGGCCCTTGAACAGGCCGTTCGGCTCACGCACCGCAAGAAGAGCGGGCCCATATTCGCGAGCCTCGCCGGGATCGACCTTGCCGCCCATGTGATGGGCGATCAGCTGCATGCCGTAGCAGATTCCGAGCACCGGCACGCCTGCGCGCAGAGCTTCCGGGTCCACCTGCGGCGCGCCGGGTTCATACACGCTCGAGGGCCCACCGCTGAGGATCAGGCCCGCCGGGTGACGCTCCTTCAGCTCCACCCACGGCGTCGTCCCGGGCACGAGCTCGCAGTACACCTTGGCCTCGCGTACGCGCCGCGCGATCAGCTGGCTGAACTGCGAGCCAAAGTCGAGGACCAGGACCGTCTGTTGACCTTTTACGGGGGGGACACCCCCCCGTACGACGTCCGGGCGGAGCCCAGCCGCCGCGCCCCCCCGCGCTCCGCCCTTAATGGCCTTGGGAGGCCGGGCGGCCACTGCGCTCTTGGCCAGGTCAGCCTTTCCCCATACCGACGTGCTGGGCCTGCTGGAAGCTCTTGCCCTCTGAGGTGATCGATGGCGCAATCACCATCTCGACGTGCTGGAACTCCGCGATGTCGTTGGCGCCACATACGCCAAGAGCAGACCGTAGAGCCCCCGCAAAGTTTTGCGAACCATCGTCGACGCGAGCCGGGCCGAGCAGGATCTCTTTGAGGGTTGCCTTGGTGCCGACGTGGATGCGCGTGCCGCGCGGCAGGTTGGGGTCAGGCGTCGCCATGCCCCAGTTGAAGCCTTTGGACGCCGACTCCTCTGCGCCTGCGAGCGGCGTTCCGATCATGACCGCGTCGGCTCCGGACGCGAACGCCTTGCAGACATCCGCGCCGATGCGCATGCCGCCGTCAGTGATGACCGCGACGCGCCGGCCGCCTCTCCTCATGTGCTCGTCCCGCGCGGCGGCGACATCCGCTGTGGCCGTCACCTGCGGCACGCCGACGCCGAGAACGCCTCGCGTCGTGCACGCGGCGCCAGGTCCGACGCCGACGAGGATGCCTGCAATTCCAGTCTCCATCAACTCCAGCGCGGTCTCGTAATGCACACAGTTGCCGACCACAACAGGAATGTCGCACGCCCTGACCAGCTCCTCGAAGGAGAGCTGGTGGTAAGACTTGGACGAATGGCGCGCGGTCAGCACGGTGCCCTGGACGACGAGGACGTCGGCGCCGGCTTTCTGAGCCAGCTCGGCGCGCTCGGCGGCACGGGCGGGGATGGTCGAGACGGCGCACGCGACGCCCGCGGCCTTGATCGCATTGATGCGCTCCGAGATGAGCTTGGGCTTGACCGGCTCGCGGTAGACCTCTTTGAGGAGGGCGTTGACGTGCGCTTTGTCCGCCTCGGCGATCCGCTTGATGATGGGAGCGGAGTCTTGGTAGCGAGTGTGGACTCCGTCAAGGTTCAGGACTGCGATTCCGCCGAGCTTGCCCATCGCGATGGCAAATTCGACATCGACAACGCCGTCCATGGCGGAACCCCAGATCGGGATCGGAAGCTTGAGGCGGTCACCCAGCGCGAACGAGATGTCGACCTCGTCGGGGTTGAGCGTCACGCCACCGGGCACGAGCGCCACCTCGTCGAAACCATAAGAGCGGCGTGCGTACCGTCCTATTCCTATCTGGAGTCCAGACTGGCCAATCTGGAGGCCAGACTGCTCCCCGGGTACCACGCCGCGGGTTGCGAGCCGACTCTGATTCAGGGTGTGCTTACTCCAATGGCGGCGGGCTTTTCGAAATTATACGAGAAGCCGGGGGTGCGGCAGCGTGCGGTGCGTGGGCGCATATCCTTTGTCTGTGTACAGGACGCTGGAGTACCTTCGCGGGATCTCCGACGACGACGTTCGCCGCCTGCGCTCGCGCGGCATCCAGCACACCAACCAGCTCCTTCACCGCACCTCGCTTGGAATCGATCGCGAGCGGCTCTCGAAGAAAACCGGCATCACCCCCGAGCGCTTGCTCGAGTTTGCGCATCAGTGCACGCTGCTCGAGGTCTCGGGCATGGAGCGCCAGCTGCCAGTGATACGCCGACTCGGCATCGAGTCGATGAAGGCGCTGCGCGCCCAGGATGCTGGGGAGCTGCACGCAAAGCTCGCTGACGCAATCGGCCTGGCCGGCGCCCCGAGCCTATCGGATGTCCAGTACTGGATCAGCCAGGCAACGGCCCTGGACATCATCGAAGAGCCAGAGGAGAAGTCACCCCGGCAGGCGATCAGCTGAGCCGTCTCGCAAGAGAACCAGCGTTGCAGGGTTGGCCGGGGTCCCCCCGGCCATGACTTTGATACCTCTGGGGTCCCCGCGACGCAGTCGCGGGAGGCAGCC
>Ga0207929_1000243_pt1 | contig 15445 bp, 11 predicted proteins | sample NGESurdeep072012_FD_184466 | JGI IMG/M metagenome (GOLD analysis project Ga0207929, IMG submission 184466) | Arctic peat soil microbial communities from Barrow, Alaska - NGEE Surface sample 53-1 deep-072012 (SPAdes) | ecosystem: Environmental > Terrestrial > Soil > Wetlands > Peat ... | reverse complement strand
AGGCGCGGCCAGCTTGAGCCGCTCCCAGGTGAAAGTATTATCGTCGCCCGGCCAGGGTGTGACCTGCCCATTCACCACCAGCGAATCGATGTGCACGCCCGAGGTGAGGTAATCCGCGGAGGCGCCGCCGCCGCGAGGCGCGCCTGGCTTGTGGATGTTGAGGAGCAGCTTGATCACCGGATTGCGGATCGTGTCCGGGCTGTTGTTGAAGTAGGTGATCTGCTCGCTGCCTCGAATGGTTCTGTCGGGCGGCAGGGCGGTGATCGCGATGTTGTAGCGGCCGCGATTCTGCCAATACGCGGCGCCGGGCCTGCCGTCGGGAGATCTCGTTCCCTTCCGGTACGCCTGCTGGACGGCGCGCGGCATGTAGAGCGAGGACGCTCCTGATTGCGGGAGCGGTGATGTGGTCGGAGCCGGGACGCATCCGGCGACAAGCGATCCGGCGACGAAAAGCAAGGCAACGCGCATGGAGGGCATGGTCGAAGGTAAGGTTGAAGCACTAATATAGGGCAGGCCCCAATGGAGAGTGGCATGCACCAGAGCGCCCCCACACGATACGTGATCACGCTGATTCTTGTTTCCGCCTTTAGCGCTTGCTCGGGCGAAAAGACAAACACCCTGAGCGCCAAACAAGTCAGCTCAGCCGAGGCATCACAATCCGCGAGCGCCAAACAAGTCGGCACACCGGAGGTATCACAATCCGCGGCAACCGGTTGCGACGCGTCCTTGTGGAATCACGTCTATAGCCCCAAACGCTTGCAGCAGCTCGTGCCTTGCTTGAGCGTCACCGGGATTATCGACGAATCTTCTGTTGACGAGGACGGCGATCAGCATTTTCTGCTCAAGCTGGATCCGGGGCAGGACACGTTGGTGAACAAGAGGAATGCAAAGAAAAAGGGGGGCGACATCGTGCTGGAGATCGTGTGTGCCAATCCAACGACGATGAAGAAACCAAAATCAGCCTGCGCCGGCTACACGAATCCGGTACCCATACTCGCGGTCGGCGCGCACGTCCGGGCAACCGGCACGTACGTCATCGATACTCACAATGGATGGGCCGAAATCCACCCTGTATCGAAGTTGGAGAAGCGGTAGCAGCGTCGTGCAGAATACTGCGCTGCTGCCGGCTTTTGTTAACCGACCGTCTCCGTCGTAGCTTTTGGAACCATGATCCTCCACGAGCGCTGGTTCCTCGACGATACAAATTTCCCGGTACAGTTCGACACCTGGAGCTCGCCCAATAGTCTGGTACCGATCGCCGTCGCCCTCGGCATCACCATCGTCGCGACGGTGATTTACCGGGCGCGCGGCCGGGCCAGCGTCGTGCCCGGCCCGATCGCGCTCGGAATGCCATGGGAGAATTACGTTCGGATCCTCACCTGGGTGCCGCTCGTGATCGGAGTGCACATGGGCATCACGCTGCTCGTGAGCGGAGTGAGCAGACAGTTCTTCGTCCCCAATCTCGTGCTGCCCGTAAATCTCCTCGGCGGCCTGCTCGGCATGGTGGAGATCGCGATAGGTCTCAGCTTCATCTACGGCGCACTCGCGCGTCCCGCCGCGGCAGCGCTCGGCGGCGCCTGGATCATCGGGATGCTGGCGTTCGGACCGCTCCGCATCATCGAGCATACTGAGATACTGGGCGTAGCTTTCTTTCTCTTCGCGACGGGACGTGGGCCTCTGGCGTTCGACATGGCGCTCGACAAATTGAACAAGCCGCTGGCACCACTCATTCCCTACGCGGTGCCGGTGCTCCGAACCTCGCTCGGAATCGGGCTAACGGTGACCGCCTTCACCGAGAAGCTGTGGAACCTTCCGATGGGGCTCGCCTTTCTGTCGGCCTATCACCTCAACTTCTTTCCGTATATCGGGCTCTCGGGCATCGACGACACGAAGTTCCTCTTGATCGCGGGGACCGTGGAGTTGTTGATGGGATTGATGCTCATCACCGGAACGTACGTCCGGCTCATGATCATCGTGACGCTGATACCGTTCAATCTCTCGCTCCCATTTTTCGGGTGGCGGGAGCTGGTCGGTCATCTGCCGACGTACGGGATTCTGGCGCTGTTGCTGTTGTGGGGTGACGAACGGCCGGGAGAGAGAGGGGCGCTCGTCAGGGCGCTGCGCGGAGGCGGGGCTTAGTCCAATCTTGACGCGCCAATCGGCTGCATCTAAGCTGAGGACCGAGGATTGCTTGCTCCACCTCCATCCGGTACCGAGGAGGCAAGATGAGTAGGAAGAGGATTGCGTCGCGAATGGCGCTTGCCGCGCTGGCGATCGCGGCATTCACGACGACAGTTCAGAGCCAGCAAAGCGACGCCCGCGCGATACGCGCGCTTTCGGATCAATGGCAACGGGACGTCGCCGCGCAGAACGTCGACGCGATCGTCGCCCTTCACACTCCGGATGCGGTGGTGATGTTGTCCCACGCGCCGCTCGCAAAGGGATCGGTGGCGATTCGTGGAGTGTGGGCCGAGGCGGTAAAGACGCCCGGCCTCGTTATGCACTGGACTCCCACGAAGATCGAAGTCGCGAGTCCCACCGTGGCGACGGAATACGGCACCTACACCGAGTCGTTCGATACGCCGCAGGGAAAGGGGACCGATGCCGGCAACTACGTTACGATCTGGCACAAACTCAACGGCAAATGGCGCGTGGCTCTCGATGCGCCGAACACGACGACTCCGTTGGCGGCGGCGGTCGCGGCTCCGATGGAAATGGCGAACGTGCAGATGCTGGCCAACAACGCGCTCACCTGGAGCGACTTCGCGCCGCCGGGCTTTGATCCCGGAATGAAGCTCGCCGTTCTGAGCGGCGATCCCGGCGTGGCAGGTCATTACGTCTTACGCCTGCAATTTCCAGCCGGCTACAGGTTTCCGGTTCACTGGCATCCCGGCGTCGAGAACCTGACGGTCGTGTCGGGAACGTTCCTGCTCGGAATGGGCAACACCGCGGATCCGAGCGCGCTCAAAACCTACGGGCCCGGCGACTTCTTTTACATTCCGCCGCGGCACGCGCACTGGGGCGGCAGCACCGCGCAGGGACCATCCGTGATTCAGCTGCACGGGGAGGGTCCGTTCCAGGTAATAATCGGACCGCCGAAGTAAGAGCTCGTTGAACGGTGGCACTGAAATCGGGAGTTCTCGCTTTCCTATTCCTTGCCACCGTCCTCAACGCGCAGGAGGAGCACAGCGCGCAACACGATTGGCGGGAGTACGGTGGCGGCGCCGAAGGAACGCGCTACTCGCCGCTGACACAAATCAATCGCTCCAATGTGAATGGCTTGCAGCTGGCCTGGCAATTCGATCCGGGCGACAGCCCGCCCAACGGACGCTTTCAGGCCCAGCCGATCGTCGTCGACGGCATTCTGTATAGCGTCACGCCAGGCAGCAGCGTCGTCGCGCTCGATGGTGCGACGGGGAAATTGAAGTGGTCCTGGAAGTCCGGAGAAAGAAGTGTCGGTCGCGGCATCACTTACTGGACTGACGGGAAAGAGCAACGACTGCTGGCTGGCTTTGGCCGGTACATCTACGCCGTTGACGCCGTCACTGGAAAACCCTTCGACGATTTCGGGCGTCGTGGCCGCATCGACCTTCATTACGATCTGGATCGGGATCCGAAACAGCAGTCGGTCAGCCTGACAACTCCGGGCGTCATCTACAAGGATTTGTACATCGTCGGCGGCCGGACGTCCGAGAGCCTGCCGGCGTCGTACGGAGACATCCGCGCCTACAACGTCCGCACCGGACGACTTCAGTGGACATTCCACACCATTCCGCGCCCCGGCGAGTACGGCTACGAGACCTGGCCGAAAAAAGCCTGGACGTACACCGGAGCGGCTAACAACTGGGCCGGTATGGCGGTCGATGTGAAACGCGGAATCGTTTACGTACCCACCGGGTCGGCCTCGGCGGATTTCTACGGCGCCAACCGTGTCGGCGACGATCTGTTCGCCAATACGCTCTTGGCGCTTGATGCGGCAACCGGCGAACGCATCTGGCATTTTCAAGGCGTCAAGCACGATATCTGGGATCGCGATTTTCCGTCGCCCCCGACGCTCGTGACGGTCACTCGTGACGGGAAGAGCGTCGATGCGGTGGCGCAGACGACCAAGCAGGGCTTCGTGTTCCTGTTCGATCGCGCCAACGGCACGCCGCTATTCCCGATCGAGTACCGAGACGTTCCGCCGAGCACGATCGAGGGCGAGGTCGCGGCCGGGGCCCAGCCGGTTCCCTTGAAGCCCGCGCCCTATGCCCGCCAGATGTTGACCGCAGACATGCTCACCACCCGAACGCCGCAGGCGCACCAGTGGGCGCTCAGGCAGTTCAAGACGCTCCGCAGCGAAGGGCCGTTTGTCCCGCTCATGGTCGGCAAAGAAACCGTGGTCTTCCCCGGGTTCGATGGCGGGGCAGAATGGGGTGGCTCGGCCGTCGATCCAAATACCGGCGTGTTATATGTGAACTCCAATGATCTCGCCTGGACGTCGAGCATGCGCCGGGCGCCGGTGGCGGTAAATCTGGGCCCTCTGACGTATCTCAATCAGTGCGCGGCCTGTCACGGTGAGAAAATGACGGGCAGCCCGGGCTTTCCATCGCTCGTCAAGATCGCGAAACGGCGCACACCCGCTCAGGTTGCCGCGATTATCCGGAATGGGTCTGGTCGCATGCCAGGCTACCGTTCTCTTCCGCCGCAGACGCTGGCTCAGCTCGTTCAGTACATCATGGGCGGCAAGGTGAAGGGAGCGACGCAAGCCGCGCCCTCACCCACCGACATGAAATTCAACTTCACGGGATACCATAAGTGGTACGATCCCGACGGCTATCCCGCGGTGGCGCCGCCCTGGGGGACGTTGAACGCGATCAATTTGAATACCGGCGAATACGCGTGGAAGATTCCACTCGGCCAGTACCCGGAGCTCGCCGCACCGGGCGTTAAGGACACGGGTACGGAGAATTATGGCGGTCCGATCGTGACTGCCGGCGGGTTGGTGTTCATCGGTGCCACGAACTACGACAAGAAGCTGCGCGCGTTCGATAAGGATACGGGAGGACTGTTGTGGGAAGCGGTGATGGTGAACTCCGGCAACGCGACGCCGATCACGTACGAGGTGAACGGAAAGCAATTCGTCGTGATCGCGGCGTTCGGCGGCTACGCGGGAGCCCGCGCCGCGCCGTCGGGCGGCGCGTTTGTCGCGTTCGCATTGCCGTAAGTGGATGCGCGCGCTCCCTCAGTGGCAACCCATTGGAGCCTGAAGCCTGACAACTTTTGGTCCGTTAGCGGCAGTTGATATCTCCGCTAACACCCGCGCCATGATTCATTTGCGCCGCGAATCGCCGCAAGCCGGATACGACTCCATCATTGAGATCGAATTCCAACCCGGCCACCGTGCCGCGAACGTTCCTGGTATTGACGAGGGCCAGGAAATCGCAGATTGGAATCGATGCCGTTGCAGTGCGCTCGATGTGAATCACGTGCGGGAGCTGCTGCGGCAGGTATCTCGCAGAGCCGTTGTCTCCGGATGAACGAGTGACGATCGATGGGGTATTGGGCACGACCCACTCTTCCACCCTTTGCGCGATCCCCAGAGGGTAGCTGATGACCGTGTCTCCGAGAGATGCCACCAGGATCGGTGTTGCTCCCCGGAGTAAGAAATGATCTGAGGCCTGCGTGTACTCATCCGAAATGAGTGTGAGGCGAACGGTATCAGGGTAATCGGCAGGAACCCGACCCCGAAACTCGTAAGCCGCAATGAGTGTATGCACCGGCGGCGCAGCCACGAAGACTCTGAAGAGAACGTTGCCGGATCCCAGCGAGGCCTTGAATCGCGCCTGTGTCCTGTTGAGCGCGGTGTCGAAGCCGTACTCGATCTCACCGGAAAACGGACCTGCGTCGGAGATCGAAGGCGAGACTCGTATTTCGCTATTGGTTGCCTGTGGGACCACGGACGCGGACGCCGACGCGAAGGGTAGCGCGAGCGCCAGTCCGGCAAGGCCGGTCCGAGTAATCCGAAACATTGTGCACCCCCCGGGTGGTAGAGGTGGCCAACTGTTCCCGATCGTTATATCGGAAGCCGGATCTTGTCAATGATTCTGAGCCGAGCGGCTATCGCAGCCCGCCCGGAAACCGCTCCCGGCAGGTAGTCTTCAGTTGCAGTTAGCCCCGCGTCCGCCGTATGTTGCGCCGAGCGCTCATGCCGTCCGCAACCCATCCGATCGCCATCCACAAGTTCGGCGGCGCCGCGCTCGCCGGCGCGAGCGCGATCGCCCACGTCGGCGCGCTGCTGGCGGAGCCGTCGGATGAACGACGCGTCGTGGTGACTTCGGCACTCCAGGGCGTGACCGATTCCCTGCTCCGAGCCGTTCACTGCGCGACTGAAGGCGATTCGCGCGAAGCCGACGTGATCGCGCGCGAGCTCGCCCAGCGGCACGCCAGCGTCGCCGACGCAGTGGTGACTGGCGAGGAGCGCATCGCGCTCGAGCCCGAGCTCGCGCGACTCACCGAGGTGCTTAGCGATAATCTGGCCGCCCTCGCGCCGCCCGATACCGATCGTGCGCAGCTCCGGGATGCGGTCCTCGCGCATGGTGAGCGCGCCGCCGCGCAGATCGTCAGTGCGATGCTGCGCGCAAACGGGACGCCGAGCGTGGTCATCGACGCGACGCACCTCATCGAGACGGACGGTCGTCACGGCAACGCCGCGCCTGACCTCGCCCGCAGCGAGGTCGCCGCGCGGTCCGTGCTCCTCCCCCGACTCGAGGAAGATCTGATCGTCGTCGTCCCCGGCTTTATCGGCATGGGACGCGATGGACACGTCGTCACGCTGGGTCGCGGCGGATCGGATCTCACGGCGACGGTGCTTGGGCGCACGCTGTCCGCGCGAAACGTCACGCTGTGGAAGGATGTCCCCGGCGTAATGACGGCTGATCCACGTCTCGTCCCCGGCGCGCGGGTCGTGCCTTTTCTCGACGTACGCGAAGCTTCGGAGCTCGCGTACTATGGAGCCAAAGTTCTGCATCCCCGCACGCTAATGCCGCTGCTCGGCGGCACGACGCTCAGGCTGCGCCCGTTTGCCGATCTCTCGGCGCACGGGACGTCGATCATCGCGGGTCGGTCCGTCAAGGGCGCGCCGGTACGCGCCATCTCCGGCATGCCCGATCAGGCGATGATCACGGTGAGTGGCAGCGGGATGCTCGGCATCCCGGGCGTAGCGGCGCGAGTGTTCGGCGCGCTGGCGCATGCGCACGTCTCGGTGTCGCTGATCTCGCAGGCTTCGTCGGAGCAATCGATCTGCTTTACGATCCCCGGCAATCGCGCCGACGAGATCACGGCGTACCTGCGCCAGGATCTCCGTGAGGTGCTGGCGCGGCACGAGATCGAGGACATTGCCGTGCAATCGGGATTGACGACGATAGCAGTCGTCGGCTCGGGTATGGCTCACATGCCCGGCATCGCGGCCCGCGTCTTCGGCGCGGTTGCCGATGCGTCGGTGAACGTGATCGCCATCGCGCAGGGCGCGACCGAGCGCAACATCTCCTTCGTCGTCGAAGATCGTCAGGGAGGCGACGCTGTACGCGCGGTTCACGCGGCGTTTCGACTCGACAAGGTCGGTGGTGGTCGCATCGCGAGCAAGGCAGACGCCGCTGACGTCGTCATTCTCGGAGTCGGCCGCGTCGGCGGGGAGCTCGTCGCGCAGATTCAGTCGCTGTCCTCGCGCGAAGCGCCGCGCCTGAGGATCATCGGGCTCATCGATCGATCGGGCTTTCTCTACAACCGACGCGGACTGACCGGGCGGCAGCTCGAGCTCGCGCTTCGCGAAAAGCAGTCTGGTGGCGCGCTCGAGCGCGTCCCTGGCGGAAAGCGGGCAACGGCCGACGCGGCCGTGGCGTTCATGACGAGCCACGCGATGGTTCGCCCCGTGCTCGTGGATGTGGCGAGCGGCGACACGTCGGCGGCGCTGACCACCGCGCTCGATCACGGCCTCGACCTCGTCCTGGCGAACAAGGTGCCGTTGGCGGGCAGCTTCGCAATCTCGAAACGCATCCTCGGCGCGCGCGACCGTGGACGCCGTGTGCTACACGAAGCGACCGTCGGTGCGGGCCTTCCGGTGATCGACACGCTTCAGCAGCTAGTCGCCTCCGGCGATCGAGTCGAGGCGATTGATTGCTCGCCATCCGGCACTATGGGCTTCTTGTTCAGCGAGCTTGGCCGCGGTCGCGCCTTCTCCGACGTTGTGCTGCAAGCAATGTCGCTTGGCTATACGGAGCCGGATCCGCGCGACGACCTCAGCGGGATCGACGTCGCCCGCAAGGGGATCATCCTGAGCCGCATGCTCGGGTACTCCGGAGAGATGCAGGACGTCGAGATCGAGTCGCTGATTCCCGACGCGTTGCGGGACGTGACGCGCGAGACATTCCTCGCCGCGCTCCCCGAGGTCGACGCATCGTGGGCAGCGGCCGTTGAAGATGCACGGGCAAACAATGCAGTGCTGCGTTATCGCGTGCGCGTCACCCGAGGCGGCGTGCGCGCCGGTCTCGCGCGCGTTCCGCTGGGCAGCCCGCTAGCATCCCTGGATGGGACCGACAATCTGTTCGTGTTCATGACGAAGCGGTATCGGGAGCGCCCGCTCGTCGTGTCCGGACCGGGCGCGGGCGCCGTGGTCACCGCTGCCGGGGTGCTCGGCGATGTCCTGCGGATCGTGACGGCGTGAAAGCAGCTACGATCCTGTGCAGCACTCGCGCTGCCGCTCTGAAGCTGCGGCTGTCGCTGGACCGTGATTCGCCCCGGTTGAGATGACCCAGGCGACGAAGGCGAACGAGAGCGCGCGTCGAATTACGGCGAGTGCACCCGGTGGAATCGGCAACATCGGTCCCGCGCTCGATGTGCTCGGCTGCGCGGTCGCCGGCGCGCGCGATGAGATCACCATCGCGTGGCGCGACGAGCCAGGCATTGAGGTGGCGGACGCCGGTCACCCAGATCTTCCGCGCGATGCCGCGCGTCACACCGCCGCGCTTGCCGCTGCTGCCGTGATGCGGCGCGCCGGCGCGAAACACGGCCTCACGCTGTGGTGCCGCAAAGGGCTTCCGCTCTCGGGAGGACAGGGAGGGAGCGCGGCGTCCGCGGTGGCGGGCGCGGTGGCGACCAACGCTCTGCTCGGGAATCCGCTTGGAACCGAAGCGTTGCTCGCGAGCTGCCTCGATGCGGAATCCGCCGTCGCGGGACGCCATCTCGACAACATCGCCGCGTCACTGCTCGGCGGGATCGTGCTCGTTCGCACACTCGATCCAATCGAGGTGGTGCGACTTCCGGTTCCGGCGGGGCTGATACTCGTGCTGGCGCAGCCCGCGCAGCGACTCCTGACCGTCGTCGCGCGGCGTGCGTTGCCCGAGCAGGTATCACGTGCGGACGTAGTTCACCAGATTGGAAACGTGGGCGCGATGGTGGCCGCGTGCTACACAGGCGACGTCGCGCTCTTCGGGCGTGCCATCGACGACCGGATCGCGGAGCCGGCTCGCGCCCCGCTGCTGCCAGGATTCGTGGCCGCGAAACGCGCGGCGCTGGACGCGGGTGCATACGGTGTCTCCATCTCCGGTGCGGGGCCGAGCGCATTCGCGGTCGTGTCGGACGATTTGATTGCGCATGCCGTTGCCACAGCGATGCGCGCCGCGTATCTCGCGGCGGGGCTCGAGTGCACGACACGAGTGACGCGCGTCGATTCGGACGGCGCGCTCGTAGACCAAGATAACTTTCCCCATCCCGGCGAAGCTTCTTCTCGAGGAGCGAAATGACGGGCGCAACGGTTCTCCGCTGCGAATCGTGCGGCGCGACTTACGGTGACGACCTGCCGCATGCGACCTGCCCCGCCTGCGACGGGCTGCTGCTCGCCGAGCATGCGCCTCCCGCCGTGCGCGGAGCGGAACTGCGCGCTCTATTCGACTCGCGCGTCGTCGCGAGTCCGGGATCCGCTCGCGAGCGCTCGGGCGTGTGGCGGTTCCGCGAACTCGTGCTCCACGCCGCTGACGATGCGATCATCAGTCATCCGGAGGGGAACACGCCGCTCATCACCCGCCCGGCGATATCCGCGTACGCTGGCGTCGATGATCTGGTTATGAAGCACGAGGGTCACAATCCGACCGGATCGTTCAAGGACCGCGGCATGACGGTCGCGCTCACACAGGCGCGACGCGTCAAGGCGCGAGCCGTTGCCTGCGCATCGACCGGGAACACATCTGCGTCGCTGAGCGCGTATGCGGCGCATGCCAGGATTCCCTCGTTCGTCTTCGTACCGGCAGGCCAGATTTCCGCGGGGAAGCTCGCGCAGACAATCGCCTACGGTGCGCGGGTCCTGCCGATCGATGGTGATTTCGACGACTGTCTTCGGCTCGCGCGGGAAGCCGCGACGCTGGGAATCTACCTGGTGAATTCGGTCAACCCTTTCCGCCTGGAGGGACAGAAGACGATCGTGTTCGAGCTGCTTCAGCAGCTCGGCTGGCAATCGCCGGACTGGATCGCGCTCCCCGCCGGCAACCTCGGCAACACATCCGCGTTCGGCAAAGCGTTGCGCGAGGCGCGCTCTCTCGGCCTCATCGACCGCGTTCCGAGACTGCTCGCCGTGCAGGCGGCCGGCGCGGCGCCGTTCGCGAAAGCGTTCGCGGAGGGATTCGTCACGCACCACCGCGTGCGCGCCGAGACTCGCGCGACCGCGATCCGGATCGGCGATCCCGCGTCATGGGATCGCGCTGTCACCGCCATCACCGAAACCGACGGGCGCGTCGTCGCCGTCAGCGACGAGGAGATATTCGCGGCCAAAGCCGTGATCGATCACGCGGGAGTCGGGTGCGAGCCGGCCAGCGCGGCTAGCATCGCTGGTGTACGCAAGCTGGTGGCGGCTGGAGAGATTCCGTCGACCGCGCGCGTCACGGCGGTGCTCACCGGCCACCTGCTCAAGGATCCGGGCACGACGGCGGATTCACTCCCGGCGACGCTGAGCTACGCGGCGGCAATGGATGTTTTACGGCGGGTTGCCGGGTAGGGCAACTGCAACTGCAACTGCAACTGCAACTGAACACTACCGGCCGGGGGCTGTCGGCGGGCCGGCCCCGGGCTGCGAGCGTTTTCGCGCCACTGGTGCGTTGGGTTTGTTACCATCCAATGAAAGGCGCTTCAGGAGGGCGTAGAGCATCTTGCGCACGGTGATCGTCTGGTCAAGCAACGAGATGTAATCGGCTTCCGGAATCGCCTTCATGTCACGACCGAGGATTAGGTGATACTCCAGCTCCGATGCGGAGTTGAGAGCATAGCGCAGAAATCGGGCAAATTCTTTCTCGCTCTCCTGTCTGCGTCCCTCGGCGATGTTCGCCGGAATCGAGGTCGCCGCTCTAAAGATCTGGCTGCGGAGAGACGCGTACCGAGGATCGCGTATCTCTCTGCTCACACGGTCAACTGCTAGCGAAAGCGCATGCGCTTTTTGCCAAACCTTAAGCTTTTTGAAATCGGACACCACCCATAATCATCGGCGAGCTCTCAGGGGGCGGCATCGTTTCCCTTCCGCCGTCGCCCGTAGCCCACGGCCGGCCCGCCGACGGCCCCTGGCCGGTAGTGTTCAGTTGCAGTTGATGTTACCGCCACCGCGCCAACTTTAGAACGTCATTGAGAACGCCGGCGGCCGTCACCGCGACCCCCGCCCCTGGCCCCGTGATCACAATGGGATTCGCCCGGTAGCGCGTCGTCGTGATCGCGAACTGATTGTCAGTGCCCGACATCATCGCAAAGGAGGTCAGCGCGCCCACCGCAACGAGGCCGACGCGCACACTTTCCGCGGTGACAGTCGCGCGGTACAGCAGCACGCGTCCGCTCGCCCGCACCCCCGCTACGCGATCGCGCCAAACGGGGTCGAGCTCTTCGATCCGCGCCAGAAATTCCGCGATGGTCACGGTGCGCAGCTGCTCAGGCACGAGCGACTCAACCTCGACCTCGTCCAGCGATCCCTCGTAGCCTATGAGCTGCGCCAGAATGAGCGCCTTGCGCGCGACGTCCATCCCCGACAGATCGTCGCGCGGGTCAGGCTCCGTGTAGCCGAGCGCCATGGCCGCGCGCAATGCGGTGGAGAACTGTATGCCGCGTCCGATCTCGCCGAACAGGTAGCCCAGCGTTCCGGATGGACAACCCTCGATCGCCAGTACCTCGTCGCCCGATTCCTGGAGCTTGCTGATGGTGTCCAGCAACGGGAGGCCGGCGCCTACGGTCGCCTCATGCAAAACACGCCGCCCGTGCGCGGCGGCATGACGCACGAGCCCGCCCGTGGCGTCACGCGGGTCGGCGAGCGGCCGCTTGTTCGCCAGCACCAGATCCATTCCCGCCGCGATCGCTTCCTCGAGCTCCGGGGTCGTGTCGCTTGCGGTGAGGTCGACGAGAATTGGCCGAGAAAGACCCTGGTGCCGTATCGATGCGAGCGCCTCGGATGCAGTCGCGCGCACACCGGAAGGTGCATCGGCCAGCGGGATCCCTGACTCCTTGGAATCGGCGAGAGTCTCGAGACGCAATCCCGAGAGGCCATTCGGGTCGAGCACGAATCCGCTGCGATCGATAACGGCGGCGACGCGCACACCGATCCGTCCCGTGGCACCATCAAGTTGTCGAGCGAGCTCGCGCCCGATACGACCGTACCCGAGAATGACGACGTCAGCCCGCGCGGCTCGCGCCGACTCGCCGGCGTGGGGCCGCGTCCCGTTGCGGGAATTGGCCACCTTCGATGATTGATGCAGCCCGCGGCCGTCAGCGGGCCCGCCGACCGCCCCCGACAGATAGTCTTCAGTTGCAGTTACCCCCTCAAGGACCTCGCGCAAGAGCGAGGACACCTGCTCTCCTTCGAGAAGGAAACCATCGTGTCCCTTGGGCGATTCGATCTCCCGATACTCGGCGCCCGCGGCCTCCGTCCAGCGCCTCACGTCGAGTGGATCGTAGAGCAGATCACCCGGAATTCCGACGCCGATGATCGTCCCCTTCACCGGACGCAGCGCGCTCGCGACGCCACCGCGGCCGCGACCAACGTCATGGCTGTCCATCGCGTCGAGTAGCGTGAGATAGGTGTGCACGTCGAAACGGGCGCGGAGCTTCTCGCCCTGCCGCGACAGATATCGCTCCACAGCGAATCCCCCGGCCTCGTGTTCCTCGCGGCCGAACCGATCGGCGAGCTCGCCCGCCGTGCGGTAGGTCATCATCGCGATCATGCGTGCGATCTCCAGCCCCTCGTCGCCCGCCGCGGCGATCGCCCGCCGCTGTATGTGGCTCCATGCGATCGCGGACGCGGGATGCTCGGCCGGCGCAGCCAGCACGACGACGTTGCGCACGAGTGCGGGATAGGTGGCCGCGAACTCCATCGCCACCATTCCGCCCAGCGAGCCGCCGATCGCCAGCGCGATCGACGGTACGTGCAGCGATTCCACCAGTTGGCCAACCAGCCGAGCCATGTCGCGCGTCGTCACCTCGGGAAATGGTCGACGGGCAGGATCGGACGGCCCCGTCGTCCCATAACACGACCCGAGGAGGTTGGTACACAACACTGCGTAGCGATTCGTGTCGATCGCGAGGTCGGGACCGACGACGTCGCGCCACCAATCGCCCATCGCGTCGGCGGATCCCGTGAGTGCATGGAAGACGACGACAAGATTGTCGCGCGCGTCGTTCAGCGTTCCATCGAGGAAGTAGGCTTGTTCAACCTGACGTAGCACCTCGCCGCTCTCCAGCTCGAAGCGGTCGAGAAGCTGCACGCAACGGTGACGCGCCGCCTCCCCCACCCCCACCCCCGACGCCGGAGCGTGCGCGACACCCGTCGCGGCTCCGGCATCAAGGGGGATTGGGCCGTTCGTCACAGTCCGAGCGCTCCTCGTAGCGCGGCATCTAGATCCAGTCTCAGGTCGTCCACGTCCTCGATCCCCACCGAAAGGCGGATCAGATCGTCGGTGACGCCGGCCGCTTTGCGCTCGGCCGGTTCGAGCTGCTGGTGCGTCGTGCTCCACGGATGGATGATCAGACTCTTGGCATCGCCGACGTTGGCGACCAGAGAGAAGAGCTTCGACGCGGCGATCACCTTCTTCGCCGCTTCCTCGCCGCCGAGCACGCCAAAGGTCAGCACGCCGCCGAAGCCGCCGGTCAGGTAGCGCTTTGCGGTCTCGTGGGTCGGATGGGACGGAAGGCCGGGGTAGCTCACCCACTTGACGGCGGGATGGCCCTCGAGGAATTGAGCCAACGCGAGTGCGTTCTCCGAGTGGCGTTTGATGCGGAGCTGGAGCGTCTCCAGACCCTGGATGAAGAAGAAGGAATTGAAGGGAGAGAGCGCCGCCCCTATGTCGCGAAGCAGGAGCACCCGCAGGCGAATCGCGAAGGCGATGTTGGCTCCGTTGAAGTTCCCGAACACGCCGCCGAAAGACAGTCCATGGTAAGCGGGCTCGGGATCGACGTAGAAGCCCTTGAAGCGCGGCGACGCGGTGTAATCGAAGCGGCCGCCGTCCACGACGACACCGCCGATACTGTTGCCGTGACCGCCGATCCACTTAGTGGCCGAATGCAGCACGATGTCCGCGCCGTGCTCGATCGGCCGATTGAGGAAGGGCGTCGCGAACGTGTTGTCTACGACGAGCGGCACTCCCGCCGCGTGTGCCACGTCGGCGACGGCGCGCAGATCTGACACATCCAGTCCTGGATTGCCGATTGTCTCCACGTATACCGCCTTTGTCGTCTCGTCGATCGCAGCCGCGAACGCCGCCGGGTCGTTTCCGTCCACGAAGCGCGTCGTGATCCCGAGCCGCGCGAGGGTGTACTTGAGGAGGGTGAAGGTGCCGCCGTAGAGCGACGAAGAGGAGACGATGGAATCACCCGCCTGCGCGAGATTGAGGAGCGCGAGCGTCTGCGCCGCCTGCCCGCTCGACGTCGCGACCGCCGCCACTCCGCCCTCGAGATCGGCGATGCGCTTCTCGAAGGCGTCGGTGGTGGGGTTCATGATGCGGGTGTAAATGTTTCCGAACTGCCGGAGGCCGAACAGGCTGGCGGCGTGCTCCGGGCTGTCGAAGACGTAACTCGTGGTGGCGTAGATGGGGACGGCGCGGGCGTTCGTCGCCGAGTCGGCTTTTTCCTGGCCGACGTGAATCGCGCGGGTTCCAAGCCCGGCGACGTGCTCCTGCTCGATCGTGGTACTCATGTGGTTCTGCTCCGGAATGAGTGGTACAGCGGGGGGTGTCGCGACGAGACAAAAAAAACCGGCCCTCTCGGTGGGAGAGGGCCGGCGGCGTACAGAAGGGTTCTCTGTTCAGCTCACGCGCTGGTGCACCTTGCACGCACGCGCCGGTCCGTCTCTCCTTGGGGAGATCCGCACGGGCTAATGCGACACATAAGGTTGAGCGCGAATGTATTCATCGGATGACGAAGTTGGCTGAGGTGCAGAGGACGAGAGAAGTAT
>Ga0207929_1000242_pt1 | contig 15460 bp, 17 predicted proteins | sample NGESurdeep072012_FD_184466 | JGI IMG/M metagenome (GOLD analysis project Ga0207929, IMG submission 184466) | Arctic peat soil microbial communities from Barrow, Alaska - NGEE Surface sample 53-1 deep-072012 (SPAdes) | ecosystem: Environmental > Terrestrial > Soil > Wetlands > Peat ... | reverse complement strand
GAGGGCGGTGAAATTTGTCTTCATTTCACCGCCCTCGATTTGTACTGCTGACCAGCAGCGACTCTACGCAGAGAATGAACTTCCGCAGCCGCACCCGCCGGTCGAATTCGGATTCTTGAACGTGAACCCCGAGCCTTGCATCGAGGTGACGTAGTCGATCGTGACGCCGTTCAGGTACTGCGCCGAGAACGGGTCGACGAACACGTTGAAGCCTTCGCGCGGGACGATGACGTCGTCGTCAGCCGCGCGATCTTCTATGACGAGGCTGTACTTGAAGCCACTGCAGCCCCCCGGCTGTACGCTCACGCGAAGGCCGCCCTGCTCGGCCGTGACACCTTCGGCGTCCATAAACTTCTTGACCTCGACGCCAGCATTCGGCGTGACGTTGAGATCGATTTCAGGTTGTGACGAAACTGACATTAATCCTCCGGTACTACATTGAAATTTAGGCGGGTACGCCTACTCCGGGTAGTGCTTCCGGCTCCTCCCGGAACGACCGGGCGATCCAGGCGAACGCCACCGCCGCGATGGCCAGCATCACCAGGCCTGGAACGAGGTTTCCCAGCACCAGCTTGCCGATCCCGAACAGCGTTGAATACACTGCCACGATCCCGGCGATCCAGTTGGTCCAGGCAAGCGCGCCGCCCGGGATGCTTTCCCGACCGAACCCCGCCCGTTCCGACACCACGGCCCAACCAGGGCCCCCAGGCCGCACCCGCCGATAGAACGCCTCCAGCACGCGATCGGGCTCTGGTTTGGTGGCAAAGGTCACCCCTAACCAGACGACTGTACTCACCGCTACGGTAACAAGCATTACCGTAGCATTGAGCCGGAGATTGTCGCCGGGAAATTGGTTTTTGAGCACGAGGGTCGCGACGGTGGAGACCACGAAGGAGGCGACCATCGCGCTTATTTCGCTCCAGGCGTTGATGCGCCACCAGTACCAGCGCAGAATCAGGACGAGTCCGGTGCCCGACCCGAGGGCGAGCAGAAATACCCACGCGCCTCCGATCGTTCCGATGAAGTGGGTAACGATCGCGGAGAGGAGGAAAAGGAATATCGTGGCCCAGCGCGAAATCGCCACGTAGTGCTTCTCGGTCGCAGTGCGGTTGAGGAATCGTTTGTAGAAGTCGTTGACGAGGTAGGAGGCGCCCCAGTTGAGCTGAGTCCCAACTGTAGACATGTACGCCGCCGCGAAGCCTGCCATCATGAACCCACGCCAGGGAGTCGGAAGCAGATCCACGAACGCCTGAACGTAGGCCGCTTCGTGATCGTGCGGCACGCACGCCGCGCACTCAATGCCGGCCGGATAAAGGAGAATCGTGCAAAGTCCTGTGATGATCCACGGCCAAGGTCTGATCGCGTAGTGCGCGACGTTAAAGAAGAGCGTGGCGAGCACCCCATCCCGCTCCGTTTTTGCGGAAAAGATTCGCTGCGCGACATAGCCGCCACCGCCCGGTTCGGCTCCCGGATACCAGGCCGCCCACCATTGCACCGACAGAAACACGAATAGCGCGAGCAGCGGCATCCATGTGTAGGCCTCGATTCCGCTGGACGTCACTTTCACCGGCAGCACGGAGAGCGCGGCATCGGCGCTTCCAAAGTGCGCTGTCAGGCCCTCCTTGAGCTTGCCCATTCCGCCCACGGCTCGCACCGCGTAAACGGCGAGAACAATGACCGCGCTCATTTTAATGACGAACTGGACGAGATCGGTCCAGAGTACGGCCCACATGCCGGCCCCGGCGGAATAAGCAACGGTGATGACGAAGCAGATCCCGACAGCGATCACCTCACCCGAAACGGTGTGTCCGAGAAGGCTGACGTCGCGAAGGCCGAGCGAGATCGTGAGGATCTTGATCATCGCCTTGGTCACCCAGCCCAGGATGATGAGGTTGATCGGGATCGCGAGGTAGAGAGCGCGAAAGCCACGGAGCACGGCGGCGGGCTTGCCGCTGTAGCGGATCTCCGCAAACTCGACGTCGGTCATGACGTGGGCGCGCCGCCACAGGCGGGCGAAGAAGAACACCGTGAGCATTCCGCTCATCAGCATGTTCCACCAAATCCAGTTTCCGGCGACCCCATGGTCGTAGACGAAACCCGTCACGACGAGCGGTGTATCGGCTGCGAACGTCGTCGCGACCATCGATGCGCCCGCCAGCCACCAGGTCACCTGGCGACCGGAAAGGAAGTACTCGTTGAGGCTCTCTCCGCCGCGTTTTGTGAAGTAGAGTCCAATGCCCACCGAGAGCAGGAAGTAGGCAGCGACAATCGCCCAATCGATTGCAGTTAGCGCCATTGGTCGTGAGTTGAGGTGGCCAGGCAAGACGCTTGCGTTTGCACTGCTAGCTCGCGTCGGTCAACGTAAAAGGACGCAAAAGAGTATCATTCGTTACCGTCAGGCACGACCCATGTTACGGTCAAACATGACCAACTTACAGGACACCCATCGATGATGCGATACTTTCGGTTGCTCGCAGTTCTCCTTCCAATCTGCGGCGGCTGCGTTGTCATCAGCAAGCAGATCGACCCCACAGCGGAGCTCGCCGAAGCCAAGGTCAAGCCCGGCATCACGATTCTCCTCGATGACAGCATCCAACTCATCCGCGGGAAGCGCATTGGGTTGCTGACGAACCAGACTGGCATCAACGAGAAGGGAGCCTCTGATATCGACCTGCTCAGAGACCGGAAGGCGCGCGACGCCTCCGTGAACCTGGTCCAACTGTTCTCTCCCGAACACGGACTTCGCGGAACCGAGGATCGCCAGAACATCGCGAGCGGCATCGACCAGAAGAGCGGGCTGCCAGTTTACTCGCTTTACGGACAACAGACGACGGCGCCGCCCGACAGTCTTCTGCGCGGGCTCGATGCGCTCGTGTTCGATCTCCAGGATGTAGGCACGCGAACCTGGACGTACGTCGGAGCAATGGTGTACTCGATGCGCGCCGCTGCCCGGCTCCACAAGCCGTTCATCGTGCTGGACCGGCCGAATCCAATCACCGGCTACATCATCGAGGGTCCGGTTCTCGACGCCTCGCTGGCGAATCCCGATGACCCAACGCCAGGACGGCCCGGTCAGGCGTACGCGCTCTGGCCGATTCCTCTCAGGCACGGGATGACGATGGGAGAGCTGGCTCTCTACTTCAACGACGTCCTCAAGATCCGCGCGGATCTGCACGTCGTGCCGGCGCTGGGTTGGAGGCGAGATGTCTGGTTCGACCTTACGGGATTGCCGTGGGTGAAGCCCTCACCAAACATGCCCGATATCCACAGCGCGATACTCTATCCCGGCCTCGTTGCGTTCGAGGCGACCAATCTTTCGGTGGGTCGGGGAACACCGGAGGCATTCCAGCGAATCGGCGCGCCGTGGCTCAATGCCGCCGCCACGGTCGCGCTGCTCAGGGATCAGGAGATTCCCGGCGTTCGGTTTTACAGCGAGAGCTTCATGCCTGTAAATGCGACCGACGGCAAGTACTCCGGCCAGATGATTCCGGGAATCAAGATCGTGGTCATCAACCGCAGCGCGTTGCAGGCCGCGCGCGTTGGAGCGAGCCTGTTGTGGGCGATCAACAAGACGGCCGGCCCCCGGCTGACGATAAAGAATCGCGACTTCGATCTGCGGTTTGGCTCGCCGTCGGTAAGGGAGGCGCTCATGCGCGGCGACGATCCGGATGTGCTGATCGACAAGGAGTACAAGTCGGCGTACGCGTTCAGGGAAGCGACGCGGCAGTACCTTATTTATCGGTAACTGAGAGTGGTGGCGCGAACTGGCAACTACCAACTGCAACTGAACGGGCGGGAGGCGTCAGAGGCATAGATGCCAGTTTGTTAGTTCACTACGCCGGGACTTATCTCGGTAGAGTCAAGGCACAAGCAACTGCCTGTGCTTTGAATGCAACAGCGGCAAGTCCCGCTGTCGTGAACTGAATAACTGTCAACTACGCTACTCACGCCTCCCTCCCGTTCAGTTGCAGGTACCAGCCGCTCAGTGGCGGTCAGGATTGAGCCAGCACATCTCTTGCACAGTTATCAGTTTTCAGTCCAAACCATTTTTTGGAGGCCCTGCATGCGTGTTCTCATGGTCTCGTTGTCGATGCTGGCTCTTGCGGCGTGTGGCGCGCGCCAGGTCGAAGTTCGCACCGGTCCGGAGCCGGCGACTGACGTCGCGCTTAGCCTCACGAACAATCTGAGTCAGGCAGTCAACGTCTACGTCGTCAGCGGCGGCAACGACATCTTCCTCAAGCAGGTCTCCTCAAACAGCGTCGAGCGCATTCCCGTGGCCGGAGTCCCAGCGGGTGCGACCGTGAATCTCCGCGCGGTCACGGTCGATGGAACGCGCACCTATACCAAGAACAACGTCACCCTTTCCAGCACGTACGACTGGCGCCTGCCTTGACGAGACATGTGTCTGGGCAGTCAGCCCGCGGGTGGCAATAGGTCGTTGAAGGGCTTAATTTTAGGGGGCCGTCGTGTGTCACACGCCGGCCTCTTTTTTCTGCGCCGCCAGCCAGTGAACCGGCACGTCGGCTTGCCTGTGCTCACCGCCAGTCCCTGCTGAATGCCAACTCCTACCGACTATCTGAAGAAAGGGGCTCTCCGCGTAATCGAACCGGCGATCAGCTTGCTGGCGCGCAACAACGTCAGCCCCAACGCGATCACGACCGTCGGAACTCTGCTGACGGTGGCGGCGGGCGTCGTCTACGCGACCGGCCACATCATGACGGCGGGCTGGATCATGGCGGGGACAGCTTTCTTCGATGTGGTGGATGGCGAGGTGGCGAGAAGAACAGGGCGATGCACGGTGTTTGGCGCGTTCTACGATTCTACGCTCGACCGGGTTGGAGACGGCGCGCTGATGGCGGGGTTCACTGTCTTCTACGCAACCAATCCGCTACACCACAACCTCTACATGATGGTGGTGTCCCTCCTCGGGATCATCGGGACGTTTCTAGTCTCTTATACCCGCGCGCGGGCCGAATCGCTCGGAATCGATGCGAAGGTCGGAGTGATGCAGCGCCCCGAGCGCATTGTGCTCCTGTCGGCCCCCCAGGCGCTGTTCGGCCTTTTCTGGAATGGATGGGTGCTCATCGCCATCATCATCCTTCTCACAGTCACGGCGTGGATCACCGCCGTGCAAAGGATCGCGTTCGTCCGTGGTAACACGAGGCATGCGGACAACAAGCCGATCCGGATCATCAGCGATCCAGCTTCAACTACCCCTTCCACGACCCCGTCGACAACGTCGGGCATGCCGGCCTCGCGCCGAGCGCAATCTTAATCAAAACGGAGAAAGAAATTGGCCAGATCGTCCTCTGGTGACTCGCCTAAATCGATAGCGCCGGCGACGGGCCGGCTCGGCATTCTTACGCCCGGGCTCGGCGCAGTCGCGACAACATTCATGGCCGGCGTGGAGAGCATCCGGCGCGGCCGTTCCAAGCCGATCGGATCGCTGACGCAGATGGCGACGATCCGGCTGGGGAAGCGCACCGACAAGCGCGCTCCGCTGATCAAGGATTTCGTTCCGCTCGCCAAGCTCGATGACATCGTGTTCGGCGCCTGGGATCCGATTCCCGACGACGCGCTGACGGCGGCGAAAAAAGCCGGCGTGCTCGAGGATCGGGACATCGACCCGATTGCGGATTTCCTGAAAGGCATCAAGCCGATGCCGGCGGTGTTCGACAACAAGTACGTCACCCGAATTCACGGAACGAACGTGAAGAAAGGCAAGACGAAGCGAGACCTGGCCGAGCAGCTCAGGCAGGACATGCGCGATTTCAAGGCGAAGAACAAGTGCGATCGGCTCGTCATCGTCTGGTGCGCATCGACCGAGATCTACATCAAGGCCGGACCGCAGCACGCGACGCTCGAGCAGTTCGAGAAGGCGATGGAGAAGAACGACGACGCGATCGCGCCGTCGATGCTGTACGCCTACGCGGCGATCATGGAAGGCATCCCCTTCTGCATGGGCGCCCCCAACCTGTGCGTCGATACGCCGGCGCTGATCAAGCTCGCCCAGGAGAAAGGCGTCCCGATTTCGGGAAAGGATTTCAAGACGGGCCAGACGTGGATGAAGACCATCGTGGCGCCCGGGCTCAAGGCGCGCATGCTCGGCCTCAGGGGATGGTATTCGACCAACATCCTCGGCAACCGTGACGGAGAGGTGTTGGACGATCCTCAGTCGTTCAAGACGAAGGAGGAGTCGAAGCTCAGCGTCCTGCACACGATTCTGCAGCCCGATCTTTACCCGGACCTGTACAAGGATTTCACCCATGTAGTCCGCATCAACTATTACCCGCCGCGCGGGGACAACAAGGAAGGCTGGGACAACATCGACATCGTCGGGTGGATGAACTACCCGATGCAGATCAAGATCAACTTCCTCTGCCGCGACTCGATTCTCGCCGCCCCGATCGTGCTAGATCTCGCGCTCTTCTCTGACTTCGCGCACCGCGCCGGCATGAAGGGAATCCAGGAATGGCTGTCGTTCTATTACAAGAGTCCGATGACCGCGCCGGGTCTGGAGCCCGAGCACGATCTTTTCATCCAGCAGACGAAGCTGAAGAACACGCTCAGGCATCTCATGGGTGAGGATCAGATCACACACCTCGGCCTGGAGTATTACGCGTGATGCTTCGCCGTCTCGCGTTCGTGTCCGCGCTGGCGGCGACGCTCACGAGCTGCGGCTCGAATCCGAAGGCGATCGAGCTCAGACTGTGGTCGGATAACTACGCGTTCAGGGTAACTGTGGATCCGATGCCGCCGAGGGCGCTCGAGCCGATCGCCTATCGCGTGGTGGTACAGGACAAGAAGACGGGCCAGCCAATCGAGACCGGGGAAGGCAGAATTTTCGCGACGAGCGCGGACCGCGCCAACACCAGCGACGGCTTCAAGAAGGAAAAAGAGCTCGGTACCTACTCGGGAAAGCTGTTTTATGCGACGAGCGGGGACTGGGCCGCGGCGATTCAGTTCCGTCGCGAAAAGAATCCGCGCTTGCCGCTGGAGCGCGTCGACTGGATTCAGACGGTCCGCACCGCAAGTGAGCCGGGGACCTGATTCTATTATGCGTCATTTTTTCAGAACACAGCTTACGCCGGTGGATGTATTGCGTATCGCCGACGAATTCTTTCCCGAGATCGGGATGGAGCGAAGCGGGCATACCTCCCGCTCCCGAACGTTCGCCGGGGCCCTCGGCACGCTGCAGCTGAGCGTGCGCAAGGAAGGCGGCCACTACACGTTCGCCGAGATTGCGACGGATCAGACGGGGGAGAGCCGCCTCGACCGCAACGCCAAGAAGTTCTTCGTCACGCTGCACAAGGCGGGGGATCCTCGCCACCGCATCGAAGCGGCTTACTAACATGGCGCGGCTCGGTACCGCCGCGTCGAGGCCGGCGAATCTGACGAACGATTCCCCGATGGGCGATGAGGCGATCGTCGCGACCGTGAAGAAGACGCTTGCCGCCTACTGATGGCGTCACCGGAGCTGGATCGCGGGGAGATCATCGCGCGCAACCTCGGTGTCGGTTGCCTAACGACGTTCGCGGGTTTTTTCAGCGGCGGAATGTTCGCGGTGCTGATCGCAAAGTTTGTCGGGAGCATGCGGGGGTGTAAGCCCGTCGAGGGTCTTCCGGCGTGCAATTGGTGGGTGTATGCTGGTATTGGGGTGGTTGTTGGCGCATTGACGCTGCCCGTTCTGGCATTGAGACGGCTGAATCGAAGAAGGCCGAATGAATAGGCGAACCAGGGAGAAGTGGTGGCACGAGTAGACATCATCATGCCGCAGATGGGCGAGTCGATTACCGAGGGCACGCTTTCGAAGTGGCTGAAGAAAGTGGGCGACGAGGTGAAGCGCGACGAACCGATCTTCGAGATCTCGACTGACAAGGTCGACGCGGAAATCCCGGCGCCGGCCGCCGGCGTGCTGGCCGAGATAATCGTGAAGGAAGGGGAGACGGTGGCGGTGCAGACGGTCGTCGCGCGGCTCGAAACCGAAAAAGGCGCAGCTCTCGGAAAGGGCGAGCCGGCTGCTCCGAGCGCGTCGTCGGCCTCGCAGCCGGCAGGGACGACGCAGGCGGCGAAGCCAGAGTCATCGCCCGTCCCCCAACGGGAAGCTAGCCCCGCTGGAGCTCCGGCGCGTCAGCAACCGCCCGCTCCCGCCATCGCCGCATCACACTCCGGGAACGGCAACTCCTTCGAGGATCGTGTCCGCACAAAATCCTCCCCACTCGTCCGAAAGATTGCGGCCGAGCACGGGGTGAACATCGCGTCCCTCGAAGGCTCAGGCGTCGCTGGCCGCGTGACCAAGCGCGACATACTCGGCTTCATCGAGTCGGGCGCGTCCACTACGATCGCGACGCCGGGAGCTCGCACCGGCGGGGCGCCTGGCGGCCACACACTGCCGCTGCCCGAGCCCTGGCCGGGCGACGTCGTCGAGCCAATGTCGAAGATGCGCGCGCTCATCAGCGACCACATGGTCGCGTCGCGACAAACGTCGGCGCACGTTACGTCGTTCATCGAGATCGACTTCACGCGCGTCGCGCACATTCGCGCGAAGAATCGCGACGAGTTCGAGGCAACTACCGGGCAGAAGCTGACTTACATGCCCTTCATCATTAAGTCGGTGTGCCAGGGGCTGCAGGCGTTCCGGGTGATGAACTCGTCCGTGGCCGGCACCAACGTCATCTATAGAAAACAGATCAACATCGGTGTCGCCGTCGCGCTCGAGTGGGGACTCATCGTGCCGGTCATCAGGCACGCAGACGATCTCTCACTTTCCGGAATCAGCCGCGCGCTCAACGATCTAGCCGCGCGCGCCAGAGCCAAGAAGCTCTCTCCCGAAGAGGTTCAGGAGGGAACTTTCACCATTACGAATCCCGGGGTCTTCGGCTCCCTCATGGGAACGCCGATCATCAATCAGCCGCAGGTCGCAATCCTCGGGGTGGGCGCCATCGAGAAGCGACCGAAGATCCTTCCCGGCACCGATGGCGAGGACACGATCGCGATTCGTACCTGTGCTTATTTTTCAATATCATTCGATCACCGCGTGATCGACGGAGCAATCGCTGATCAGTTCCTCGCCTTCGTGAAGAAAACGATCGAAACATTTCCGGAGACCGGACTCTAAGATGCCCAAGGCTCTCACAATTCAGCGCTCGACGGTTCCTTCGACCGAGCGCGCAAACTACACGAAACGACTGAAGACGCTGCACTCGCACTACGCGGCCTTAAACTGCCGCTTCTGGGTGTTCGAGGAGACGTCGCTTCCGGGCGCGTTCATAGAATTCACGGAAGCCGACGACGAGCAGACGCTCACAACCGCGCACGCCAGCGCTCCGCACAAGACACTGGATCCATCGCGGGTGTATCAGGAGGTACAGCTTTAAGATGCCGGCACGCTCGCTTCAGGTTGACGGTCACAAATGGGACATCCATCCCTCCGGTTACATCACCCAGTACACACAGGATGAGTACGCATTGATATTCTCGCGGGGCGCTGGAAAGGAGCGCGAAGTACGCGTTACGCGCTATTCGCCCCAGGGCACCCGCTCGCGCGAGCAGGCGTTCGCCGAGTTGTCAGATGCGCAGCTGAAGGAGCTCTTCGAGCAGTCTCAGCCGAGCTTTACTTCGCCTGAGGCCGGTTACGAGCGGTGAGCGCGGATGCGGGCCGGCCGGCGTTCGTCGACCTGCACACTCACTCGACCGCCTCTGACGGCACCCTCGCTCCCGAGGGAGTAATCGAGGCCGCCAAACGCTGCGGCCTGACCGCGCTGGCGCTCACAGATCACGACACGATCGATGGAGTTCACGTGGCGCGCTCCGAGGGTGACCGACTGGGCGTTCGCGTAATTGCCGGAGTGGAGCTGAGCGCGGTTCAGGACGAGCATGAGGTCCACCTGCTGGCCCTCCACCTCACCCACCTGGAGGCTTTGGAGAAGCGTCTCAGCGAGCTGCGCGCATCGCGTTATACGCGCGCCCAGAAGATCGTGGAAAAACTCAACTCGCTCGGCATACCGCTCACGCTGGATGAGGTGCTTCAGCAAGCCAACGGAGGCGCCGTCGGACGTCCGCACATTGCGCGCGCACTGATCGCGCGCGGTGTGGTCCACGATTTTCGGGATGCGTTCGTGAAATACCTCGGCAACTCCGGGAGTGCGTTCGTCGCCAAGGAGCATTTCTCGATCGAGGATGCGATCGCGATCGCGCATGAGGCCGGCGCGCTGGCGATCTGGGCGCATCCAGGCGACGGCGGGAGACGCGAGAGGCTCGAGCCCCTGATCGCAGCGGGACTCGACGGTCTGGAGATTAAGCATCCCAGCCATTCGTCTGAAGACATCAAGCGGCTGCAGGCGCTCGCTGATTTCTTCAACCTCGTGCCGAGCGGTGGATCGGACTGGCACGGAGCCCCCGACGGATCGCGCCGCCTCGGAATCATGAACATTCCCGCCGAGTGGTTGCAGCAGCAAGATGAGCGGGTTGCGTCAATCGCATCTTCGACGAGCGCGCCATGAGGACCCATTAATGGAGCTGGATGGTCGGGTTGCGCTCGTCACCGGCGCGGCGACGCGAGTAGGGCGCGTGATTGCGCTCGCGCTCGGCAAGGCCGGAATGCGCGTCGGCGTCCACTACTCGGGGTCGCAAAAGGGAGCGCGCCAGACCGTCGAGGAAATAATCGCGGCGGGGAGCGACGCGGTCTCACTCCCGGGTGATCTGACTGATCCCGCGACCGCCCCGAGACTCATCGAGCACACCATGAAGATGTTTGGGGAGCTCGACGTTCTCGTCAATTCGGCGGCAGTGATGCTGCGGACACCGGTGGGCGAAGTCCTGGTCGAGGACTGGGACGCAATGTTCGCGCTGAATCTGCGCGCGCCATTCTTCCTGTGTCAGGCGGCGGCGCGAGTGATGGGGGAGCGGGGCGGGGCGATTGTGAACATCGCCGACCTGGCCGCGTTCGAGACCTGGAGAGGATACATCCCGCACTCGATCACCAAAGCGGGCATCGTGCAGATGACGCGCGGACTCGCCCACGCGCTCGCACCCAGGATCCGCGTCAACGCGGTCGCTCCGGGGCCCGTGCTGCTGCCGGACGGATGGACCCAGGAGCAAGCCGACAAACTCATCGCAACCACGCCGCTCGGAAGGCTGGGCAGCCCCGACGATGTGGCGCAGGCGGTGCTCTATCTGCTTACCGCCGATTACGTGACGGGCGAGACGATCATCGTCGACGGAGGCCGTCACGTTCGCTACTGACGGCTCGAAGCCATTCGCCCTCGCGGTATATTTCACCAGTAGAGTGTTTCCGAAGTAACAGTTCTTTTCAGGTGAATCGTTTGGCGACAGTGCGTGAATACGACGTTGTCATCGTGGGGGCCGGGCCGGCGGGAATGACGGCGGCGCTCTACACGGGTCGCGCCATGCTGCGCACCGCGGTCATAGAGCGCGGGTTTCCTGGTGGAGAGCTGCTGAACACCGAGTACCTCGATGACGTGATTGGTTTTCCTAAGATCCTCGGGTACGAGCTGGCGGAGAAGTTCGCCACTCACGCCAAGCAGTTCGGCGCGGAGTTCTTCGAGACCATGACGGTGACATCGGTGACGAAAATGCCCGATGGGTATTTTCACACGGAGACCGACAACGGCGATGTCTTTCGCTCGCCGGCAGCGATCGTGACCGCCGGCGGAACCCCGATCAAGCTCGGGATTCCGGGCGAGCTGGAGTACGCGGGCAGGGGAGTGTCGTACTGCGCGATCTGCGACGCCGCATTCTTCAAGCAGCAGGTCGTGGCAGTCGTCGGAGGGGGCGATGCCGCGGTCGAGGAGGCCGATTTCCTGACGCGGTACGCGAGCAAGGTGTACCTGATTCACCGGCGCAACGAGTTCAGGGCCTCCAAGATTCTGCAGAAGCACGTGTTCGAGAATCCGAAGATCGAAGTAATCTGGGACACGATCGCGGAGAGGGTCGAGGGCGATCCGCAGGAAGGGATGGCCGGCCTCCGCCTGCACAATCTCGTGACGCAGGAGAGGACGTTCCTCAAGGCGACGGGTCTGTTCATCTTCGTCGGGTTCCGGCCGAACACGGGGGTGATTGCCGGGCACTTCGACCACGACGTGATGGGGTACGTGCTCACCGACAGCGCGATGATGTCCTCGATCCCGGGGCTCTTCATTGCCGGCGATCTGAGGGCGCAGCTGACGCGTCAGGTCACAACGGCGTCGGGCGATGCGACGACGGCGGCTATTGCGGCGGACAAATACATCACGCGCTTCAAGGAGACGGAGCGCGATGGCACGGGCGAGCCAACGCGAGAGGCGGTGGAGAGCTCCCACACCAGCGGCGGCGGCTACACGTGAGAAGTCATTGGCGAATCATGCCGGGCGCGATGCTCTTCTACCTGGACGCGAACGCCGAATCGGCCACCAGGCGTTGATCAAGTGAACGTCCAGACTCTCACCGTCGGCGCGTTCCAGGAGAATTGCTACCTGTTGGTGGACGATCGCTCGAACCGGGCGGTGATAGTCGATCCGGGGAGTGAGGGTGAGCGGCTCGTTGAGGCAATCGAGCGTTCTGGGGCGACGCTCGAGGCGATCTGGATTACTCACGCCCACGTGGATCATGTCGGAGCGATCGCTTCGGTGAAACGGAAATGGGATGTGCCGATCTATCTGCATCCGCTCGACCGCCGACTGTACGAAGCCGCTGGACGACAGGCGGAGGTGTATGGTGTTCCGTTCGAGGAGCCGCCGGCCCCCGACCATGAGTTCGCGGATGGCCAGCATATCAAGGTCGGGGACGCCGAGATGACGGTGTTGCACGCGCCCGGGCACGCTCCCGGTCACGTCGTCATCCACGGCAACGGAATCGCGCTGGTTGGCGACTGCCTGTTCGCGGGATCCATCGGCAGAACCGATCTGCCGTTCTCGAATCCGCCGCAGCTGGCCGCATCGCTCGAAAAAATATCGGCGCTCGCTCCCGAGACGGTGGTTTATCCCGGGCATGGGATGGCGACGACGATCGGGCAGGAGCGCCTGTCGAATCCGTTTCTGAACGGCACCGCGCGCATTGTGGGACGCTAACTTGGATCTTCACAGCCAACGACCATGAGCGACAACACTCGCACCGAGAAGGATCCGCTGGGCAGTCTCGAGGTTCCCGCCGATGCGCTTTACGGCGTGCAGACTTTGCGCGCGGTCCAGAATTTTCCAATCAGTGGGCTGCGGCCCTTGCCGGCCTTCATCGACGCGACGGTGCGGATAAAGCGCGCGGCGGCGCTGACGCACAAGGAAACGGGGCGGCTCGACCCGAAGATCGCCGACGCGATCGTGAAGGCGGCCGATGAAGTTCTCGCCGGCAAGCACCGCGAGCATTTCGTCGTCGATGTTTACCAGGCGGGCGCGGGCACGTCGCACAACATGAACATCAACGAAGTGCTGGCGAACCGCGCCAACGAGATTCTCGCGGCCAAGCGTGGCGCATACGCGCCGGTTCATCCGAACGATCACGTCAACATGGCGCAGTCGACGAACGACGTGATACCCACCGCGATCCGTCTCGCCTGTCTGAGCGAGCTTGGCGGTCTGGAGAAGGCGTTCGCGGGACTCGCAAAGGAGTTCGAGAAGAAGGGGAAGGAGTTCGACGATGTACTGAAATCCGGCCGCACCCATCTTCAGGACGCGATGCCGATCAGACTCGGACAGGAGCTCGACGCCTACGCCGGATCATTGCGCCGCGGCCTCAAGCGTGTGGTCGAAGCCGCGGACTATCTACGCGATCTGGGAATCGGTGGCAGCGCCGTGGGGACGGGGGTGAACGTCGAGCCGGAATATCCCAGGCTCATGGTGAAGCACCTCCGCGAATCCGCGAAAGTCGAGCTGCGCGAGGGGAAGGACCGGATCCAGCTGATGCAGAGCATGGGCGACGTCGCAGGATTCAGCTCGCAGCTCAAGGTCCTGGCGCTCGATCTCAGCAAGATTGCGAGCGATCTGCGCCTGCTCGCCAGCGGACCGCGCACGGGCCTCGACGAGATCCGTCTGCCGGCCGTGCAGCCGGGCTCATCCATAATGCCCGGCAAGGTGAATCCTTCGGTCCCGGAGATGGTGAACCAGGTCTGCTTCCAGGTGATCGGCAACGACGCGTGCGTTAGCGTCGCCACCGAGCACGGCCAGCTCGAGCTCAACGTCATGATGCCCGTGATCGCTCACAACGTGCTGTTCTCGATGATGATTCTCCGGAACTCGGCGCGTGTTTTCGCGGAGAAAACGGTGAAGGGAATTGAGGCGAACGAGGAGCAGTGCCGATACTGGCTCGAGCGCTCGGCCGCGCTGGCGACGGCGCTCGCGCCGCAGATCGGCTACGCGCGCGCCGCCGAGATCAGCAAGCAGTCGGTGAAGGAGAACGTGCTGATCCGAGACTTGGTGAAGCGGGAGAAGGTGCTGCCAGACAAGGAGATCGATGAGGTGCTCGATCTCAGGAAAATGACGGAGATCGGGGTTCCAGGTGGGAAGCACGGAGGCATTTCGGCGGGGTAGTGAACTGAACTGCAACCGCAACTGCAACTGAACGGGCGGGAGGCGCCAGTAGCTTCAAACTGCAAAGGAACGGGTGGGAGGCGTCAGTAGCGTAGTTGCCAGTGATTCGGTTCACTACGCCCTGACTTATTCCTGTGGCGTTCTGGCGACCTGCTTGTGCCCGGCACGCCAGTAGTAAAGTCAGGGCGTAGTGACCTATCAGACTGGCATCTATGCCTCTGACGCCTCCCGCCTGTTCAGTTGCAGTCAACCCAGCAACAGCCGTTAGGAGTCAGTTATGAGCTGGTCCCCTTGTTTCAGCCCGCCTGAAACCCTATCCTGAATGCATGCGGATAACGACCTGGGCAGAGTACGGCGTGATTTGCGCGCTCAACCTCGCCAAGCGCACCGATCTCGGACCTGTGAACGGGCGGGAGATCGCGCGGCAGGAACGCCTTCCCGCCGACTACGTCGAACAGATTCTCCTGAGGCTTCGGCGCGCCGGCGTCATCGCGAGCACGCGGGGCGCGAGGGGCGGATACGTTCTGGCGCGGCCGCCGGCTGAGATTTCCATCAGGGACGTGATCCATGCTTCGGAGCTGGAGACGTTCGATCTCCACTGCGTGAGTCATCCGGTCGAGGAAGAGCGCTGCTCCGCCTCGCACAACTGCAGCATCAGACCCGTGTGGGTGATGTTGCAACAGCGAATCGACGACGTGCTGCAGGGTGTGAGCCTCGCCGACCTCATGCACGACGAGCCGACGGTGCGTGAGCGGGTGGGTTTGCCGAGCGTCGCGCGAAGTGGACCGGAGAAAGCCGGTCTCCCGATTCTAGAGACCGTCTAGATTTCCAGACCGGATGCGGAAACGGCGCGCCTGACTGAGCAGACGCGCCGTTCTTTTTTATGTGCCGAAGGGGGGACTCGAACCCCCACGGGCTTGCACCCACTGGCTCCTGAAGCC
>Ga0207929_1000241_pt1 | contig 15461 bp, 16 predicted proteins | sample NGESurdeep072012_FD_184466 | JGI IMG/M metagenome (GOLD analysis project Ga0207929, IMG submission 184466) | Arctic peat soil microbial communities from Barrow, Alaska - NGEE Surface sample 53-1 deep-072012 (SPAdes) | ecosystem: Environmental > Terrestrial > Soil > Wetlands > Peat ... | reverse complement strand
GGTACGCAGCTGACGGCCTTGATGCCGCGGGCGATTTCGAGCGCGGCGCCTTCGCCCTGCACGGGAGCGGGATAGACAATCACCGGGATCGAGGGATTGCGGCGCTGCAGGGTCGTCAGAACGTCGCGCAACGCAGCAGCGGCAAGCGAGGTGACGATGCCGATCTGCCGAGGATGCTCCGGGATCGGCCGCTTGGCATCCGGATCGAACAGGCCCTCCCGGCCGAGCTTGTCCTTGAGCTTGAGGAATCGCTCGTAGAGCGGACCGAGACCGGCGCGGCGCATCGCCTCGACGTTCAGCTGGAAGCGCCCGCGCGGTTCATAGAGCGTTACCAGCGCGCGGACCTCGACTTGCAGGCCGTCGGCCGGTTCCCAGTCCAGTGCGGCGGCGCGGCTCTTGAACATGACGCAATCCACTTGGGCCGTTTCGTCCTTGATCGTGAAATAGAGATGCCCCGAGGCGGCCGGACGGAGGTTCGAGATCTCGCCGGCGACCCATTGCAGGGGGAAGCGCCGCTCGAGCATGTCGCGAGCACTGCGGAGCAGCTGGGAAACGCTCAGCACTGGAGCGCCAGCAGGGGAAAAATCAAGCTCCATGGCGTCATTGAGACTACACCAATCGCCTCGTGCCTCGAAGAAGCCCTGATCCCGTTGGTACGGTAGCCAACATAAGTCCTCAGGCAGCCCCTTTTTCGGACTTGGCGTCAAGGGCCGCATACTTACTAATCCACATGCACGCCGGCTTGCCTTACGCTCCCGCAAGGAATCCTTGCGGAGCCCCATTCTTATACGTAACGCCATGTTTCAAATAAGAAAATAGATGATGAAAATTTAATCGCAACCGTCTAGAAGCGCATCGCTAGGCTGACGAGCCCCGCCGTTCAGGGATAATCCACAAACTTATCCACATCTTTTGTGGATATCGGGCATCGGACGCCAGGCGCAGCTGCAATCAAAGTTGCTGCTGCGGTGCGGTTTGGCTAAAGTGCGCGCACGAAAATGTTTCTACGTTTCAAAGGATAGCGACGTGTTTGCCATCATTCAGGCCGCCGGCTGGCCGATCTGGCCGCTGCTGCTGACATCGATCATCGCGGTGGCGCTGATCATCGAGCGCTCGGTTTCACTGCGTGAAGCGAAGATCGTTCCCCCGACCTTGCTGGACCAGGTGATGTCGGTCTATGCGCGCCAGGGCGTTAGCGCCGACGTCCTCGACAAGCTTGCCAAGGACTCGCCGCTGGGCGAAGTGCTGGCCGCCGGGCTGAGAAACGAAAAGAGCCCGCGCCATGTCATGAAGGAGGCGATCGAAGAGGAGGGCCGCGCCACGGCCCACAATCTGGAGCGCTTCCTCACCACGCTCGGCACCATCGCCACCGCGGCGCCGCTGCTGGGCCTGTTCGGCACGGTGGTGGGCATGATCGAGATCTTCGGCTCGCAGGCGCCCGGCGGCACCAACCCGCAGCAGCTCGCCCACGGCATCTCGATCGCGCTCTACAACACCGCCTTCGGCATCGCGATCTCGATCCCCTCGCTGATCTTCTACCGCCACTTCAAGAACAAGGTCGACGGCTTCGTGGTGCAGATGGAGCAGGCGGCCTCGAAACTGATCGATATCGTGCACGGCGAGCGCGAGGGTTACCAGACCAGGTCTCAATGAATTTCCAGCGCGGCCGGTACAAGGAGCAGCCCGAGATCAATCTCGTGCCGCTGATCGACGTCATGATGGTGATCCTGATCTTCCTCATGATCAGCACAACCTATTCGAAGTACACCGAGCTGCAGATCAACCTGCCCACGGCCGACGCCGACAAGCAGCTCGAGCGGCCGGGCGAGGTGAGCGTGCTGGTGAACGCCAAGGGTCAGTACGTCATCAACAAGGTGCCGGTCGAGTTCGCCAGCATCGAGCAGCTCTCGGGCGAGCTGCGGCGCGCCGGCGCCGGCCTGCGCGAGCCGGTCGTCATCATCAGCGCCGACGCCATCGCCACCCACCAGTCGGTGATCCGGGTGATGGAAGCTGCGCGCATCGCCGGCCTGTCGCAAATCACCTTCACCACGCAGTCCGCAAAGTAGTGAGCCACTGGGCCCGCCGCGGCGCCATCGCCTGGCTGCTGTGGCCGGCCAGCCTGCTGTTCGGCATCGCGGTTTTCTTTCGCCGCCTGTTTTTCAAGCTCCGACTGTTCAAAAGCCATGCAGCCGGCATTCCGGTAATCGTCATCGGCAATCTCACTGCCGGCGGCAGCGGCAAGACGCCGCTGGTGCTGTGGATCGTGGAACTCCTCAAGGAGTACCGGTGGAAGCCCGGCATTGTTTCGCGGGGGTATGGCGGATCAGTTCAGCAGCCGGTCGAGGCAAACATCGCTTCGGACCCGGCCGAGGTCGGCGACGAGCCGATCCTGCTGGCGCGCAGGAGCGGCTGCCCGGTGTGGGTGGCGCCCGACCGCGTCGCGGCCTGCCGCGCGCTGCGCGACCAGCACCCGGAGTGCGACGTGATCGTCACCGACGATGGCCTGCAGCACTACGCGCTGCGCAGGGACATCGAAATCTGCGTGGTGGACGGGCGCGGCTACGGCAACGGCTTTCTCCAGCCCGCGGGCCCGCTGCGCGAGCCGCCGTCCCGCCTGCGCTCCGTGGATGCCGTGGTGACGCATGGCGCTGCGGGCGTGCAGGGGTTCGAGATGAAGCTCGAGGGCGAAAACCTCGTCCGCATGACCAATGCGCACGACGCCCGGGCGGCGAAATCCTTCGCCGGGCAGAAAGTGCATGCGGTGGCCGGCATCGGCGACCCGAAACGCTTCTTCCTGCAGCTGGCGCGCTTCGGGTTGAAACCCGTGCCGCACCCGTTCCCGGATCACCATCCGTTCAGCGCCGGGGACCTCGAATTCGGCGACGCCGCTCCGGTCGTGATGACCGAAAAGGACGCGGTAAAATGCAAACGCTTCGCTCAGGCGCACCACTGGGTGTTTCCGGTGAGTGCTTCGCTCGACCCCGCGTTCGGCCGCTGGCTGCTGGAGAAACTGGGTGGACCCAAAGCTGCTTGAAATCCTGGTTTGCCCGATCTGCAAGGGCCCGCTGGTGCACCGCAGGGAGGCCGCCGAGCTCATCTGCAAGGCCGACCGCCTCGGCTTCCCGATCAAGGACGGCATTCCGGTGATGCTCGAAGAAGACGCGCGCAAGCTGCCGCCCGAAGAGGAAGCGGCCTGAGCTTTCACGTCATTATTCCGGCCAGATACGCCTCGACGCGGTTTCCGGGCAAGCCGTTGGCGGATATCGGCGGCAAGCCCATGGTGGTTCACGTGTGCGAACGCGCGCACGCAAGCGGCGCGCGCAGCGTGGCGGTCGCCACCGACGACGAGCGCATCTTCAAGGCGGTCGAGCAGGCGGGCCACCGCGCGCTGATGACGCGAGCCGCGCATCCTTCCGGCACCGACCGGATCGCTGAAGCTGCTGCGGCGCTCGGCCTTGCCGCGCAGGACATCGTGGTCAACGTCCAGGGCGACGAGCCATTGATCGACCCCGGCCTCATCAGGGACGTCGCCGCCATGCTCGAGCGCAATCGCAAGGCGAGCATGTCCACCGCCTGCCACCCGATCCATGACGAAGCCTCGCTCGCCAATCCGAACGTGGTGAAGGTGGTGCTGGACGCGGCGGGTTACGCGCTCTACTTTTCGAGATCGCGAATCCCGTTTCCGAAGGAAACGGGCGGCACTTGGTATCGGCACGCCGGGATCTACGGCTACCGGAACGAATTCCTGCAGCGCTTTGCAGGACTTCCGGTGTCCCCAATCGAAAAAACAGAAGCGCTCGAGCAACTCAGGGCGCTCTGGCACGGCTACCGCATTGCGGTCGCAGTCAGCGCGGCGGCAATCCCGCCGGGGGTCGATACGCCGCAGGACCTCGAAGCCGTGCGTAAAATGCTGGCCTAGGGGAGGAAAAACAAGATGCGCTTGATATTGCTTGGCCCGCCAGGCGCCGGCAAGGGCACCCAGGCCGCGTTCATCAAGGAAAAATTTGCGATTCCGCAGATCTCCACGGGAGACATGCTGCGCGCCGCGGTCAAGGCGGGCACGCCGCTCGGCCTCGCCGCGAAAAAGGTGATGGATTCGGGTGCACTGGTGTCGGACGACATCATCATCGGCCTGGTGAAAGAGCGACTGAAAGAGCCGGATTGCGCCAAGGGTTATCTTTTCGACGGGTTCCCGCGCACGATCCCGCAGGCGGAGGCGATGCGCGACGCAAAAGTGGCGATCGATTTCGTGCTCGAGATCGACGTTCCGGCCGGGGAAATCGTCGTCCGCATGAGCGGGCGGCGCGTGCACCTGGCTTCGGGCCGCACTTACCACGTGAAATTCAATCCGCCGAAGGCCGAGGGCAGGGACGATGTCACCGGCGAGCCGTTGGTGCAGCGCGATGACGATCGCGAGGCGACCGTCCAGAAGCGGCTCGAGGTGTATCAGGCGCAGACGCGGCCGCTGGTCGATTTCTACGGCCGCTGGGCCGCCTCCGGCGCGGCCAATGCGCCCAGGTACCGGAAAATATCCGGCCTCGGCAGCGTCGAGGACATCCGCAGCCGCGCGATCGCCGTCTTGAACTGATAAAATTGCCTCCTCTTTAAAGGGGGAATCAGCATGGCTGGAGGCGTCATTTTCGCGCTCGCGTGCGCCGCGATCGCAATTCTGTACGGTGTTGTCTCGATCAAGTGGATTCTCGCCCAGCCCGAAGGCAACGAGCGCATGCGCGAGATCGCCTCGGCCATCAAGGAGGGCGCGGGCGCCTATCTCAACCGCCAGTACATGACCATCGGGGTCGTCGGCCTCGTGCTGGCGGCGCTGATCGCCGTCTTCCTCGACGGCTACACGGCCGCCGGTTTCGTGATCGGCGCGGTGCTCTCGGGCGCGACCGGCTATATCGGCATGAACGTGTCGGTGCGCGCTAACGTGCGCACCGCGGAAGCCGCGCGTACCGGCCTCAATGAAGCGCTGAACGTCGCTTTCCGCGGCGGCGCGATCACCGGCATGCTGGTGGTCGGACTCGCGCTGCTCGGCGTCGCCGGCTACTTCGCGTTCCTGTATGCCAATGCGCAGGACAAGACGAACCTCGCCCACATCATCCACCCGCTCATCGGCCTTGGCTTCGGCGGCTCGCTGATATCGATCTTCGCGCGTCTGGGCGGCGGCATCTTCACCAAGGGCGCGGATGTCGGCGCCGACCTCGTCGGCAAAGTCGAGGCCGGCATTCCCGAGGACGATCCGCGCAACCCGGCGGTGATCGCGGACAACGTCGGCGACAACGTCGGCGACTGCGCCGGGATGGCGGCCGACCTGTTCGAAACCTATGCGGTGACGATCATCGCGACCATGCTGCTTGCCGCGCTGATGGTGAAAACCACCAGCATGAATGCGGTCGTCTATCCGCTGGTGATCGGCGGCTTCGCCATCATCGCTTCCATCGTCGGCACCTGGTTCGTGAAAGCCAAGCCGGGCGAGAAGAACGTCATGCCGGCCCTGTACAAGGGGCTCGCCTGGGCGGGCGCCATCGCGCTGATCGCGTTCTGGCCGATCACGCAGGTGATGATGGGCGACATCGTCGCCAGCGTGCCCTTCGACATCGGCGGGCAGAAGAAGATGATTACGGTCGCCCACCTCTACGGCACGGCGGTGGTCGGCATGGCGCTGACCGGGTTCCTGGTCTGGATCACCGAATACTACACCGGCACCGACTACAAGCCGGTGCAGCACGTCGCCGCCGCCAGCGTCACGGGCCACGCCACCAACATCATCGCGGGACTGGGCGTGTCGATGAAATCCACCGCCTGGCCCGTGCTGGCGGTGTGCGTGGCGATCTTCTGCTCCTATTCTCTGGCGGGCCTGTACGGCATCGCGATCGCCGCCACCTCCATGCTGTCGATGGCAGGCATCATCGTCGCGCTCGACGCCTATGGCCCGATCACCGACAACGCGGGCGGCATCGCCGAAATGGCGGACCTGCCGGATGCGGTGCGCGATATCACCGATCCGCTGGACGCCGTGGGCAATACCACCAAGGCGGTCACCAAGGGCTATGCCATCGGCTCGGCCGGTCTCGCCGCGCTGGTGCTGTTCGCCGATTACACGCACGCGCTGGATGCGGCGAACAAATCGGTTTCCTTCGACCTGTCCAACCACATGGTGGTGATCGGCCTGCTGATCGGTGGCATGGTGCCGTTCCTGTTCGCCGCCATGGCGATGGAAGCGGTGGGCCGCGCTGCGGGCGCGGTGGTGGTCGAGGTACGCCGCCAGTTCAAGGAAATCCCGGGCATCATGGAAGGCACCACCAAGCCCGAATACGGCACCGCGGTGGACATGCTCACCAAGGCCGCCATCAAGGAGATGATGATTCCGTCGCTGCTGCCGGTGCTGGTACCGGTGGTGGTTGGCGTCGTTCTGGGCGCGCAGGCGCTGGGCGGCGTGCTGATGGGCACGATCGTGACGGGCCTGTTCGTCGCGATCTCGATGTGCACCGGAGGCGGCGCCTGGGACAACGCCAAGAAGTACATCGAAGACGGCCACTACGGCGGCAAGGGCTCGGACGCCCACAAGGCCGCGGTGACCGGCGACACGGTGGGCGATCCCTACAAGGACACGGCCGGCCCGGCGGTGAACCCGCTCATCAAGATCATCAACATCGTCGCGCTGCTGGTCGTACCGCTGATCTAGCCCGCCGCTAGCCGAGCGCCGCGAGGATCTCCTCGACGCAGCGCTCGGGCGCCTGGCCGATATCGATGCCGATCGCGCGGGCGGGCGCTTCGAGCGTGGCGAACTGGCTCTCCAGCAGCGACGCCGGCATGTAGCGGTGCCGGCGCCGTTCGAGCCTGGCGCGGATCAGCTCGATGCTGCCGCGCAGATGCACGAAGCGGCAGTCGGCCAGCCCCTGCGCCAGGACGTTTCTGTAGGACTCTTTAAGCGCGGAGCAGGCGAGCACCGCCGTTTTTTCCTCGCGCAGCTTCCTGTTCAGGTCCTGCAGCCACGGCCAGCGGTCTTCGTCGGTCAGCGGCGCGCCAGCGGCCATCTTCTCGACATTGGCCGCAGGATGGAACTGGTCCGCGTCCAGGAAACGGCAGTTCAGGCGGGAGGCGAGCAATTCACCGATGGTGGTTTTGCCGGCGCCGGAAACGCCCATCACGACGACGGTCATGCCTTTGACCGGAAGGATCACGCTCGCGTTTGGCAAGGATCACGCTCGCGGGCCGTAGGCGCCGCCGCGCGCGCCGCCGCACGCCAGCCGCCGTGCCATGTTCGAGCCCATCCTGCCCAGCCCGACGATGCCGATTTCCATGGTGCCTCCGTGTCGACTCATTCTATAATCGCCGCGGAGATGGAGGAGACCACAATGAAGCGATTGCTCGCGTGTTTTGTCGCATCGGCCGCCGCATTGCTGTGCATGGCCCCTGCGCTGGCGCAGTACCCGAACAAGCCCATCCGCATCGTGGTGCCGTTCCCCGCGGGCTCGGCGACCGACACCATCACCCGCATCCTCGGTCAGTCAGTGTCCGCCGCTGTCGGCCAGGCGGTGGTCGTGGACAATAAAGTGGGCGCGGACGGCGCCATCGCGGGCGCCGAGGTGGTGAGGGCGGCGCCCGACGGCTACACCCTGCTGATGGCGACCAACAGCCCGATGGCCGTGGTGCCGGCGATGAAGAAGGTCCCGCCCTACGACCCGGTCGCCGATTTCACGCCGATCACCGATGTCGGCCGGTACACGTTCTTCCTCTATATCAACGCCGAACTGCCGATCAAGACGTTCCAGGATCTGGTCGCCTATGCCAAGGCGAACCCCGGCAAGCTCAACTACGCCACCGGCAATACGACCGGCATCGTGTCGTTCGCGCAGATGAATTCGCTCGCCGGCCTCGACATGACGCACGTGCCCTACAAGGGCGAACCGCAGGGGATCACCGACCTCGTCGTCGGGCGCGTGCAGGCGATGTGGGCGACGCCGACGACCGGGCTCGCACATGTCAAGGACGGCAAGCTGCGCGCGATCGCGACCAACCTGAAGGCGCGCTCCGCGCTGTTGCCGGAGGTTCCCACCATGGCCGAGGTCGGCATGCCGCAGTACTCGGTGGTCTCCTGGGCCGCGCTCTACGGTCCGGCGAAGCTGCCGCGCGAGTTGCAGATCCGCTTACACAGGGAATTTACCGACGCGATGAAGCGCCCGGACGTCATCGCCCTGATGGACAAGCAGGCCTTCCCGATGACTCCGAGCACGCCGGAGGAGCTCGGCGCCTTCACCAAGGCGCAGATGGAGGCCTATCGCAGGATCCTGCGCGACGCGGGAGTGCAGCCGGAATGAAAACGATACGGTTTTTTCTGGTCTTTTTCTCGGTCCTCGGGCTCTATTCCGGGTTCGCGTCCGCCCAATATCCCAACAGGCCGATCCGCCTGATCGTGCCGTTCCCGCCGGCCGGCGCCGCCGAGCTGGGGGCGCGCATCTTCGCGCAGCCGCTTGGCCAGCAGCTCGGCCAGCCGGTGATCATCGAGACCAAGCCGGGCGCCGACGGCATCATCGCTTCCGAGTATGTCAAGCAGGCCGCGCCCGACGGCTACACGCTCTATTACGGAACGGCGACCGGCCTGTCCTACGTGCCGGCAGTGAAGAAAGTGCCGCCCTACGATCCGATCAACGACTTCACGCCGATCTCGATGGTCGGCATGTTCGGCTTTTTCGTGTTCACGCATGCGAGCGTGCCGGCCAACACGATCGGCGAGCTGGTGGCGTATGCGCGCGCCAATCCGGGCAAGCTCAACTACGGCTCCGGCAACGGCACCAGCATCCTCGCGACCGGGTCCTTCGCAGCGCAGCAGAAGCTGGACATGGTGCACATCCCCTACAAGGGAGACGGGCCGCTGTCGATCGACCTGCTCGCGGGCCGCGTGAACATGGCCATCGCCACGCCGGGCATCGCGGGGCCGCAGGTCAAGGACGGCAAGCTGCGGGCGCTGGCGACGCTGCTGCCGAATCGCAGCCCGCTCCTCCCGGATGCGCCCACCATGGCCGAGGCCGGGCTCGCGCCGATCCCGATCACGCCCTGGGGCGCGCTGTTCGGTCCGCCCAGGCTGCCGAAAGAAGTCGTCGACCGTGTCGCGCACGAACTCGCCATCGTTCTCGTGCGGCCTGAAGTGAAGGACGCCTTCGACAAGCTCGCCTTCGAGCCGCGCAGTTCGACGCCGCAGGAACTGTCGGCTTTCGTCGCCGAGCAGCTGGAGGCCTATCGGCGCGTCGCGCGCCAGGTCGGGCTCAGCCTGGACTAAGTCAACTCCGGCTGAGTGCGCCCGCGAGCCGCTCCGCCGGCTCGATCCCGGGCAGGCTGCGCAGCCAGGTGAGCTGGCGCTTGGCCAGCTGGCGCGTCGCGGCGATGCCGGTTTCGCGCAGTTCCCCGCCGCTGATTTTTTCCTCGAGAAATTCCCAGGCCTGGCGGTAGCCGACGCAGCGCATGCTCGGCAGTCCGGCGCTCAGCGGGAATTTCCCGCGCAGCGCTTTCAGCTCTTCCACCAGTCCGGCTTTCAGCATGGCGTCGAATCGCCCGGCGATGCGCTGATGCAGCTCCAGCCGGTTTTCCGGAACAAGGGAAAAGGCCTTCAGTTCGAACGGCAGGTCGTTCTTCGATCGGACCTGAAATGCTGAAATCGGTTTTCCGGCGATTCGATGGACCTCCAGCGCGCGCTGGATGCGCTGGGCGTCGCCCGGCTCCAGGCGCGCAGCCGTTTTCGGGTCCAGCTTCGCAAGTTCGGCGTGCAGTGCGGGCCAGCCCTTGTGCGATGCTTCCAGATCGATCTGGGCGCGAATTTCCGGGTTCGCAGGCGGCAGTTCGTCCAGGCCCTGGGACAAAGCCCGGTAGTAGAGCATCGTGCCGCCGACGAGCAGCGGGATCTTTCCCCTCGCGTGAATCTCCGCGACCACGCGGATCGCGTCTTCGCGGAAGCGTCCCGCGGAGTAGCGTTCGGTCGGATCGATCAGGTCGATCAGGTGGTGCGGCACTGCGCGGCGCTCGGCCGGCGAGGGCTTGGCGGTCCCGATGTCCATGCCGCGGTAGACCTGCGCCGAGTCGATGCTGACGATTTCGACCGGATGGGCGCTGGCGAGTTGCATCGCCAGGCGCGACTTGCCGCTCGCGGTCGGGCCGAGCAGCGCAAAGGCCGTTTTCTTCACCGCAGCGCCCTAGCGGCCACCGCTGGTGATCAGCATTACGCCCGGCTTATTTGCGATTCCCGTCATTGGCCGCGCATGAACAGGCGGTCCAGGTCCGCCATGGTGAGCTGGTACCAGGTCGGCCTGCCGTGGTTGCAGCTGCCGGAACGCTCGGTCTCCTCCATCTCGCGCAGCAGCGCGTTCATCTCGGTGACCGTGAGCATGCGGTTGGCGCGCACCGCGGCATGGCAGGCCATGGTGGCGAGCAGTTCGTTCTGGCGCGCCGACAGCACTTCGCTGGCGCCGTACTCGCGGATGTCCTTGAGCAGGTTGCGCGTCAGTCCGGCGATGTCGCCGCCGGCGAGCAGGGCCGGCGCCGAGCGCACCGCCAGTTCGTTCGGACCGGAGACGCTGGTCTCCAGGCCCAGTTTCTCCAGCGCTTCGCTGTTTTCTTCGGCGGTGGCGATATCGAGCGCATCCACGGCCAGCACCGCGGGCACCAGCAGGCGCTGCCGCGCAACTTCGCCCGCATCCAGGCCCAGCTTCAGCTTCTCCATCACGATGCGCTCGTGCGCGGCATGCATGTCGACGAGCACCAGACCGGCGTCGTTCTGCGCAAGGACGTAGACGCCATGCAGTTGCGCCAACGCGTAGCCAAGGGGCGGGGATTTGTTCGACGCGGGCAACGGCGCAACCGACGTCGCTGCCGCCATGAACGTCTGATAGGCCTGCGCAGGTTGCATGAGGGAAAACCCGGGTTGAAATCCCTGCTGCAGGCCGGAGCCTGATTCCGCAACTCTGGCGTAGGCGACCGGAGCCTCCGCAGCCGATGGGGAGAGCACGCGCTTTAGCGCATGCAGCACGAACTGGTGGATGCCGCCCGAATCACGGAATCGCACTTCGATCTTGGCCGGGTGGACGTTCACGTCCACGCCGCGCGGATCGAGCTCGAGGAACAGCAGGTAGGCGGGCTGGCGCTCGCCGTGCAGCTGGTCGCGGTAGGCCTCGCGCACCGCGTGCGACAGCATGCGGTCGCGCACGAAGCGGCCGTTGACGAACAGGTATTGCGCGTCGGCGCGCGCACGCGCGGCCTGGGGCGTGCCGGCGAGGCCGGAGAGGCGCAGTGTCCCGGCCTGGGCGTCGACCGGAAAGCTGGCGTCGAGGAACTCGCGGCCGAGCAGCGCCGCGGCGCGCTCGCCGATGGCTTGCGCGCGCAGGTGTGCGGAAACGCGGCCGTTGTGCTTGAGGGCGAAGGCGACGTCGGGGCGCGCCAGCGCGATCCGCCGGAACGTTTCTTCGCAATGCCCGAACTCGGTCTGCTCGGTGCGCATGAATTTCTTGCGCGCCGGCGTGTTGAAGTAGAGGTCCTCCACCAGCACCGTGGTGCCGGTTGCGCGTGCCGCAGGTTTCGCCGCGCCGCCGCTGCCGCCCTCGGAATGGATGATCCAGGCGTGGGATGCGTTTTTCGCTCGACTGGCGATGGACAGGCGCGCAACCGAAGCGATCGAGGCGAGCGCCTCGCCGCGAAAGCCCATGGTCGCCACGCCCTGCAGGTCGTCCAGGCTGCCGATCTTGCTGGTCGCATGGCGTGCCAGCGCGAGCGGCAGATCCTCCTTCGCCAGCCCGCCGCCGTCGTCGTCCACCTGCACGCGCTTGATGCCGCCTTGATCGAGCGTGACCTGGATTTCCTGCGCACCGGCGTCGAGCGCATTCTCCAGCAGTTCCTTCAGCACCGAAGCGGGCCGTTCGACCACTTCTCCCGCGGCGATCTGGCTGATCAGCAGCTCGGGCAGGATGCGAATGTGGCTCATGGGAATGCGGCTCCCGCGGGAGTATATAGAATCCGGGCATGGAAATTCTCTCCCAGGCCTGGGAAATCGCGGCTCATCTCGATGCGCACCTGGCGGAATTCGTCGCCGCGCACGGCGCCTGGGTGTACGCGCTGCTGTTCGCCATCGTGTTCATCGAGACCGGCCTGGTCGTCTGGCCGTTCCTGCCCGGGGATTCGCTGCTGTTCGTCACCGGCGCGATCGCGGCGGCCGGCGGCATGGACATCGCCGCAGTCATGGCGGTGCTGGTCGCCGCCGCACTGACCGGCGACAACGTCAACTACGGGATCGGGCGCCTGATCGGGCCCCGCGTCTTCAGCTACGAAAAATCGCGCTGGTTCAACCCCGCGCACCTCGCGCGCGCGCACGCGTTCTACGAGCGCCACGGCGGCAAGACCATCATCCTCGCGCGCTTCCTGCCGATCGTGCGCACCTACGTGCCGTTCGTCGCCGGCATCGGCGCCATGCCTTACCCGCGCTACCTCGGCTTCTGCCTGGCAGGCGCGCTGCTGTGGGTGATTTCGGTGTGTACCGCGGGCTACTTCTTCGGCAACATCCCGCTGGTCAAGAACAACTTGAGCGTGGTGATCGTGCTGATCGTGCTCGTTTCGGTATCCCCGGCGGCCTTCGCCTGGGGCAGGGCGCGCCTAGTTCGTCAGCGCCAGGGGTAGCTGCGGGCGCGGAGGATTCTTGGCGAGGTAGTGCTTGATGCCGGCGAGGATGGCGCGCGCCAGCTGATCCTGGTAGGCGTCGTCGTTCAGACGCTTTTCCTCTTCGGGGTTGGAGATGAAAGCGGTCTCGACCAGGATCGAGGGCACATCGGGCGATTTCAGTACGGCGAAGCTCGCCTGCTCAACCTGCGCCTTGTGCAGCGTGTTCACCTGGCCGATCTCGCCCAGCACCGCGTTGCCCAGCCTCAGGCTGTGGTCGATGGTCGCCGTCTGCGAAAGGTCGAGCAGGGTCTGCGCGAGATACCGGTCCTTGACGTCGATGTTCACGCCGCCGATGAGATCCGCCTCGTTTTCCTTCTTCGCCAGCCAGCGCGCGGCTTCAGAGGTTGCGCGCCGCTCCGAGAGCGCGAACACGCTCGAGCCGCGCGCATTCGCCTTGATGAACGCGTCGGCGTGGACCGAGACGAAGAGGTCGGCCTTGACGCGCCGCGCCTTATCCACGCGGGTCTGCAGCGGAACGTAGAAATCCGCGTCGCGCGTGAGTACCGCGCGCATTTCGGGTTCGGCGTCGACCAGCAGCTTGAGGCGCTTGGCGATGGTCAGGGTGACGTCCTTTTCGCGCGAACCGTGCCTGCCGCGCGCACCCGGATCCTCGCCGCCGTGCCCTGCGTCGATCACGATCGTCGCCATGCGGGCGACCTTCGGCTTGTCGGGCGGCGGCGGGGCCGCTTCCTTTTCCGCCCTGTCGTCCCTCTTCGGCGCCTTTCCGTCCGCCTCGATCAGGGCTGCGAGAGGATCGGGGGGCACCACCGGATAGATGTCGAGCACGAGGCGATGGCCGTATTCGGCGATGGGCTTCAGGGCGAAGACCTGCGGTTTCACTTCGGCCTTCAGGTCGAGCACCAGGCGCACCACCCCCGGCCGGTTGCGGCCGACGCGCAGCTTGTCGATGTAGGGATCGCCGGTGGCGACCTTGCCGTCGAGTTCGGCGAGCGCGGGACCGAGTTCGACCCCTTCCAGGTCCAGCACCAGCCGCTCGGGGTTCTTCACCGCGAACAGCGTGAACTTGATCTCGGCCTTCGACTCCAGCGTGACGCGGGTGTATTCCTTCGCCGGCCAGATCCGCGTGGAGACGATCTGCGCCTGCGCGCCGGCTGCAATCAGGAAGAACGCCAGCGCGACAAGGCAGTTTCCAGCCAGGCTTCGCCGGGCTTCGAGTGCGCCGCCAGCGCTGCCGTGCGTGATTCCCCGTCGTAGCGCAGATGGATCTCGAGGTCCGGCGGCGTGATCAGGTCTCCGGCCCGCTCGGGCCATTCCACGATACAGAGCGACTGCGGATTGAAGTGCTCGCGGAAGCCCGAGTTTAGCCATTCAGACCGGTTCTTGAACCTATAAAAATCAAAGTGATACAAGTTTAATCTCAAAAGGCTATAAGGTTCAAGCAGTGTGTAAGTAGGGCTTTTCACCCGTCCGGGGTGGCCCAGTGCGCGAATCAGGCCCCGCGCCAGGGTGGTTTTGCCCGAGCCGAGCTCTCCCTTGAGATGCAGAACCAGCCCGTTCGCCGCGCCGGCGGCCAGCGCTTCGCCGAATCGAAGCGTCGCGGCTTCTCCCGGCAAATTAAGATGGTCGGTCATGGATTACGCGCTACTCGCAGCGGACATCAAGCAGTGGGGACTGGGCCTCGGGTTCCAGGCGGTGGGCATTGCGGATACCGATCTCTCGGCCGCGCATGGCCGCCTCGCCGGCTGGCTCGGGCTGGGGTGGCACGGCGAGATGGATTATATGGCGCGCCACGGCGGGCTCCGCTCGCGCCCGGCAGACCTGGTGCCCGGCACCCTGCGCGTGCTTTCCTGCCGCATGGATTACCTGGCGGATGTCCCCGGGCCCGTCGAAGAGGAGCTGCAGGATCCGTCCGCGGCGTACATCGCGCGCTACGCGCGCGGCCGCGACTATCACAAGGTGATGCGCGGCCGCCTGCAGAAACTCTGCGAGCGCATCGCGGCCGAGGTCGGGCCCTTCGGCCATCGCGCTTTCGCGGACTCGGCGCCGGTCATGGAGGTGGAACTCGCGGTGCGCGCCGGCATCGGCTGGCGCGGCAAGCACACGCTGCTGCTCGATCGCGGCGCGGGATCCTGGTTTTTCCTCGGTGAAATCTACTGCGACCTGCCGCTGCCGGTGGACGCGCCGGCGACGGACCATTGCGGTACCTGCCGCCGCTGCATCGACGTCTGCCCGACGCAGGCGATCCGCGCGCCCTACCAGCTGGAGGCCCAGCGCTGCATCTCCTACCTGACGATCGAGCTGAAGGGGCCGATTCCGGAAGAGTTCCGCGCGCTCATCGGCAACCGCGTCTACGGCTGCGACGACTGCCAGCTCGTATGTCCATGGAACGGGTTTGCCCGCGTTTCCGATGAAGATGATTTCAAAGTGAGGAACGGACTGGATCGCTCGACGCTGGTGGAACTGTTCGGCTGGACTGCCGAGGAATTCGACCGGAAAATGCAGGGCTCGCCGATCCGGCGCATCGGCTACGAGCGCTGGCTCAGGAATCTGGCGGTTGGATTGGGAAATGCGCCTGGCTCAACGGAGGTTATCGAAGCCTTGAAAAAGAAAATAAACCATGCCTCCCCGCTTGTGCGTGAGCACGTGGGCTGGGCATTGGAGCGTCATGGCCTGGCAGCCTGACCGGCTGTTGCCTGGGTTCGAGTCGCTCGAACTCGCGGCGCCCGACGACTACGACGGCCGTGGCGCCGAGTCTTGAACTCACCTCGGACACCGCGCCCGCGCCGGTGATCCTCGAT
>Ga0207929_1000239_pt1 | contig 15507 bp, 8 predicted proteins | sample NGESurdeep072012_FD_184466 | JGI IMG/M metagenome (GOLD analysis project Ga0207929, IMG submission 184466) | Arctic peat soil microbial communities from Barrow, Alaska - NGEE Surface sample 53-1 deep-072012 (SPAdes) | ecosystem: Environmental > Terrestrial > Soil > Wetlands > Peat ... | reverse complement strand
GACACGCAGCCGCGCTGCTTGAAGACGTTGCCGCGGAAGCGAGCGAGACCCTGGATTCCGAACGAGAAGTCGAGCTCGTCCTCCAGCTCGAACCGCTTCTTTTGCGTTTCGGTCAGGACCGAATAGGCCAGCTGCAGCGTGTCCTTCGGCGCCAGCTCCTGTTCAGCAGACGAGTTCGTTATGTCGCCGTCGACGCGAAGCTTGGGCCGCTCACCCGCCACGATGTGCAGGTCGGAGGCATTGCGGGAGACCATCTCCTCGAGGAGGGAGCGGAGATTGACTCCGCTTGGCCTCGCCGGTCCGGATGGGGAAGACGTATCAATGAACGGTAAGGTCATCGGTTATCGATTCGGGTATTGAGGATCACGCTGCGGTTTCGCGGACAACCTGCTCCAGGGGACAGATCCCCTTGAGAACTTTCAACCAGCCATCCATGCGGAGCGTGAGCATTCCCTCTTCGATGGCCGCTTTCTGAATTTCTGCGGCGCCCGCGCTCTGCATAATCAGTTTTCGGAGGTTGGGCGTCATGCTCATCACTTCGTAAAGACCTTGGCGTCCTTTGAGACCAGTGCCATCGCATTGTTCGCATCCCTTCCCTCGGAAAACCGGAAGGTCTTCCATCTTGGTGTCGAGTGTGATCTGGTCCATGAACGGCTTGGCAGCCTCGGTGGCGCGGCCTTTCGCGTCGGCAAGGGCCATGTCGGTGAAATGCATATCGCGCATCGTGATTCCGCCGCCGATTTTGGCGCCCGCGATCTCGGCCTTGTCCATCTTGTAGGCCTCGGCGCACTTGGAGCAGACACGACGGACGAGTCGCTGGGCAAGAATCAGGTTCAATGCGGAAGCTACATTGAAGGGCTCGATGCCCATGTCCATGAGACGCGTGACGGTCTCCGGGGCCGAGTTCGTGTGCAAGGTCGAGAGGACAAGGTGACCTGTCAGCGCGGCCTTGATGGCGATGCCGCCGGTCTCGAGGTCTCGAATTTCTCCCAACATGATGATGTTGGGGTCCTGACGAAGGAACGCCTTGAGGGCCGCAGCGAACGTCATTCCGATTTCTGTTCTGACGAGAACCTGGTTGATGCCAAAGAGGTTGTACTCGACCGGGTCCTCGGCCGTCATGATGTTGACGTCGATGTTGTTGATCTTGGAGAGAGCCGAATACAGCGTCGTCGTTTTACCGGAACCTGTAGGCCCGGTGACGAGCACCATCCCGTAAGGGTTGGAGATCGCCTCCATCAGCTCGCGCTCGGCACGGGGCTCAATGCCGAATGTCCCGAGGTCGAGCGTCAGGTTGCCCTTGTCGAGAATACGGAGCACCACCTTCTCGCCGAACAATGTCGGGAGGGTGGAGACACGAAAATCGATGACCTTGCTTCCGATCTTCAGTTTGATGCGCCCATCTTGCGGCACCCGGCGCTCGGCGATGTTCAAGCTCGCCATGATCTTGAAGCGGGAGATGAGAGCCGGCCGCATCTTGATGGGCGGCTTCATGATCTCCTGCAAGGCTCCGTCGATGCGGTAGCGCACACGGAGCTCCTTCTCGAAGCACTCGAAGTGAATATCCGAAGCGCCTCTCTTTAGCGCGTCGGTCATGATGGCGTTGATAAGCTTTACGACCGGCGCTTCGTCGACAAGCGAGGCGCCATTGTCAGCCGTGTTTTCGTTCTCGCTCTCGAGGATCTCGATGTCGTCCTCGACCATGTCCGCGAGGAGGTTCTCCATCTGCGCTTCACCCGAGGCGTAGAACTTCTCGATCGCGTTGCGCAGAGTGAACTCGCCAGCGATGACCGGGAAGATGTCGAGGCGGGTGATGAACTTGATGTCGTCGAGCACCGCCATCGCGCTCGGATCGGACATCGCGATTGTCAGGGTGCGACCGTCACGCTTGAGGGGAAGGACATTGTGCTTGAGCGCGAGCTCGCCCGGAATGAGCTTCGCGATGCGCGCATCCACCTGGAACTTTGCCAGGTCGACGGCGGGCATCTTGTGCTGACGTGCGAGCATCCTGGTGAGGTCGGTTTCCTTCACGTAACCGAGCTTGACCAGGTTATAGCCGACACGCGTGCCATTGTGTCTTTGCTCAGCGAGCGCCTTGTTGAGCTGGTCCTGGGTTACCAGGCCCTCTTTCAAGAGGAGCTCGCCGATCCTAGGCGAATTTTTGGCGGCAGGAGCTGTCAAGGACGCGTGTCCCTCCGATGAGGCTTCCTGCGTGCTTTTGGCAGTTCGGATGGCCTGGATATCACACTGTTGGAAGGACGCGGGACAAGCGAGAAGGTTACTATGGAGTCGAGTTTTCCTACCATAGATGGGCCGATGCCTTTTACGCGTTGCAATCCCTCCATGGAGCCGAATGGACCGAAGGAGTCTCGGTCAGCAACGATGCGCCTGGCGAGAGTGGGGCCGACGTGCCGGAGCGCCTCGATCTCCTTCTCGCTGGCGACATCGAGATCCACCGGTCCGACAGCCTTCGGAGGTGCCTTCTGCTTCGGTTCCCGCTTCGGCTTTCGGAGGCCGGAGCGCCGAGCGGAATCCGCCGCTTTTATCTGTGCTTCAAGGGCCGAACGTGCTCCGGAATCGACCGGGGAATGGCTACGAAGGGTCCGAAAGGCGCGGTTTGAAGCCCCGAGTACCAGAACAATCGAGAAAAAGAGGAGCGCCTTGCGCTCGGCAGGGGTCGGCATGACTCGACCCTAGCGACAGCAGTTCCGGCTACGTTACCGAAGGGGCGCGGCTCGGAGCGTACTCTTCCATCGAAGTCGTAAGGAGCAGGGTTGCGAGCACAAGAACCCCCGCCAGCACGAACGGAACGCCGAGTCCCAGATGATCCATCGCGACGCCAGCAGCAAGCGGGAAAATGACGCGCGAGACACCGCCAAAGGTGTGCTGGACCCCCATGTACAATCCCCTGTGCCGCGTGGGAACGACTCTGGATAGCAAGGCCGTTACGCACGGAAAGACGAACGCCGTGCCGAGGGGCATGAGGGTCAGGGCAATCAGCAGCGTTAGATAAGAATGTACCGCTGCAACGGCGGCCAATCCAAGGGCAAGCAACACGAGTCCGAACCGGGTGAGTCGCGCTTCTCCCAGCCACTCGATCATGCGTCCGAGGATTCCTGCGCGAACAATGACACCCATTCCGCCGAGGTACATAACGAAGTAGCCGACGTTGGACTCGGTGATGGGAAGGCGGTTGGCGAGAAGCAGAGGTAGCGTCGGTGCCGTGCCGTAGAAAGCGCCGATCGCAATGGCGTAGATCCAGATCAGTCGCGGCGCGGGCTCCTTTGGGCGAGCGATTACGTTCCACACGGCGCCGGCGCTGGTCTGGTGAACAACTCCATGCTCGCCAGTCTGGGCTGCCTCTTCGCGCGACTCGCGCAAATAGATCGCGGCGAAGACGCTGACGAGAACGCAGAAGATCGCGGACGCTATTCCAGGCGCGTGACGGCCCCAGTGAATGAGCGCGGAGCCGATCGCTGGGCCTACGACGGCGCCGAAGCTGGTGGCGGCTGAGAGCCATCCAAGGCTCTTGGCGCGATCCCTGGGATCGCTGGCGTCAGCGACGTAGGCCTGCACGACGCCGATCGTTCCACCGCCGAGCCCCTGCACGACGCGCGAGAGTAGAAGCAGCCAGAGTGTGCTCGCGTAAGCGAAGATGACGTAGGCGACCGCCGACACGAGGAGCCCGGCGAGGAGCGCGGGCCGCCGCCCGTAGCGATCGGAGAACTTGCCCCAGAGGGGCGCGCTGGCGAGCTGGGCGATGGAGAAGGCGGCGATCAGGACCCCGACGATCGTCGCCGAGGCTCCGAGCTTGGTTGCGTAGAAAGGAAGGAGAGGGATGACCATCGCCAGGCCCAGCATGTCCACGAATGCCGTGATCATGAGGACCGTGAGCTTCCCTTTCATCTTCTATCTGCGCGTTACCAGCGCGGTGGCGACGTCTCCAACAATCGCGAGCGACTTGGCGGAAATCTTGTCCATCGTGTCCTGCGGGGTGTGGTGCGGCGGATACGTGAGGTCTATGACGTCGATCACATGGAGCCCGACGTTGAGCAGCGGAATATGGTCGTCCGTTACGTCGCCGCCGCTCTCCTGAACGAAGACGTCCCCGTGTCCGAGATCCGCGGCAGTCTGCCAGACCCGCGAAACGACTTCAGGAGCCTGTTGAAAAGAGAGCATCTCATACGGGATGCGGAGATCCTTGTCGCCGATCATGTCCCAGAGAACGCCGTAAAGCGGCTTGTAGCCGGGCGACGGGAGGTGTGTCGCGAAGTATTTCGCGCCGATCAGAACATCCACTTCAGGAGGCCCGAACTTGCCGTAGTCCTCGCCATCGGTGAAGAGCAGATCGACGCCGACATTCGGCTTCGTTTTCTTCAACACATCCGCCAGGGCGATGAACATGCCAACGCCGGAGGCCCCGTCATTCGCGCCCGGCACGGGCATCTTCCTTTCAGCCTCGGTTGCCGCGGACTCCGATATCGGCCGCGAATCCCAGTGCGTGAGATAGAGAACGCGCTCCGACAATTCGGGCCGGAACCGCGCCAGGATGTTGCGCAGCGGGAGCTTTTTTCCGTCGGCGGTTGTGTAGGTGAAGCTCTGGACTATCACGGTGTCCGCGCGAGCGCGCATCTGCCGGATGATCCAATCTCCGGCCTGCTTCGCGGCCGGGGTCCCCGGCACCCGGGGGCCGAAATCAACCTGCGCCTTCGCGTAGTTGTAGGCAGCGGTCCCGTTGAACCCGGTCGAAGTCGCCGCCGAGGTACTCTGCGCGGCGCTTCCCCCGTTTGCGTCTCCATTGCAACCAACCACCAGGCACAACAACAAAATGACGAGCATTGATCTCACTTGAATTCCCCGGCGTAAAACTGCAGGTGCATCACCGCACTGAGCACTGTCTGCGTGAATTGGCGGTTAAGGTTACGGTCGAAGCTCTCGACGCGCGAGATCACGAAGCTCGACGAAATGTTTTCGGCGACATCGGTATCCGCGCTCATGCTGAAGGCGCGCCGTCCGTTGTCCGATAGCCGGCTCTCCCCCGTGACCGCGAGCGGATTGATGACGAAATTCTGCCCCTGGCTCTTTTGGTAGCTCACGCGCGTCCGCAGATCGCTCCGCGCGTTCCAATCGGCGGGGAGCCCCCACGGCTTTGAGACATCGATACTGAAGTCGGAGTTGTCGCCGTTGCTGCTCAACCCCGGCTTTGCATCCAGCCGCTTGGAAAATGAATACCCCACAGTGCTCGCGAGGGGTCGGGCTCCGGCGAATACGATCGAGCCGCTCAGGGGAAAGGTCCGAACGCGCAGCTGGCCTCTGTCGTCGATCACCTCGTCAAGCAACGGCTGGGTGCCGTTGAATTGTCGCGTCTCCATGACACGCGCGTTTGCTCCCAGGCTGGAGATGACGGACTGGAGCCCAATCGGCCTTCCGGTCCAGCGAAACGAAACATCCGGAAACGCGATCTGCGTTCCGTCGACGATGTCCTGCCCCTGGTCGATCCTGCGTGTCCAGTTTCTGGTGTTGATGCGCTGGTATCTGCTGGCGAGGCTCGCGCCGAACGGAAGGTTCAGCGATTGGTTGACGGAGATCTGGGTTACCAATCCGACACTTGTCGCCAGCTGGCCGCCGAGCTCCCGGAAAGTGTTAATGCCGCCGAGCCCAAACTGATAGGCGAGAGGCGCCGCCGCCCCGCTCCCATCGTAAACCGAGAGAACGCTGCGATTAAAGTTGATGTCCACCGGCTGGAGGCCGCCGAGGAATCCACGAAGGAAGCTGTTGCTGTCGGTGTGAAGCTTGACTGCGCGCGGGAGATCCAGCGTCAGGCCGGCGGATGTCGTCTGCGAGTTGCCGAGGCGCCGGGGAATGCGGAACGCGCCGGTTGTGTCGCCCTGTTGCGCGAAGCTAAGGGTGTTCGGGTCCCGCAACATGTTGTACGAAGTGCCAAAGTCCAGCCTCGGCCGAAACCACGCCGTGATGGGTGGAGAGATGTTTATTCCGGCCTGCATCGCGCGCTCGCGCTCGAGTCCGGTGTCAGTGCCAAGCACTCGATCGCGATCGCTGGCGGCGATGAGTCCGAGGGGTGAGTCCGTTCCGTATCCGCGCAGATCGCGCACCGACGTGATGTCCCAGCGAACCGACGCCGCCTTGAAGGGACGGAACACGAGGCTGCTGCCATTGCTCCAGGTGCGGGTCCTTCCTTTGACGGGGCGCGCGGTGTCGTCGAGCGCGAACGCCGGTTTCAGGAATGAGACGCGATCGTCGTGTCCATTGGTGTAGGTGCTGGTGAGATGCAGCTCGGTCGGCGACCATCGCGCGATGTCGGGAAGCAGCGCGCGCAACAGGTTGAAATCGACTCCCACCACCAGGCTCTTCGCCTTTCCGTCCTCGTATTCGCTGCGCGAAACGCCTGTCGTGTACGATGAGTTGAGCGCCAGGTTGTTGAGAATGGGCGACCACGCCGAGCCAGTCGATTGCTTCGTACGCCGCAGGCTCAGGGTCATCGATGTCGCCGCCGAGCGAGGCGTGCGCAGCCCGTCTATCGCGTCGGCCTCGATGTCGGACTGCGTGATGAACAACGGGTCGACTGAGGCCGATGTGTAGTTGAACGTGAAAGGGATGGACAAGCCGAGGGATGCCGGCAGCAGTTTCTCCAGGTGGAACGCGGAGCTGAAGTCCAGGCTGTTGTCGGTGAGGTAGCTCGGCTGTTCGGCCAACTGCCGGAAATTCGGATCGCGCCTGCTGGCGTTGATGCGAATGTCGGCGAAGTCGCTCGCGACGATTGTCAATCCGACCTGCCCGGCGAAACCGGTCGCGTTGACGACTCCCGCCAGCCTGATGTCATCGACCCAGACTTCCAGCGTGTCGCCGGGAAGTATCGGATTTGCGCCAGGAGGAACGGGAAGCCGGAGCATTCCTACGGCCAATTCCTGAACGGCGGCAAGGTTGGGAGGGGTCACCCCCGGATCCAGCGTGTACGCGATGTATCCACTGTCACACGCGGCGTAGAGCGAGTTGGGGGTTGCTCCGATTGGAAGTGGTGTGTTCGCGATCAGAACAGAGTCGAGACCAGCGCAGGTGTTGCGATGCAGTCCCTGTAGATACGCGTTCTGAATCTGCGCCCTTAGCGCGAACAGTCTCGCGAAGTTCACGCTTATCTCGGGCAGCCAAGCAGCCTTAGTCGTTCCCGAATTGATCGGGGTGCGATACATGTAGAAGTTGTTGTCGTCGCGGCCGATCTTGATGTAGAACTGAAGCTCTCCGTCCTGGCCCCAGCCGCTGCTCACGCCGCGCGCCCAGACGCGCAGCTCCTTGTAGCTCATGAAGTTTTTCTCGCCTTCCGGGAAACGAAAGTACGACTCCGCGCGGTCGAGCACGCCGAGATCGGTCGCGGAAAGCCGCAGGGATCTCTCGTTGATCTGGACGCGGCCGGGCTGGAAAGCGATGGTCTTGCTCGTCGGCGCGTCGGTGATGCCAGGAGGCGATACGTAGTCGATGGCGCCGCGCAGCCCCTTGTCCTGCGTGCCGACGACTCCGGATTGAACAGCACCGGTGGACGTCTGCGTTCCCGCAATTCCGTGCAGTGTTCTGTCGCTGACCTTGAGCCAGGGTGCGCCAGTGAGGCGCAGTCGCGCCAGCGGAATGGTGGCGAACTCATCGTCGGCCACTCCGTCGCCGGAGATCATCGTGATGCGGAGCGCCCGGGCGCGTCGCAGCAAGGGATGGCCGAGGGAGTCGTCAGGGGTGCGGAAAGGAATGCTAAAGAACTCCCAGCACACGTCGTCGTGTGGAAGTCTCGGCTGGCCAGCGAGCAGAGGCGGCTGGCTGCATACACCATCGCGCGTGACTTTCGAAGCGTCGGCAAGATTGACGACGTAGCGCTGCCATTGCTCCTGATCGCGCTCGGCGGTGGTCAGGTTGAGAACGTTGTCGGCGTCGATGTCTTCTTCGTCGAGACGGTTGTTGTGGACAGTGCAGTTCGCCTGCGAGTCGCCGAGAATCTGGCGAAGCCCGTATCCACCGAGGCACGTGCGGGCGAAGCGCAGCGTCGTGAACGACGGCGCCAAGCCCGGTATGGTGTCGTACTCGACGACCAATGTGTCGACGACATCGCCGGGAAGCCCGTTGTCGTTGCTCGCAGCGTTGAAGGCGCGGGAAAACGGATCGCGCTCGCTGTTGAGCGTGTCGAGCCCCTGAATTCGCTTGCCGCGATAAGTCGTGTCCAGCGAGCCGGCCACCGGACCGGGGCGAATAATTAGCGTGTCAGGACCGAACGAAACCGAGTTTTCGGAGACGTCTCCGAAATCGAAGACGAGCGTTGGGTTCTTCGACCGCGTGCTGCCCACCGGAATCTGGGCCCAGAACTCCAGGTTCTCCGCGCGCGAAATGTCGGCGCCGCTCGGGTTGAGGACGGTGCGGACGGAGCGCCACCGGCGCCCGGTGGGCGCGTTCGGGACCGCCCAGCGAAACGTTTTCGTGAGGTTGTTGACCTGACCGCCGATGGAGAGCGGATAGAGCGTGAGCCAGAGCAGCGGCTCTGGACCGGAAATGCCGGTGCCGCTCTGTGCCACCTCTTTATCGATCTGATCGATGCGGTACTGTATCCCGCGTCCGTCCGCGTCAGCACCATTGCTCTGCCACGCCAGCGTGGTGGCGCGCGTGAGATCGAAGACTGTCGGGCCGAAACGCGCGGGAATTGTCGTCCCCAGAGCTGGTTGGCTGCTGAAATACCATTGCGGGTCGGAGAGAGAGATCGGGAGACCGCCTTCGCCTTCGAATGATTCCAGATACGCCTGCTGCGATGCGCTCGTTTCGGGGCGACTCGCGGCGATCTCGGCGGAGAAGGCGATGTGGGAAGGAACCGTCGTTGACCCGAACGGCAATTTGGACACGAGCTGGGTCAACGGATCCGCGTCGAAGTTGAAGAGTGCGCTCACACCGGCGACGAGCGAAGCGGCCGGCTCGAACCCGAGTGGCGGACGCGTGAAATTCGTGTGCTGGCTCTGGGAGATCGCGGTGACGTTGATCTGGCCGTTCGTCAGTGGGAGCTCGGCGGTGGCGCCGAATATCGAAGTGGGAGTCTCCTCAAAGACGGGATTCTCCTCGTACTGGACGGTGACCTGACGGGGCCGCGGAAAAAGCGTGTCGGGCCGGTTGAATGAGACCCGGCCGAGGTCGTAGTCCACGGAGTAGTCCGTGCCGCGCGTAAGTGGAATGCCGTCGACAAGCAGGCGCTCCGAATTCGGCCTGATCTGCACCGTTCCAAGCATCAACGCGCCGCCATCTCCGCCCCCCTCCGACTGCGCGCGCATCCGAATGTGATAGGTTGCCACGGGCCGCTGCGACGAGCGCGCATACTCGGGCGGTGTGGTGTAGATGGTGTCGTTGGTTGGATTGCCGCCAACCGCCATGCCATTCGAAGCGAAGGGCTTCGCCGACGGGAAGATGAGGAACTGATCACGGATCGTGTGCGCGCCCGGCGAGCCGAGACTCAGCTCGAAATTCGGGTCGCTCGGGCGTGGCCAGATTCGATTCTCGAGATCGAAGCTCGAGCTGTTGGTCGACTGCGCGAGGCCGAACAGCTTGAGGTAGGTGTCGGAGTTGCCGGCGACAGGCTTTTCCTGATCCTCGGCACTTCCGGTGACGATCTTGAGCGTCACGCTCTGCCGCCGCAGATCCGGACCGCCAAGGCGGTAGATGCTTCGGATCTCGCGATCGAACGCAGGATCGCCCGGCTGCACGTTCGGATCCCAGATGAGATTCGCGAACTGGTCTCGAGCAGGCGTGAACGTGAGGTCGGGCGTGCCGCCCGTCGCCATGTAAGTGGTGTCCCGGCCGTTGACGCGAACGCGGTACGCGACGACGAGCCGTTCGTTGTTGAGAGCGAGCGGACGCACCAGCGCGATCCAGAGGAGAGACGGATCGGCGTAGTAGTCCACGCCTTCGCGCAGGTATTCGTACACCTGTCCGCGCCGTGACCGCGCGTCGCCGATCAGGCGAAACTGCGGCCCGGCGGGATTTGGCGGCTGCCCGCCGATCAACAGGCGGTAGAGAAAAATCTTGGTCGGCCTCAGCGTATCCGGAATGGAAGCCGAGAGCATCGCCATTTTTTTCGTATCGAGAATGTCGATATTCGGATAGGCGCCGCCGAACACCCGCGGATCGAGCGTAAAAAAGAAGCGGCGCGGCTCGAACTGGTAATCCTCGATCTTTCGGTCGATTGCCTGGAGCGTCCGGTCGCCGATGGTGAACACGCGGTCGCGGACGATATTTCCCTTCTGCTGCGCGAAAATCGTCTTCAGCCGCATCGAGCCGATCTTGGTAACCGCCTGGATTCCGTAGTTGCCGCTCGCGATTCCCGCCGTGATGTAGCGGGAGGCAGGCGGCTGGAATGTCACGTTGCCGATCTCGAGTCTCTGCACAAACTCACTGGGCTTTCCCTCGTAGTAGATCGAGATGTTGTTCGAAGCGTCGAACTCGCGTTGGGTGTCGTAATCGAGATTGACGTGCACCCTGTCGGCGACGATGCCGCCGGATTTGGCGGCGAACTGAAAATCCACCAGCGGCTCGTAGGCGCTGCGACAGTTCGCCGCCGGATCGAAGAGGAAAGTCGACGAGCAGAGAGCGCTCTGATTTTTTTCGCCGCGGAACTCGAGACGTCCGTCGATCTGAAGTCCGAGATCGGCGTATTCTCCGAGGATCGGCACGCGCTTCGGAGTTACGGTGGGCTTCGGCTTTGGCGGCAGATCGCCCGGATACGTCGGCGCGGGCCCTGAGGTGGCGAAGTTGCTGGTCGCGACCTGGCCCCACACCGCCTGGAGAATCGTGCGCATGTTCTGCTGGAACGCCGTCGCGCGCGCGGCTTCGATCTGCGCCTGTGCCTGACGGAACGACTCTCGGTCGCCGCGCGAGAGAACGGACGGAAGAACCAGCGGGAGTGTGTCGCGCCCGAGCCGGAGCCGGAGCGCGGGGGTTCCCGGCGTGCCGGTCGGCGGAGTCACCGGGGGTGCTGGAGTGATTTTCCGCGTCGTGTCCAGCGGATCCTGCGCGCGCGCGGTTCCGCCGGCCGCGCAAAGCAGCGCAAGCGCGACGAACGCGAGCGCGGCGCGGCGGGTTCCGCGCTCGATCGAACGCGCGGAACTCGTTGTCTGCGTGTCGCTTACCCATGAGCGCAGGGTATATTTCACACCGTGAAGATACTGCACCGCTACGTTCTAAAGGAACACGTGGGTCCGCTGACTTTCGCCATGACAGCGCTGACTTCGATCCTGCTGTTGCAGTACATCGGAAAGCATTTCGGGGAGCTGGTCGGCAAGGGGCTGCCGACGGTCGTGATCGCGGAGTTCTTCGGGCTGTCCGTGCCGCTCACCGTGGCGCTGACGCTCCCGATGGCTGTTCTCGTCGCGACTCTGTACGCGTTCAGCCGCCTGGCGGCCGAAAACGAGATAACCGCACTCAAGGCCAGCGGGGTGAGCCTGGTGAGCGTGCTCAAGCCGGTGCTGTGGGCGGCGCTCGGCGTGACGGTCGTGATGATCGGGTTCAACGATCAAGTCCTCCCCAGATCCAATCATCGGCTGGCAGTCCTGCAGCGTGACATCGCGCAGAAGAAGCCGACGTTCGGACTGCGCGAGCAGGTGATCAACGAGGTCAGTCCCGGAAAGTTCTACCTTCGCGCGGGACATCTGGACGAGGCGTCGAACATGATGCGCGAGGTGACGATCTACGACATGGCCGATCCAACGCGCCGCCGCACGATCTTCGCAGACAGCGGCAACATGAGGATGAGCAAGGGGTTGACCGACCTCGAGCTTACGCTCTACAACGGCAACATGCAGGATGTTCCCACCGCAAATCCGGACGAGCTGCAGCGGTTGTACTTCAACGTCGATCAGATTCGAGTCCGCGGCGTGGGAAACCAGTTTCAGAAGACGACTGCCGACGCCTACAAGAGCGATCGCGAGATGACCGTGTGCGAGATGCAGCAGGCGCAGGACAAGGCGCGCCGCGATCACGAAGACGTCCGCAAGCTCTTCGTGACAAAGCTGGCCGCACTCAAGAAGGCGAAGGCGACGCTGAGCAAGGATGTGCTCAACGCGAACACCGGCGTTCCCTGGGACATCGGGCTCGGAAGGTTGTACTGCAACGGCATGGCGCTGCTCGCGCCGAAGCAGGCAAAGGCGCAGGGGGTATCGACGACGCCGAGAGTGATAGTCAAACAGAGCGCATCGTCAACTTCGCAGAGCGCGTCGTCGACGGCGGCAATTTCCCCCGCAGCGGGCAGACTGAGACCAGCATCGTTGACCCCCGATGTGAACAAGGGTGACACTCAGGGACAGACGGCCAGCTCGTCCGATCTCGTCCAGATCGATGGGTTGAGGATTCGACTTCAGGACGACGCGCAGCTCATGAATTCGTACGGAGTCGAGATCCACAAGAAATTCGCGCTCGCCGTTGCCTGCTTCGTGTTCGTCCTCCTCGGCGCACCGATCGCGCTGAGATTCCCGCGCGGCGGCGTGGGGCTCACGATTGGGGTCAGCCTTTTCGTGTTCGCGCTTTACTACGTGTGCCTGATCGCCGGCGAGTCGATCGCCAAGCGCGGATTGATGCCGGCCGTGGTGTCGATGTGGATGGCAAATGTCATCTTTGCCATGATTGCCCTCTGGATGCTGACCAAGATGGGACATGAAGGCTCGACCGCGCGTGGCGGCGACATGAAGGACATGATCGGGGCGATCAGGGGATCGATCCGCTCGAAGATCGGGTGGAAGGATCGCAGGGTTCGGCGCGACAGAGTCGCAGCTTGAAGAGAATGGTGCGGGCGCTCGACCGGTACGTATTCGTCGAGTTCTGGAAGATCTTCGTCACGACGGCGCTCGGATTTCCGATCCTCGTCAACATCATCGATCTCACGGACAACCTCGACAAGTACCTTGCCCAGCAACTGTCGTGGGGTCGCATTGCGCTCAGCTATCTGTACTGGCTTCCCGACTCGATGTTCATGGTGTTGCCGGCGGCGGTGCTGTTCGCGACCGTGTTCGCGATCGGGTCGCTGACACGCCATTCGGAGATCACCGCGGCAAAGGCGTCCGGGATCAGCTTCTACCGCTTCATCGCTCCGATTTTCGTGGGCGCCGTCATCGCGACCATCCTCGGTCTCATACTCGGCGAACTCGCTCCGATCACCAACAAGAAGCGACTGGAAATTCTGGATGCAAATCGTGTGAACGTCGGCAACGATCGCTACAACTTCGCGTACGCCGCCGACGGCGGGCGGGTCTACAAGATCGGCGCACTGCATCTGCTCGCGCCATCGATCGAAGGGATGGTAATCGAGCGGAAGGGCAATGGTCCCGGGTATCCCTCGTATGTCGTCACGGCCAGCATGGCGCAATACAGGTCGTCGAAGGGATGGGTGCTACAGAAGGGGGCCATGCACGTGATCCCCGACACCCTGCACAACATGACCTTCAGCTTCGATTCGCTGATCGACCGTCACTTTACGGAGCCGCCGAAGCAGCTGACGCTGGCGCAGAAGGCGCCGGCAGACATGGGCTTTCGGGAGCTCGGACGCTTCATCACGTCGATGGAGAGGTCGGGAGCGGAGGTGAACGAGCTGCGGGTGGAGAGGATGCTCAAGATCGCGATCCCCGTTACGTGCATCGTGATCCTGCTGTTCGGCGCGCCGCTGGCGACGAGCACGCAGCGCGGCGGCGCGGCGTATGGAATCGGACTTAGTCTGGCAACGACCGTGATCTTTCTGATGCTGATCCAGCTCACGAAAGGCATCGGCAGCAAGGGAATCATACCCGCGGACCTGGCAGCGTGGCTGCCAAGCATCATATTCGGCGTGGTGGGAGCCTTCCTTTTCGCGCGCGTTAGAACTTGATCCGGGATTCGCTCCGCCCTTTTCGCAAGGTTGGGGAGTGGGGTTACTTCCTGCGGGACATCGGCATCGCCTTCAGGGATCCGGCAACCTACGGGCGGGAGACGATCCGACAGATGCGGAACATCGGCGTCGATTCGGTGCCTCTCGCTGTGATCGTGGCGGCGTTCATCGGCGCGGTCACCGCGTTTCAGACGAGGTATCAACTGTTCGGAGGCGTGCAGCTCTCGGTCGTAGGGCTGATCTCGCGCCAGTCGATAGTCCTCGAGCTCGGTCCGCTTCTGACGGGCCTGGTGTTGACGGGGCGCGTTGGAGCGCGCATCACGGCCGAGGTCGGAACGATGCGCGTGACCGAGCAGATCGATGCGCTGGAGACGCTGGCGTACGATCCGATCGCGTACCTGGTAGTACCACGCCTGATCGCGGCGCTCATCATGCTGCCGGTGCTCACGATTCTCGCGGACGCCGTGGGGATCGCCACAGCGATGTTCACAGCGGTCACCGCGACTGACGTCACCTCGGCCGCCTTCGCCGAAGGGCTGCGGCTGTCGTTCACTCCGTTCCAGATAGTGTACAGCATCATCAAGGCGACTATATTCGGGGGCGCGATAGCCTTCTTCTGCTCCTACGAAGGCTACACCGCGAACGTCGGCGCCGAGGGCGTCGGTCGGAGCACCGCGCAGGCAGTAGTCGTGACGTCGGTCGCCATTCTCGTGCTGGATGCGCTCACCGCGCTCCTGCTCGCCCCTTACCTCCAGGCATGAAGAAGAAAAGAGACGAAGTGCTGGTTGGCCTGGTGATCGCGGTCGCCGTCATAGTGACAGTGCTCGGCTCGCTCTGGCTGGCGCGCGGAGGATTGTCGAAGGGTTATCCCCTGTACGCGAAATTCCCGTGGGGCGCGGGACTCAAGCAGGGCCAGCCGGTGCTGCTCGTGGGCGTGAACGTCGGATACGTGGACGAGGTCGATCTGCACCAGGATGGCATCCTCGTCACGACGCTTCGCATCCAGAAAGCTTACAAGGTGCCCGTCACGAGCACGGCCGCCGTCGTGCCGAACGGGATCTTCGGCGACATGGCAATAGCGGTGACTCCTGCGCGGCCGGACCCCCGTTCCTTCAAAGCGGGTGACACGGTTCCAGTCGGCCCGTCTACTCCGGGGATCGCGGAGCTGACGAGCAAGGCCGATTCGGTGATGCGATCGGTGAACGCGGTAACATCCGCGTTGGAGCACGAGATGGTGGCGTCGGGAGGAATCCGCGATCTGCGCAACACGATCGGCGCGACGAATCGTCTGGTGAACGACTTTGCGTCGATCGCTGCCGAACAGTCCCGGCAATTGAGCGCGACGATGACGTCGCTGCGGCGAGCGACGGGAGCGATCGATCCGGTCAAAGTGGATTCGACGATCAGCAACTTGCGCACGGCGAGCGCGAACATGGCAGCGATGAGCGCGGACCTCAAGGCGACGTCCGGAAAGCTCGACGCGATTCTCGCCAAGGTCGACAGCGGACCCGGCAGCGCGGCGAAGCTGATCAACGATCCCGGCGCGTACAACGACGTGCGCGGATTGCTGCAGCGGATGGATTCGCTGCTGGCGGATATCAAGAAGAATCCGAAGCGTTACATCA